>JGI2172J19969_10000230_pt1 | contig 23186 bp, 23 predicted proteins | sample DeeMarSWOR230_32_FD_19969 | JGI IMG/M metagenome (IMG submission 19969)
CCTTGCCACCATACATTTGTCTTGTTACAAGAAGAGTTTCACCCTCAAACTCTAGGTTTATACAATCTGTTGCAAGAGGCAGTTTCAGAGTGGCGGCAAGATTCGGGGCCAGATCTACACCAAAAGATGTGTGACCTATCATTGTTAGTAGTGGCTTATGTTCGTTAATTAGCTTTGACAGCGTTTTCTTGTAAGCTTCAGAGTTGAAGTTCTCCAATTTCGTGTCTTCGACAAGCAGAACCCTTTTTGCGTATTTTGAAAGAATTTCCGCCTGCCTTCTTATTTCTTTACCCAGTAGAACAGCTGTCAAATCTGAGCTTGTATTTCCAGCCAGTTCTNNTCCTTTTGTTAACATTTCGAAGGTTATGTCTCTGATTTGTCCTTGTCTATGCTCTGCCAAAACAAAAATTTCAGTCACTCATATCAACCCTTTTGATTTAATTATTTCAGCAATTTTGGTTGCAACCTCTTCCGGAGTTCCTTTAATGAATTCTGCCTGCTTCTCCACGGGAGGCACGAACATCTTCTCTATCTTCATCCAAGAGCCAGCTTCTCCAACATCGTTTTCGCTTAAGCCTATGTCAGCTAAGCCTAGAACCTTTATCTCCTTCTTCATGGCTTTTCTGATGCCTAAGATAGAAACGTATCTCGGCTCATTTATTCCTGTCTGAATCGTAAGAACTGTAGGTAATTTCACCTCGACTATTTCTTCCAAGCCACCTTCCAATTCGCGGTTAACTTTGACAACATCATTGCTAAACTCGATTTTCTTAACCATCGTTGCATGAGGGATTCCAAGCATTTCTGCAAGTATAGGTCCAACCATTGTATAGCCATCATCGCCAGCCAGAGCTCCAGTCAATATTAAATGGAAGGGTAATTCCTTAATCAGACTATGTAATATCTTTGCCATAGCATAACCATCAGAACCCTCAAACTTCGCATCTGTCAATCTTATCGCTTTGTCTGCACCTCTGGCTAAACACTTCCGTAAAGTGCTGTCAGCATCTTCAGAACCCACAGTTATTGCCGTAACTATCCCTCCTGACTTCTCTTTTATGCGAACCGCCTCCTCCAATGCGTAATCATCCCACTCATTAATGTCAAAGACAAGCCCAGTTTTTTCTATTGTCTTTCCAGCAGAATCAATTTTTATCTCAGCTTCTGCTGTCTCCGGAACATGCTTAACACAAACAATTAGATCCAAGATTTCTTTCCTCCTTAAACGACACGTTTCAGTTCGACATTATTACTTTTTCCTTCTATTTTCCCCTTAATTACCATATAATTCTTGCTGTAATATCTTGTGAAGAGAAAGGACAAAACGAAGACTACACAATACAAAGAAGAGTTCCAAAGGAAGCGCGCGATAAGCTTGCTTTCTTGAACAAACATAAGGTCTACGCGCGCGCTTCTTCCCATAAAGATAAGGTTTATTTATCTGATTTCACCCACGTTTTGGCGTACGCTTATTTCTATGAAAAATGCAGCACCTCTTTAATGGAAGCCTCTAAGTTTTAGTGCTGAATACTACAGAGGCCTAGAATTCTTGCTTACCAGAATTTTCTGCGATCCGGTTTTATGCTCGACCCGAAATCTCTTGGTTGATAGCTTCGCGTTCTTTAGTAGATAGAGGCCCAAAATTCTTGATCCTTTCAGCAAATCGTGTAAACAGATCTGCGGCTTTCTTATATACTGGCAAAGGCACATAGCTGTAGCGGACTCGCATGCTTTGTATCTTTAGCTCTGCGAGAGAACGCCTCATTTCAGCCATCCGCTTCTTTGTAAACTCTTCATGTATATCCTCTTGTCCCTCAATCACCAGAATGCCGTCAGCTCCATAGGCAAAGGCGTAAAGCAGATGTTTTAGGCCTAGGATGGCTGTAGAGGGAACAGGCACGATTCGGATGTTTTCTGGATAGTTAACACGGTCCAATCCCAGAAAATCCATACCTGTATATCCAACATTCTTGTCAACAAAGGCGACTACCCTAACCTCGTCTGGTTCTTTTTCGCTGAGAACACCCCTCAAATGAGCTATTATCTGCTTGGATGTTGAATTCTTAAAGTCGATAGCCTCCTTTGGACAGACAGGTATACATGCACCGCAGCCAGTGCACATAAACGGGTTGATTTTTGCTTTTCCCTCTTCCATGGTTATGGCGTTTGAAGGACAAGTTTCGAGGCATATTCTACAACCGTCGCATAAATCTTCGATTATAAACGCTTTTTCAGGGCTTGTGGATATGTACTCGCTTTTAAGGAATAGAGAAGCTTTGGCAGCTGATCCCAGAGCATCAGAAACAGTATCACGAACATCCTTAGGGCTTAGGGCACAACCGCAAACAAAAACCCCAGTAATTAGAGAATCAACGGGGTCGAGTTTTGGATGCTTCTCCTGTACAAAACCGTCTTCACCTAGAGGAAGCTTCATTTTGTCCGCAAGTTCTTTAAGCCCGGAAGGTGCAACCATAGGTGTAGCCAAAGCAACCATATCATATTCTTGCTCCTTTACATTACCGTTTAGGGTATCTTCTGCCAAAACAACAAGTCCACCATCCTTATTCTTCCACACTTCAGCAACTTTACCTCGTACAAAAATAACTCCTGCTTCTTGGTCTCGCCAATAAAGGTCTTCGTAACCTTTGCCTGTAGCCCTAATGTCTGTGTAGTAAATGTGAACGTCTATCCCAAGCATTTTCTTAAGTACAAAGGCTTGTTTCAACGAATACATACAACATATGCGACTACAATAAGGAATGTTATTCTTATCCCTTGAACCAGCACAGAGGACTATTGCCATTTTTCTTACGTCGCCACCGTCAGTCCTCTTAATGTAGCCACCGGTTGGACCTGAAGCTGAAGTTAGCCTCTCCAAATCCAGCATGGTAATAACATCTTTGTAAATGCTATATCCATAATTTTGAAGTTTTTGAGCGTCATAAAGTTCATAACCTGTAGCTATGAGTATGGCGCCTACATCCAACTCAACAATTTCTCCTTTGTCTTCCAGATTTATGGCTTTAGATGGGCATAGCTGCTCGCATTTTCCACATTTTGTACAAGTATTGAAGTCTATTACATAGGCAGACGGTACAGCCTGCGGAAACTCTATGTAAGCTGCTTTTCTCTGTGATAAGCCTTCATTGAATTCGTCTGGAGCTGCTATGGGACACACTTTAGCACATACACCGCAACTCCTGCATTTCTCAACATTCACGCCTCTAGGTTTCATGAAAACCTTCACATTAAAGTTGCCTGGGCGCCCACTAACCTCTTGAACCTCAGCATAAGTAAGTAAATTCACGTTGATGTTCCTGCCAAGCTCAGCCATCCTCGGAGTAAGTATGCACTGAGCACAATCAAGGGTTGGAAAGACTTTTGTCAGTTTTGCCATGTTGCCTCCTACACTTGACTTTCTCTCCACAAGATGCACTTTAAAGCCCAAATAACCGAGCTCAAGGGCGGCAGTTATTCCAGCTATGCCCCCGCCTATGATTAGGATTTCACGTGATCCCTTTTCACTTATCGTTTCTAAAGGCTCAAGTTCGCGGCTTCGCTCATAGCCACCTCTAATTAGGGTTATAGCTTTTTTTGTAGCATCTTCAGATGGTTTTGGACCGTGAGTCCAAGAGCACTGCTCCCTTATGTTTACAAACTCGAGTAAGTAAGGATTTAAACCTGAACGCTCTAGAACACTTCGAAAAGTAGTAAGATGCATTCTCGGTGTGCAGCTTGCAACTACAATCCTGTCCAAATTGTTCTTCTTTATCCCTTCAATTATTACTTCTTGGGCTGGTTTTGAACACAAGTATTTGTTATATTTAGCTACAACGACTCCTTCCCAGTTTTTAACGGTTTCAATAACAGTCTGCACATCCACAACATCACCTATGTTCCCGCCACATTCACACACGAAAATGCCGATTCTGAGTGATTTCTTATCCATTTACAGCAATCCACCAATTTATGCATCTGATTTATTTCATACTCAGGAAAACGCTTAAAAAATCTTATGTTCCTATTCTAGACAAACGTGACATAAAAAATGAATGCACAAGAGCTTATTCAAAAACATAAATTGCTTGAATGCATCCAATGTGGAATGTGTACTGGAAGTTGCCCCGTTTCCAGAAAAGCTAACTTGAATGTTAGAAGATACATGCGAGAGGTCGTCATAAACAGCGAGATATCCATACATTCACAGAACGAATTATGGAGCTGCACAACCTGTGCAACCTGTGGCATCCGTTGCCCCAAAGAGATAGATCCGTATGAATTCTTAATTGACATTCGTAGCATGTCGGTTGAGGGGGGACAAATTGCATCTACCATCCGAGATGCATTAGAAAGCATTTTCAAAAATGGCAACCCTTGGGAAAGGATAAGAAGTAAGAGATCTGAGTGGGCTCAAGACTTGGATGTTAGGCACATCTCACAGGGCGCTGAAATTCTATATTTTGTAGGTTGCACACCAGCTTATGATCCAAGGGTGCAACAGATAGCGAGAAGTCTTGTAAAGTGTTTCGGAAAGGCTAGAGTGGACTTTGGAACTTTGGGCACTGAAGAAAACTGTTGTGGAAGTGAAGTTTATGGGATGGGTGAAAAAGGCTTATTCGAATTTCTAGTTGATGAGAACCTGAAAATCTTCAGTAAATACGACGTAAAACAAGTTGTTACAAGTTGTCCACACGCCTTTCACTCCTTCAAAAACCGATACGGCGAAACAAGCTTCGAAGTTCAACATCATACACAATTACTTGCTGATATAATTGAAAATGGAGAACTTATATTTTCAAAGGAAATAACTAAAAAAGTTATCTATCATGACCCATGTTTCATAGGCAAACAAAACGGCATCTATGATGCACCTAGAAAAATCATTGAAAGTATACCTGGCGTAACACTGCTGGAGTTTGATCGTTCAAGATCACGAAGTCTCTGCTGTGAAGGCGGTGGCGGAAGGATGTGGATAGACATCCCCGGAGAACGCCTAGCAGAAATTCGAGTCAAGAACGCTGTTGACTCTGGAGCAGAAATATTAGCTACTGCTTGCCCCTTCTGTCTATTAACTCTGGAAGATGCTGTGAAAACTACAGGATTTGAAGGAAAACTTGAAGTTTTAGACATAGCAGAACTGGTTTCACTTGCTTTATAACATATTTTTCTGAGTCCTTCAAAGTTAGACCAAGACTTTGTATTCTGAGAAAATGGATTATAAAGTTTTAGGATGCTGTTTCTCCATAGCTTGAATTAGGATTTTCATTTTTAGACCGAATAGAAGAATCGTTAACAATGAACGTACAGAAAGAAAATATGAAGAGTTTTTTCTATGGATTAATTTATTTATAGAAAAGTCCTATAGAACTATGTACTATTAGGATCACATGATGATAACAGAGGTGAGGGTAAAACAGTATGCCCTACATTAAAAAAATAGAGCTTAAAGGCTTCAAATCATTCGGATCCAAAAATGTCAAAGTAATTCTTGATAAGGGCTTCACGGCAATTACAGGTCCAAACGGAAGTGGAAAGACAAACATTGTAGACGCATTTTTGTTCGCTTTAGGTGAACTGAGCACGAGAAGGCTTAGGGCAGAAAATTCTGCCAAACTAATCTTTCATGGATCTGAGAAAGCTGGACTGAAAAGGGTGGTAAAAGCTAAGGCACTAATTCAGTTTGATAATAAAGATAGCCGTATACCAGTTGACACGTCAACCGTCACAATCTCTCGTGAAGTTCATACAAATGGTCAAAGTGTGTATAGACTTAATGGTAGAAGAATCTCAAGAAAGCATATTTTGGAAGTTCTTTCCATGGCTAGTGTAAGCTCTACAAGTCAGAACATAATTCTGCAAGGTACAATTACCCGAATAGCCGAAATCTCCTCTGTAGAACGCAGAAGAATTATTGAGGATTTGGTAGGTATAGCTCAATATGATGCTGAGAAAGCTGAAGCAGAAGAAAAACTGCGAGCAGCAGACATTTCGATACGTACAGCTATGGGGAGAATAGATGAAGTGCAGACGAGAACAGATGCCCTTGAGAGGGAACGTAATGAACTATTAAGGCACGCTTTCATCGAAAAGGAACTAAGAAAGTTTGAAGCTGTGAAGCTATCATANGACATCGCAAGGATAGAAGGGAATATTACAGAGACCTCCTCTCAAATCGAGAAAGCCAAAGCCAGAGTTGAAAAACTAAGGCTGCTACGCGAGCAACTTAGGTCTAAAAGAAGAGAGATAGAAGGTGAATGGCGAAAACTGAGTACAGAAATGGTTGAAGAAGGTGGTTCACAAGTATTAAAAATTCAGATAAAAATCGGCGAACTAAAATCAAAAATAACAGAGTTGACAACAAAAATAAGCTCTGGAAGCGCAAGTCTTGAAGGTTTGAAAAGTGTCAAGAAAAACAACCACCAGCAATATGAATCCATTAAAAAGGAAATTCAGGAAAATCACTTAAAAACCAGACGGTTAAAACACAAATGCAAACGCATATCTGAAGACGTCACCGAAAAACAAGCCAAACATGATGCCCTCGCAGAGAATGTTACTCAACTTTGGAAAAATCTAGGAGGAAACAGTGAAAAAATCCGTAAAATCGATCAGAAACTTGATGGACAATATCAAAGACTTACACACTTCAGGTCTGAAAACGCAAAAAGCCGAGAAGCCATCAAAATCCGTAGAGGAAGGCTTCGAACTCTAACAAAGCGCAAAGAAAGACTAGCAGAAACGCTTAGTGATCTGGAAAAATCATTGGATGAACTTAAGAAAGTACAGAAGGAACAGAAAACTCAGCTAAAAAACCTAAAACAGATGCTTGAACGGAGAATCACACAGAGAGAAGCTGTGGAGCACGAAATAGACCAGGCTGGAAAAATAGCTGACTCAGCACGAGAAGCTGTTGTAGAGTTTGCAACACAAAGAGAACTCGCAGAAACAGTAGCAGCTGAAGAGAATGCGCTAAGAAACATAGAAGAATTGGGTGAACTAGGAGTAATTCCAGGCGTATATGGCAGACTCCGTGACTTAATAAAAGTTGACAACGCATACAACAAGGCAATAGAAGCTGCAGCAACCGGATGGCTTGAAGCAATAGTTGTAAAAGATTTCGATGCAGCCTTCACATGCACAGAAACACTAAGAAAAATGAAACTCGGCAGAATCAAAATAATCCCAACCGACAGGATATTAAAAAATAAGTCCTTGAAAATCCCGGAAAAAAACGGAGTCAAAGGTGCAGCTCATTTCTTTATGAAATGCCCAAAGAAGTATGAACCCGCTGTCCATTTCGTTTTCGGCGACACATTAATAGTATCAAACGACAAGATTGCCTTCAGTTTATCCAACGAAGGCTACCGTACAGTCACAGTAAACGGTGATCTATACGAACCAAGCGGCGCCATCGAAAGCGGTTACTACCGTGCTCCAATAGATTTTTCCACAATCATCCCTAGTGACACTGCAATAAAAAGCCTACATGAAGCAGTTACTGCACTCCAGAACCATCTCTCAAGAAGAGACACAGATATAACCTCGTTTGATGAAGAAATCGATAGAACTCGTGTTGAAATCGCCCGTTTATCAGAAGCTGTAACCACACTTGACAGAGAAATAACTAGAGTCAAAAGAAGTGTTAAGAGAACAATAACCAACACCAAACGAATAGACAGGCACATTACCAGTTTTGAGAAGAAAATCGAAAAAGAAAAGGAAAAGATGGTTCTGTACAGAACTGAAAGAAAAGTCACCCGAAGAGAGATGCAAAAACTCCAGGATGGACTAGTCAAACTGAGGCAGAAGACAGATCCTACCTACATACAAGAAAAGGAGATTGAAAGGGATAGACTTGTAGAAGAAATAATTAGTTCAAGACAGAGACTTGGTACGGTTCAAACAGAAATCTCAACACTCAAATCACAATACAATAATGTTTTGAAGACTGGATATAGGAACTCAAGGATTCAACTGAAAAAAGTGGTACAACAACTGAAAAAAGTTGAAGAAGAGGTGGAGACTGCATTGCAGGAGAGGAAATCGTTGGAGCAAGAGGTGACAGAATTGGAGAAGACCCGTATCGAATTGTCAAAGACCGTTTTATCAGCGAGAAAGGAAACAAAGAAATTCACAGTTCAAATTGATGACATAGATAAAGAACTTAGCAAGCTTGATTCTGCATATGAACCAGCTGACCGTTTACTCAACCAACTTCAAATAAAGAATCAAACATCATTATTGCAGCTTAAACAATGTCAGAATCAGCTCAGACAATTTGGTTACGACCAACTGTTGGAAGTAACGCCGAAACAGATTGAAGAAACTGAAACTTCGATGAAGATGATGCAGTTTGAACTTGAAAGAATAGGTGCAGTGAACCAGCTTGCCTTATCTCATTACACTGAACAGATTTCACGCTATAAAGAACTCTCTTTAAGGTTAAATGAGCTTGAAAGAGAAAAACAGGCAATTGTACAATTCATGGATGAAGTTGAACGAAAAAAAAGCAATGTCTTCACTGAAGCGTATGAGAAAATCAATCGAAATCTCCAAGAATACTTCTCAAAGGTTACAGGAGGTGGAAATGCAACATTGAAGCTTGAAAACGTAGATGACCCATTCTCAGGTGGCATAGATATGATTGTTGAGTTTCCGCACAAGCCTTCAATAGTTGTTAGTGGAGCTAGCGGTGGTGAACGTTCAGTTGCGGCTGTTGCCTTTATATTCGGTCTGAAGGAGTTCACTCCAGCCTCTTTTTATATTCTTGATGAGGTGGATGCACATTTAGATGCTTTCCACGTGTCGAAACTGGCTGATTTGCTCTTAGAAGAGTCAGAGAAAACTCAGTTTATAGTTATCACATTAAAGCCTGAAATGGTAAACAAAGCACAAAAAGTTTATGGAGTCTATGAGCGCAACGGAGTTTCAAATGTTGTTTCAGCAAAGTTTCTAGAGGTGCCAAACTAATGCCGTCTACAACCATTGAAAAGCCGTTCTACATGCTTCCTCCATGGAACATCCTTTTCGAATTTCGAAAACTTGAAAAGCTTACACCTTGGAACATCAACATTGCATATCTACTTACAACATTTCTTCAAGAAATGGAAAAGGCCGGAAAGGTGAATTTTAGAGCGTCAGGTGTAGTCTTGGATTCTTCAGCCCTCATTTACTTGATGAAGGCAAAACTTCTGCTGAAACTTGAAGAACCGCCGCCTCAACCAAAACCTTCAAAGGGATTTCTTCCCCCACCCTTATTTCTACCTTTGAGACATGAATTGACCTCAACAACTATACAAAATCTGCTGGAAGCTCTAGACGAAGCCTTAAGAACTGGAAAGNATATCAACACAGAAAAAACCGTGTCAGAATCCATTCTCCCTGACCCTTCAGAAATTCTACCACAAATAGACCTGTATCTGATGGAAATTGAACGGCAAATGGAAAAGCTTTACACTTCACTTTCGCGAAGAGTAAAGGGTACGGGACTAATAGATTTTTCAACTCTAATTAAAGGAATAGAGCGATTGGAAGCCATCCGAACATTCATTCTTCTACTCTTTTTGGCACAAGATGCAAAGGTGGACTTATGGCAAGATGAAGAAACTGAAGAGATATACATAGCCATTGGGGATTTGAGTATTGCTAAAAGTGGAAAACAGGNCATCTGAGTCAGACAANTCCTTAGTACAAAAGANAATTTCAGATANCATACAACGGGAACTGGCTAGAATAGAAGCGGCACTATATGCTGCAGGCCGCCCCNTAGACCTTAAAGAATTATGTTCGGTCTTGAGAACCCATTCTAGAAATAAGACCCAGAAGTATGCAAGGATGCTTATGAAAGAATACGCAAATAGGAACACTGCCATTGAAATTTTGGAGTTGAAAGATGAAAGATATGTTTTGCAGCTAAAGTCGGAATTCACTCCACATGTTAAGAAACTTGTTAAGAAGCCGCTACTTACCAGGGGTCCACTAAAGACACTTGCTTACATAGCTTATCGGCAGCCGGTTACTCAAAAGAGGGTCGCTGCAATTCGAGGACATCATGCGTACAGTCACATGAAACAATTAAAAGAAATAGATTTGATCGTAGGCAAAAGGAAGAGAAGATCAACAATTCTGACAACAACAAAATATTTTGCTGATTACTTTGGTCTAAGTCATGAACTCTCGACTATGAAAAGACAGTTAAAGAGGGTCTTTGAACAAGAAATTACAACAGACGACAAATGAAAAACTCCAAAAAAAATGAATAGGTTTATATGGCGACCAGCGAGATAGTGAACATTCAAGTTCAACTATGGTAAGGAGAAGAGGAAATTGTCGGTCTGGCACGGTAATTTAAACAAGAGAAAATCTTCCGGAGGCAGGAGAAGAGCATATAGAAAGAAGAGGAAATGTGAAAAAGGATCATTTCCAGTTGAAACCGTCCTAGGCGACACAAAAAGAAAAGTTGAACGAAAGAAAGGTGGAAACATAAAAATCAAGGTCTTAAGAAGCAAATATGCTTGTGTAGCAAATCCTAAAAATGGGAAGGCAGAAAGAGTTGAAATCAAACGCGTTGTAAAAAATCCAGCAAACGTTGATTACGACCGCAGAGGAGTAATGACCAAGGGAGCAATTATAGAAACTCCTATGGGCTTGGCACGCGTCACGTCTCGTCCATCGCAAGACGGAGTAATAAACGCGGTTCTAATAGGAAAAAAGATAAGCTAAACATTGCTTTTATCTTTTGATTCATGCGATTATGTTCCCCCATACAAGCAGGTAGAATAAGCATTTGCCATAGTCTTGATCCAATAGGAAAGAATAAGAGACATCATTCAAAAGTTGAACATTATTTTGTTGTGTCGACACTGCGAATTTTCAATAGTTGTTCGGCAATCTTTCTTGTCATCTTGTTTTTGGACTTTTCATTGGCTACAAATAACATGCCTGTTTTCAACCATGGGGTCTTGGGATAACCAGCATCTAATGCAAGCTCACATTTCAAGCCAAGTTCTTCTATGGCCTCCTTTATCTCAAGAATTTTCGGAGAAGGGACAGCGAGACTTTTGGGAAGTCTTCTCCCCCTGCTCCTTGATTTTGTTGAATCAAAATAAGCGGGCCATATGACTATTTTGTTCTGTTTCTGCATGTGTTTCCAACCGTTTTCATCATTTATGAGCGTAATAGGTTGTCAACTTCATATTAACCTCGTCGATTCTTACGAAACCAAACCTTTCAAACTGTATCATTTCGTTCGGCTTTAACCGTTTGCAGGAGCTTTCAGCGATTCCTTCAGCTGAAGTTGCGTCAGGCATAATAACTCGACAGGGAATATCATTTCCGATCAATATCCAATGAATCAATTGTGCTTTGATCCTTTTTGCTTCTTTATACGGTTCACTGATGAAGGATGCCTCAACTGACTGAGTAATTGCTCTCTCAATTCTTATGTTGAATAACTCCATTAGACGCGTCATCTCTCCAACTTTCAGAGTGCGTACATCATTTCCTGAAATCCATAGGGCTACTGAATTGTCGCTGCCCTCAGGATTTATTATATATTCCCTAAATCCCCTTTCAGGGTAATCCGGATGTAGGCGAAGTCTTGTTGTAAATGTTTTTGGGACGTCCCTAACCATTAGTCGTATTGGGTTGTGAATAAAGAAATATCTATCTACTTTCGAGTCTAATATTTTCCGGTTGTAAGCGTACAAGTTTTCCCAGCTTAATACTACATCTGATGTTTTCGGTCCGATATCAAGCATCAGTTTCTTAATCGCTTCAGGTGTTATTCCCCGTCTTCTCAAGGCGGCAAAAGTTGCTAAGCGAGGGTCATCCCAGCTTTTGTAGAAACCCTCCCTTATTCCCTGAATGATTTTTGACTTGCTTAGAGATGTCCCCGTTATTTTAAGTCTGCCATAGTGTATGGCTTCAGGATATTGCCAGTTAAAATGCGTATACATATATTTCTGCCGAACCATGTTTGTTAAATGTTCTTTTCCTCTGATTATGTGCGTCACACCCATCAGGTGATCATCTATGCCGCACGCAAAATTGTAGAGAGGCCAGACATGATATTTGCTTCCAACTCTTGGATGAGAATATCTTTCACAATCTATGACCCTGAGCGCAGGCCAATCTCGAACCGCCGGGTTTGGATGCTTCAAATCCGTTTTTATACGAACTACGGCTTCACCTTTCTCATAGGCACCGTTGATCATGTTTTGCCATCTTTTCAAATGCTCGTTCGATGGTAAATCTCGACATCTACAGGGTTTGTTGGCTAGGGCTTTTTCTCGGAACTGTTCCGGCTGGCATGTACAAACATAAGCGTTGCTATCCCTAAGCAATTTTTCAGCATATTTGTAGTAGATGGATATTCTATCGCTTTGAATATATTCTTCGTCTGGTTTACATCCAAGCCAAGCCAAGTCTTCTCTGATTTTATCATAGAACTCTAAAACAGGTCTTTTCAATTGCGGGTCTGTGTCCTCGAAGCGTAAGATGAATTTTCCTTTGTATATGTGTGCATATTCATCGCATAAGACTATGGCTCTTGCTGAGCCTAAGTGTAAAACGCAGTCGGGATTTGGCGAAAAACGTGTAACAATCTCTTTATAGTCATCCACGTTTGCTAAAGGTGGAAGATGTTTCTTCTCAACTTTCTCGTTTGTAAGGGTTTCTGGATATTTCTTCTCCATGATATTCTTTTGTTCTTCTAACGTGAGACTATTAACTGTTTGAACTACTTCATTAACGAAGTGGGTAATCTCCTTTGCTTTTGTCCTCAGCTCTGTCTTTTCACCCAAGAGTTTTCCGGCAACAGGATTTGTTTGTGCTTTGCCATCATGTCTGATGGCGTTTTGTAGGGCGAGTTTTCGAATAAGTTCTCTGAGTTCGGTGTTTTTTTTGATATTCAACAGGTTTAACGCTCTTTCATGGTTTAGATTTTTCTTTCAATCAAGAATTTTGCGAAAGTCTCTAGTTTTTTGTTAGCCTTCGAGGATGGCAGAAGCTTTTCAACTTCCTTCCAGCTTTCTTCAACTATTTTTCTTGCAAACTGCTTAACGTATTCTATAGAATCGTATTTTTGCATTATTGTTATCGCTTCGTCTTTGAGGGTTTGATTTGAAGTGTGCATTTTCAGGATTTCGATGAGTCTTTTCCTGTCTTTATCATCTGCAACCTGTAAAGTTCGGATAACTATTAGAGTTCTTTTTCCTTCCGTTATATCTTGTCCTAATCCACCCTTCTTTTCTGCAAACTCTTTGCTAGTTAAATCTAGAATATCGTCTTGCATTTGAAAGGCGACGCCTATGTTCTCAGCGAAACGCCCAAGCTTTTCAACAAGATTATCGTTTGCATCTGCCAATACAGCAGCGATTTTAGCAGTCATCCTTGACAAAGTTCCAGTCTTGTAAGAACACATTTGCATAATCTTTTTCATCTATTTCGTCTGCGTTCGCCAAGCCTCTGTGCCATGCTATGTCCATTCCTTGACCAAGGCTTAGGTTAATCATCTCTTTCACATAAATCTCGTATATTTTACAGAGTTTATCTGTGGAAACTTTCTCTCTATTTTCTATTAATGAGAGTAGTGGCAGGTAGTACATTGCGTTTCCAGCGTTTACTGCTATGTCCAAGCCATAAATCTTGTATGTACAAGGTTTTCCTCTCCTAAGTTCGGAGGAGTCCTCCACATCATCTATCATTATCGTTCCGTTGTGAATTACCTCGGGAATTATTGCAAAATCAACAACATCTTTTGAGTCTTTGCCCAGTGTTTCACAGATTAATAGAAAGAGGCTGGGACGCCATCTTTTCCCTCCTCTGTCAAAAAATTCCCAGATAGGCTCAACAATTGCCTTGTTCAACGCTTCATGATTATAAGAATAATGTGGCGGATCAACTCCTAAAAGGACGGCTTCGTCAGAGAGAATCCTTGGGATATATTTCTTGATAACCTCATCCAATAAGACAGCTTTCTCTTCAAGAAATTTCTCAACATCCAAATGTTTAGTTTCCCCCTCTCTGCGCATATCCTTCTATGTCGAAGCCTCTGATCCTTAGCCATTCTGCAGTTTTACCAGTTATGACTAGGGGGGTTTGATGTAAGGTTCGAACAGAATCTGCTCCTACAAGGAACATGACGGTTCTCAATTCTTCTATCAAAAGCGAAAGCATGTTCTTTATTTCTTCTACGCCTTTGACTGCTGCCGGCAATATTGGTTGGGAAAGGCTTGTTAGGCTTGCACCCAAAGCTAAAGCCTTAGCTGCGTCTACTCCATCCCGTACCCCACCAGAAGCGATAACGGGAATACTAACTGTCTGGGAAACCTCAACAATACTTATACCTGTTGGAATGCCCCACTCCCAAAAAATATTCCCCAATTTGTGTTGAAAATTTTTTTCACGTCTTTTTGAACGGTAATATTCAACTGCTGCAAAGCTTGTACCACCTGCTCCGCTTACATCTATAGCTTTTACGCCTACATCCTCAAGTTTTTCCGCCACTTCAGCAGCCATGCCAGCACCTGTTTCCTTCACTATTATTGGTTTGTCCACTCCTCTTGAAATCTCACCAATTCTTTTCAGAATTCCTTTAAAGTTTGTTTGACCTTCCAGTTGGACAGCCTCCTGCAGTGGGTTTAGATGTACCGCGACTGCGTCTGCTTCAATCATTTTTACTGCTTTTTCCACTTCTTTCAAACCAAACCCATTGACAAGTTGCACTCCGCCGATGTTCGCGATTATAAAGGCTGTTGGAGCTTTTTTTCTGGTTATTGCGAAAGTTTCTTCAAGTTCTTTATCTTCTATTGCTGCCCGTTGACTGCCTACACCCATTCCTAAATCAAGTTCTTCCACGGCTTCAGCTATCGTCGCATTAATTTTTGTTGCTTCTGAAGTTCCTCCAGTTATTGCACCTACAATTAATGGCGCGGCAAAAGTGTGATCAAGAAAGGTTACAGACAAGTCTATTTCATGCTTATTGATTTCTGGCAAAGGCTTGTGAATTAAGTAGATATCTTCAAAACTTGTTGTAGTTTTTCTTGCTTGGGTATCCTCATTTAGGGAAATTCGGATATGTTCTGCTTTGCGCTTTTTTGTTTCTTCAGCCAACTTTATTCCTTCTCTATTAAAGTACTCTTAACCTTATTCCCTTTAAGGACGCTGTAAATATAATCGGGTTTTGTAGCATTCACAATAATTGCTGGAATTCCATGTTCTATGACTGGAATAAGTTCAGCAATTTTTCCAAGCATGCCGCCTGTAACATCACAAACCCTTGGCCTGTCAAGTTTGCTCTGAAGTCCTCTCAATTCTTTCAATGTTAGACGGCTGAATATACTTGAGGATTTCCCAACTTTTGGGTCCTCATCATATAATCCATTTACATCAACCCCAATTATGACGCGTCCCGCATTTAACCTTGTGGCAAGCACAGAAGTCAGTTGGTCGCCAGATAATATTGTGAAACCTAGCTTTGAATCCAAGATTGCGTCTCCGTAGAGGACTGGCAAGAACCCCATTCTTAGCAATCTCTTTAGGGGGGTATCTTCAAAATGTTGTATTCTGCCGTCTTTAGTTATTATACATGATGATGGTGTGATGCTTACCGCTGGAATGTCGCACCAGACTAATGCGTCTATGAATAGTCCGTTAAGCACAGTCATGACGTGATGTGTTTCTGAAAAGCCAATTTTCTGGGTATCTTCTTTGAGTCCTTCAGCTATAGCATGTCGTTGTGCAATAGGATGTCCAAAACTTCCCCCACCATGAACAATTATCAAGTTTGGAATACTTGCTTTCTCTATTTCCTTAGCTAGACGGTTTATGGTTTGCATTCGCACTTGAAGTTCTTTGCTCTTATCTGTGATTACAGATCCACCTATTTTCAAAATTGTCAGTTTAGACTCTCTCAATCTTAACACCTTCATCTGTTTTTCTAGCTATAAACGGGCTTCCACCTGATCTTTGGATAGCTTCAAAAACTTGTCGAAGTCTCTCATCTTCTACCAGTGCCACCATGCACCCTCCTCCTCCGGCACCAGTCAATTTTGCTCCTAAGGCGCCGGTTTTTCGTGCAGTATTTATAAGCCATTCTAAGGATTCAGCTGAGACTCCCAACCCATATAGTAAAGCATGGTTGATATTCATTAAAGCTCCAAGGGTTTCCAAATCGCCCTTTTTGAAGGCGTCTATGGCTTCTAAAACTATTTCACGTGCAGTCTTCATCATTTGTTCAATGATCCGTGGATACTTCTCCTTCATATTCCGCACTTTTGCAACTTGAACACGCGTAGACCTTTCAACACCTGTATACCCAATGACTAGTGGAACATCAGCTTCAACATCTAATGACTTGAATCCGGTATCCTTCTGAAACAGGAGTATACCGCCAAAGGTTGAAATAGCTGGGTCTACTCCTGAAGGTGTACCATGCACAATCTTTTCAGTTTCATAAGATATTCGAAAAATATCTTCTTTCGATATATTCATGTTTAAGAGAGCCCCAACAGACGCGGTCACAGCAGCTGCTACGGCAGCCGAGGACCCCAAACCCGCAGCAACAGGAACCGCTGAGTTAACTTCAATGTCTAAACCGACACTGCTTCCATAGATTTCTAGAACTTTTTCCACAGCAAGCTTCAGAGGCTCAAATTTTAGTTTTCCTTCTCTCGGATCGCCTTGTTCGATTTTGAAGTTTTCATCTTCAAAATATCCAGAGATATTGAGGTTTACAGAATGCAAATGTAGGCGTCTGTCATCGCGCAGTTCTGCTTTTGCACTGGCTCTTTTATCTATGGCTAATACGATAGCTGGTTCACCGTAGACTACGAAGTGTTCTCCGAAAAGTATCACCTTTGCGGGAGCTGAGGCAATAACTCCCATCTGTACATCACTATTTCTTGAAGCATATGGCAGAGTACCCAACCACACTTGAGTAGTCGCCAGTAACATCTCCACTAGTCTTGTAACATAATAATTTTGCCTCTTTAGTTCCTAAAGTCTTAGCAGCGGTTATTAAGGCGACTATTGGACCATAGCCACAAGCACTAACGTGGTGAGTTTCAATAACCGAATAAAACTTAACTTCATCCATGCCCTCTATGGCTTTAAGCGCCATTCTATCTTTTGCTTCTGCTTTTTCTTGAGGTTCATAATGCGTCATGTCCGAAGAGGCTATAATAATCCCATTTTTTCCACCTAAGGCTCGGGCTATTGCTTCCCCCACATCTTTGGCTGAGAATAAATCTTGCAGCAAAAAACATATGGGTACGATCTTGAAATCTGAACCATAAAGATATTGGAGGAAGGGAAGCTGAACCTCAATAGAGTGCTCAAAGCGATGAGCAGAATCATCAACATCAACAATGCTCGCTTCACGCACAACATGGTTAGCCAATTCACTGTCTACTTCGACATCACCTAAAGGTGTACGCCAAAAGCCATCATTCATCGTAGCCAAAGCACTCCCATATCCTGTGTGGTTTGGACCTAGAAGAACTACAATGTCAGGTTTTCCATCAGAAGCCAGCTTATGATATGCATGAGCTGCCACAAAACCCGAAAACATGTAACCTGCATGTGGACAAATCAAACCTATTATTCGCCTTGGACCTGCTTCAACAGTTTCTGGGATTTTCCCGGGTCCAAGTTCATGGAGAAAACATTGTTCTATTTGTTTTTTCAATGATTCGGTATTTCCTGCATAGAAGGCTCCGGCTTGACATGGTCGCCGAACCTTCGTCATGTCATTAATCTTCCTCCTCTTCTCTTGAAATCTTGACTTCAAAATCTTCAATTGTTAACGGTAAATCTTTGTCCAGCTGCAACTCACCCCTCTCACGTAGTATTTGCCTCGTCAAAAGCCAATAAATGACTGCCAAAGCTCTTCTACCTTTATTATTTGTAGGGATGACTAAGTCTATCCCTGAAAGATCATTATCTGTGCTGCATAGAGCCACTACAGGTATGCCTACCAATGATGCTTCTTTAACCGCTTGTGAATCTGCTCTGGGGTCGGATACTATTAGAACATCTGGCTCGATTCGTTTAGCGTACAACGGATTTGATAAGATTCCCGGAATGAAGCGTCCAACAATGGGAATTGCTCCAGTTGCCTCACAGAATTTTGTGACGGGTTCCTGAGCGTAAAGCCTTGCTGCTATCCCAGCGATTTTTGATGGTTCAAATCTGGCTAGAAATTTCGCGGCTATCCGTATGCGTTCATCAGTCTTCTTAATATCCAAAACAAATAAACCGTCAGGTCGAACACGGTATATGAATTGCTCCATGTTACCAATTTTCATTCTTGTTCCAATATGTGTTCCCGCGGAGAGAAGTGTATCCCGCGGTAGTAGAAGATCTTCCTCTGCAGTTCCACTTGATGTTTCTCGTTCCTTTTCCAACTTTTCATCTTCAACTTCGGACAAATTCTCATCTCCTAAAGCATCGGAATATCAGCCATTTTGGCTCTATTCCCTAGAAATTCTTCTATTCTTATCAATTCATTTATCTTCGCTATTCTTGCTCCCTCAACAACACCTGTTTTTATTATTGGACATCCGAAGGCCACAGCCAAGTGAGCTATGTGCCAATCGCATGTATCGCCTGAACGATGTGACATTACTGAAATGTACCCAGCCTCCTTCGCCATTTCAACAGCCTCCCAAGCATCGGTTAACGTGCCAACCTGATTCACCTTTATTATAATTGCATTTGCTGCATCCAATTTTATTCCATGACTCAACCTTTCAGTGTTCGTAGCAAACAAGTCGTCTCCGCAAATTAGGCACTTTTCCACTTTTTTAGTGATTTCTGCAAGATTCCGAAAGTCTTCTTCATAGAATGGGTCCTCAACATATACGAGATGATAAGTTTTAACGAGTTCACGAATGAATTCTAATTGTTCTCCAGAATCACGTTCTTTTCCTTCTTGTGGGTAGATGTAAGTTTTTGTTCTATTGTTCCATAGGGAGGATGCAGCAACATCAATACCTAGTTTGCATTCGAAACCTAATTCGTTGTCCACTTCTTTACATACGTCAGCTAATACTTCTAGAGCATCTAGATTTCCGATGTTTGTGATCCAAGCTCCTTCATCGCTTCTGCCACCACCAAAAAGGCTATCCTTTTTATCTAGTATGTCGCCAATTTTCCTGTGGATTTTAGCGTTGGCTAATGCAGCTTCCAAAAAGGTTTCAGCTCCGAGAGGGAGAACTAGGAATTCTTGTATGTCTGGGGTTTTTCCTTTGCCGTGTTTTCCTCCGCTTATTATATTTCCAAGCGGGCAAGGTAATTCGTGAGCTAAATATCCGCCTAAGTAATGGAAGAGAAGTGAACCATAAGAATTCGCTGCAGCCTCGACACTTGCCAGCGAAATCGTAAAAGCTGTATTTCCACCCAAAATCCTGAAATCTCTCGTACCGTCGATTTCATGCAGTGTTCTATCAATATCTTCTTGGTAATCCACGTTTAATCCGACTAGTTCGGGAGCTATCACTTGCCCAACTTTTTCAATTGCTTCATCCACTCGGCCTTGAGGATAGGAAACTGCTTCAGCTTTTCCACGGCTTCGTCCGACAGGAGCCGAAACTCTTCCAAAACTTGAGGTTGTAACAACATCAACCTCAATTGTCTCTTCTCCGCGACTGTTGAAAACTTTTCTTGCAATGACATCCTCGATGACGGTTGACATGTCTTTTCCTTCCATCGCTCATTAAAAGTAGTTTCTTGCCTCTCTTCTCTTCTCAGCCACTTCATGAAATCGAAGCACTTCATCTATAACTTCCACGTGTGACAACAGCATGCGTCTGCAACAGTATCTTTCAACGCCTAGGCTGTTCAAGACTTCACCGGGGTCCTCTCCGGCTTTCACTCTTTTCATAAAATCTTCCCACTTATCTCCAATTAACTTGCCGCACGTAAAACATCTGACAGGTATAATTATTCTAATCAGCCTCCCTATCTGTAGCTTTTCTGAGATCTGGCTCTTGCTCCTGGGCCTCCAAATTTCTTAGGCTCTTTTCGTCTCGGGTCTCCAACAACCATAGTTCTGTCATACTCAACAAAGACTCTGCGTAGGCGGGAACTCTTCGTCCATTTTAATAAAGCATTTGCTATTGCCATTCGTGATGCTTCTGCCTGTCCCATGTATCCACCACCTGAAACCGTTATCTCTATGTCCAGTTGTCTGCGAACCTCATCTCCAGCCTGTATGAGTGGTTCCATTATTTTTTCACGTGTAATCTCCGGTTCATAAATCTCCAATGGAATTCTGTTTATGCGTATCCGTCCAATTCCAGGCCTAACAATGGCCCTTGCTATGGCTGTTTTCCTTTTTCCACTTACAACCAAAACTTTTTTCGCTGGCAAAACTATTCACCAAAGTTCCAACCTATTTCTTTTGCAAGTTCGCCAACCGTGAAATATGGGCATTTCAGTTTTTCCATATGGGCCTTCGTCAAAGTTTCCGTTGCCCGGTCTTCAAGTTCTTCTGGTAATCCGATGAATACTTTAAGCCTTTTATATGCTCCTTTGCCCTTAGGCTTTTTATATGGAAGCATACCTCTCACTGTTCTTCGGACTANTCTGTCAGGTCTTCTGTAATGGAATGGGCCTTTTTTCGGATGTCCTACCCCAAGAAATTCTTTTGTTTCTCTTACTCTGCTTTTCTTTTTGCCTGAAAGCACAGCTTTCTCAGCGTTTACAATTATTATTTTCTCACCTTCTAACAATCGTTTAGCAATTATGCTTGCCATCCTGCCAAGAATAAGGTGTCGTGCGTCAATTATCTTTGTTTTTTGGTTTATTGTTCGCATTTTTTCACCCGATTATTTTAATATTTGAACCCTTCGGATTCTTCTTTACGAGTTGAAGGAGCGACAACGGTTTGCCCTTTGCAGCCTTTATTTTTTCTTTTGCCTTTTCTGAGAAAGCGAAGGCTGCCACAGTTATTGGATGATCGATGTTTCCTGTACTTAGTACTTTGCCTGGAACGACTACTGTTTCTTTTTTCTCCGTGTACCTGTTCAATCGGCTTACATTCACAGTGATACGCTTTCTTCTAGGCTTTGCTAAATATTTGGCGACATCTCTCCAAATCTTCGCATCATTTTCTCTGCTTTCTTTTTTTAAGAAGCGAATAAGGTGGATGAGCTGTGGATTTGATGTTTTGGTCTTTCTCACTTTCTTTTCACTTTGACTTCACTTATGAATTCTTTCAGTTGATCATTCAGAATATTTACAGCTTCCTTCACCATTCTTTCAGGAGAAAGCGCACCTGTGGATTCTATGTTGAATATGAATGCACCCTTTTCCCAGTTTACCTCTATGGCTGGTGGGTTCTTTTGGCAAGTATCAACACAGTCTTGGCAGAGAGTGCAAGCCATTAGATTGCGAATTTCTATTTTGTCTCCACTTTTAGCTAAGACTTCTCTTGGACAAACCTCTACACATTTCGCGCATTTATCACATCTTTTGCTGTCTATTTTGATTTGTGGAAAATACTTGTAGGTGCACATCGAAACCGGTTGCCATTTTGCGTGGCTTTTTCCTTTTCCAAGTCTCGCGTAGGCTTCGAGTTTCACCTTCTGCTCTTTCGCCAGTTTTACTATGGGTATTCTGTTACTCACCGGAGTTATATCTAGGTTTTCTGATATCAGTTCCTCTGAATAAACAGTTCTTGTTCCTTCTTTTGATTCAGCATCAAGTGTAAGTGAGACTCTGCATAGGTTGCATCCAAACTCGCTTTTGCATGAACAATTCGCGGGCAGATTATAACTGTCTAAGTCAGTCTTAAGGGGAATGAGTCCAAGCCTATGGGCTATAATTTCATCTTGCAATACGGAAGAGTTATCAATCATCACAACTTCGTCTATTGCCATGCATGGAACTTCCGCGATTATATTTCTTCTTAATGCATTCATAAATGGAATGTCAGTTTCTCGAATAAGTAGACGCATGTTTCTTTCGTCTCTTTCAAGTACTTTTATTTCCATTCTGCCTGAACACTCCACGATAATCTACGATAATTGCTGTGCCGTTCAATAGAGTACTGGTGCATTATTTCAACTTTTCTATCAAAAAGAAGTGCGAATTTCACACCTTCAATTAAACTCTTCTTCCTCTTCTACCACCTGGTCTCCGTGTACCATCATGAGGAATAGGCGTAACCTCTTCTATGCGCCCTATGCGGAACCCTTCTCTCGCCAGAGCCCTTATGGCTGCTTGCGCACCTGCACCTGGAGTTCTTGGTCCTGAACCTCCAGGAGCCCTTACTTTTATGTGTATAGCTATTACTCCTTTATCTTTGGCTGTTTTTGCCGCTGCATAGGCTGCTCGCATGGCTGCGTAAGTTGAGGATTCCATTCTGTCTGCCTTCACAAACATTCCACCTGATGTTCTTGCTATCGTTTCTGCGCCTGAGATGTCGGTTATATGAACTATTGTGTTGTTATAGGAACTGTAAATATGGACGACACCCCACTTCTCAGTTTTCTTTCTGACACTTCCACTGCTATTCATCTTATCCCTCTTCGACTTCTCTTTCCTCTGTTTTCTTCTCTCTAGTTGCTGTACCCGCTATCATTTGACGTAGAGGATGGCTTGAATCTGCAAATGGGCTTTGAGGTGTATATGTTATTTGGTTTTCTTCTTCCTGTGTCACTAGATAGCTTGGAACAGTTACGCACTGGTTTCCAATGATTATATGTCTGTGAGTTATGAGTTGGCGAGCTTGATATATCGACTTGGCTAGACCTTTCTGGAGAACGATTGTTTGAAGCCTGCGTTCTAGAAAATCTTCAACTGCCAAGTCTAATATGTCATCAAGAACTGCTGTTTCATGTATTATGCCGAGTTTTTTCAAGCGTTTCAGGAGCATCTTCTCCATTTTTCTGCGTTCTTCAGGCGTCTTACCTATTAGGGATCGGGATATTCCCCTAAATTTAGACAGCATCGTTTTGTTTCGCCATAATTCACGCTTGTTCCTTAGACCGTACTGACCTATAAGCTTAAGCTCTTCTTGTAAGATATCTGGTCGCCAAAGAAACCTTGGAGCTTTGTATTTCTTTCTCTGTTTTCTAGGGTCACCCATAACTCTTTTACATCCTTCTTCGCGTTTTCACTTTTACTCCAACAGCTTTTCCTTTTCTTCCAGTTGATCTTGTCCTTTGTCCACGCACTTT
>JGI2172J19969_10000234_pt1 | contig 23066 bp, 25 predicted proteins | sample DeeMarSWOR230_32_FD_19969 | JGI IMG/M metagenome (IMG submission 19969)
AGCAAAAGATGGCAAGAAAATTACCAGTAAAATGACAATCAGCCCAGTTAATTTGATATGCCCTGTCATTAGGCAGCCACTGCGCTTATGGTGATCTGGGTTTGCATCTGCCTGCCACCGATGAAGTAGGTGGGAGTCAACAATCTCAGGCCAAATTGCTTGGTATCTCCGGGCGCCAAGCTTGAGCCTGAACCCCCAGAATAAGGCCAAAATTCGCCTTCTGTCTTGGTGATAGGGACATAACCTCTTGTGGTATCGCCGGATACGCGGAACCATAATCCATATATGTTCTCACCATTAGTACCACTATTGCTCAGTGTCCATTTATAGGCGCTGGGATTATCCACCCATTCAGCGTCCTCTCCTATGATAAATATATCGACATTACGATTGCCCTCTACAGTTAAAGTGCACCACTCTATCGGCGGGCTTGTTTCATATTCTGTATCTGAGGCCACGTTTCCCAGCGGCCATTGTGTCTTATCGAGGCTGATGGAAATTTCGTTGACTCCTGTCATAGTGATGGTTATGACTTCGCTCTCCGCGGCTAGAGCCGGTAAGGAAAAGACTAAAGCCAGTATAATGGCTACCACAATACTGGTGATTGCCGCTTTCACGTACCCCTCCGAATTTGACCAACCTCCGTTTATTGTATTGGGTCAGGTATTTTTGGATAAATAGACTACAGTAGAATACTACAACCCTCCACGACTATTGTCAAGCTACGGGGGCTCGATATGTGGGTAACACTCATGATATGTTCGGTGGTGATAACTTACCATGAGTGTTATCGGAGTGAGAAAGTCAGCTAGCGCGCAATATTGACGTCGATGAGGGGGTGCAGTAAAATAAGCCCTGAAGTCGAATCTAGGGGCTAAAGCAGGAGTATAGCCCCAAGTAAGTCAAGTTGAAGAAGGAATAAAGGAGGTATCATGATTAGGACACCTGAGCAATATGTAGAAAGCCTGCGGGATGGCAGAGTAGTCTACCAGGATGGAGAAAGAGTCAAGGACATACCCACACGGTATAAACATGCGGTGGAGCGGGCTGCCTCAGAATTTTATGTAGCTACGCTACCTGAGCACCGAGACCTGTTCACCATGATAGAAGATGGAGAAGAGGTTCCTTTCTCTTTTAAAGTACCCGAGACCCCTGAGGACCTTCAAAGACGGAGAGATATTCTTCACACGCTCGGGCGTTTAGGAGCAGGGGGTTCTCGATTGACTGGCATTGATGGTCTTAATGGGGTCGCATATGGTACTTCTCAGGTGGACGCAGCGCTGGGGACCCACTATGCCGAAAACATGGCTAAATACCGGGCATGGTGTAAGAAGAATGATCCCAGCATCTGCGCCGCGGTGAGTGACCCCAAGGGTAATAGGAAGCTTCATGCCGAAGACCCCAGACAAGCGAATAAAGACTTCTACGTCCGCATAGTTGACCGAAACAACGAGGGCATAATCATAACCGGTTGTAAGCTACACATCAGCCAAGCCGTTATCTCCAATGAGTTAATGCTGCTCCCTTCTCGTAACCATAACGAGTCAGGCAAAGACTATGCTGTGGCCTGTGCTGTACCGTGTAATGCCAAGGGAGTAACTTTCCTAGCAACTGCAGGGTCATATGGCGGGGGGCATCCCATGATAATCTTTGACGAGGTTTTTGTCCCCTGGGAGAGGGTTTTCCTGGCCGGTGAATGGCAGTTTACAAGGGAAATAGCTACCTCATTTGCCCGCTACCACCGCCTCACTGCCGCTACCTACAAATCTTCACAACTCGATGCTCTGGCTGGACTGGCCATGCTGATGGCGGAATACAACGGGCTGACGCATGCTACTCGCATCCAGGACATGCTGGCCTGGTTTGCCATGTATGCCACTGTGACCGAAGCCCTTGGCAGAGCCGCTGCCTTAACTGGCGATGTCGATCCTGAAACAGGGCAGGCAAGGCCAAACCCGGTTTACACCAATTGCGCTAAGTACTGGTTTGCCTCTCAGTGGCACGAGGCGATGAAGTACCTTCAGGACATAACCGGAGGGATTGCTGCTACCATGCCTTCCATGAAAGATTGGGAGAACCCTGAAACCCGCCCCTACCTCGAGAAATATCTGCAAGGGGATGCCAAGTATTCAGCCGAGGAGAGGATACGAGCCATTAACATGGTCATCCAAGAGGGTTCTACCTTTAACGGAGTCCTTAGCATTCATGCCGAAGGGTCTCTGGCAACTCAGAAGATGGTACTCTTCCAGCAAGCCAATTGGGAGCGGTTCAAGGCAGCTGCCAAGCATAGTATGGGGATTCGCACGGACCACCCTGATTTTAAGGACCTGCCTCTGCCTGGAGAATCTCCATGGAAGATGCCGGATTCATTACTCAAATATTGATTGATATGCTAAGGGCCTAACATATAAGCTTTTCCAAGAACCTGAATGGTTTTTGAATAATTAACTTCCTGCATTGAGTAGTTTGAGAGCCGGGGTAAGCCCCGGCTCTGGCTTTATAGTGGCCCTGCTTCAGGTACCTCAACAAGTAAGCAATTCGTTACTCAGAAAGCATCCGAATGGGACTTTCTCTGGTAGTAATCTATCATTTTCCTGGCTGCTAGAGCGGCACGGCCTATGGTAGGGTAAAAAGGTATCTCATTGGCAATAAGCCTTGAGCACAGCTCGCAGTGGAGTTTCCATTCCTCGTTGTCTGGGTCGTCGATCCCAAAACTTGGTTCTGGCACAACCCCCAAGAGTGGCTTGGTGCGGATGGCATCAAGCTTCAACCCTAGCCTCTCGAAAATATTGTCTAGCGTGAAGCCAGGTAGTTGTGATGGGCGAAAGACTCTAAGCATGATGATGAGAAGGTCAAAATGCGGGTCGTTATTCATCAGATCGAAAATATTACCCATGTTCAAGCGCTGGTGTTCGCTGATGATTGAGAAATCAATGGGATTTCCTAGCCAATCCCATTCAGAAAAGCCCTGTTTTTTCAGCTCTTCCCTGAATTCTTTTGGTAATTGGATAACCTCTAGCCCAGCTCTCTCACATTCATCGGCAGCTAACACACTGGCACCCCCGGCGCCTCCAAGCACTCCCACTCGCCTACCTTTAGGGGGCGACGAGAAATAGAAAGACACCGCTAGATCGATAAGCTCCTCCCAGCTCTCCGCAAGAATAGCCAATGTCTGCCTTAATGCTGCATTCCACACCTCCGGTGCACTAGCTAAAGAGGCAGTATGTGAACTAATTGCTCTTGCTCCAGCCTGCTGCCTTCCCCCTTTGAGGATAATGACAGGTTTAATAGCTGTGGTGCGATGCAAGGTGTCAAAGAAACGGCGACCGTCTTTCACGCCTTCTATATACATCAACACCACCTTCGTTTGTGGGTCCTGAGCGAAATAATCAAGGTAATCAGACTCGTTGAAGTCAATAGCATTGCCATAGCTTATGACCTTGCTGAAGCGAAGCCCTCTCATGACGCCTGTCATGATCAGTTCTCGAGCGAGGTTCCCACTCTGCGAAGCAACTCCTATGCTACCTGGCTCTTTAGGGAACTCGTCCCCAAAAGAGAGACCTTGTGCCGGGTAATACACACCCATGCAGTTAGGACCGATGATCCGAATGCCCAGTTTCCTTGCCAATTTGAGTATTTCTTGTTCCAATTGGGCTGCTTCCGAACGACCGGTCTCGGTAAAACGAGCAGTGAAGAGATGAGCAGCCTTAGTACCTTTGTCAGCGGCATCCTCCAGCATCTTGGGCACTGCTGCCGCTGGAACACGTGAGATGATATAGTCCACATTATCTGGTATTTCAGTCAGCGAAGCATAGCATTTCAGGCCCTCAACCTCAGTATATTTAGGATTCACAGGGTATATCTTACCTTTATAACCCAGTGCTAGTAAGGCTGACACGAAACCAGAGCCAGGTCCTCCCCGTTGGCCTCCTGCAGCACCGATGATGGCAATTGACCTGGGTTGCAAAATTTCATCTAACGGATGATGAGACACAGTCAAACCTCCTTGTATTAAGTATAGGGTAATCTGGTTATGATTTCTGTAGTCGCGTCTCTCAGACTAACATACTTACCTTGAAAAAGCAGTACTCCAATTTGGAGATAAGCCAGCATTATAACACGTGTGCTATTATTGTGGCAAAACTCCGATTAGAGAACCGTGCCGGTCTATGGTTTCTTTACCAGAACGCATATATTGCGCGAGAAGTTCCTTATCGGGAAATGGTAGGACTTCTCCGGTGATATAGTAGTGATTTCCCAGCCAGTTTTAACCAGTAGCTTTCTTAGCTCGCCATAAGAGAAAAGGTGATAGTAACGGTAAATTGTTTTTTCTTTTAATCTCCAGGGGACTTGTTGCTCTTTGGATTTGAACCAGAACCCCAGTTGTTTATGGTTCCAGACGGTTAAAAAGGCCTCGCCCTGGGGTTTTAATACACGCTTTAATTCTATGAATGCTTTTTCCCTTTCTTCTCTGCCTTTGATATGGTGGTAAGTGGCTACAGATATGGCCCAATCGAAGGTATTATCGGGGAAAGGCAGCATTAAGACATCAGCGTTTATTAAGTTGACATAAAGATTATACTTCGCGGAATATCTCAAGGCTTGCTTGAGCATGGCTGGGGAGGAATCTATCCCCCAGAGTTCAAAGCCCTGGTTGAAAGGAAGGAAGTCTGGTCCGTGAGCGCAGCCCACATTGAGCAGCCTCCCGCTTTGCCATTTTGATGCAAGCTCTTCCAGCTCTTCTTTTAATAAAGGCCAATGCCTCACCCGATACCAGCTTTCAGCTATTTGATCGAAGACCTCTCTATTTGTAGCCATAGATACACTCTGTTAAACTTTAGCATATTATAGTGAAATGCTCATGGAGATGGTATGAAGAAAGCATCTCGAACTATTTCTGGAGTAACACCGGTGGCAGTTATGGCCAAACCATTTCCTTGCCCGGGCAAATGTGTCTATTGCCCCAGTTCTCCTGAGGCACCCAAGAGCTATACCGTGGAGTCTCCAGCGGTGCTCCGAGCTCGAAGTTGTGGCTTTGATGCTAAAAAGCAAGTGGAGGTCAGGCTCAAGACATTGGCTGAAATGGGACATGCCCAGGACAAGGTAGAGCTTATTATAATGGGAGGCACCTTTCTGTCTTATCCCCGCGACTATCAGTATCAGTTTGTTAAGGATTGCTATGATGCTCTGAATAGCACTCGCTCTAGCAGTTTAGAGGAAGCTAAAAAATTGAATGAAAATACTGAGCGTCGCTGTGTGGGATTGTGCATAGAAACTAGGCCTGATTTTTGTGGGGAGGGAGAAATAAGGAGCATGCTTGATTTTGGCACAACAAGGGTGGAGCTGGGGGTACAGACTTTGGACGATGAAATTCATTGTTTGACAAAGAGAGGGCATGGCGTGGCTGAGGTTATCTCTGTGAGCAGGATATTAAGGGATTATGGCTTCAAGGTGTATTATCATTGGATGCCAGGTTTGCCCGGATCAACGCCTGAGCATGACCTAGAACTATCTCGACAGTTGTTTAGTAACGAGCATTTTCGACCTGATGGGCTCAAGCTTTACCCCACGCTCGTAGTTCGGGGAAGTGAGCTAGAGAATTGGTATCGAGATAATCGGTATGAGCCTTATGGTGATGACGAAATGATTGAGTTGCTTATGGCTATTAAAGCTCTAGTTCCTAAATATGTAAGGATTTCGAGGTTGATGCGGGATATCCCCAGCAAGTTTATCATTGCCGGTAGCAGAGATTTGGCGCTCAGGGGAACTATTAGAAAGAAGATGAGGCAAACAGGACTTCGCTGTAGTTGTATTCGTTGTCGAGAATACGGACATCGCTTGCGAGATGGTTGGGCAATTGGCGAGCCTCGATTAACAAGAACAAATTATGAGACTGTAGGGGGGAGGGAGGTCTTCCTTTCCTACGAGGATGAGAGTGAAACCTTGTTTGGCTTGTTAAGGTTGAGAATAAATGGGGGGAAAGCAGTGGTCAGGGAGCTACATATTTTTGGTCCTGAGGTTCCCATCGGGGGGAGGCTTGAGCGAGCCGCTCAACATCGCGGTCTAGGGGAAAGTTTGCTTCGAGAGGCAGAAAGGATCGCCAAGGGCGAATTCAAGGCGGATAGACTATCGGTGCTTACCGGTGTCGGTGCCAGGGAGTATTACCGATCTCTTGGTTATAATTCAGAGGGCGCTTATATGATCAAGGAGCTTGATTGAGCTACCCCAGAGCCTTCAGGGCAACTGTTTAGCATTCCGTCCGCTCCGGATGAGTCAGAAAGGCAAGCTAGTCTGTTCTTGTGCGCCAATAATGGTTCGATAAGCTCACCACGAGCGATTTAATAAAAAATCCCTTTAACTATATTGACATCAAGTAATAGCTATACTTATAATGAATTGAATGTAGTATAGAAGCTATTCAACTAATTAAGAGACTTGGAACCTGAGGAAGACAGACAAAGGAGAAAGAGCAGATGGATAACGAGGTAAAGCCAACCTGGAAATTAGCTTGGGGATTGTATTGGCGAATGCTTCTTATTGGTCTGGGGATGAGTGCGATAATCTGGTTAATTATAGGCTTGGTGGGTGCGTCATGCGTAAACTGGCTCATACCCTGGTAAGCTCTCTTTGAATAATTGCCTGAGGGGGTGTGGTGGTTGCGGTGATGGGCTGAGTTATGGCAAGCAGACTTGCTGCTTTGAGGGCCATTGAGGTTGTGAGGTATTGACAAGGAGGATTTTTAACTATATCGTATTTAAAAGAATAAAAAAGAGAGGTAGAAATGGAAAAAACATGGAAGCCGACGGTTGCTGGCATTTTAACTATTATTGCAGGTTTACTAGGACTGCTGATTGGCATAGGGCTTGCAGTCGGATTTGGGTTAATGGGAATAATGATAGGTATGATTCCGGGATTCCCTGGTGGGTTGCTTGCTCTTATTGGCATTCCTGGGATCATACTGAGTATAGTAGCCATAGTGGGGGGTATTTATGCCCTGAGAAGGAGATTATGGGGCCTGGCACTTGCTGGAGCTATTTGCGCACTTCTTTTTACCGTACCTTTCCTTGGCTGGATTCTAGCGATATTAGCCATCATATTTGTTTCATTGGCGAAGGGCGAATTTGAATGAAGTCCAAGGTTCTGCAGGGTATGTATGTAAGAATAGTTAACCGATTTATTTTACCCAACCAAATTCGAAGATATATTTGGTTACGAATTAATTAAGTGATTATGCCTGATGAATTAGGCAACTAAAAAATCCTATTTTAAAGGACTTTAAGGGCAGAAAGGAGGCAAGATGCAGAACAAATATAGTTTTTTACCATTTGCAGCCAAGGTTTTGAGAGTTGTGGCGTGGATAGTATTGGTGGTTGGCGTTATTATTTCGATTGTATTCGGAATCTTAATGGCTAATGCTGCAAATGGAATTGTAGGTGGGATTGCAGGTGGGATTGCAGGTGGGATTACAGGTTTTCTTATAGCTGCTGTGGGAGTAATTTTCTCATTCCTGACTTGGGTATTCATGCTTACCATCAGGGAACTCCTTTACCTGTTTATGGATGTAGAGGAGAACACCAGAAACACGGCTGAGCGCATTAGCATTACGGAGCAATCAAACCGAGATTAAATTTAGTGCCTACTAAGGTGGTTATGTGAGTAATGGCAGCAATCTTTTTATCGTCATGGGGAAGGCAAATTTGAGTAGAGCCCGAGGTTCTGCGAGTTATTGGTACCTTAGTGATTGCTAGGAAAGCCTTTTGGGGAAGAGAACAATGTTCTGTAGAAATTGCGGAAAAGAGTTAACAGGAAGTCCAAGGTTTTGTATTTATTGTGGAACTAAACCAGTGGCTGAAACCAGTTTTTGCCCTTGGTGTGGTGCTCCAACAACGCCAGCAACTGAAATATGTATTGAGTGTGGTGTAAGAATAGCGAAAGAGTCTGCAGTAAGTATATCACCAAAGTTAAGGCTCGCTGTTACTTTGCTTGCCTTCTTCCTTGGGATTTTCGGTGCACATCGATTCTATGTTGGTAAGAACGAAACTGCAAGTGTAATGCTTTTCTTTACTGTTTTAGGTTTGACAATATTCGGTTTGGCAACCATATCGCAGCTCAACGGTGGGTGGTTCCTTTGGGGCTTATCATTTATTATAGCGTTAGAGATTTGGGCTTTTGTTGACTTTATATTTGCTGTTACAGGACGTATGAAAGACAATCAAGGCAGGCTTATTCAAAAATGGCGAATGGTAGTGCCTGCGAGGGAACCGAGATATTATTACATACAGTATACAACTAGTGCTTTAAGGGTCATAGCATGGGTAATATTAGTACTTGGCGTTATTGGTTCACTTGTTTGGGGAATTACCACAGGTGGAATTGGAGGTGGGGTTTGGATTGTAATAGGATTAATTGGCTCATTCCTGGCATGGCTGGTAGTGCTTGCTGCCAGGGAACTCTTGAAATTATTTATGGATGTAAAGGGAAACACCAGAAACACATCCGAGCGTATTGCAAAAGAGTCAGGATAAGGTAAATCTAGGACTTAGCAAGTTATGTGAATCAAGGCAAAAGCCTTATTCTGACCGACAAGTTTATTTAAAAGTAGTGAATACCAGTGCCTGTAAGGAATGTAGGCGATGTTCTGTAGAAACTGTGGCAAAGAGTTAACAGGGGCTCCGGAATTTTGTATATATTGTGGAGCCAAATCAATGGCTGGCACCAATTTTTGCCCGGGGTGTGGTACTCCAACAACTCAGCTAACTGAAACCTGTAATAACTGTGGTGCACAGGTAGTCAAGGCAATAGCGAAAAAGACATGGATGCCGAGAGCCGCGGGAGTCCTAGCTATTATTGTTGGAGCTATTGGTGTAACCGAGTGGGTAGCGGTTGCTGTGCTGGGAATACTTGCATGGGGGTGGTTGGGAATGGGTGATTTGCTTGGTCTGGGTGGAATCATCACAACAGTGGTGGCAATCATGATAATAATTGGGATAGTAGCTATAGTGGGCGGCGTTTTTGCCTTAAAGAGGAGGAGATGGGGACTGGCCCTTGCGGGCTCTATTTGTGCGTTCTTCTCTTTTTTCTTTATCCCAGTATTTCTAAATGTGCCTCTTGGGATAGCAGCAATTGTTCTTGTCATCATGGGGAAGGGAGAATTTGAGTAAAGGGCAAGATTCAGCAGGTTATGTGAATCAAAGCAGCAACCTTCTTCTTCTGTTCGACGAGTTCATTTAGCCTGGCTACGGCATCATAGGATGGCTTAACCAGTAAGTTCAGGTTTTTTCCCTTCACCCAGCTTTCCGTCTCAGGAGCCATGGTGGCAACTCCATCGGTCCCGGTGCCAATGACTATTATTTCAGGCTGGCCTTGACTCAATTCCTCCAACTCTTGTCTCTTGATTTTATGGCTGCCAAACATCAGGAAACCACCTTTCCGTTTCTTTACTGTACCATCGGTAAAAATCAGAATATCCCTACGGTATTTCTTGCCTTCAACTATTATCGACCCAAAGGTCAGTTCATCTATTTGAGCCACGAAATCCAACCTCCTTCCCTCTGATTTTCTTCTTATGCTGTAAATCGGCTTTTTGTTTGATGTTCCGCTTTATAGCCCGGCCATGCTTGAAACGATTTAAGTTTACAAATCCTTTTGCCACGATTTCTTCCTTAGATAAAGCTATTCTTCAGCTCGAATATCGCCTCCTCAGCATTGCGGCCCTGTGTTCTGAGGCGTTCTATAGCTTGGTCTATGTTATGGTGTTTGTAGCTATCACTGAGGTCATTTAGCCTGTCGTATAAACCGATCCGTCTGCCAACTTTGAAATTAAGCCTTTCCTCGTCTGGCAAAGCTAAATACTCATTTATAATGTTAAGGCATTTTTCCTTATCCTCGGGCATCTTGCCTTCGACTTCCATCAATAAGTTAAGCATATGGTCACTCTTAAGATAACTGGTAACCTGCAAGTTTTCGATGAAAACGGCTATTTCTTTTGCTACTTCATCCTCTGTTTGCAGCTCAAAATCTCCGTCCTGCAACTTGGTCCACAACGGCATAATTGGGGAGACTTGGAGGCTGCGCAGCCTGATATAATCGGGGTCAATCTCGTTCAACACCCTAGCCGTTTCCCGGGCATGTTCTTGAGACATTTTCTTGCCCCCGAGACCAGGCATGACATATTCACACAGAGAAATGCCTGCTTCTTTCACCTTCTTACCACCCTCAATATGGTTATCAGCAATGCACCCTTTTTCCATATAAGCCAGCAAACGGTCGTAGCCAGTCTCCAGTCCAATGTGAATCCTATCTAGCCCGGCATCCTTGAGTTCCTTTAACTCCGCTAACGACTTTCTGGATGCTGTATGGGACCGACCATATGAAGTCACTCTATTTAAGTTGGGGAAGGTCTTTCTCAAGAAGGTAATCACCTGAATTAGCTCAGGAGTACGCATGATTATGCTGTTGGAATCCTGGAGGAAGACGGACTTGCCTCCTGTCCTAAGCCAGAAAGCAACATGGTACACGCATTGTCCATATCGTGGTTGACTGCAAAACATCGTTGCTACTTCTCTCACCCTGTCGCCATAGCCCATCTTCCAGGCTGTTTCTTTTATACTCTCGCTGATAGCCTTAACCGCCTCAATATCTTTTATAATCTCTCCTACAGACCTCAGCTCGAACTTATTGCCTTTGTATACAGGGCAGAACTGGCATCTATTCCAGGGGCAATTCCTGGTCGCCCTTATAAGCAGAGAATAAGCCTCACTGGGAGGTCTTATGGGGCCTAGCTCAAACGTATGTCTCTGCATCTCTGTGACCAAGTAACTCAGCATTGTAAGTATTTTAGCCTCCTAAAGGCGAATAGGCAAATAGACTTTCGCCTTCTCGGCATGATAATATCGGTATTTAACATGAGGCAAATTGAATTAATATCTCTTGATGCTGAGGGGACTTTGGTAACGCCTGATTTTAGCCAGGCTATATGGTATGAGGCTATTCCTGCGCTCTATGCTCAGAAGAAGGGACTTGACTTTGCCCAAGCCAAGGAACGTATTGCTGAAGAGTATAGCAAGATTGGCGATCAGAGGCTTGAGTGGTATGACATCGGGTACTGGTTTAGATATCTTGGCCTGGGTTCTTCTGAAACAGTAATACAAAGCTGCCTGGGTAAGATAGCTTATTATCCCGAAATAACTGAGGTCCTTTCTTCCTTAGCCAGTGAATATAAGTTAGTTGTTGCGTCAGGCACACCGCTGGAGCTACTGCATTGCTTGTTGCGAGATATCAAACCTTATTTTGTTCGAATTTTTTCTTCTATCTCACATTATAGAAAATTAAAAAACAGTGATTTTTACGTCAGGGTGTGTGAAGAGATGAGTGTAAAGCCGAGCCAGGTTATTCATGTGGGCGATAACTGGCAATTTGATTTCCTCAATGCCCGACAGGCTGGCATAAATGCTTTCTATATTGACAGGTCGGGGAGAAATCAGCAGGAATCTCTTAGCGATTTGACTCAATTGAAGCACCACCTCCCGTCTCTGATATGATATCTTCCCTTTTGGTCTTGGGGTAGTCTATTCACTATAGACATTGTGAGTTATTGTGAGTTACAATTTGGTTCTTAACCGATGCCAAATCGTAGCAAAGTATTCCACGAAAGCGGCTCTCCAAATAACAAATTCAACCTGTCCACGGCAGAGCTCAAGGAAATGGCTAAGAAGCTGCGCCGTCATGTGATCGTCATGACCGCTACAGCAGGCAGTGGACATCCTGGTGGCTCTTTATCAGCAGCCGATATTATCACGGCACTTTATTTCAAGGTTTTACGCCATAACCCTAGCAATCCCCAGTGGCCACAGCGTGACCGATTTATATTGAGCAAAGGGCACGCTGCTCCAATTTTATATGCCGCCTTGGCTGAAGTTGGCTACTTTCCTGTGGCGGAGCTGACAACATTAAGAAAGTTAGATAGCCGCCTCCAGGGACACGCTGATAGGAAGTTCACTCCCGGCGTAGAAATGTCAGCCGGTTCCTTAGGTATGGGTTTGTCCTTCGCCATTGGCGTCGCCCTGGCTGCCAGGCTGGACTCCAAAACTTACCAGACCTACGTTCTTCTTAGCGATGGCGAATGTGAAGAGGGGCAAACCTGGGAGGCGGCTCTTGCAGCGGCTCATTTCAAACTAGATAATTTGACAACTATAGTTGACTATAACGGTATGCAGCTCAGCGGATGGACTCGAGATATAATGAATCTTGAGCCTTTCATTCAAAAATGGCAGGCTTTTGGCTGGCATACCATTGATATCGGCGGACACAGCTTTGACCAGATCCTGTCTGCTTGCCAAGGGGCTGTAAAGACAAAAGGCAAGCCCACTGTCATCGTCGCCCGCACCATCAAAGGCAAAGGGGTTAGCTTCATGGAAAACAATGTAACGTTTCACGGCAAGGCACCAACCTGGGAAGAAGCCGAAAGGGCACTAAAGGAGTTAGAGTAAATATGGCTGAAGCATCTACTCGAGAAACCTACGGTAAAACTCTAGTAGAGCTGGGCAGGGAAAATCTCAATATCGTTGTCCTAGACGCCGATGTGTCGCCCTCAACGATGACCACTTTTTTTGCCCGTGAGTTTCCTGAGCGTTTCTTCAACTGTGGTCTGGAAGAGCAGAACATGATAGGTATAGCTGCTGGTTTGGCTGCTTCGGGCAAAACCGTCTTTGCTAGCACTTTTGTTGTTTTTGTCGTTTGTCGTTGTTTTGACCAATTAAGGCTATGTATTTCCCAGCCAGAACTAAATGTTAAAATTGTGGCCACTCACGGGGGCATCACTGTTGGTGAAGATGGCACCTCCCATCACGGTATTGAGGACTTAGCCTTATGTTGCTCTCTTCCTAGCTTTAACGTGGTTGTTCCTGCAGACGCCATAGAGGCTGCTGAGGCAATAAAAATGGCGGCAAGTGACTACGGACCTTACTACATCAGATTAAGTCGCCCTAAGACACCGATTGTTTACCCCGAAGGCTATCACTTCACATTAGGCAAGGCAGTAACCATGAGACAGGGCAAGGATGCAACTATTATAGCCGTGGGCATCATGGTTGCTAAAGCTCTGGAGGCGGCAGATATCTTGGCAAAACAAGGTATAGATTGCCGGGTGATCAACATGCATACCCTCAAACCTTTGGATCAAGCAGCCATAATCAAAGCAGCTGCGGAGACAGGTGCAATTGTTGTCGCTGAAGAACATTTAGCCCAGGGTGGTCTAGGCAGCCGAATTGCGCAGACAGTAGCTAGAGAGAAGCCAGTGCCTATGGAATTCGTCAACCTTAATGATAGATATGCTTCGTCAGGCCAGGCTGAGGAGTTGCTTCAAAGATACGGCTTGACCGCTAGAGACATTGACGAGTCGGTGAAGTCAGTGATTAGAAGAAAGTTAATATCATCAGCCCGGTAATAGGATACATATCCCTTTGAATGACAAATCATAGTTGAGCTTTGTAGATACTAGACCGTTGCCTAAGATAACTGGGGATTTGTGCATGAAAAGGCGGTTTTTAATCCTTTTAGCCTGTGGAGCTGCACTTGGCTTGCTCACCGTGTCTGGATTGAGTTGCATTAGTTGCTTCATTTACCCAGGGAGCTCTATTGCGCATGGGATTCCAACGATGGGTTCGGAATTCATGTCTTACATCACGCCCGAATGCCCTTGGGTTGAGGTAACTCTGCAGGGTATCCTCGGTGAACTCCCATACGAGCTTTCTCAAGTTGGCTTTGATGATATCCGAGACTGGGTCGCTATTAATATAGATTATATGCCTGACGAAGAGCGGTGGGGTGCAGACTATTGGCAGACTGCTGAAGAGACCTTGTCCTACGGCACCGGGGATTGCGAGGACTTTTCTGTTTTGTTGTGCTCCCTCTTGAGAGCTTATGGTATTTATGCAGAGCGGGTGTATGTCGCCCTTGGTTTTGACGGTGGAGAAGATGGGCATGCCTTCTTGATAGAGGATTGGTATCTCGATGGGGAATGGCGGAGGATAGAGACCCAAGCGCCTGCTCGACTATCTTCCTGGCGTCCGCGATTCGGGTCTCCCAGCCCGCACCCTGATTCTGAACTAGAGAAATATGAAATCATCAAGGCCTTTAATGACCTCTATTACTATGATGAATCTTTTCCATGGGATTGAGATTAAGCGAATCGGGATAAAAGAATCTGTTTTACTAATTTCATTAACGGGCTCCACACCGGATCCTTTCTAGTTTTCCCCGCAATGTCATCAAATTAACCACGTCTTCTCTGTTGTATTCCAGCAACAGATCCAGCGCCTTTCTGTCATGGTCTATCTGGTATCTCCACCAGAGTATCACCGCCTCTGCTCCCCCAATACCCCGCACCCGTCGAGGAATACATAATTGACGCTCTACCGCCTTGAAACCACCGTATAAATTATTTCTCCAGCAATCGTGCATCAGGTCACGGTGATGAAAATGCTCTCTCAGATTTACCCCCAGACGTAAATTGATGAAAGGAAGGTCAAAGCGGCTGCCGTTGTAAGTATAGATTGTGTCCACACAGCGCAAGGTCCTTAGTAAGTTGACCCTGGTTACATCATCCCCAACAAGTTGAACCAATCTATTGCCACTATCGTTGACCAAATAGACGCCTATAACGGTTATTTCGTCATAAAACGAGGATAAGCCCGTGGTCTCAATATCAAGGTAAGCATCAAATGGTAGCTCCAACGTGCTGCCTTCCTTTCGGATACCCCTGTTTTGCCATATAATAACATATGTTTTGGCAAGTAGCGCAGCTTTGTATTTTTATCCTTACTGCATAGTATCAGTCCGACTTGGGAATAAAGAAGCACTAAACTAAATATTTACCAAAGGAGAACGAATATGAGAGAGTGCATCGTATTATGGCAGCGGGATTCAGAATCGCAACAGCAACAGTTACCTCCTAGCTTTTAGATATGCTCCCAGGATAGAGATTGTCGTCAAAGAGGTTTTGTATGCGGCACACTAAATTGGAGGGAACACTAGAGCATTTCACCATCTGGGACGTTTTTTATTATGCCGGAAAAGTCCTCTTTGGGCCCTTCAAACCCCTGCTTCCCCAGCCTTTTAATCAATCACCAATACCCAAGGGGTCCAAGGATGAAGGCGATTCCATCGCCTTTACTTTGCTGGGAGATGTGATGGTCAATAAGCTTGTTTTCCACAAAAAACCAGACCTCTATGCCCACTTGCCAGCTGGAATAGTCGAATGTGATCTGCTTTTTGCCAACCTTGAATTTCCCATCCAGCCAGCGAAACCACTGCGGGGATTTCCGCGCTTCAATGGAAATATTGAATACTTTGATCTGGTTTTGACCCCCTTAGGACCGGGTTGCTTGAACATTGCCAACAACCATTGTCTGGATATGGGAGTAGAAGGATTGGAAGCCACTGTTGATTTTTTACAGAGGAGGGGTATACCCTATGTGGGTAGAGAGGAGGGAGGGTGTTCCTTCAAGGCTCTCACCATAAAAGGGCGGGAGGTATCCATAACAGGGTTTACCCATAGCACTAACCGCCGGAAGAATCTCTCACAAAATCCGGTGAATCTGTTAAGACTCAATAACTGGAAGAGAGAAATAAACGGTTTCGATCACCTGCTCAAGGTAGTGACCGGGATGAAGGAAGCAGGAGATATCGTCCTTTTGAGTCTCCACTGGGGACTTGAATTAGAGTTAGGTCCAACTGCCCACCAAGTTAATATGGCTCACAGGTTGATAGAGAGCGGAGTGGACCTGCTTATCGGTCATCACCCACATGTTCTGCAGCCACTAGAAATCTGGCCCGGGCTAGATGGTGCTCCCCGATTGATCATCTATTCTTTGGGGAACTGGGTCACCAACACTAGAAAAACCGCCACCCGGGTTACAGCGGGGGTAAAGGTTTGGGTGAATAAAGAGGGACATTTGCAGGAGGTTGAAACACATCCCTTTCTTTTCAGCTACAGAGATTGCACTTATCACCCTTTGCGGAAGGACAGCCCACAAGCGAAGTATGTTCCTGCGTCCTTCTGGGATTGCATGGTCAAGGAATCCTAACATAGTGAGTCACTACCGCGGCTGAGATACATGGGTAACACTCGTGGTATCATTCTGACTTGGGAACAAAGAGGCATCAAGCTAAACAATTAACAAAGGAGAATAAATATGAGAGAGTGCACCGTGGAGCAAAACAAAGAAAAATGTAACTGTACCTACGAGCCATGCAGCAGGAAAGGCGTATGCTGTGAATGTTTAAGATACCATTGGCAGGCAGGTGAGTTACCAGCCTGCGTTTTCCCCGACGACGTGGAGAGGACTTATGACCGCTCTATCGAAAGATTTATCGAGACCTATCAAAAAAGAGGGCGGTGGTGAATAACAACTCAAAATGGACAGGCAGATTGCGAAATAGTTTGCTATACTTTTTATAGTATGTCCAGGATAGATAACCGGGCTGACAATGAGCTCCGCGCGGTGCGTATAATTTTAGGGTACCAGAGTTTTGCGGAAGGTTCAGCTTTAATTGAACTAGGTAAGACGAGAGTGCTGTGCTCTGTTAGTATGGAGGAAAGGGTGCCTACCTTCCTTAAAGGTGGTGGGCAGGGTTGGATCACTGCAGAATATGCTATGTTGCCTCGCTCCACAGTTACTCGTACACCGCGCGACAGGGCAGAAGGAAGAAGCCAGGAGATCCAACGCCTTATCGGTCGCAGCTTAAGGGCGGCGACTAACTTGGCTATCTTGGCAGAAAGGACATTTGTAGTAGATTGTGATGTATTGCAGGCGGACGGTGGTACCAGAACGGCAGCTATCACAGGTGGATATGTTGCTCTTTATCACGCTTTCCATAACCTGAGAAAACAGGGCATTTTGCCGTTTATGCCATTAAATAAAATGATAGCTGCCACCAGTGTCGGCATTGTGAACGGTAATACGCTACTCGACCTTTGCTACGAAGAAGACTACCAAGCTGAAGTCGATTTCAATGTGGTTATGACGGATAAAAATGAGTTTGTGGAAATTCAAGGAACTGCCGAGGGCAAACCTTTCTCTAAGGAAACCGCCGATGCCTTACTTTTTTTAGCCCAGCAAGGGATAGATAGATTGTTCAAAATCCAGAAGGAAACCCTAAGGGCTTTGTCTTGAATTTATATTCAGGGTCTTCACCTTTGATTGTCTTGTTGTGGCTGGGGTTGCGTTTGCATTGCCAATTGCCCTGTTTTATACTTTAGTTTTACCGTAACCCATGTGAGGTTTTAGAAAGATGACGCAGTTAGAGTTAGCGCGAAAGGGAACTGATTCACCCCAGATAAATCACGTAGCCGAAAAGGAAGGGGTAGAGACGGATTTTATCATACAGGGCTTGGCTGCGAGTGAGATCGTAATTCCAGCCAACGTTAATCACATAAATCTAATTCCCTGCGGCATAGGCAAAGGGCTGAAAACCAAGGTGAATGCCAACATAGGCACATCCCCGGATTTTTGTGATTTGAACACGGAATTACAGAAATTGCAGACCGCCATCGATTTTGGGGCTGACACTATTATGGACCTCAGTACCGGAGGAGATATTTCGACGATCAGGAGGGCTATCATGAGTGCTGGCACGGTACCGATGGGGACGGTGCCCATTTATCAAGCTGGTATTGAGGCTATTGAAAACCATGGAGCCATTGTGAACATGAGTGCTGACGAGATTTTCACAGTAATTGAAGAACATGCTAAAGACGGCGTTGATTTTATGACCGTCCATTGCGGAGTGACACAAACAACGCTGGCCAGACTTAAAAAGCAAAGTAGGATGACCGATATAGTGTCTCGAGGAGGAGCATTTCTTATCGGCTGGATGCTGCATAATGATAAGGAAAATCCCCTATATCAATATTATGACCGCCTGCTGGACTTGGCTCTTGAATACGATTTCACCCTAAGTTTGGGCGATGGCTTGCGTCCTGGATGCTTAGCTGATGCCACCGATAGGGCTCAAATCGAAGAACTAATCATCCTTGGTGAATTAGTGGAACAAGCCAAAGAAGCTGGTGTTCAAGCCATGGTTGAAGGTCCCGGGCATTTGCCATTGAACCAAATCGTCGCTAATGTTCAACTGGAAAAGAGTCTCTGCCGTGGAGCGCCTTTCTATGTCCTGGGGCCGCTAGTGACTGATATAGGTGCTGGATACGACCATATTACCGCTGCTATTGGAGGGGCAATTGCTGCTGCTGCCGGCGCCGACTTTTTATGCTATGTTACTCCTACTGAACACCTTTCCCTCCCCAATGTAGAGGATGTTAAACAAGGGGTGATCGCCTCTCGTATAGCTGCTCATGCTGCCGACATTGTTAAGGGTGTAAAAGGTGCCGAAGAATGGGATAAACAAATGTCCAGGGCACGTAAAGCTCTTGATTGGAAAACCCAGGCTGAACTATCTCTAGACCCAGAGCTTTCGCATCAAGTCCATAGTAAGATACCTGCTAGCGGAACGACTTGTAGCATGTGCGGCAAGTATTGTGCCATGGCAATAGTGGAGAAATACCTCGGCATCTCAGCAACCAAATGCTAAAGTAACCGTCAACTGAAATTTTATAGCTGAACAATGAAGGCAGAGATAATACCCGTTGGCACGGAAATTCTACTGGGCAATATAATTGATACTAATTCTTCCTTCCTGGCTAATCAGTTACCTTTGCTGGGAATCGACTTATATTTTATCTCTACGGTAGGCGACAACCCAAAAAGGTTGGTTGATACTTTAAAGCAAGCCTGGAAGAGGGCAGATCTTATTATCACCACGGGGGGATTAGGACCTACGCAAGATGATATTACCCGAGAGGCCATTGGTAAGCTAGTTGATGAGGAGCTGAAAGTAGATGACAAGTTGTGGCAAGAATTGCAGGATATGTTCAGACGTTATCTAAGGGAAATACCAGAAAGCAATATAAGACAGGCAACCGTCATCCCTTCCGCCCAAATAATTCCTAATCGTATGGGCACAGCGCCTGGCTGGTGGGTTGAAAAAGACGACCATATAATTATAGCCCTACCCGGGCCGACCGATGAGATGAAATTGATGTGGCAGGAAGGCGTATTGCCCAAATTGGAACAGAGTATAACTGGAGAGGTCATCCTATCCAGGACAATCAAGACTTTTCGGCTGGCTGAAGCTAAGGTAGATGAATTGGTAGCCCATCTTTCCAAACAACCGAACCCTACTTTGGCTACTTATATTAATCCCGACGGTGTTTATCTGCGTATCACAGCCAAGGCAAACGAAAGAACAGAAGCTCAACACCTTATTTCACAAAGCGAAGAGCAAATTCGAACCATTCTTTCCTCTTATATTTGGGGGGTAGATGATGATACCCTGGACTCTGTTATTGGGGATTTGCTCAGAGCTAAAAACTTGAGTCTAGCCACCATGGAATCTTGCACCGAGGGACTTCTATGCAGCACCATCGCCAGTGGCCGGGAAAGCTGTACTTATTTCAAAGGGGGATTGCTGGCTTGCTGTGATGAGGCTAAGGTGGATTGTGGTGTGGATGTTTCTATTATGGAGCAATACGACAAGGAGAATGCTCAGGTAGCTAAGGCAATGGCTGAAGCTGCGCGCAGGAATTTGAAATCCGATATTGGCATGGGTGTTGGGGGTAACATAAATCCCGATACAAACTCCGGCGATGTATCCATAGGCTTTAGTAGTGATAAATTTGAGCAGACCTTCACTCATATGCTCCGTGGAAATCGTTCAAGAATGAAGCAAAGAGCAGTTTATGCCGCCCTTTTTGATTTAAGAAGGATGTTACTCGAGGAGGTCTAATGCACTTAATTATAGATGGCTATTCAAGTGATCAAACAATTCTTCGAGACGAAGATTTCCTTCGGAAGTGGTTGGAAAGTTATCCCGCCAAGATTGGGATGACCAGGATTTCACCACCATACGTGATTAAATATGTCGGCCCAGTGTTAGAAGATTGGGGAATATCAGGATTTGTTTTTATAGCGGAAAGTCATATTGGCATCCATACCTTTGTTGAACAGAATTACATTAACGTAGACATTTTCTCTTGTAAGGATTTTAATACCAAGAAAGCAATAGAAGATTTTCGAGAGGGATTTCAACTGATTAAGTTGCGGACCTGCCTGATTGAGAGAGATTGGCCAACAACAGAACCTGCGATGGCCAATCCCCAAAGTTTTGTTTACCATGAACGAGCACGACCATCACCCTGAACCCTTCGCTTCTTGGCATGAAGGGACATTCCTGCCGAATCAGGTCTTTGCTGGATTAGCCCCACCTTATTCAAATTTAGAGCAAGCCAAGACTGTAATAGTGCCTGTCCCCTATGACAGCACCAGTGAATGGCGAGGCGGCTCTCGCCATGGCCCGCAGGCGATTATCGACGCTTCTCAGTATTTGGAGCTTTATGATTTAGAGCTGGACCGTGAGATATATAAAGTTGGTATTTGTACCCTGCCTCAGATAGAACCCCTACTGAGCAGCCCCCAAGACATGATTGATAGAGTTTATCAAGTTATTAAAGGCTTGATACAACACGAAAAATTTGTGATGTTGCTTGGTGGAGAACACTCGCTTTCTCTAGGAGCAGTTAAGGCTTTCAAGGAAGCATTTCCCAGGCTTTCTGTGTTACAACTCGACGCCCATGCTGACCTTCGAAATGAATATCTGGGGACTAAATATGGCCAGGCTTGTGTTATGCGCCGCATCTTTGAGTTTTGCCCTATATGTCAGGTAGGAGTGCGCAGTCTTAGCTGGGAAGAAAAACAATTCTTAACACAAAACAAACTGGAGCCCTTCTATATGTCTGACCTGGCATCGAATGCAACTTCCGTAAAACAGATAATGGACTCGCTTAGCCAAGATGTCTATGTCACCATAGATGTAGATGTTCTTGACCCTTCGATTATGCCAGCAGTAGGCATCCCCGAGCCCGATGGTATGTCATGGCGGCAAGTCCTGGATATAATAGAATCGGTTGCTCTTCGCAAGCGCGTAGTGGGTTTCGATCTAATGGAATTTTGCCCTGTAGAGGGGCCAGGTTCTTGTGCTTTTCTATTGGCTAAATTGGCTTACAGGCTTATCGGCTGCCTTGTGTCACAGGAAGAATGATGAGGGGTAGTATAAATTTAGGTAAGATTTTCGGTATTCCCCTGCGCCTCCATTATACCTGGTTCATTATATTTGCTCTGGTTACCTTTTCACTCGTGCTTTACCCCTTGGTAGAGCCTCCTTACCCTGCTATAGAGCAAAGGATAATTTTGGGCATATTAACTAGCCTCCTCTTTTTTGCTTCCATCATTACTCACGAACTAGCCCACAGTATCCTGGCTATTCGTAACAATATTCCAGTTAAAGAGATCACCCTCTTTGTTTTTGGCGGTGTTTCTCAGATAACTAAGGAAGCGACCCACCCCAGAACAGAACTCTTAGTAGCTGTAGTTGGTCCTTTAACCAGCCTGGCTCTGGCTGGTATTTTCTACGGAGTGTATCTTTTACTGGCAAGAACCGAACAAAGCCTGGCCGCTAGCTTAATGCAGTGGTTAGCCATGATAAATGTGATTTTAGCTGTATTCAACTTAATCCCCGGTTTTCCATTGGATGGAGGCAGAATATTTCGTGCCATTGTGTGGCAAAGAACTCACGATTACCATAGAGCAACCCGCATCGCTACCAAAGTAGGACAAGGGATAGCTTATGCCTTTATGGCTGGAGGTATTGTCCTTATTATTCTTGTCCCTGAATACTGGTTTAGAGGCTTGTGGCTAACATTCATCGGCTGGTTTCTCCGTGATGCAGCCAGGACCAGCTATCAGCAAGTTTTACTCCGCGATGCCCTTGTTGGTATCACGGCACGACAGGTTACGGATTACAGTTGTCCCTTAATCTCTCCTGACCTGAATCTGATGGAGCTAGTACAGCGACACGTATTACCCACAGGACGAAATTGTTTCTTAATAAGCTGGGGAGCTGAGCTAGAAGGCATTGTCACCCTCCAGCAGATAAGGAAGGTCTCTCGCGATCGCTGGGCAATCACTTCTGTGCAGGATATTATGACCCCGGTAAGTAAGCTAAAGGTAGCTTATCCTGACCAAGATATCTTGAGTGTGCTCCAGGATATGAATGGTGAAAATGCCAATCACATACCGGTAATGGAAGCCGGGAAAGTTGTTGGAGTAATAAACCGAGAAGACATAGGTCGCTTTCTTCGCACCCGAGCCCAGTTCGGGACAAGCTCAATGCCCAGATAGCTATTATCACCGTGCTAGAATAGCTATCCAGGAAAGGCTCACCTCAGGTTTTCTGTCAACCGGCTGCCGCTGGGTAGTGTTCCCAGATTCTGAAATGCTTTTTTCAGCTTCAAAAGCGAGTAGGGAAGCCACCTGAAATCCCGATAGTCAAGCTTTCGGATTATTTATTTCCTCATCACTTGCTTGACTGAGGGGCAACAACTATATTGGTATTTATTCGTTGATATCTGGTTAAATAAAAGAAGATATGTGACTTTGTCCATCTGCTTTAGTGATTCGCGACATGGGGGTTGACCCTCCCCCGTCTCTACCAAGTAGTAATAACAAATCTAACCTTTTACGGCTAGCATTGTTTGAAAAAGGTTTGACAAAGACAGCATGGCTATCTAAAGTAATCAATATTAAACAAAGGAGGTTAGGCATGGCTGTTTCGGGAAAGTGTGAACCCAGATTCGAGCGCGTACGCGAAGAATTCGAGCGTAACTTCAGAGAACGGGAAGAGGTGGGGGCCTCTGTCTGTGTTACCTTAGACGGTGAAACTGTTGTAGATCTTTGGGGCGGGACGGCTAATATCGACACCGGTGAGCCATGGAAGGAGGATACAGTCTCGGTCGTCTTCTCCTGCACCAAGGGGGCAACAGCCCTTTGTGCCCATATCCTCGCCTCCCGGGGCCTCTTGGATATCGATGCCCCCGTAGTGAAATACTGGCCCGAGTTCGGCAAGACCGGTAAGGAGAACATCACGGTGAAGATGCTGCTCAACCATATGGCGGG
>JGI2172J19969_10000240_pt1 | contig 22806 bp, 20 predicted proteins | sample DeeMarSWOR230_32_FD_19969 | JGI IMG/M metagenome (IMG submission 19969)
GAGACCGTACGGAGATAACGCCTTTGAAGGCAAACCCGTCGCCATCATGAGTGCATCCGTCGGCAGTCTCGGCGGCGTGCGCGCCCAATATCAGCTACGCCAATCATTCATCGCTCTTAATATGCATCCTCTTAACCGTCCAGAAGTCATGATGCCACTTGCTCAAGACAACGTTGATGCGAATGGCAACGTGGCTAGTGAACAAACAAGGCAGCTAATACGGGAACTGCTTGAAGCGCTGGTGCAGTGGACGAGAAAGCTTAAAGATAGGCAGCAATAAATGACTGCGCCTTTTCGCTTCAAAGCCACAATTTAAAGGATAACACTAAATTTAAAATTGTTAGATGCCACTTTACGAGTAGGCGCAAAACTTGAAGATAATCGCCGACCTGCATATTCATAGCCGCTACAGCCGAGCAACAAGTCCGCGAATGAGCATTAGCGAAATCGCTCGCTTTGCAAAAATTAAGGGGCTAAACCTCGTAGGCACAGGCGACTTTACGCATCCGAAGTGGCTAAAGGAAATACAGGAAACCTTGGTTCCAGAACCAGACACAAGCCTTTACAAAGTTGCCAGCAACGCGGGTTCTCCAGTGCACTTCATGTTGACAACGGAAGTTTGCACAATCTTCAATTTTGAAAACGAGACCAAGAAAGTTCACCACGTTATCTTGACCCCCAGCATAGAAACCGCTGTTCAAATCAATGACGCTCTTAAGCGCTACGGCGATTTAGGCGCAGACGGCAGAGCCATGCTGAACATGACTGCGCCGCACTTAGTTGAAGAGGTAATGGCGACTTCAGGTGAGAACATGGTTTTCCCAGCTCATGTCTGGACGCCGTGGTTCAGCGTTTTCGGTGCTTTCAGCGGCTTCAACAGCATCGAAGAATGTTACCAAGATATGACAAAGCACATACACGCACTGGAAACTGGTCTCTCATCCGACCCCCCAATGAACTGGCGCTTGAGCAGACTTGACAGGTTTGCGTTGGTTTCAAACAGTGACAGCCACAGCTTTTGGCCTTGGCGTATAGGCAGAGAAGCCAACGTCTTTGAACTTGAAAGAGCGAGTTACCGTGAAGTTGTGGACGCTGTTCGCCGCAAAGACCCAGCACGTCTCAAGTTTACCATCGAGACTGACCCAGCTTACGGAAAATACCATTGGACTGGCCATCGCAACTGCAATGTATCCCTCTCACCGAAGGAAGCACAAAAATTTGGCAATATCTGTCCAGTTTGCCGCAGAAAACTCACAAAGGGTGTTGAGCAACGCGTGGAAGAACTTGCTGACCGCCCAGCAAGCTTTAGGCCTAACAATGCGCCGGGGTTCATGCGATTGCTTCCCCTTTCGGAGATAATTGCAACGGTGTTGGGCGTTGATTCTCCCTCAACTCAAGCAGTGTGGAAAACCTACAATTCGCTCATTGACAGATTCGGCGATGAGTACACTGTGCTTATTGACGCGCCTAAGGACGCTTTGATTGAGGTTGTGGACACGGCGATTGCTGATGCTATCCTCCGAGTTAGAGAAGGTTCGATTAGCGTCGTTCCCGGATATGACGGCGTCTACGGGAAGCTTGTTTTGGGTGTGGGCGCTTCAGCAGAGAAGCCGAGCCGCAGAAGAGTTCAACAGTTGAATCTATCCGATTTCTGGTGACTATGGACTTTCATGTTGTTTTTTGTGTTTTTGTGTTTAACGGTTTAACAGAAATACTTATTAAATCGCAATAGATGCGATACTGTCGCTGTGACGACTTTGGACACACTGCGCAGAAAAAGAGAAGACAAAATCTGTAAAATCATAGACAAAGTTCTGAAGCAAGTATTCGGCGAAGAAGCCACACTTTTCATATACAAATACCTAGAGCAGAATTACTCGCTGCACCAAAGCGAGTTTTCAGAAAAAATCGATGTTTTCGCAAAAGGACTTGAAGAATGCCTAAGCTCAGGTGCCTTCGCAATTCAAAACAAAATCTTGGAAGATATCGCCGCTATTTATGGCACAGTCAACGAAACAAGATTTGAAAGAAACCTCGAAAGATACGATTTTGCCAGCAAAATGAAAATCGCCATGCGCAGAGCATGAGCATCCTACGCCCTTTTTACCATGTTCATCCTAAATCTCAATGGCAACTTGTTTTTCGCTTTTTGAACGAAACAAAACGATTTTATTCTCTTTCATTAATTACTCATATCGCAATCTATTGCAGAAGGTAAACGACTCTTGGAAGACATTCTAGCTAATATAAATGGCAAAGCTGTCCAAAAATTTGGAGCCGAGTACGCTGAAACTCGCGCACAAAAACTTTACAAAACTATGCTAACCTTGAAAGAAGGTCGAGTTGAAGCCGCCAAGCAAGGCATTGAAAACGGCGTAGCATTACGTGTTCTTGTAAATGGCGCTTGGGGCTTCGCTTCAGTCGGCTCCCTAAACACTGAAACTTTGACGAGCGCCGTTTCTGATGCTTGCAAGATGGCGAAAACGGCAAGTTCGCGGCTGAAAACGCCGATAAAGCTCGCAGAAGCCAAAACAGTGGAAGACCGTGTTCAGGTGAAACCGAAGAAAAACCCCGTGAAAATCCCAATGGAAGACAAGATTAAAACCGCATTGTTGATAAATGAAACGATTTTAGGCTATGACAAGCGAATCAAAAGCTGCACGATAGACTACTTGGACTTAACTGGAAACAACTATTTCGCAAACAGCGAGGGCACACGCATAGAACAAGACAAGCTCTACGTTTGGTCAAGGGTAACCGCCACAGCCGTAAGCAACGGTGTTTTCACCTTCAGCAGGGAAGAAATAGGTTCCACAGCGGGCTACGAAGTATTTGATGCGGAACCACCTGAAGTTATAGGTGAAAAAGTGGCAAAGCGCGCCATCGAACAGCTAGATGCTAAGACCCCGAAAGGCGGCAAATCTCCCGTGGTTCTGGGACCAAACGTCGTAGGAGTTTTCGTCCACGAGGCTTTCGGGCATCTTGCCGAGGCTGACTTGGCACTATCCGGAGGCGTGCTGCAGAATAACCTTGGAAAGAAAATCGCTTCAAACTTGGTCACCTTTTATGATGACGGAACAATAGACGGCGCCTTCGGCTCTTTCAAATACGATGACGAAGGAGTTCCCACCCAGAAAACGCTTCTCATAAAAGACGGCGTAGTCACCGGCTTAATGCATAACCGTGAAACCGCGCAAAAATTCAATGTGGCTCCTACTGGCAATGCAAGAGCCGAGAACTTTCGAGTGGAACCTATTATCCGCATGCGCAACACGTTCATGGCTCCAAAGGATTGTTCTCTCGAAGAGCTGGTTGAAGATATACGTTCGGGTTATTACTTCAAAAGTTTCAGAGGCGGACAAGCTAACTTAGACGGCACTTTCCAAGTAGGCATCCAAGAAGCCTATGAAATAGTTAACGGCGAAATAGGAGAACCCGTCCGCAACGCTTCCATAAGCGGCAACACTCTTGAAACACTCTTCAAAGTTGACGCTGTTGGAAAAGACTTTGAGCTATGGCCGGGACGATGCGGGAAAGGTCAAACCGCCTTCATATGCGACGGCGGACCGCACATCAGAGTTAAAGAGGTGATTGTTGGTGGCAGTGCTTGAAAAAGACCAAATGTTAAGTTTGGCAGAAAACGCTGTAGGCATAGCCCTAAAAAAAGGTGCCGCGGAAGCTGAAGTCTACGTTTATGAGGGGCAAGCCACGAACGTGGGCATAGAAAGAGGGCAAATCACCAAAAGCAACAGGATAATCGACCAAGGCTTAGGCATCCGAGCCGTGGTTAACAAGGCTGTGGGTTTTGCGTACACAAATATTATAGAGGGGCAAAATGCAACCGAAGATACTATTCTTAGGGCGTTAAGCGCCGCGAGAGCAAGCAAGCCCGACCAAGACTGGAATGGCCTTCCCGAAAAGAAGCCTTATGCCACCCCCGAAAAAACCTATGACCGCAAAATACTTGAACTTCGCGCTGAAAATCTGGTGGACATCGCTTCCGACATGTTGGACGCTGCTGTTAGCGTGAACAAACGCGTTTTTCCAATTGAAGGCGGTGCTGGCGCCGCGTACCTGTCGAGTGCCATAGCCAATTCGAACGGAGTTGCGGCCTTTGACAAGGGAACCATAATAGAGTGCAGTTTGGCGGCGGTAGCTAAAGAAGGAAACACGGTGACACCAGTCTGCTTCGAATTCAACGCTGAAAGAGACTACAATGTTGATCCCGCATGGATTGGAAAAGAAGCAGCCCGTTTGGCAGTTTCCGCTTTGAAAACTAAGCGAATCGAAACGAAAACTACTAAACTGATATTGACCCAGTTTGCCCTGCAGGGTTTGCTCTATTTTACCTTGATTAACGCGGTGAAAGCTGATAATGTTCAGAGAAACCAGTCGCCCTTCCAAGGCAGAATCGGTGAAAAAGTTGCGTCAGAAGCCGTCACGATTCATGATGATGGCTTGTTTCCGGGTGGGCTTCGCACATCGGCGTTTGACGATGAAGGAGTTCCTCACTGGAAAACAACGCTTGTGGATAAAGGTGTACTGCGCAACTTCTTATATGACAATTACACGGCGAAAAAAGAGGGCAGAGAAAGCACGGGAAACGCTTCAAGAGCTGGATACTTGTCAACGCCCAACATAGAAGCCACAAACTTCCACATAAAATCTGGAAACAAGACGGCAGACCAGCTTTTGAGCGAAGTGGATGATGGCTTGATAATCTACTATTTGCAAGGTGCCCATAGCAGTAACCCTGTCAGCGGCGAGTTTTCGGTTGTCGCCACGCCTGCTTGGAAAATCAGGAAAGGCGAAATAGCGCATTCCACCCGTGGAGTGATGCTGGCGGGCAACATCTTTGAGATGTTGAAAAACGTGAGTGTAATAGCTAATAATGAACGGAAAATTGGCCAGTTGGTCTCGCCTTGGATTCTTGTTGAAAACGTTAAAGTCATTGGAAAATGAAAAAGCTCGCTGTTCACAGAAACTGAGTTGGAGTTCAAGCCCAGAAGCTTTTGGAGTACTCGCCTAAAACAGATTCGTAAATTCGCTTTGTCTGCTGCGCGATTTTCTCCCAGTCGTATTTCTCTTGAACCTTTCTGTACGCGTTTTCTCTGATGTAGTTCTTGTAGTTTTCATCCAGCAGAACCTTCGTTATTCCCCATGCTAAAGAGTCAGTGTTATTCGGGTAAGCTTTAAAGCCTGTTAAATCGTGATCAACAATTTCCGACAAACCTCCAGTATCGGATGCCACGACTGGGCTTTTCGCCGCCATCGCCTCCAAAGCAACTATCCCAAACGGCTCAAAAAGCGAAGGCACCACGGAAACGTCCGCGCACTTCTGCAGCCGAAGCAGGGTCTCATCGTCTACGAAACCCAAGAAAAGCACTTTGTGCTCCAATCTCATACTTCTAACTATGTTCGAAAGTTGCTCTTTCATGTAACCGCTACCCACGATTATGAACTTGGCGTTTACTTTCTCCAAAACTTTAGGCACAGCGTTGATTAGTATGTGAATACCTTTTTCGTAAACCATCCTTCCGACATAGAGCACGATTTTCTCTTCAGGCAACGCAAACTTGGCTCTGAATGACTTCAGGTCTTCCTTCTCGATGCCCTTGTAAACATTAGTGTTCACGCCGTTAGGAACCATCACCAACTTGTCTTCAGGAAGCCCAAACGCCCATCTGACATGCGAAACCATATAATCGCTGCAACAAATGACTTTCCAAGCTTCATACGTAAGCCAAGCTTCTGTTTCGTGAATCATCTTTTCAGTGTCTGTGTGGAGCCCATCTCTCCGTCCCATCTCGGTGGAGTGCATGGTAACCAAGAGCGGTTTTCTAAAAACATGCTTTAACCCTATGCCTGCTGTTGCAACAAGCCAGTCATGAGCATGGAAAACATCAATTTTGTCCGCTAATTTGTTTGCGATGGCAGCGGCTTCCTTTTGCATGTTCAAGTTCATCAGGTAAGCCCATGTGGCAAAATCTGGCGCAGGATTTTTGTACGAATCTATCCGGTAAACTTCCACTCCGTCAATGACTTCGTGCGCAGGCGCGCCAGGAAAATCACATGTTACCACATAAACTTTTACACCATTTTTCGCTAAACTTTTGGATAGAAAGAAGACATGAGGCGATATTCCTCCTATAACTCTCGGCGGGAACTCCCAACTGAACATCATAACGCTTAACTTGTGCCTCATTAGCTGTTTAAGCCTCCAGCCACAGTTTTGTATAGCGCTAAGACACCCTTTATCCAAGAGTTCGCATTAGGCGCGACAACCTCTATTTTTTCTTTCGGAACATTATGTATTCTAACAACCTCATTCCGCATCCATTCTGATTTGACACTCACCTTTTTTGCTTCGTAAAAGCCCAACCACTCAATGCTTTTTATGGACATGCTGTAAGGCGTATCCGCTGGTGGAGAGCGGTGATCCTCCAAACTTTCAACAGAATAAACAAACGGTATACCAAGCGCACTTTTCAGAGTTACCGCGGCGGGTATGAAGTGCCAATCATAAACGTCTATGAGGTCTATCTGTTTATTTGCTTGGTAGTAGATGCTTGCCGCTGCGCGCTCCACCTCTTGATTTAGAGTTAGGTCCCAAGTTAGGACGCCGATGTGTGTGCGAACTGGATTTGCTACTCTAACAACTTTTACTCCACTCGCTTCTTCAACAGCACCGGTCAAAAAGTCATGGTACGTGACGACGTGAGTCTCAACTTTGTTCTTGACCAACTGAGTTGCCAACGCGTTTATGTAATCCGCGAGGCGCCCCACCACTCGAGGCGGATACTCCCACGAAAAAATTATGATGTGCATCAGGTTTCACTACGTAAAAAGCGAACAGACTTTAATTATTCCTCTTGCATTAAGATAATACCGTTTCTTTCCTTCATTATCAACAAAGCTCTCCGCGAATCCCTCGGATTTATACTTGTCAAGTATGCCCTCTATCTCTCCTTGATCCCGTTGCAGAATTCGCGCCACCTCTTCGCCTCTTCTAGCCAAATCAGCCGCAGTCGCACATAAGTTGTGCAGTGTTTGCAAAACCTTTTCTGGAAACGGAAGCTCTTCCCTCATTCCACGTGCACCTTAACCGTCAAGTGAATATTGTAAGCTTCTCTTATAAACGCATACACCAATCCATTTTGCTCAAAAAAGCTTGACTGCCGTCTGCACCTGCTCGCTCAGTTTCTTGAACCTTTTCTTCGCCGCGCCGATAAGCGCCGTTCTAAGTGCTTCTCCCTTGCGTTTCGAGCGGCTGATTTTTTCCAGTTGGCGTGCCAAGGGCGCATTCTGCAATGAATGCTCTGCCCAACCCTTAAAGTCCCCTCGGCAATTATGAAAATCTACTGCTTTTATGTCAACTGTTTGAAGCGCCTTTATGAACCCCTTTAAACTCCACGACATCAAACCTGTGAATTTTTCTTCTCCCACGCCCGTGTAGAACAAGAAGGGTTCATTCGCGGTCAAAGTTGCCATTCTCAACCTGTTTTCAAAGTCGAATATTGATGCCTGAGCTGCCACAAAGGCGTTCATGGGCGACTCGAATGGACTAAAGTAAGAATGGACTTCTCCTGGTCCTCCACCAGCAGTGAACATGTAATAGAGGTGGTCACTTGTTTGGAAATAACGCCATAACTTAAGAAACTCCTCATCCTCAGCCTCTTTAATGAGAGGCTCAAGTCTCCGCAAGCTTGTGTAGTAAGCCCATTGCATGGCGTTCCCGAGCCACCCGCTTGAGTCTCTTTCAAGATCAGCCCAAGAAACGGTTCCTCCCGTTTCGGGGACATCAATCTCGCCTGCTGGCGCATGCTTGTCGATAACTTCTGAAGGCGTAACCATGTTCAGGTGTTCCCGCTTCAAGATTTCTTCAGGCAGGTGTCTCAGAAAGTTGTGGATGCCGGTTTCTGGCCAGTGGTGTTCTCCGAAGGTTTCGTAATCAGGGAATATGTTGATGCATTGTCCCTGTGTGTCAGCTAACCACTTTGCGTATTTGTCCGCTGTCAGCGGCCACTCGCTCCACCATCTCGCTGAAAACCTGAAACCTATATCATCTGTCAACTTGTAGTTGCGCAGTAGCACCCTAATTTTCTTGCAACCTTTTGGAGTGTAGATGAAGTTTGGCGATTTTCCGCCAAGTATCTTTTCCACTCCCTCCATGAAAATTCCTTTGTAACCCAAATTCTCTACAATTCTCGCTATGGAGTTGTTGTAAAGCAACTCGGTGTTCTCAAAAACATTAGGCGTACAGCCAAGCAAGCTCTTCACTGTTTGCCGATGCATTTTTACCTGTTCAATAAACTCGTCTTTCTCAGGATAAAGGCTGGAAATCGAATGATAATATGTCTGGTTGAGAAATTCAACGCAGTCTGTCTCGGCGAGTTGCCTAAAAGTTTCCAGAAGATCTTTATCAAACATTTCGCACTGTTCCAAGAAAACGCCTGACACGCTGAATGAAACTTTTACTTGTCTCTTCTGCTTCTTGTGCTTGTCAATCAGGTCCAGCAGTATCTGGTTCGACGGAAAATAGCATTTTTTCGCCGCTCGTTTGAAAATCTCCCTGTCCACATCATTGTCAAAGTAGTAGTTGAACAGTTCTTCTTTTTTCAAACGTTTGAAGACTTTGTTCTCCCAAAACAGATTCCGCTTCAACCTGTGCGGTTGATGAACCTCGAACACGAACACTACATCAGTCAAAGCAATCACTCGCCTCTCTGCGTAATCATATCAGAGAACAGGTTTATTTCTAATTTGCCATCTCAGACGCTAAACAAACACTTAATGCTAAACTTGCGCAAGTTCCATGTTGTCGACTATATATAAGGGGGCTATAGACTTTTCCGAGCATAACAGTACACGATAGAAAAAAGAAAAAATGTGTGCTTAGATTTTCTTTGTTTTTGTCGCGTTTTCCAAGGCTACAACGCCTGGAAGTTTCTTTCCCATGAGAAACTCGATTAATGCTCCGCCAGCAGTGCTGATGTAGCTAACCTTGTTTGTTAAACCGTATTCTTGTATGGCTGCGATTGTATTTCCGCCTCCAGCAAGCGAAAACGCTTTCGACTTGGCTATGGCTTCAAAGACTTTTTTGGTGCCGTAGTTGAATTCCTTGTTTTCGTACACGCCCATTGGTCCGCTGACCACTATGGATTTGGCTTTGCTGATGATTCCAGCGTAGTTCTCCACGGTTTTTGCGCCTATGTCAAAAATCGAGCATTCAGTTGGCAGCTTATCCACGCTGATTTCCTTCCGTTTGCCGTTCACATCCAACGCAACGTCAACAGGAACCACAACTTTGCCGAGATATTTCTGCATTAGCTCCTTAATCCCTGGAATCAAGCCAGTTAGCTCTTTCTTCGCTAGGAAATCCATGTTTTTCTTGCCCAAATTCACGCCTTTCGCTGCAAGAAACAACTGCGCTGTTACACCGCCAACCACCACGTAATCCGCGATGCCGTTGCCTAGCACGTACTTGCTGATCTCCAACGAGTCATCCGCTTTTGCACCGCCCATGACGTAAACGCAGGGTTTCTCAGGTTTCTCCAACGCTCTAGCCAGCGATTTCAATTCGCGTTCCATGATGCGCCCAGCTGCACTTGGCAAAACAGCTGTGAAGCCTACCATGGAAACGTGACCGCGATGCGCAGCGGCAAATGCGTCGTTAACGAATAAATCTGCCAGTGGCGCAAGGTTTTGTACGAGTTCTGTTTTGGCATGTTGTTCTGGTGTACCTTTTTTGGTTTCTCCGTCGAAGTTGCGAACGTTGTCTAGGACGAGGATTTCACCCGCTTTCAGGTTTTTAATGGCTTTTTTTGCTTTTTCGCCGTAAACGTCATCAACAAATTGGACTGGACATTTCAAGATTTTGCCTAGAATCGCGGCGTGCTGTTTCAAGGGTATGAAGTCTGGTTCGCCTTTTCTTCCTTGGTGTGCTAAAATCACGACTCTGGCGCCTTTTTCTGCCAGTTCGGTTATTGTTGACTCTGCATGCGCTCTGATGCGTACGTCGCTTGTGACTTTTTTGGTTTCAGGATCTATTTCTGAGTTGAAGTCCACTCTGACGAGGACAACTTTGCTTTTTACTTGAACGTCGTCTAATGTTAGATACTTTGCCATGTTCTCACTCTCTTTTCTGAAAAAGAAAAAGTAGGGGAAAGGGTTTTTAAAGTTTAAGCATCGAAGCGTTTAGAGACCTGCTTTTTTGCCGATCTTTTCGATTAGTTCGACCATTCTGCAGGAGAAGCCCCATTCGTTGTCGTACCACGCCAGCACTTTTACGAAGTTTCCTTTGTCGCCTATGACCATCGTTGATTCGGCATCGAAAACTGCTGAGTAAGTTGAGTGAAGCACGTCGGATGAAACAATCGGGTCCTCTGTGTATTCAAGTATGCCTTTCAGCGGTCCTTCGGCAGCTTGCTTGAAGGCAGCGTTTATTTCTTCTTTAGTAGCTGCCTTCTCCAATATTGCAACCAAGTCTACGATTGAAACGTCGGCTGTTGGAACGCGTAGGGCTATGCCATTTAGTTTTCCAGCGCATTCTGGCAGAACTAAACCGACTGCTTTTGCTGCGCCTGTGGTTGTTGGGATTATGTTTACTGCGGCTGCTCTTGCTCTGCGCAGGTCTTTGTGTACTAGGTCCTGTACTTTCTGGTCGTTTGTGTATGCGTGAGCTGTGGTCATAAGTCCTGTTTTCAGTCCGAAGTTGTCGTTTAGCACTTTTGCTGTTGGCGCTAAACAGTTGGTTGTGCATGAAGCGTTTGATAGAATGTTGTGTTTTTCGTGGTCGTATCGCTGGTCGTTTACGCCTAAAACGATTGTTATGTCTGGGTCTCCAGCTGGTGCTGAAATGAGCACTTTCTTTGCTCCTGCTTGAAGGTGTTTTGACGCGCTTGCCCTGTCTCTGAATAGTCCGGTTGACTCGACTGCTAAGTATACGCCTAGATCTTTCCATGGAAGCAGTGCTGGATCTCTTTGCGAGAGGACTTTCAGTTCTTTTCCGTTGACGATNAGCTTGTTGTCTTTGGCTTCTACGGTGCCATTGAATCTTCCATGTACTGAATCGTACTTTAGCAGGTGCGCTAATATCTTGGCATCTGCAAGGTCGTTAACTGCAACGAAATCGATGTTCGCGTTTCTCTCTATTGCTGCTCTGTAAAGTAATCTTCCGATTCTTCCAAATCCGTTTATTCCCACTTTTATAGCCATTTAGAATCACCCATTTGATACGGAGTAATCACATGCTTTGTCTTAATTAATTTTCCGACGAAAAACAAGAAAGAAAAATGGATTTCAGCGGAGTTTCATGAGGACCATTTCTGCCGCTAAGACCATAGGCTCCCATGTTTCGTTCAGCGGTGGAGCGTAAGCGGTGTCTGCTTTGGCTAATTCTCGCACTGTCATGCCCTTCTGGATGGCGAATGATAACGCGTTTATGCGCTGTGTGACTTCCTCGCCGCCGACTATCTGAGCGCCAATTATGTGCTGTGATTCTTTTTCGACGACGAGTTTGACTTTTATGGGCAACGCGTTGGGGTAGTAGTCCGCTTTTGTCTTCGAGCTTATGGCGCCGGTGACCACTTTGATTCCCGCTCTTTGCGCTGCTGCCTCGGTCAAACCTGTCACTCCTGCTTCCGTTTCGAACAGTCGCGTTACTGCCGAAGCTAATACGCCTGGAAAGAGGGCGTAACCGCCGCCAGCGTTTGCTCCTGCCACTTTGCCTTGCCGCACTGCTATGGTGCCTAACTGTGCGCATGCCATCTTGTGAGTAATTATGTTCGGAGCTTCGGCGCAGTCGCCAACCGCGTAAACGTCTTTCACGTCGGTTTCCATTCGACCGTTTGTTTTTATGCCTTTTGACTCGCCTAAGGGTATGCCCGCCGCAACCGCCAGCTTAGTGTTCGCGCGTACGCCGAAAGCGCTGATGAACAGGTCAGCCTCTATTTTTTCGCCGCCAGCCATAATCGCTGTCACTTTGTCGCCGCCAAGAAACTCTTCCACGGCTTTCTCTGTGAGAATACACATCCCCTTTTCCTGTAGATGTTCCTTAACCATCTTCGCCATGTCCGCGTCGAGCATCTGCGGCAGAATCTGCGGCAACATCTCCACAACCGTAACCTTCAAGCCACGCTCAATCAGAGCCACGCCAGTTTCAAGCCCAATCAAGCCAGCGCCCATAATCACTGCTGATTTAGCTCCGTCTTTGACGGCTTGGTCTATTTTTTCCCCGTCCTCCAAAGTGCGGAGGGACAATATTCCCTGTTTTTCACGGCCTTTAATCGGCGGCATGAATGAACCAGCGCCTGTTGCTATCACTAGACTGTCATATTGAAGTGTCTCCGTGGCGCCTGCCTTATCGACGGTGATGACTGTTTTGTCTTTGGTGTTTATGGCTGTGGCTTTCGTCTCATTCTTCAAGTTTAACTTCAGCATCTGGAAGTAAGCGGGTGAATAAACTGTCAGATCCTTAAAACTTGGTATTTGACCGCCTAACACAAACGGAAGACCGCAACGTGAATATCCAGCGTGTTTCTCCTGCGATATCAGCGTAATCTCAGCTGCGCGGTCTTTTTTCCGCGCCGCCGAAGCAGCTTCCACACCTGCAGCGTTGGCTCCAATAACGATAATGCGCCTAGCCATCAGGTTTTCCTTCATTTTCCTTGGTTCTTGTGCCATTCAACCGCTTTATCAAAGTCCATCAAATTAGCCAGTTCCGCTTGCAGATTCGAAGGCTTCACGATAATTAGCCAGCCTTTCACGTATGGGTCTTCGTTCAGAAGTTCAGGGCTTGACTGCACTTCCGCGTTAACTTCTTCCACGGTTCCGCTTATGGCAGCGACCAAGTCGGAAACGGCTTTCACCGACTCCAGTGTACCGTAAGGCTCGTTCTGTTTCACTTCTGTCCCTGCTTCTGGCAACTCAGTGTAAACTATCTCGCGCAACTGTTTTTGGGCGTAGTCAGTTACGCCCATACGGACTTTGTCTCCTTCAATCTTTATCCATTCAAAATCGTTTGAATAGTATAGGCCTTCAGGCACTTCGTATTCGTCTACTTTCACCATGCATGTGCACCTCTCTAATGTTCTGAGTAATCTGAGTTTCGGCGCTTAAAAGTTTTAAGCCCTTTTTCGCTGGCAGAGAGCCAAAGAGAGCTCAGCGTTCTCGCGTGCCTGCGATGTAATCTTCTACCCATTGCTTGGCTGTGGAGTCAGGCACCTGAATCGGCGGATGCTTAAACGCGTACGAGGACACGCTTATGAGCGCACCTTTGATCTTTCGGTCTAACGCTAGTTTTACGGCTCTTATCAAGTCTATGACGACGCCCGCGCTGTTTGGCGAATCTTCAACTTCAAGTTTAGCGTTTAAAGTTATGGGGCGGTCACCGAATTTTCTGCCCTTAAGCGTTATGTAACATATTTTCTTGTTCTGCAAGAAATGAACATAATCCGACGGCCCTATCCTAGTGGGCAACTCGTATGGAACAAGGCTTGTGACCGCCTCAGTCTTGCTGATTCGCTTTGTCTTCAGCCTCTCCTCAACCGTCATGTTCAAGAAGTCAGTGTCTCCGCCCAGATTCAGCTGGTAAGTTTCATCAACTATGACGCCTCTGTCCAGGCAAAGCCGCACAAGATTCCTGTGCAAGATTGTTGCGCCCACTTGGCTTTTTATGTCGTCTCCTGCCACTGGGAGCCCAGCTGCTTCAAACTTTTTGCTCCATTCTTGGTCTGAGGCTATGAATTCGGGCATGCAGTTTACGAAGGCGCATCCAGCATCCATGGCGGCTTGAGCGTAAAAACGCGTGGCTTCTCGGCTTCCAACGGGCAGATAGTTTACAAGCACTTCGGCTTTTGCGTCTTTCAAAACCTTAACGACGTCGGCGCTGCCCTGTGCTTTCTCATTGTAGATGTTGAAGACTTTACGCATGTGCGGTGCCACGCCGTCCATAATTGGTGCCGACGACACTTTTACGTTTAAATGCGGGACATCTGCAATTTTTACAACGCAGTTTGGTTTGGTGAATATGGCTTCTGACAGGTCTTTCCCAATTTTGTCTTTGTTCACTTCAAAGGCGGCAACGAACTTTATGTCTCTTATGTGGTATCCGCCGAAGTTTACGTGCATGAGCCCTGGCACTGTGGTGTTTTCTTTTGCGTCTTTGTAGTATTGGGTTCCTTGGATTAGGGCGGATGCGCTGTTGCCGACGCCTATGAGTGCTACGCGGATTTCTGGCAAATCTTGAACCTCTTAGTGATGAAGGCTTAATGTTTGTCTGCTCTATAACTTTTTCCTAAAACATGAAGTTGTTTTGTGGTTGTTGGCTTCTCGGGCGTGTGGAAAAACTTGTATCTCTCTGTGGATAGAGCCAACTAGAGGTTGACAGTGTCCTGAACTGGTGCTCGGAAAAGACTATAGCCCCCTTATATATAGATTGAAGTTTTGAGTGAACTGCTGATTCTTTGTCAAGTTTTCTTGACAAAAACCCTTTAATCATGGAAACGGTCTGAAATAATGGAGATAAGCATGCGTAAAAGTGTCGCTGCAATGCTTGTTCTCATGTTTTCAGTAGCTTCATGCCTAGTCGTCGCTAAGCCTGCGTTTTCCTCTGCTGAGGTAGCCGAAGACACGTGGGTAGCGAAAGCGCCGATGAGTCAGGCGAGAGCTGGCTTGGGCGTTGCGGTGGTGAACGGTAAAATTTACGATATCGGAGGCAACACATGGGAAAAAGAGTCGGCGCAACATACCACTGGCGGTGTCGTAGGCACAAACGAAGAGTACGATCCGGCAACAGACACTTGGACTTTTAAGGCTTCGATGCCGACTCCGAGAGAAGCTTTTGCCATTGCCGTCTGCCAGAACAAAATTTACTGCATAGGAGGAAACACAAGTAGCGGCGTCACTGGAATTAACGAAGTTTATGATCCAGCAACAGACATTTGGGAAAACAAAGCATCGTTGCCTAATCCGAGATATGGTATAAAGGCAAACGCAGTAGACGGCAAAATCTACCTTATAGGCGGATATGTAGGTAACGCAAGTTCTGGCTATTCTTATTTGACTCTTAACGATGTTTATGATCCAGCAACGGATTCCTGGAGCACCAAGGCGCCTATGCCTACTGCAGTGAGTGGGCGTCTTTCAGCGGTAGTTGATGGCAAAATTTACGTTTTAATGCCGAACCCGAACCTGAACCAAATATACGATACTAAAACTGACAGCTGGAGCTTAGGCGCACCTCTGCCCTACTTTTCGATGGTCTACGCGTCTGCTGGCGCTACGATTGGTGTGAATGCGCCTAAGAGAATCTACATTATTGGTAATAGCGGTACTCTAGATTATGATCCGATAAATGACAAATGGACAAATGGCGCAACTATACCCACAGACCGCGAGGGTTTTGGTGTGGCAGTTGTAAACGATATACTCTACGCCATTGGAGGCTACACTGCGACCTATCAGAATTATCCTGAAGACTGGATGTTTGGCCCTACCGTCACGAAGTCCGCGATAAACGAGCAGTACACGCCCTTAGGATACGGTACCGTCCCGCCTGTGATTTCTGTTGTTTCGCCTGAAGACCAGACGTACAATGCGACTGGTGTCGACTTGGTTTTTGCGGTGAACAAGCCAGCTGTTTGGCTGGGCTACAGCCTTGACGGCCAAGACAACGTGACCGTCACCGGCAACACCACCATAAACGGGCTATCCAATGGTTTGCACAACATTACGGTCTACGCGAAAGACGAGTTTGAAAACACTGGAGCCTCAGAAACAATCACTTTCAGCGTTGAAGCGCCTTTCCCTGTAGCACCCGTGGCGGCTGCTTCTGTAGCGGCTGTGGCTGTTATTGGCGTGGGTTTGCTGGTGTACTTCAGAAAGCGCAGTCATCGAGCAGAGAAGCGGTTTGTCAAGAAAACTTGAGTATAAACTGGATAGTGCATATTTCTTGTGTCAAGAAAACTTGATAAAAACGCTTTTACCACGCAAACAGCCCAGTATTAAGCAGGGAAAGAGGTTTGGTGCTTATGAAAAGAACAGCGTCAGCACTAACACTCATCATAGTAATCTCAGCCGTTGCTGCAGTATGGTTTGTGAAAACAGCCCCTGAGACGATAACTGTACCTGACGACTATCCAACAATTCAAGCGGCTATAGACAATGCTAATGCAGGTGACACAGTATTTGTAAAGAAAGGAACATACCTCCATGATGGTCCTCGTGGAGAACGCATCGATGGGATAACAATTGATAAGCCCATTTCGCTGATTGGTGAGGATAGCAAAACAACCATACTTAAACCCAATTACACAAGCATTAACCGCTTACGCTCAGGGATACATGTAACGGCTGACAACGTAAAAATATCTGGGTTCACCATACACGGAACCCTTGAAAACGTAACTTATAAAAACAGGTTGATAAACTTCACAGGCTATCAACAAACAGGCATTCTCGTTCTCATGGCAGAAAACGGCACGCATATTCCTTATGGATGCAAAATAACAGGCAACATCTTTACCGGTCACCTGGACCACAGCGTAGACGACCATGGTATAAGTAGCTTTATCTCTGAAAACACCATGACCGAGGGTATCAGCCTAGTTTGGTCATCAGACACCGTTGTTTCAGGCAACAATATAGGACTCAATGGCAATACAGGAATCGGACTCTATTCATGCGTGAACGTAAGAATCAAACAAAATAATATAATCGGCAGTATATCACTAAGCAACAGTGGCGACGACCCAATCTACATTTATGAAAACAATATAACGGACAGTGGTTTTGGCATAATATTTCGGAGAACCAATAACTGCTTTGTGTACAACAACAATATAGTCCACAATAAAATCGGTGTTTTTTTGCCAAATCAAATCATCAGCCCTCGCGTTGGCACTTTGGGTACAGGTAACAGAGTCTATTACAACAATTTGATGAACAATGAAGAAAATGCCTTAGTAGAAACCGCGTATCCTTACCCCCCTGCCCTTAATGAAACCGATGTTATTGGAAACGGGACAGATGTTGTTTCATGGGATAACGGCTGGGTCGGCAACTACTGGAGTGACTACAACGGTCAAGGAGCATATGTAATTGATGAAAACAATGTTGACCGCCACCCGCTTACTCAACAAGTTGACACTTCCACAACAGCACCTGAATTATCAACAATTATAGTAACGATTGCTATTATTGTGATTGTCATTGGAATAGCTCTGCTGGTGTACTTCAAGAAACGCAAGCGTTAAGCTAAACCGTGTTTCTGTTAATTTCTCAAAGTCTTCTATAGCAAAGTTTCAAATGATTTGCTGGAAAAGCCGCCGCAAACAGCTTAACAGCGCAGACACATGACAAGATTAAAAGGGAACTGCCGACACAATAGCGTGTAGGTCGGTGAACGGTTTATGAGCAAAAGCGAAGTCACCGTTAAGTATGCACCCTTCAAAGAAATAGTCATAATGGAACGAACCCACTTTTCAACGCCTGAAGACATAGCCCGTTTCACGTCGGTAATAGCTGGCGGCAAGCTAGCTGGACTGTACTGGGTCGACGGCGTCGTTTTTCTTTATTTCCCGCTTCCCGCTTCCACCACGGCAGTTGCAAAGGTGCTGATAGAGACTGGCAAGGTCTACTGGACCTTTGTTGGATACTCGTTCATGCCAAAGTACGCGCCAACCATAGAAACAAAAGAAAAACTGATTATCCCCGTGATCGACATATCCTCTGATTCCATTCTCAGAAAAGTTGCACAATGGTTAAAGGAACAAAAATAACCCAGCCAAAACAATCACTTCGCAACGTGCAGACCCAACTTCAGGAGCTCGATCCTATTGAAAAGAATAGAACTCAACGGCACAGTATCTTCCAGCCGAGGTGAAGGCAAAAAATTTCTTGAATTACCTTGGGTTAAACGGCAGATAAAGCAGAAACTCGGCTTCACCCCCTATCCGGGAACGCTGAACGTAAGGCTCTCTGAAGAAAGCGTAAAGCGCAAAAAACTGCTTGAAAAAGCTCACTCAATAAAGGTTTGTCCTGCTGACGGTTATTGCAACGGGACACTCATCAAAGCGTTCATTGGCAAGGTGGAGTGCGCCATCGTAGTTCCTGAGGTTGCAGGCTATCCAAAGGAGGTTTTAGAAGTTGTTGCCCCTGTCAACTTGAGAGAGACGCTTCAGCTTGAAGATGGCGGGGAAGTTACGGTTACGGTCAACCTCTAGGATTGGCTTTTTTTCTTCAAGAATTCGCTTATGTACTCTTCTGCGCAGTTGTTCTTTTTCAAGTATGCACCGTAGCTGACCAATGCCTTCATGGCTCTCGCGGCGTCTTCTGGCGAGGGGAAAGAGGGAATTCCCAGCTTGTCAAACCTGAAGCGAGTGTACAACGCCATTTCGGTCTCGCCAATATCGCACATGACGATGGGCTTGTTGTACTTGCTTGAGACCTGCGCGACGCCGTCGATGTACTTTTCCCGCAAGGCTGGCAAATGATGCAGCCCGAGCAGAATTATGCCGTCGACTTCTGAGTCTTGGAACATCAGGTCTGCCGCAACCTCGAACATGTCGTCTGTCACCGAACCCGTGAGGTCAACAGGGTTGGAGGTTGCCGCAAACTTGGGAAGCACGCCTTGGTCCTTGAGTTTTTGGAATTTCTGCAGGGTTCCTTCTGAAAACCGTTCCACGGATAAACCGTTACTTTCGCATTCGTCCACTGCCATTATGCCTGGACCACCCGCATCTGTTAGTACGCCTATGTTCTTACCTAAAGCTGGAGGCTGCATAGCTAATGCCTTTCCAGTATCGAAAAACTCTTCCATGTCCCTTGCTCGGATTACTCCTGTCTGCTCGAAAGCCGCGTCGTAGATTTTGTCTGAGCCTGCAATGGCACCAGTGTGCGAAGCGGCGGCTCTGGCTCCTGCGGCGCTTCTTCCCGCCTTAAGGGCTACTATAGGCTTCTTTATGGTTACGTTTTTTGCTATTTTGAGGAATCGCCGTCCATATTTTATGTCTTCCACGTAAAGAAGTATGACTTTGGTTTCATTGTCGTAGAGCAGGTAATGCATCATTTCCGATTCGGTCACATCGCTTTTGTTGCCGAAGCTCACGAATTTGCTGATTCCAATTTGGCGACCTGCTAGAAAGTCTAGGGCGGCAACGCCGAAGGCGCCGCTTTGCGTGACTATGGCTATGTCGCCGAATAACGGTCTCGGTGTGGCGATGACTTCATCTCCAGTTGTTAAAACCTTGGTTTCGGGGAGAAACAGCGTGTCCACACCTGTCTTTTGATAGTACACGCCTAAGCAGTTGGGTCCTAAAATTCGAATTCCCGCTTTTTTAGCCGTGGTTACCAATTGCTGTTCGAGTTCAATGTTTCCGATTTCTCTGAAGCCTGAACTGATTATTATGGCGGTTTTGACTTTTTTAGTAACTGCTTCTTCCATGATTGCGGGCACGATTTTGGCTGGAACAACAATCACTATGAGGTCTAGTTCTCCTGGAATCTCAGTTATAGACGGGTAGCATTTGAATCCCAGAATAGACTCTTCGTGCGGGTTTACGGGGTAAATTTCCCCTTTGAAAACTCCTCTGGTTTTGTTATAGGCGAAGTTTTTGAAGATAACGTGTCCAGCCTTGTCTATTTTTTTGGTGGCTCCAATAATTGCGGCTGAACGAGGATTGAAAAAAGCATTAAGCGTCTTAGTTTCTTCCATAACTGTCCCACCGTTTCCTTAAAGGAAAGGGCATGTTTATTCTTTACTCTTCCAAAAACGGCGTGATTACTTTTCTGCATCACTTTTTTCTGACGATAACGATGGGTTTGTGCTTTATCTGCGAGAGCATGTCCCAACTTATCCTTGTTATTGCTACGTTAAATCGCGCCGCCATGTCCCACACCGTTGCGCCTGAACCTGGACCTCTTGCTCTGTCAGCTATATTGGCGATTTTCAAAGCCTCCGCAACGTGTAACTTGTTGTCGGCAACAGCAAGCGGTGTAGGCCTCCTCTTAAGCTTGAACGTTCTGCCGATAAGGTAAGCGGCGACGCCTCCGAAAGAGCATATTCCTTTCATCGGTTTTGGACGAGGAGTAAAATGAAAGTTCCTAAACGAATAGGTCTTATCCGTGTCTACGATTATGACATAGACTTTCTTTTTCAGCTTACGCCAGATTTGCTGGTGAATCTCCTCTGCCAGTCCATACGGGTTGTTCAAAGGCAAGCTCACGTAAGAAAATGGTAAGTTAGACCCGTCAATTCCGCCTTCAGAGCCCCACATCAACGCCTGCAAAAGCCCCGCTTGTTGTAAGGCGAATTGTTTGTGGCGGCTGCCAATCTCAAGCGGATATCCCCGAAGCCTTCGTATCAGCCTTTTCCCAAAATGGCACAATTCGCCCAGGAAGTATCCCCAGACGATCCGCATCCAGAGGCGAGAAATAAGCCTCGCGCTGAAACTAGGGCTGATGTGGCTTTCGTCTATGATTTTGCCTAGCGCGGTCGAAAGCGCCTTTTCGGACACAACGACAAAATCACCATCATTCACTCTTTTCTCCAAAGAGTCTATGATTATGTTTAGGTAATTCTCGCCAGGCTTCCAATATTCCGTGGCTACGGCTAACACGTAATACTTAGTCATTTAGACAGCATTTCCACAGAGGCACATGTTTGCTTATCTAATAAAAAAGCTTCATTTCGTTTACCCTTTCTGTTGTGCTCTGCGGCGACTATAGCCCCCATTATATATAGTTCCTTTACATAGTTCTGAGAAAAGCGCCAAACGGATAGACCCCTCTATAGTTTCTGCATCGTATTTCTATTAGGCTCCAAATATGCTGGATTAGGTTCTCTTACGGAGTTCTGCGGAAAAATTTGAGTGAACTAATAGGCAACCAAGCTTAGGTCGGTATATCTTTCTTTTCAAATATCCATATGCAAATGACGACCAGCACAATCGCCAGTACCGTCAATATCACGAAATCTCCTGATTTGAACAAGTCGTCAATGATGACAGAGGAGTAGTCCCAATATTTGAAGATGCTAATCGTTTTCATCCATTCAAGGCTTTTGGAAAAGCCGCCGAAGGTGTACAGGAAGAATTCCGTAAAGACGAAAGCAAACGTTACACCCATGCCGGTTCTGACTTTCTGGAATAAAACGGCAGTAAGCATGCCAACTGCTGTTATTACCATGAGGAAGGGCAGGCCGCTCATCAATGACAAGAATATTGCTTCAGCAGAAATTTCATTGAGCGCATTAATGCTTGCTAGTCCGCCAGCAAGTCCTGCAATTGCTATTAGAGTTGTTAGTAGAGCAATGATACTCATGGCACCAAACTTCTCTAATAGATAACGTCTACGAGATATCGGTGCAGATAACATAACATCCATACGCTTGTTCTCAAAATCACTCGCAATGACCGATACAGACAAATAGGCAATAAACAACCCTGCGACTACCCACCAGAAGCCGAAAAACTCGAAAGTCATGAATCCTTTGACTTCGAGCATGCTTACGCTTCTTCCTCCTGTAAATCCAGAATAGGCAGGATTCTTTAGTAATTCCTTAAAGGGGTCCTCGCCTTTTTCCGTTGTAGCAATGCCAATTAATACGGGATCAGACGTTTCGTTAATTACGGCCATAACCGCGTAATACCGTTTTTCCTCAAAATCCTTTTCAAAAGTAATGCTAGTCTCTGCACCTGCGTATGCGATTTTTGCCGTTACCATGCTTACGCGAGTGTCTTCCATCACCATGTAGCTGGTTGCATTCTCCAGCGGTTCCCAAAAGAGAGTGATATTGCCTCCCTGCTCATTGGGAAGCGCTAAATTCACCTTGTTTGCTCCTTCCAATTGCTCAGTTAATGAATCTCGGTAGAAGGGAAAAATTTGCACTATGCCTGCGGAAATGACGAGTATAAGTATGCCGAATATAAGGAGCCCTTTCCATCCAGTTCTGAGTTCCATGTATGTTATTCTGCCAAGCATCATTTGCCACCTCTTTTTTGATTTTCTGCCTCCGCATAATATTTTAGGAACAATTGCTCTAAGCTGTAGCTTTTCAGAGTCATGTTCAGTATTCGATGATTTGACACCGCCCCGATGACGCCGTCAAGGTTCTCGTGTACGGTCAGTATGAATCTGCCATTGTCTTGGTGTATCTCACTTACGCCCTCAAGCTTCAACTCAGCAATGTTAACCGGGTCACTGAATTCAACCTCGAGCACCTTTCCTGTTTTTTCCCGCAAAACACGTATGTCCTCCACCACTACTAACTGGCCTTTCCTGATTATGGCAACCCTGTCGCAGACGGATTCAACTTCTGCCAAATTATGAGAAGATATGAAAACGGTTTTTCCATGCTTTTTCTCTTCACGCAGAATACGATAGAATTCCTGTTGCACAAGCGGGTCAAGTCCTGATGGCTCATCCATAATGATAAGCTCTTGATCCGCCATCAACGCCTGAACAATTCCCACTTTCAGCTTGTTGCCCTTGGAAAGCTCATGCGTTTTCCGGTCGAGATCAAGCTCCAGCCGTTCAGCTAAAGACACCATTTTTTTCGTAGAGTTACATTCTCTCAGCGAGAGCAGATACTTGAGATAAGACTTGACTTTAACTGATGGGATAAGACCAAAATCTCCAGGAAGATATCCTATCTTTTTCCGTATTGCAACTGCATCTTTATGTGAATCCAATCCGAATATGGTTATCTCGCCTGCTGTCTTTGCTATCAATGCGAGACAAGTACGTATTGTGGTTGTCTTACCTGCGCCGTTGGGTCCAAGAAAACCCATTATTTCGCCTTTATTT
>JGI2172J19969_10000244_pt1 | contig 22727 bp, 21 predicted proteins | sample DeeMarSWOR230_32_FD_19969 | JGI IMG/M metagenome (IMG submission 19969)
TGTTGAGTTCGCGCTTAGGCTTAAGAGGGATTTTGACGTTGGCATGCTTCTTCATGTTGCCACGCCGTCGTTGGGAACCCGACTGTACAAAGAATGTAAGGAGAAGGGGTATATTCAAGAGAATTTGACATCCCGAGCTTTCGCCGAGGTGAGACAAACTTGGGGGATGCCAATTATAAGAACCGAAGATTTTGCGCCGATTGAGGTAAGAGAAATAGCTGCAATGGCCGTCAAGAGATACAAGAGGCTATCCTTACTCAATTACTTCAAGAGCCCTTGGAAAACGCTGAAGACGGCTTTGAACCAGCCGAAGATCGTTTTGAAATTTATCCAGAACCTGCAGTCTGCATAGTTGGCTGTCGTTACTTTGACAGAGATTATCGGAAAACGTATTAAGCCCAGCAGCGAAACACGAAATAGGGAGGTCTTGACTCATGACTAAAGCATTAATTGTTTATGGCACACGGTACGGAGCAGCAGCCAGCACCTCAGAGGATATTGCAGAACAACTCCGGCAAGAAGGATTAGATGTTAAAGTAGTTAACCTCAAAAAAGACAAGGTGAAGGACATAACCGAGTACGAGCTTGTCATAGTCGGCAGTGGAATCCAAATAAACAAGTGGACGGGTGACCCCGAGAAGTTTCTGAAAAAGTTCCAGAAAGAACTGGCAAAAAAGAAAGTTGCGCTTTTTGTCTGCTGCGGTAGCACAGAACCATTAGATGATAAAGTAGACAAAGTTAAGTCAATCGAAAACGCCAGAACAAAGTATCTGGAAGAAAAAGCCGCCAAATACAACCTTCAACCCATCGCTTTGGGCTTGTTTGGAGGCGTCTACAACTTCAACAAGGTGCCTTGGTTGTTTGGAAAATTTATGGAGGCGATTAAGCCGCAACTAGAAGCGGCTGGCGTACCACAAACAGAACCTGGACTCTACGACACAAGAGACTTGAACACCATACGCAGCTGGGCAAAAGAGGTCGCTCAAATGGTTCAATTACCCTAATGGTCTGGTTATCCGCGTGGTGGCGGGCCCGAGGGGATTTGAACCCCTGTTCTTCGGCTTTCTTCCGCCTATGCGCCCGGAGGCCGACGCCTTAATCCGTACTGGGCTACGGGCCCTTCCAACAGAGTAATTAAACCTTAAAACTTAAGCTAAACGCTGCTATTCCTGGATTAATTCTTCGTTTATCCACCAAGCTTTTTTCTTTCCAGATTTCTCTCCCGCGTAATACTCTATTATGGCTTTGCCGAACTGCTTTTTCGAGTTCCTCTGCATCTTCCGCAGCCTATTCAGGACCAGCCACCTGTTTGTCTTCACGTACTCTGCCAGTTCCGGCGTGGTCGCACCCTTGTAATGCAAAAGGTAATCCACTATTTTATGGTCTATTTCGTCAATGCAGAAGGTGTGCGGGTTTATCTTCCCATGCTGGTACGTGAGCAGCTCCAAGTCTGCAAGGTACTTTCTGACTTCTCCAAGTTGCTGCTCAATTTTCTCCATTCTTTTTTCCAGTTCAAGAAGTTTATCTGGCTTGGGTGTTTTTTGAAGTTTTTCCATTATGGCTTCTCGGATAAAGTTGCTTCTGTCTCCTTCTGGAATGCGCAAGACCATCTCTTGATAAACTTCTTCAGGAATTTTCACCGAAACCACTCTGACCTCGCTCAGCGCCATCACACTCCTGCACTTGACTATGCAGCTCTTATTATTTCATATTTTCTACAAGCTTTTTTTCCTGAACATCTGAAAAAACTTAAATGCAATTCGCCCAAGCTTTAACTAGGGGTTGTGTGTTGCCAAACAAAGTCACGATCTCCATAATCAAGTGTGATGTCGGCTCTTTAGCTGGACACTATATTGTTCCCAAACCTCTATTTAATGTCGCGGAAAAAAACCTCAAAAAAGCAGTAGAAAAAGACGTCATAAACAACTTTTACGTTTTCAACGCTGGCGACGACCTTGAACTGCTCATGGTGCATGAAAAAGGAGAACAGAACCAAGAAATTCACAAGCTCGCTTGGGACACATTCAAAGAATGTGCAAATAAAGCTTCACAGCTGAAGCTCTACGCTGCAGGTCAAGACCTTTTGAAGACCGCGTTCAGCGGAAATGTCCGCGGAATGGGTCCTGGTGTTGCGGAAATAGAGATAGAGGAACGAGCCTCTGATCCAATCGTAGTTTTCGCGGCTGACAAAACCTCTGCTGGCTCATTTAACTACCCTATCTTCCGCATGTTCGCCGACCCAATGAACACTGCTGGCCTCGTTATTGACCCAAACATGATTTGCGGCTTCAAATTCGAAGTAATAGACACGAAAGAAAACAAATCTATAATCCTCAAATGCCCCGAAGAAATGTACGAGTTGCTGGCTCTAATCGGAACTGTTGGACGTTATGTCGTCTCTCGCGTCTGGAGGGCGAGTGACAACCTGATCTGCGCCGCAAGCAGCGTAAGTAAGCTCTCGTTGATAGCTGGAAAATACGTGGGAAAAGATGACCCCGTCATGATTGCCAGAGGACAACACGGTCTTCCAGCCGTAGGCGAAATCTTGGCGCCTTTCATGCACAGCTACTTCGTACAAGGATGGATGCGAGGAAGCCATTGGGGTCCAATTATGCCAGTGGGACTAAAAGCGTCAAAATGCACAGCCTTTGACGGCCCGCCAAGAATCGTTGCCCTAGGCTTTCAAGTAGCAAACGGTCAAATTTCATGCGACGATGAAGGAAAACCCATGATTGCTGACTTGTTCGATGACCCTGCTTTTGCTTTGGCGAGGCGTGAAGCCGTACACAACGCCTGCACGCTGCGGAACATGGGCGAATTCCAACCAGCGCGTTTAAGCGCCGAAGATATGGAGTACACGACGATAAAGCAAGTTCTGGGAAAGCTCGGACACCGCTTCAAACCCCTCTGAAGTAATAGCCGAATCACTCAGGCGAAACCGTATGCTCAGCCACGCTAGCTAATTCTATGCACCGATTCTCAATAATCTCGTGCAGTCTTCCGCGCAACTCCTCTCCAACCATTTTCTTTTCTTTTAACAGCGCTGTTTTTTTCGCAAGCTCCACATCTCCGAGTCCTGCAAACCAAGCTTCAAAATCTCCCCGGCTCATGTGAAAATCTATGGAATCCATATTAACCTTCAGAATCTTATCACGAAAATCCTGAAGGCTATGCGCATTGAGGCTTAACGGTTTTCCCATGCTCGCGTAAAAGTGAAATGATTTACCTTGCGACATGTCCGCTAATATTGTTCTGGCGTTTTCGCTGTTGATTTCGGGTAAGCCAAGGGCTTTTTTGCCTTTTTCCGTTATGGTATACTGTCCTTTTTCAGGTGAAGTAGCGTATCCCATGCGAGTAAGCCCGATGATGTGCATCATAACGGAAGGAAATTCTTTCCCAGCTTCCTTCGCTATGTGGGCTGCTCTTTCAGGTTTGCCGAGCAGCAACATGGTTTTCAGTATTTCATATTTAGTTGGTGATAAACTCATTCGTTACACTCCACCTGTTGGTTATATGTACACACAAGCTAATCAACGTTTCCCAGCGGATTACTGAACTGAAATAAGCAAAGCTTTAGTACGAAGGTTTCGTATGCTACACTGGAAAATGGTGAGCACCAAGAATGAAAATTGCTGTGCTTGTTTACGAGTATCCGCCTAAAATTGTCGGCGGATTGGGAACCTACGCTGCTGAAATAACGCGCAAATTTGTCCTCATGGATCACGATGTAACTGTTTTCACTATGAATGATGATGGCGGTACCCTTCCAAGAAGAGAAATTTGGCGCGGGATAGAAATTCACCGTCCATTACACATCGATGTTTCCGACTCGCTGCCTGACGTAATCGCGGAAGACATCAAAAAGTGGGGCAGAGGAATACACTTGTTCGGCAATCTCCTCGTTTACAATTACCTTGCGGCGTCAAAGCTTATCAATGAACTCATCAGAAAAGAAGGCATGAAATACGATGTTGTGGTTGCTCATGATTGGCTTTCAGTAATAGGTGGAGTTACCGTGAAGAAAGAAAGCGGTCTGCCGCTAGCCTTTCATGTTCACTCAACCGAGAAGGGAAGAACCTTGGGAAACGGCTCAAGCGTAGTAAGCAACATCGAATTGCGCGGAGCCAATATGGCCGACATGATTATTACAGTGTCGTACGCCATGAAGGATGAGTTAATGCAGCTGGGGTTCCCACGGAACAAAATCCACGTCAGCTATAATGGAGTTGACCCGCAAAAATATGATCCTGCAAACGTGTCTGCGGAACAAGTGCGGAAAATCAGGGCGCTTTACGGTCTTAAAGATGACGACTCCATGATTCTCTTTCTGGGAAGACTTGTAGGCGTCAAAGGCGTTGACAAGTTGATTATGGCGATGCCACATGTTTTGTCCAAGATTCCCAAGGCAAAGTTGGTCATAGTGGGCGTAGGCGACCTACAAGAATATCTGACAAATTTGACCAGAACCATGAGGCTAAATGACTACGTGAAATTTTGTTTCGACTTCATTCCCGAAGAAGAACGCATCCTACACTATGCTGCTTGCGACATCGCAGTTTTTCCAAGCCACTATGAACCCTTCGGCATAGTTGCCCTTGAAGCAATGAGCATGGAAAAACCCGTTGTGGTGGGCGCTACAGGCGTCAGTGGAATGCGAGAAATAGTTATCTGCCGCGGTGAAGAACAATGCGGCTACCACATAGATCCAAATAATCCTTCAGACATTGCATGGGGCATAATAAGCGCGCTGGAAAACTCTGACAAACGGAAATGGCTGGGAAAGAACGGTAGAAAAAGGGTTCTAAACGAATTCACATGGAATAAAATCGCTGAAAAAACAGTGGAACTGTACGAAAAGGTACTTAAACGCTGATTTGGGCGTCGCATGGTGAAGCTTTGAACGTTGATTCTGATGTAAGGCGCAAAATCGCAAGGGAAGCAGCTGCAATGCTATATTTTGGAGCTGAAAAGGAATATAAACAAGCCAAATTAAAGGCTGCAAAAACTCTAGGTGTTCACTTTCTCCCGACAAACCTTGAAGTTGCCCTAGAACTTGACAAAATCGCTGAAGCGCTTGAAGGGCCAGCTAGAAAAGAACGGTTGATCCAAATGCGCAAAGAAGCCTTGAAAATAATGAAACCTCTCAAGACGTACGGTCCCCTTTTAATCGGGAGTGTTTGGCGTGGGACTATTCGCCAAGGAAGCGACATCGACATAGCCTTGTATCATGATGCACCCGACGAAATCCCGAGTATTCTCAAAAAGAACGGCATAAAAATTTCTAAAACCGAGTGGACTACGGCAACTAAAAAGGGAAAACCAGAAGCCTCCTTTCACATATACGCTGAGACTTCAGGCAAACAAATAGCTGAAATTGTCGTTCGAAGCTCNGAGGAAGCAGGTCGCAAGAGAAAATGCGAGATTTTCGGAGATGAACTCAAAGGTCTTAACATTCAAGAGCTAGAAAGACTGCTTGAAGAAAATCCCGCGCAAAAATTTATCCCCCTATAACTTTTTACCGTTGCCACATGATTCAGTTGAGGCTGCGAATGTTGTTTTAGCGTTTTATTTGGAAAAAGGCACTTAAGTGTGCACTTCCATACGTACCTATAGCATAGCTACGCTTGAAGGTTGCAATCGTGGAGACCGACAAAAAACTATTTAAAAAAATGTTTCCGCATTTATCAGGGGAACTCGAAGGCGGAGAAAGCAAAGTAGCGATAGGCGCTGTGAGAACAGATTCGGATGTAGCTGAAAAGTCGCTTTCTGACAAATTTCGCAATTATGATCCCACTGTTATTGATTTCATACGGCGTTGCGATACAGAAGCACAGGCGGAGGCGATAATCAAGTATTTGGAGAAGAGGGGCGAATTGACCAAGGAATACGCTGAACAGCTTAGAAAGCAGCTGAAGAAAGAAGGCGTGAGAAGCTTCGGTTCCAAGAAAGAAGAGAACTACTATTTCAAACAAGGCGGACTCTGCTAAGGTTTTTTTGGATGATGTCGGTTTTTTTTCGGTTTACAAAGGCTTTTAAGAAATGCTTTGGTTTTACTTTGGTTGGGAGAAATATAAAATGTGGCAGTTCGCAATTGTTGGAATTTTGATCATTTTGCTAGACTTCATTCCTCTTGCCGTTGGTTTGGGTTTATCTAAGGGTTCCTTTCAATCTAAGTTCGTCAAACCGGCTCTTGCAATATGGCTCATAATGCTTGTTCTTGGCATCATTTTGATTATAATCCCATAACCCCGGATAGTGCTTGTTTGGATTAAATTTTAATCCCCAAACCCAAACAGTTACCACAAGTCATAAAAACTGAAGGTAAAGAACTTCAAGGATGTGGGAGGGTTGGAAATCAGGGGTATTGGTCAACTTGCATGTGTAGTAATTGTTCTTGGTATAGGGCTGTTCTTTCTTTTGACATTTACAGCAGCATTACTTTACCCAGGAGGTTTTGACTACCTAGGATATTATTTTAGCGATCTGGGAGCTGTAATAGCCAAAAATGGAGAACCAAACTCAATATCATCAGCACTTTTTTCCATAGCAGTAATAATTGTCGCTGTTACTCTCATTCCGTTTTGGCTGATTATACGTTCTCTTTTTACTAAATCAAAACTTGAAAAGATCTTGAGTATGCTAGGATCTACACTCGGTCTGATATCCTTCCCTTTCCTAATAGGAGTCGCCATATCCCCAATTGACACTCAATTGGAGACTCACATTCTTACGACGTTAATCTTCTTTTCACTCTTTGTATTAGCTACTCTTCTTTATTCAGTAGCTGTCATATTGAATAAGGATTACCCTAACTATTCAGCAATCGTAGGTTTGGTTTTGTTTGGTGTTTCAACTTTGATTCTTGTAGACCCGCTTGCCTCATACGTAGCTTTTTTGCAGACAATTGTTCTTTACGGCTATTTTGCCTGGGTTTTGGTGCAAACGGTTCTTGTTTGGCGTCGAAAGAAATAACAAATAGTAAATCTGCGCATGCGCACATATGCACCATGTGTGTGGGATTAAGTTTTAATCCCTTCAATTTCCTTGGGTGAGCGCTGCCTTCGGTAGCGGCACGATGGCGTTTTTCACAGCTAAAAAAGCTGCAATTCGTGCTTTATATAAGGGGGTATAGTCTTTTCCGAGCACAACAGAGAACACGCAACCGCCTTAACGGCATTCCACCAGCCAAAAACCAAATGCCCCCATGGCACAGCTTTTTCTAAAAGTAAATAAATAAGCTGTTAATAACATAGAGAAACCTAACCTTGGTGAATTCAAGTGAAGAGAACCACCGCCATAATCGTGCTTATGGTTTTTTCATTGGCTGTTCTTCTGCCATTTTCGCTTAATTCACAAACGGTTTTGGCTCAGGATGACAGCTATACTATACAACGCGTTGACCATCAAGTTGAGGTCATGTACTCTGGGCACGTGGTTATTCGCGATACAATGCACGTAACTGGGCAATTAACGGGTAGTTTCCTAATCGGGTTCCCGCACAAGTACGGTTCCTACGTTCTCAAAGGCGTAGCGTACGACGACAGCAACGTTTTTCCAGTAAGCCTTGGCGTGCAATTAGGAGACCGAAGCGGTTTTTACGGCGCAAAAATAACCTTTCCACAAGGAGCACCTCAAGTTTTTACTATGGTATTCATTCTTTCTAATAGCCTTGTCAGTCAAAATTCCAATGGGTTCAGCCTCGATTTTCCAGCTTACCCCAGTCTCGTGAAAGACGCTATCACCTGCCATGCCACGCTCATTCTTCCTGAGGATGTCCAAAACATAACTATCACAAAAGATGATGGCGTAGCTCAAACAACTAATTTTATTAGAGACAACTTGCCTGCTTTCACTTATTCCCCAGCGATGGCCACTTTTTCCCTGAGTGCTGGCAGCCTTCAAATAATCAAAATAAACAAACTAGATCGCCAGGTTGCAATAAGCCCCATAGGCAATATAGCCGTCTCCGACAGTTACCGCATTACAAATAACTCAACAGCCAGCGTTGGTTCTCTTAAAATAGGTTTGCCTCTTGACGCTTCGAACGTTGTTGCAAGAGACGAATTTGGCAGAAACTTGACAGCCGACGTTATAACTAGTAGCGGCAACACGCGTTTTGTTAACGTCACTTTAGCTTCGTCTCTAAACAGCGGTGCATCAACGCTATTTTCGGCTGATTACACTTTGCCCGGTGCATCTTCTGGGCAGACCACACGCTTTACTCTGAATTTTGATCTTTTCTCCGCTCTTAATTACTACGTTGACGAGGCTACCGTCACGTTTGTTCCTCCCGAAGGGGCAAGGTTTCTGGAGCCGCAACTTTCATCACTATATCCTTCCTTAAGTTTAATCAGAGAAATCTTTCAGGAATCGCTGTCAATCAGCAGAAAAGGCGTCAGCAACGTAGATTATGCGGTTCCTTCCGAAGGCGTTTTGCAGATTACGTACGATTATAACCCTCTGTGGCTGTCTTTCCGACCTACTTTGTGGATGTGGACTTTAGCGGCTGTTGGAACCGTAATTGTAGCTGTTTGGAGAAGACCTAAAGCTGCAGCACCGCGGCGAGTTGCAGCGCCAAAAGCCTCCATAGGTCTTAGCCCAGATCAAGTCAGAGCCTTTAACGAGGCGTACGAAGAGAAAAATAGAATAGCCTCAGAATTGAAGTTTCTTGAAGCAAGAGCGCATAAAGGCAAGATTCCAAGGCGTCGATATAAAGTGCAACGGAGGACATTGGAAATTCGCTTAGATACCCTGTCCAAGAACATAGCTGAATTGAAGACTATTTTCCGTAGTGCAGGCGGCATTTATGCGGATTTGGTTCGGCAGCTTGATATTGCAGAAACTGAGCTCGTTGAAGTTGCAACAAACATTAGAACTATTGAAGTTCGCCACAGCAGAGGTGAACTTCCGTTAGAGGCGTACAAGAAGTCACTTGCGGATTATCAGCGGCGGAAAGAGAAAGCTGAGACAACAATCAAAGGAATTCTCTTAAGATTACGTGAAGAAATTCACTAACTGACCTAAACACTTTTATTCCACTGAGGAAGTTTGAATCAAACTTACGAGAGGTATAAAACATGGTAAAAATAGTAGTCGATAATAACAGGTGCACCGGATGCGAAACTTGCGCTAACACTTGTCCAGTAGGCGTCTACGAGATCAAAGACGGCAAATCCGTCCCAGTTAATGTTGACGAGTGTCTGGTCTGCCGCGCATGCGAAGCCCAGTGTCCTGAAGGTGCAATTCAGGTAATCGAGTAAGTTTCCGCTTCGCAATTTTCGATTTATCCGTTGCGTACGCGTGTTTTCTCTCAAGAGATACCTCAGAGTTTCTTCCTTTCTTTATTCATTTAATCTTTGCTTGCTCTAGTGCTGTTTTTGTCTTATACCCCCTCTATATATAGAATCAATTGTAGGTTTAACTTCTGCTGTTAGGTGCGGTGTTTTTGGGTCGTATTAAGCGTTTAGAAGACTTAGTCAAGAAATCTTGACTAAAAAACGGGCGTTTCAGGCTTGTTTTGTCAAGAAACCTTTACAAAAACCCTTTAATCACAGAAACAGCCTCAGTATAACTGGGATAAGCATGAGCAAAAGCGCCGCGTTGCTGCTTGTTCTCGTCTTCCTAACAACGTCATGCCTAATGGCTAAGCCCGCGTCTTCCTCTGCTACTTTAGTTGAAGACACTTGGGCAGCGAAAGCGCCAATGCATCAAGCAAGAGCTGGCTTAGGCGTTGCGGCAGTGAATGGCAAAATCTACGCTATCGGAGGCACCGTCGCAAGTGGACAGTACCCCCCAGACTGTTATCGCGGTAGCTTCGTAGGAACAAACGAGCAGTACGACCCAGCAACGGACACTTGGACCACCAAAGCGTCTATGCCTACCCCAAGAGATTATTTCGCCATAGCTGCTTACCAAAACAAGATTTACTGCATAGGAGGAGCTGTTGGCTCCGCCGTTGATGAAATGTATGGTGTGTTCTATTCGTATGTTACGTCTGGGGTCAACGAGGTGTACGATACGGTCACCGACACGTGGGAAACCAAAACGCCCATGCCAGACGACGCAATGAAATTCCAAGTTCACGTGGTAAACGGGAAAATTTACGTTATGGACTGGTCTTATGTGTACGTTTATGATCCAGCCGCTGATTCATGGATTAGCAAAACCCGTATGCCTCCGCCATACCCAGAGTCTTCTCCAGTGTCAGCTGTTGTTGGCAACAAAATCATTGTCACTGGAGAGTTTGCGGTCAAACCATACTATAACGAAGTGCAAAAAGTTATGATTTACGACACGGTAACTGACAGCTGGAGCGAAGGCACTTCTGGTCCAACCATTATCATCGGTGGCGCAGCGGGAGCATCTGTTGGTGTGAACGCTCTTCAAAGGGTTTATGTTTTAGGTTTGGAAATTAATCACGTTTATGATCCTCGGGCTGATGCTTGGGCGACAGCTACAATCATGCCTACAAGTCGGATGGATTTTGGCGTCGCAGTGATAGATGACGGTTTGTATGCGATTGGAGGCTACATTTTAACGGACCCGATGCATGGCATGGTGAGGCCAGTCGCGGTGAACGAGCAGTATTTGCCTCTTGGTTATGGTGTGCCTGACCCGTTTTATTTGCTGGAGCACACGCCGCCCGAAATTTCGTTTCTGTCGCCGCTGAACCAGACGTACTACAACTCTAGTGTTGATTTTGTTTTCACGCTGGATAAGCCTGTTAACTGGACGAGTTATAGCCTCGATGGGGAACTTAACGTGACCGTGGCAGGAAACACGACCTTAACGGAGTTGTCCTTCGGTCTGCACAACGTAACGGTTTACGCGGAAGACACGTTTGGGAACGTTGGCGCTTCAGAAACCGTCTGGTTTAGTGTGGCAGAGCCTTTCCCTGCTGTTCCTGTCGCGGCTGCTTCTGCAGTGGCAGTAGCTATTGTTGGCGCAGGTTTACTAGTCTACTTCAAGAAACGTAAGCATTAAACAGAAATACAACTGCATTCACTTTCTGAACGGCTCGGCTCCGTTCACTTCAGTAAACTTGTTCAGGTCCCATCACGCCTTTTTCGCTTTGCTCCATATTGAGCTACAAAAAGCATGTTCATGTAGTCTTTCACTGTTCTGCCTTGTTCCTTCGCTAGTTTCTTGAGGGCGGCATTTATCCCTGTAGCGTATTGCACAGCCTTTTTAGGCTTCTCCACTATTGACAAGGGCAATCCCATGTCCACAGCGACTTTTCTTAACACCAATTTTCTCAGCGTATCTGCGCTCCTTTCGATTTTCAATTCAATCGGCAGAGTTACAGCAAACTTGGCGATTTGATATGATGCAAAAGGCAAACGTAACTCCACATCGTGGAAACCGCAGATCTTCACATCTCTCTCAATGTTGCTCTCGTGAAGCTTAACGACATCACCAAACATGGTTTTTCTTACTTTTTCTTTTCCATGCAACAAGTAATCGTTAACGTAGCGTTGATAGCCTCCAAAAAGCTCGTCTGCACCTTGCCCTGCCAGTAACACCCTGAATCCCGCCTCAGCCGCTTTTTCAGCTGTCCAGTAAAAAGGCACCCCAATGCTTGCCTTGACGGGATCGGCTTCTTCGATAAGCTCCACAACCCTAGAAACGACCTTTTCAACATCCGCTTCCCTAAACAGATAAACATGCAAAGGTAAGCTCAGCTCGTCTGCCGCTTTCTTCGCCTCTTCAGTTTCAGGACGATTTTCCAAGCTTACATGAAACAAGCAAACATTCGCCCGGCACTTTTTTGCCAGAAACGCGACAACGCTACTGTCTAAACCCCCAGAGAACGCCACCGCAACTTCCTTTATCCCCGAAACTCGCTTGCGAACAGAACGTTCCAGCAGTTTCTGAAGAGTTGACGTTGCCTTTTGCATGGTTACCCGTTTTGGCTCTGAGTAAACCAGCGTCTTAATAGGCTTGAATTTGAAGCCTTCTCGGCTGACAAACGCCAAATGTCCAGGTGGAAAGCACTGCGGTTTTTCTATTCCAAGTTTCCACAAGGCTTTTCGGTTAGACGCAAGGGCAGCAATGGTTCTGTTCTCCCCATAGTATAGCGGTTGAACGCCTATAGGGTCTCTTCCTGCGATGATTCTCTTTGGCTCCGCTATGATGAATGAAAAGTCACCCTCAACCTCTTTAAGAAACGTCTCGCTTGCTTTGAGGTGGTCTACATGTTGAAATTTCTTGGCTATTATTTCTGTACCTGAAGCGCCCAAAGTTGGCGAGTAAATTCTGCCGTCAAAGAGAACTGTTGTATCTCCTAAACGTACATGGTGTTGCCTGTCATGTGAGCTAAGCGTTGCGTTGCCGCCTCGTTTGTCCAACACCGCGATAGTTGTTTTCATACCCAAGTGACCTTCAAGTAGTGTTACTCTGTCAATTGTTTTGGCAAAAGATTAATCTTTAATCCGCATATTCTTGTGTCGAGGGAAAATGACTTGCCTATCCTGCCCATAGACACGGGTCGTTACGGAACAGCCGAAATGTTGCGGGTCTTCGAGGAAAAGGCTCGTGTTCAAAGATTACTTGACGTTGAGGCTGCGTTGGCTTTGGCACACGCTGAAGTCGGCAACATCCCGCGGAAAGATGCTGAAAAAATCGCGGCTATGGCTTCCACCAAATACGTGAAGGTAGAGCGCGTGAAAGCCATTGAAAAGGAGATAAAACATGACCTTGCGTCTTTAGTTCGCGCGTTATCCGAAGTGTGCGGCTCAAGCGGCGCATACGTTCACTTAGGCGCCACAAGCTACGACATTGTAGACACCGCCAACGCCCTGCAGTTGAAAGACGCCTCAGAAATCATCGATAAAAAACTAGCCACGCTAAAAAGCATCTTGCAAAAACAGGCTGCCCAGTACAAGGAAACCGTGATGATTGGAAGAACCCACGGGCAACACGCGTTGCCAATAACTTTAGGCTTCAAATTTGCAGTCTGGGGGTATGAGGTTTCCCGGCACATCGAGCGGTTAAAAGAATGCAGAGATCGTGTTTTGGTTGGAAAGATGAGCGGCGCCGTTGGCACCCAAGCCAGTTTAGGCGAGCATGCCGCGCGGATTCAGGAACTCGTAATGAAACGGCTAGGGATTCGTGCTGCAGAAATTTCCACGCAGATCGTGCAGAGAGACCGCTACGCTGAATACACCTGCCTTCTAGCTATGATTGCTTCTTCAATGGATAATTTCGCCACGGAAATCCGAGAGTTACAGCGACCTGAAATCGGCGAGCTCTTCGAGTCGTTTGAGAAGGAGAAGCAGGTTGGCAGTTCCACCATGCCTCATAAGCGAAATCCCGAAACTTGTGAAAGAATCTGCGGCTTAGCCCGAATCGTCAGAAGCTTGGTCATTCCCGCGCTTGAGAACGCTGTAACGTGGCATGAAAGGGACCTAACCCAGTCCTCGGCTGAACGTTTTATTTTCCCAGAGTCGTGCATCCTCGTTGATTACATGCTTCTTTTGATGAGCAACGTTGTAGCTAACTTGCGGGTTGACGAAAAGCGGATGTTGCGGAACATTGATTTAACTCAGGGACGCGCCATGTCGGAAGCCGTGATGATGGCACTTACTAGGAAAGGCGTGAACAGACAAGAAGCTCATGAGCTGCTTCGGAAATTAACTATAAAGAGCGAGGTTGAAAAGCGGCACTTCCGCGAGGTACTCCTTGAAGACAAGTTTGTGCGCGGCAAACTAAGCGAGAAGGAAATTGATGAGGCTTTGAACCCGAAAAACTATCTGGGCACTGCGGTTAAGCAGGCAGAGGCATTCGCAAAGTTAGGCTAATAATCCGCCAGCGATTTCTGTTTCCACTCTTCGCCTTTTTTGAGCTTCTCCCACATTTCCTTCTTGACGAAACCGCCAACTTGCTCTTTGATTTTCTTAGCTAACCTGGGCCCTATTAACGGCAATTTTGTCACATCATCAAGCGGTGCGTGCTTTATGTCTTCGATTGTTTTGTATCCTGCATTGTATATTATTCGCCCGCGCACGCGGCCCACTCCTTCCAACTTGACTATTGGCAGCAGTTCCTTCTTTATCCCTTTACTTACCCTCTCTATCAGCTCAGCGGCTAAAGGCAGGACCTCCTTGTTTCCCAGAAGCCTGCCTAATTCATGCGTAGCATGGAGCAGCCATTTCGCGTTTTCAATAGTTCTGTAAAGGTCACCAGGCTGAACTCTGAATCGTTCTAGCAGCGTGTCTTCGCTCATTTCTTCTATCCAGCTTTTCAAAACCACGGCTGTTTTGATTTCGCCGAGAAACTCTTCGTAAGCTATATGATCGTCCCATTCGTTGGGCACTTCCACAAATAATTCTTCTCTGTGCTCTTCCATGAGAACCGCCATCTCATCCAACTCGCGCGCATACGGTCTCATCACTGGTCCCATATCTGGCGTGTGTGCAATCAAATGCAGTAAGCTCAAATCTGTCAGGTAAGCTGGCTTGTACCGTAGCGCATCGCGGATTACAACCGCTGAAACGGGGTCTATGTAAAGTTCGCTTACTCGTTTTCCAAATTTTGTGGCAAAAATATTTTCTCCAGCTAAGTCCAGCATTTCCTCATCATACAGGTACTTCAAGATTTTAGCTATGATGCTCTTGATGGCTTTCACGTCGTACTGGTAGGCGTAGAAGGTTTTTCCGAAGAAATCGTAGATGCCGTTTTCCGTGTGAGCGAAATCCGAAGCGATCGTTGCCAGCACATGCCCACGGATTATCCTTTCAACAGCAAGCCTAGACCATATTCTCTCGGGACGCGCAAGAACGTAGCTATCCATCAAATAGTCCGCCTCGTCAGCAGTCTTGGAGATAAGTATTGCTTCGCCTACCTTGTCGTACTTGGGTCTTCCAGCTCGCCCAGCCATCTGCTTGTACTCCAAAACGCTTATAGGGTAATAGCCGTAGCCTGGTTCCCAACGACGGTAATCCTGAACGACTACCGTGCGCGCTGGAAGGTTAACGCCGAAAGCTAACGTTGGCGTAGCCGTCAATACCTTAATTTTTCCCTGCCGAAACAAATCCTCAATGAGCCTGCGGTGAGCGCCAGCTAAGCCAGCGTGATGAAACGCCGTGCCGCACTTGACAAGCGCAGCAAGGGATTCGCTGATCCGCGTTCTCTCGCCTGCAGACAGAATTTTATCTGCCTCATGCGCCAAAGTCCTTTTGATGGGTTTAGACAAGACTTCGCTCGTGTGTTCTGCAATTTTTTTTGCCCAAGTCACCGAGTTTTTTCTTGTCGACGCAAAAACCAGCGCTTGACCGCCAGTTTTCACGGTGTTCAAAACGAGGTTTATGGTTGTGTTACGTGTCTTTTTCTCGATTTTTCGGGCGTCTCCATCCTTATATTGGATCTCCTCATGCAAAAGCACGCCTTCTTTTAAGGAGACTGGTCGCCACTCTGTTATGACATAGCCCGCTTTGAGCCAGCTTGCGATTTCTTCAACGTTATTTATGGTTGCGCTCAACGCTAAAATCTGCATTTCTGGATTGATCTGCATGAGCCTTGCCAGTACCACTTCAAGCGTCGGACCGCGTTCCGCCTCGTTCAAGAGGTGCACTTCGTCCGCAACAATCAACGAAATGTCCTCCATCCACTTAGCCCTATGCCTCAAAAGCGAGTCTGCTTTCTCGTTGGTGGTTATTATTACATCGTATCTTTCCAGCCAGGGGTCGCTGCTGTCAAAATCGCCAGTGCTGATGCCTACGCTTACTCGTTTTCCACTTGTCTTTCTAATAGAAGTGTACTTCTTGAATTCATCGAACTTTTCGTTCGCCAAAGCTCTCAACGGCGTTAGATAAATTACTTTGCCGTTCCTCTCTAAAATGTGCTTAAGGCTGCAGAGTTCAGCTATCAACGTTTTTCCAGACGCTGTGGGAGTTGCCAAAACAAGGTTTTTGCCCTCTATGACTCTGGCTTGTATGGCTTCTTCTTGAGGAGGATACAAGTCGGCAATTCCAGAACGAAGCACTACCTCTTTCACTTGCTCTGGCACTGGCAATTCTGTTATTTTCACGTAAATGCGCCATCATTTCATTTTTTGCAGAACAATATGGAAGCGCTAATTTATAGTGTTAATCGTACCGTTTTCCGTTTTCTTATGGTTACATTTTTCTACTTGAATTCGTGATATAAAATGTGAAACAATTGTTTATTCTCTAAAAGGTCAGGATATGGTATGGTTGAAAATGTGAAAGAACTGCTTAAGGCACATGAAGGCATAAAACGCGAGGTTTACTTGGACAACGAAAACTCAACAACAGTTCCCAAAGAAGTGGTGGACGCAATGCTTCCCTACTACAATCAACGAGCTTACGGCAACCCAACGCTCACGCATAAACCGGGCTGGGAAGCCTTCGAAACAATCATGGAGTCAGCCCAAAAAATCAGCAAATTCTTAGGCGCCAAAATTCTCGAAGAAATAACGCTTACGCCGGGCGAAACAGAAGCTAACAACCTAGCGCTGATCGGCGCGGCTTTCGCCAACAAGCACAAAGGCAAAAAAATCGTAATCTCCGCCATTGAACCGATAAACGTCTTGCATGTGACTGAACTGCTGCAAAAGTTTGGGTTCACAACCACTAAAATCCCTGTTGACAGGGAAGGCTTCCTCAACCTTGAGGAACTAAAAGACGCAGTCGATAAAGAGACCGTTCTGGCAAGCATATCGACGGTTAACAACGAGATTGGAACAATACAGCCCGTGAAAGAAGCCTTAGACATAGTCAAAGACAAAAACCCACAAACCCTTTTTCACACAGACGCTTCAGACGCTTATGGCAGAATCCCCTTAAACATGCAAGATTTGAAAGTGGACTTGGCAACTGTAAGCAGCTACAAGATTCTAGGTCCCCGCGGCATCGGCGCGCTGTACGTGAAAGAAGGTGTGAACGTAGACAAGATTTTAGAAGGTCAGATAGGGACACAAAAACTTTGGCCAGGAGTTGAAAACACTCCGCTTATTGTTGGTTTCGCAAAGGCGTCTGAACTGGCTTTTCAGGATTTTGAAGCGAATGTAAATCGCATGCGCATGTTGAGAGACAAACTTGCGGACGGCATATTTGGGAAACTCTCCGACGTAAAACTTAACGGTCCGAAAAGTGACAGGAGGGTGCCTGACAACGCGAACATAAGCTTTCTAAGATGTGAAGGCGAAGCGTTGACAATAGAGTTAAGCCTCAGCGGCGTCTACGTGTCCAGCGGAAGCGCATGCAGCAGAAGACTCCTCCAACCCAGTCACGTTCTCGTTGCCATAGGCCGCAAATTCAGCGAAGCCCACGGCAGCATATTGATGAAGACAACTCGGTACCATACAGAAGAAGATATAACTTATGTTTTAGACGTATTACCTAATGCAGTAAACAGAATAAGAGGAATAGTTGGCTCAACAGGAGTTGATTAAGAATGTCGCGTGTACCATTACCTTACACCCAAAAAGTTCTCGACTTGTTCAGAAACCCCAAAAACCTCGGAAAACTGGAAGACGCCAACGTTATCTCGGTCGCCGGGAATCCCGCATGCGGAGACATGATAACCTTCTACATGAAAATTACCGATCAAGCCGTCATTGAAAAAATCTCGTTCGAAAGCTATGGGTGCGCCGCGAACATAGCGACCGCAAGCATAGTCACCGAGATGATAAAGGGACTAAGCCTTGAGAGTGCGTGGAAAGACGTAACGTGGAAAAAAGTGACTGAAGAAGTAGGCGGCTTACCCAGCGTCAAATTTCACTGTGGCGTTCTTGCTGTGGGCGCTGTCAAACGAGCTATCCGAAAATACTATGAGCAGAAGGGTTCAGTTCCAAGCTGGCTTCCCCACGAATTAACTTTTGAGGAGAAACAGGCACTAGAAGAGGAAGAACTCGCTGAAAAGCTGTCAAAGAGACTGAAGGTCGCGGAGGAAAAATAATCCTAAATCCATACGAGATTCGCGAAGACTTTCCAATATTAAAACGGAAAATAAACAACAACCCCCTAATCTACTTTGATAACGCTGCAACTACACAGAAACCCCGACAAGTAATCGAAGCCACAAAAGACTTTTACGAAAACCACAACGCCAACGTTCACAGGGCAGTTCACACGCTTTCTCAGGAAGCAACAGAATTACATGAAAACACCCGAGAAAAAATTGCCCGATTCGTAAACGCGAAAGACTCCACGGAAATAGTCTTTACCAGAGGCACCACCGAAGCAATCAACCTAGTTGCGTATTCCTGGGGGCTTCGCAACCTGAAAAAGGGCGATGAGGTTTTAGTGTCCTTAATGGAACACCACAGCAACATCGTTCCGTGGGAACTAATCTCAAAACTTAACGGGTTCACAATTAAATATGCGAACGTGAACGATGACGGCACACTTGACTACGAGGATTTTGAAACCAAGTTCTCCAACAACACCAAGCTTGCAAGCATCAACCATGTTTCCAACGTTAGCGGCGTAATCAATGACGTCAAGAGAATCGCCAAAGTTGCCCATGAAAACGGCGCATTGGTATTTGTGGATGGCGCTCAATCAGTTCCTCACATGCCCGTGGATGTTAGAGACCTAGACGTGGATTTTCTGGCTTTTTCTGGACATAAAATGCTTGGACCCACAGGTATAGGCGCGCTTTATGGCAAGAAAGCCCTCCTTGAAAAAATGGAACCTTTCCAAGGCGGAGGCGAAATGATCAAAGAAGTAGTCTATAACCAAAAAACCGGACGTTGTGGCATAGATTGGAATGATCCACCTTGGAAGTTTGAAGCGGGAACACCCAACATCTGCGGTAGCGTAGCGCTTATAGAAGCAATCAAATACTTAGAAAAAATAGGCATGTCTGAAGTTTTGAAACATGAGAAAATGCTGACTGAATACGCTGTAAAGACAATGCAGAGATGTTGCACCAAACTTGTGCTCTACGGATCCAGTGACCCTTCCCTCAAGTGTGGAATAATGCCGTTCGGCATTGTTGGTTTGTCCTCCCATGACGTCGCCCTTTTTCTTGACAATTATGGAATTATGATACGCAGTGGCTTCCACTGTGCACAGCCTTTGCATCAAATTTTCAAGCTGCAATCTTCTGCCCGAGCAAGCTTCTACATTTATAACACGCGTGAAGAAATCGACCGCTTTATAGAAGTTTTGAAGGAGATTGAGCAGCTCTAATGTCGGCTGTGGAAGATTATGTAGCGAGAATCGAAGAGACATGCGGCGAAGAAAAAGGCGTCATAGTCACCTTCAAGTACGACAAAAAAGATGAAGCCATTGCCAAAATTCGTAGTAAAGCCCAGCTGAAGAATTCTCTTTCTGGAATTATTTTTGAATTTGCCTTTCAAGGCATTTCATTTCGCTTATTCGCAAGCGGAAAAGCCATTTTTAGAGGTATTAACAAAGAAGCGTTACACGATATCTTGGCGGCTCTACTGCTTTAGAATGTGTATGGCATTTGCTATTCGCGCGGGGAAAAGGTTATCCGCTGCTTTTCTTCCCTCTAATTTCTTTCAGTATAACCTTAGGTAGTCCTCGACTTTCTTTGTCGATTGCCATCAACACAGCCAAATAAACTATGCCGCCCACAGCGGTCCAAGCCAGCGTCGTTAATATGCTATTTGTGTAGGGTAAAAGGAACAACACAACGCCCATAACTGCGGAAGCCAGCCCATACTTCGCTATGCTCCTCCACGGCATGGAAATCTTGAACATTCCCCGAACCATAATAACTAAGATCAGGAACATGGCGAACCGCACTATAGAGTTAACCACGCAGACCGAGAATGCTGCCACCAAGGGTTGGTGTAAAGCATATGTTGTTAGAACATAATAGGCAGTCGGAATCGTTATAGCGGAATGCACGTAAGACAAAGAGTAAAACATGAATAATTTGCTTCGAACCAGTGATTTGAACGATAATCTCTCCCGATCGACGGTTTCGACTCCTGTAAGAACGGCTCCGTAAATGCCAGAAACCACTGTAACCAGCGCGTCTAACGCCAAAATTACGAGGACCCATTCTGCGCCCGGGTACAAATTCGCTGTTTCAGGTCTCAGGAGTACTATGTACGAGGTGGATAACGATATTACTCCAACAGTCATCGGAAGGGCAAACATCAACACCGTCTTCATCGAAGTTGTCACGTCCTCACCTCGTTTCTCTGTCAAGAGTTTCGGATAAAGTGCGAAAGATATGGAGCCAGCATAAGTGATGACATTTGCAATCTGAAGGGCAGCATAGTATACGTCCATGCTGCCGACTCCTCCGTAAGTAAAGAGCATAATGAAAACGAAGCCTGCAATCACGCCTCCTACAACACTGTATACGATCAAAACTGAACCTTTAAGCCACTCTTTTACATACCCCCATTGCATGCGCTGTTTCAATTCGCCCGAAAGAAATTTGAAGTAATAGACCAATTGGACGGAGAGTGCAATGATTGTGCCTACCACAGCGCCTAGGAGAGGCTGACCTAGCTGGATTATTATAACGTAGCCTACAATGACCCTAACCAGTTGTTGCAAAATCAATCCGTAGCCTACTGACTGTGGCGTACGTGCTTGAAGGCAGGGTTCAAAGAGCCCTATCAGGTATACTTCAATTATCTGAACCGAAATTATAAGGTAAAAAGGCAGATACGCCGCAGGATTAGAGACTCCAGCTTCAGAAAGAAGCGATGGCAGAACAAGCGGGATGACGACAAAATAAGCAGCTGTGGCTATTAAGGAAAAAATCAAATTCATTATAAGTCCCGTTTTGGTTGCGCCTTCTTTCCCTCTTGCAACGCATCGCATAACCCAGAAGGGCACGATTCCAGCCAGCAACGTGAAGTACGGGATAACGGTGTTAATGTTACCCCATATGGCGTATTCTGGGCTAACGCCTGCAATTGCTCGCCCCAGCATGAATTGAAAAATCAGTCCAGTTGCCACGCTAATTAATTTGGCGGCGAATATGACGTAGCCCGAGTATTGTAGTCTGATCTCGTTTCTTGCCACAGAGACACCTTTGATTTGTTTCTTTGCATAACTCCATGTAAGTATTTAATCTTATGTAACTAAACGGCACTTAATTTCACGCATCATCATTTTCACTTCTATAACCCATTAAGCTCTAGAAGCGTGGGCGACTAATGGCTTTAAGCTATCGCTATTGGAACCATTACAAGCCTAAGCGGAGCCTTATCCGTATTTTGTTTCTGCTTATCCAGTTGTAGAGCGGGATAAGTGGGTATTTTACTGATTGAGGAAGAATATCTTTAATCTCTCGGTGCAATCCCATTTTTGTAGCGATTCGGCCTTTCTTAGTGATAGGGACGTAGTACCGGGTTACGGTAAATCTGGAGAAGCCATTACTCTGTTTGAACTTGTCCAAGGATGGATGGTTTCCAATTCTTCCATACATTATCCACCTGATTTTTTTATTTGCACAAAATTCAATTGCTTTAGCTACCAAGGCATTGTTCACCGCTTTGTCCCAGTGTTTCTGCAATGAAAGTATCTGCGAGATAAGTGCTACGTCATTACCGTGAACAAGCTGAATGAAACCCACAAGTTCCTCTTGAAAATATGCACCAACATAAATACAATTTTGTGATAAGCGGATGCCATTTATCACCGCTTGCAATGGTATCTCATAATGTGTAAATCCTCTTTCTTGCCGTATCGGCGTCTCATTATAAATTTTCCAAATGCCTTCAGCCAATTCTTCGCTCGGCTCAACAACCTCTGTTTTCACACCACATTTTTCCGCCTTGCGAACCATATTGCGCGTTTTTTTTCCAATGTTTTTCCACCATTCATCAAAGGTTGTCACTTGGAGAAGCGCAATATTATCATCGGTTCCCAACCAGAAGTGCGGCGGATTGGAAATTGTGTTGCGCCATCTTCTCTCGATGAAAGTGAAGATGTCTACGCCTCTTTCTCCGAGTTTCTCAATAAAATCGTTCGTTGGAATTACGTCTCTTGCATATTCGTTTATGTCATTTGCAATTTTGAAGAAGAGTTTCTTTCTCACCGCTACCGTTTCTATTTCTTTATCTACTTCCAGAATTCTCCTAAGTGTTTCGTAAAAGGGACCTCTCTTGTTCAACATTCCCCTTTGGAAGAGCCATATCGGATGAATTTGTATGATTTTTTCGTTTTTGATGTAGTCTTCCGCTGTTTTTATCGCTCGTTCAGTTGATTCTTCGTAACATACTCGATCTAAGGGGGACGATGAAGTCTGGTAAAAAGGCTGTAATGGAAAGTCTTTTGGGATAGGGGGCGAGTTTGTTTTCCACCGTTTCCACATTATCCGCGCGAATAAGCGGGCAGTCCCGTGAATTGTATAGTAACGTATTTTTCTTCTTGTTGCGCTTTCTAACTGTTCCAATTCTCGCTTGGGATCATTCACAACGTGAAGTGCAACCTCATGTTTGCTGCCATTTAGCAATGTTAACAGTTCATTGTCTGGAATTGTATTAGGCGTGAAAAACCAGTAAGCTTTAACATTCCTTGTTGACTCGTTAATCATCCTTGCCAGAATTTTACTGTTTTTTAAATAGTTCTTATCCGTTTTGATGTTTAATCCTGTAAAGAGAAAACTTTTGATTCGTGATGGGTACGAGTAGTCAACGTCTATTCTCAGTCTTATCATTGTTTCTCTGCTTGTCCTTTCTAAGTGAAATGTCTGTTTTAATTATAAATCCTCTGTTGCTAACTAATTAGCGCTGCCCAAGCCGCTTTCGCGTTGAAGGCTACTTT
>JGI2172J19969_10000248_pt1 | contig 22478 bp, 17 predicted proteins | sample DeeMarSWOR230_32_FD_19969 | JGI IMG/M metagenome (IMG submission 19969)
CATACTATGCAATTTACAACAATTTCTGGATTAAACTCCTTTGCAAAAGCCTTTAAAAAACCAAATCTAACAGGTTTACAACCAAATTCNCCAAGACCCTTTTTTATTCTTGTGTTTTGAACACGACATTTAATATTTCTAATNATTNCTTTTTTACCTTCAACAATAATTTCTTTATCTTCTAGATCTAAAGCCCAAGCAGAATAACTTAATGCTTTCATCATAGAAGGAATGTCAGAACCTTTTATTTCAAAAAGTTCTTTTATCCTACGAGCCTCGATTTTTCCCATTAATTCCCAAACTTTTCTATCAATTTCTGTGGCTGAGTCTGTACCATATTTTTCTTCAATATAAATATAATAAAGACCATCAACTGTCCACATATTCCTCAAATGCATTAAAACAAAATCAGCAAGTTTTTCGTCTGGTATTTCTTTAATTAATTTTATATCTTCTTTTCTACTGATGGACATTCCTTTCCTTTAATTTAATTAAAAAATAAATAGTTTTACCTTAATTTTTCTTTTACAGCATTTGTAAGTTTTGGTAAAACCTCGTATAGATCTCCAACTATGCCATAATCAGCAGATTTGAAAATAAGTGCTTCAGGGTCTTTATTAATAGCTACAATAATTCCTGAATCTCTCATACCAGCAATATGTTGAATCTGACCAGAAATTCCAGCAGCAATATACAACTTGGGTTTAACCTTATGACCCGATAGTCCTATCCAATGGTCTTCTGATAACCATTTAAGATCAGCAGCAATAGGTCTACTGCAACCAACAGTTTTACCTTTTAAAGCATCCGCAAGTTCATTTACTAGTTTTATATCATCTTTATTTTTAAATCCTCTACCACAAGAAACAATAATTTCTGCTTCTTCTACGTTTACGTCTCCTGCTTTCATTTCCTGAATTTTCATTATTTTTGAATTATATTTTTCAGCATCAAATTTCTTTTTAACAATCTCTCCTTTATGATTTGGATCCGCTTGAAGTGGATTAAAAACTTTAGGTGGAATTGTTACAATTTCCGGTTTTGAATTAAATTGTTGTTCAGAAATTGCATTGCCGCTATAAACTACACGTTCAACTGTAAGTTTTTTGTTTTTTATAAATAGATTTATGCAATCAATTATACATCCAGTATTTAGTTTACCTGCCAGACGAGAAGCAAGCTCCTTTCCATTTTTATTAGAACCGATTAAAACAGTTTCAGAATTTGTTTCTTTTATGATTTTTTCTAAAAATCCTGCGTATTCTTCTGCTTTAAAATGTTCAAGCTCTGTTTCTACAATAAAAACAATATCTGCACCATGAGAAATATACTCTTTAGCTAGAGCATCTCCGTCTTTTCCTATAATAACTGCTGTTAGCTTTTTTCCAAGTTCTTTTGTTAGCTCTTTTCCTTTACTTAGTAATTCAAGTGTTAGTTTTTTATCATCAGAATAAACCAGTACCATTTAAACTCACCTCAGAACTCCTTCTTTAGTAAGACTTTCAACAAGTTTACCGATTGATTCATCAATATCATCTTTAAAGATTATGTTTTTTCTAGTCATAGGAACACCTTTAAGCTCAATAGTCTCAACTTTAGGGGTGAAAGAGCTACCAAGAGAATCAGCACTCCACTCTAAAATAGGTTTATTTGCAGCTCCTAATATTTGCATAAGACTTGGTAGGCGAGGTTCATTAATTTCTTTGGTAACAGTTACTAAAACAGGGTATGTTGACTCAGTTGTTACAGCAAGTTCGCCCATGTTTCTTTCTGCTGTTATTTTTTCTTTTTCAGCATTTATATTCTGAGCATAGGTTATCTGCGGGATATTAAGAATCCCTGCAATTCTTGGTCCTATCTGTCCAGAAAACATATCAATAGATGCTTCCCCGCATAAAACAATATCATATTTACCAATCTTTTTTATTGCTTCAGCAAGAAGATTTGAGGTAACATGATAATCATATTTTTCGGGAAGATTAACCAAAACTCCTTCATCTGCGCCCATAGCAAGTAGCTCTTTTAATCTTTCTTTAGCATTAGAAGGTCCTGCTGTTATAACAGTTATTTTTCCACCATGTTTTTCTTTTATTTTAATTGCTTCTTCCATTGCATTTTTATCTATATCGCTTATTTTTTGTGGTATTCCCTGTAAAATGGGTTTTTTTGTATTTGGATCAATTTTTATTTCAGATACATCAACAACTTGTTTTGCACAAACAAAAATATTCATTTTTTCACTCCTTTTATTTCAATTTCCATTTCTCTTAATTGCTTTCTTTTTATCTTACCACTTTGGGTTTTTGGCAGTTCTTCAACAAATTCAATTTCCCTAGGATATTTATAGGGTGCCGCTACTTTTTTTGTATGCTCCTGGATTTCTTCTACAAGATTACTTGAGGCTTTTTTCTTATCGTGAAGAACTATAAATGCTTTTATGATAATACCGCGAACTGGATCGGGACTTCCAACAACAGCACATTCAAGAACATCAGGATGAGATATAATTGCTGACTCCACCTCAAATGGAGAAATACGATAACCACTTGCTTTTATAAGATCATCGTTTCTACCACTGAACCAATAATATCCTTTTTCATCTTTATAAAGTACATCCCCACTTAAAAACCAGTCATTGACAAAGCTTTCTGCGGTTTTTTCTGGTTTATTCCAATATTCTTTGAAAAGACCAGGATCTGTTTTTTTAATCGCCAGGATACCTGGTTCACCATCTGCAACAGGTTTACCATACTCATCAACTAGAGAACAGATATGACCAGGTTGAGGTTTACCGCATGAACCAGGTTTTATATTCATACCTTTCATATTTGAAACATAAACCATAATTTCTGTCATACCTATTCCGTCAAATATATCAAGACCGAATCTTCTTTTCCACTCGCTAATAACATTAGGATTTAAAGGTTCACCTGCAGAAATACAATGACGTAAAGACGAAAGATCATATTTTTTTTCAGCATCTTTTACTGCAAGAAACATTCTATAAGCAGTTGGTACAGATGCTAGATTAGATATTTTGTATTTTTCCAATAATTCGAACCAACGCTCAGCATTAAATTTACCATTATAAACAAATGTGGAAATACCCCATCGCCAGGGGTATAAAAAACCATTACCAAGTGGAAAAATCCAATTTAGGTCACCGGTATGAGTCAGTAAATCAGCTTCTTTTGCTTTCTGCCAATAAATCACGCTGGGGTCGTTACCAGGAACCCATTGATGTAAATGAACAGCACCTTTAGGATTACCAGTTGTACCTGATGTATAGCAGAAAAAAGCCATATCTTTTTTACTTGTTTTCTCTATTTCTAAATTAATTGATGAATCTCTCATTAAATCATCAAATGAAAGCTTGTCACTATAGGCTTCATTTACAGTTATAATATACTTTAAAGATTCACAATTATTTTTTATCTCATCAACTTCTTTAACAAATCTTGAGGTAGTAATTACAGCCTTTGAATTACTATCCTTTATTCTATATTCTACTTCATGGGCTCGAAACATAACACTGGATGGAATTGGAATTGCTCCAATTTTTACACCACCAAGAAAAGAGATATGAAATTGAGGCATGTTTGGTAATCTTATAAGAAATCTATCACCTTTTTTAAAACCAAGATTTTTTAGAACATTTCCAAATTTATTAGTAAGATATTTCATATCATTAAAAGTAAATTTTTCTGTGTCACCTTCAGAGTCTTGCCAATATAAAGCTATCTTGTTTTTTTTATTTGTATTTGTATGTTTATCTACACAGTCATAGCCAATATTGTATTTTTCTGGTATATCCCAATTCCAGTTTTTATAATCTTTTTCATAATTGAACTCCCCCATTGTTATCCATCCTGATGTATTATTTTAGGAGACTTCCTGCGATAACCATACGCTGAACTTCAGAAGTTCCTTCATAAATCTCAGTTATTTTTGCATCTCTAAATAATCTTTCAACAGTGTACTCTTTTGTATAACCATAACCACCATGGATCTGAACAGCTTTTATTACTGTTTCAACTGCAACTTCAGATGCAAAGAGTTTAGCCATAGCCGCTTCTTTTGTATATCGTTCATTTATATCTTTTTTATAAGCTGCATTATAAACCAGATATCTTGCTGCTTCTATTTTTGTAGCCATATCAGCAATCATCCATTGAATCGCCTGAAACTTGGCAATTGGTCTACCAAACTGTTGTCTTTGTTTTGAATATTCTATACATTCATCAAGAGCGGCTTGTGCAATACCTACTGCTTGAGAAGCAATACCTATTCTACCACCGTCTAACGTACTTAAAGCAATCTTGAAACCTTCACCTTCTTTACCAAGAAGATTTTCTTTTGGAACCTCCAGGTCTTCAAAGATAAGTTCAGATACTAGATTTGCATTAATGCCCATTTTATCAAAAATACTTCCCACTTTAAAACCTTTCATAGTATTTTCAACTATAAAAGCACTAATACCTTTTGAACCAGCTTTTTTATCTGTTACAGCAAATAAGATAATAATACCTGCTTTAGGGCCACTGGTTATAAATGTTTTATCGCCATTAATAATATATTTGTCCCCTTTTAGTACTGCAGCTGTTTGCATTGCTCCAAGATCAGATCCAGCATTAGGTTCTGTACCAGCAAAGGCACCAATTTTTTCACCTTTTGCTAGTATTGGTAGGTATTTCTTTTTTTGTTCATCAGTTCCATATTTAATTATTGGCCATGTTACGAGTGAGTTATGTACTGAAGTTATAACACCTGTTGAAGCACATTTTCTTGATATCTCCTCAATAACTGTTGCATAACTTATTGTATCAAGACCTGCACCACTATACTCTGGTGGTATGAATATACCTAAAAAACCAAGTTTTGCCATCTTTTCAAGAATTTTTGTTGGATATTCCGCTTTTTTGTCAAGCTCAGCCGAAACAGGTCTAATTTCTTTTTCAGCAAACTCTCTTACCATCTTCTGAATCATTTTTTGTTGGTCATTCAATTCTAATTTCATGGTGGGTTGAAATAAAATTAATAGTCATAAAACTTTCTATATAATGGGAGAAAGAAATATAAAAACCTATTTAATTAAAGGGGAGCAACTATGCAACTTAAAAAAGGATATATTCACGTTTACACAGGCTCCGGAAAAGGTAAAACAACAGCTGCTTTAGGTTTGGGACTTCGAGCAGTTGGAGCGGGATTAAAAGTTCATATGATTCAATTTATGAAAGGAAGAAGATACAGTGAAATTGATGCTGTTAAAAACCTATCGAATTTTACGATTTCTCAATTTGGACGCGATGAATTTGTAAATAAGAAAAAACCAGAAAAAATAGATATTGATTTAGCCCAAAAAGGGCTGGCTTATTCAAAAGATGTGATAAAAAGTGGAAAATATGATATAGTTATTCTTGATGAAATAAATGTTGCAGTTGATTATAAACTTGTATCATTGGAGGATGTGTTAAATCTTATTAAAGAAAAACCAAAAAAACTTGAACTTGTATTAACCGGAAGATATGCTCATCAAGAAATAGTTAAAATATCAGATGTAGTAACTGAAATGCTTGAGATAAAACACCCATATCAAAAAGGTGTAAATTGTAGAAAAGGAATTGATTTCTAGATAGAAGGAGGCTTTTTATGTTTGAAGAAAAAGAACTTGAAAAAATTAAACAAAAAAAAGATGAATGGGAAAAAACCTGTTATTTAAAACTTGTTAAAGAAAACCATGAGCTTAAAGATAAATTTGAGAATTTATCTAGTATTGATATTAAAAACCTCTATACTCCAAATGACATTTCGCATTTAGATTATATAAATGATATGAATTTCCCAGGTGAATTTCCTTTTTTACGTGGTGTTCATGCAACAATGTATCGTGGCCGATTATGGACTATGCGTCAGTTTTCAGGTTTTGGTAGTGCGGAAGAAACTAATCAACGTTACAAATATTTACTTGCACATGGTGAAACCGGATTAAGTGTAGCTTTTGATTATCCGACTCTATATGGTTATGATACAGATCATCCTCTTGCTCGAGGTGAGTTTGGTAAATGTGGTGTAGCAATATCTTCTTTAAAGGATATGGAGATTTTGTTTAGTGGTATACCTGTTGATAAAATATCAACCTCTATGACTATAAATGGTCCTGCTGCTATAGTTTGGGGTTTTTATATTGCTAATGCTGAGAACCGAAATATTAATCGCCGTAATATTGGTGGAACAATACAAAATGATATTTTAAAGGAATATATTGCCCAAAAAAGTTTTATTTTCCCACCAGAGCCTAGCATGCGTTTGATTGTTGATACATTTGAGTTTGGTTTTAAAGAAGTTCCGCGTTGGAATACAATCAGTATAAGTGGTTATCACATCAGAGAAGCTGGATCTACAGCTATCCAGGAACTTGCATTTACTCTTGGTGATGGTTTGGAGTATGTTCGTTGGGCTGTGAAACGTGGACTTAAAATTGATGATTTTGCCCCTCGTCTTAGTTTCTTTTTTAATGCTCATAATGATTTTTTTGAGGAAATAGCTAAATATCGTGCAGCAAGAAGAATTTGGGCTAAAGAACTAAAAAAATTAGGAGCAAAAAAACCACGATCTCTGATAATGCGTTTTCATACCCAAACAGCTGGTTGTAGTTTAACTGCTCAACAACCAGAAATAAACATAACTCGAGTAACAATCCAAGCACTGGCTGCTATTTTAGGTGGAACACAGTCTTTACATACTAATTCAATGGATGAAGCACTTGCTTTACCATCAGAAAAAGCAGTTAGAATTGCTCTTAGAACGCAGCAGATTATTGCTGAAGAAAGTGGAGTAACAAATACTATTGATCCATTGGGTGGTTCATACTATATAGAATGGCTTACTGATATAATGGAAGAAGAAACATACAAATATTTTGACAGAGTAGAAAAACTAGGTGGTGTTATACCTGCTATAGAAAAAGGTTTTTTCCAACGAGAAATTGCTGAAGCAGCATATAAGTATCAAAAAGAAATCGATGAAAATAAAAGAGCTATTATTGGTGTTAATAAATATAAAGTGGATGAACCAATTGAGATACCTATTCTGAAAATGGATGAAAAAGGGGAAGAACGTCAGATTAATCGTTTGAAAAAACTTAGAAAAGAAAGAGATAAATCAAAATTTGAAAAAAATCTAAACAGGCTTAGAAAAGCAGCAGAAGGTGAAGAAAACCTGATGCCTTATATTCTAGATTGTGTTCACAGTTATGCTACTTTAGGAGAAACCTGTGGTATACTTCGCGAGGTTTTTGGTGAGTATAAAGAGCCTGCGATCTATTGAAGATAAAAGAGGTTTGATGGTATATGGAAAAGAAAATTCGAGTATTAATTGCAAAACCTGGTCTTGATGGTCATGATCGTGGTGCAAAAGTTGTTGCTCGTGCATTGCGTGATGCTGGTATGGAGGTAATTTATACAGGTTTGCATCAGACTGCAGAAATGATTGTTGAAACTGCTGTTCAAGAAGATGTTAATGTTATTGGACTTAGTTTATTGTCTGGTGCTCATATGACTTTATTTAATGATGTTACTAAACTTTTAAAGGAAAAAGGGATGAGTGATGTTTTAGTTTTAGGAGGAGGCATTATTCCTGAGGAAGATGCTCCTGCTTTAAAAAAAGTCGGTGTTTGTGGTATTTTCGGACCAGGTACACCATGCGAGGATATAGTTGACTTTATTAAAAAGAACGTGAAAAAATGAGTGATCTTACCTCTAGAATTTTAAAAGGTGATCCTAGATCAGTTGCTAAACTTATTACTGCTGCTGAAAATAATTCAAAAGAACTTGCAGATGAAATGAAAATCATTTATAAACATGGTGGTAATGCCTATGTTATTGGTGTAACTGGTGTTATGGGTAGTGGTAAAAGTACTTTGATTTATGAATTAGCAAAAGAATATAGAAAACAAGGAAAAAAAATTGGTATTATAGCTATTGATCCAACTAGCCCATTTACAGGTGGTGCATTGCTTGGTGATAGAATTAGAATGACTGAGCTAGTAATGGATGATGGTGTTTTCATCCGTAGCATGGGAACCCGGGGTATGCTTGGAGGTTTAGCTAGTGCTGTTTTTGATGCTGTTGAGATTCTTGATGCATCAGGCAAAGACGTTGTAATAGTTGAAACAGTTGGTGTTGGACAAGCAGAAGTTGATGTTATAAAAATTGCAGATACAACAATGGTTGTTCTAGTGCCTGGTCTTGGTGATTCTATACAAACTATAAAAGCAGGTATTATGGAAATATCAGGTATATTTGTTGTAAATAAAGCTGATAGACCTGATGTTGAACAATTAGTTGCTGAGCTTGAGAGTCTTATTGATATTTCATGCATTGGAAAAGATAGAAAAATACCTATTGTTAAAACGATAGCCAAGAAAAATCTAGGGATAATTGACTTGGTTAATGAAATTGAAAAACATAAAGATTATTTGATAAAAACCAAAAATTTTGAGATTCAAAGAAAAAAACGTTATGAGGCTGAGCTTGTCGAAATCATCCGAAAACGTCTTATGAATTTTATATTTGATGAATCGATGTTTAAAGAAAAAGTGGAGAAACTTATAGATAAAATATCAAAAAAAGAGCTTGATCCGTATTCTGCTGCTGATGAAATACTTAGTAAAATTATTAAATAAAAAAGAGAGTATTAGGTTATTAGTCTCTCAAGTATTTGTGTAAGTATTGGATATCTGTTTTTAATTATTTCAAGTAGGTTGAATAAAATAGGTCTACTTCTTGGTGTGTTAACATTTAACTCTACCCAATCACTTTCTTCGCCAAAGATATCCTTGGTTTTAGCTTTTACAGTATATTGAGTATTGGCTTCCATCCAGACATGTTTTAATGAAAATGATTCTCCTGAGTTAAATGGTCCTTGCCAACCAGTACCTCCCCCATCGCTGAAATAAATCTGAATCCATATTTGGTCATTATCGGCATCAAAACCTGTTGCTGTATAAACGTATAATTCATGAGGTTTTACATTTTTATTTTTTCCTGTTAATTTTGTAGTTTCTGGTATTATGTTACTTACCATTATATTTAATTCTTCTGACCATTGACTTTCTTGATCGTTAATATCTCTAGCTTTTACTTTTACAATGTGCGGTCCACGAGTTGACCATAAATGTGAAGCAATAACATTTACTCCTGATGCATAAGGTCCAAGCCAACCACTTGTTGTGTTATCTCCCCAGTCAAACCAATAAAATACATCTTCTCCTTCGAAATCAGTTGTATATGTTTCATAATCATAAGTTATATCGAGTTCCGGTCTTGCTTCACCAGATGGTTTAGCTGGTGGCTCTGGTGCTCTATTAAGGTAAAAAGTTTGTTGATAATATTTATAATTATGAGCAGAAACAGTTAAAGTTATTTCTTCTTGTGTAGAATTTATTATTTCAAGTGTAGCCTTTCCAGAGCTATCTGTTACTCCTTTTGCATAAAAGCCATTTTCCTGACAAGCACAAACTAATGCACCTTTAATTGGGCTTGTACCTTTTTTAACATTTACAACAAGTTGGTGAGGATATATTTCGTAAGTTACATTCATTGTTTGAGGAACTGCCGTCCATGTTTCCATGGTCGGATCACCAAAAACATGAAATAACTCAAAAGTATAATCTTCATAACCCCATGGGTCTCCCCATGTTTGGGTCATATAAACCTTTCCGTAATTCAATATTTCTCCAAGAGTATACATTGGAATATTTGTCCCTATTTCTGTATCAAAATTTGGCCATTGTGCATCATACATTCCTCTACATAACCAGTCATTGTATCCACTATAACTGAGTCTTGTTGCTGCAAATACAGCAACTGCACCTCCACCTTCTAGTCTTAAGAATTTTTCAGCAAAACATTCATAATTATCAAATCTACCTGTAAGACAATTTAAGCTGTAGACGGTTGGCAGAAGATCTCCATTTGTAAGTCCCTCAATATGACCTGAATCAAAATAAGGATCTCCCCATCCATCCTCAAAACCATGATCACGATGATTTAAAATAAAAACACCATTTTCGATTGCATCAATAATATCATTAGCATCTCCATCCCATGCAAATGTTGGTCGTAAAAGTTCTGGAGGTAAGGGTTCACCATTACCATAATATCCATTGTTGTAATGGGTTGGATTGATATATGATTCAGTAACATATATGCGCTCTCCGTCATAATTTTGTGATAATAGATAATCTCTTACTTCCTCAGAAGTTCTAACAAATCTTCGAGTTTCATATCCATCATGTTCGTCATCCTGAAAATATGCTGCAACTGCAAAATTATGATAAAAACTAGAAAGCATTGGTGGGTTTTGCTCATATTTAATAATCTTATCAAATATTATTTCAGCTTCTTGAGATGTATCTACTGTGATTCTTCCATAAAAAATATCTGGAAAATAATCACTTCCATCAACAGTTGCATAATATAAATCCGTTGCTGGTGAAGATAAACTTACTGGAACAAATTCAGCATCACCAACAATTAACAGATAAGAAGGTCGTGGATTCCATGTATCATATGCATTTTGAATATACTGTTTTATTGCATTTGAGGTAGTTCCTGTCTCTGTTGTATCAACAAGACAAACCATATACCCTTGTGTATTTTTCCAGTTTGCAAATTCAACAACATTATTGTAAAAATCTGGATGAGAAATAATTAAATAGTCACATCCTGAATCTCGTCCACCGCCTCTAGGTCCTTGTGATTGTTCTACTATTTGAGTATTATCCAAAAAGCCTTCCCAATTTGTGAATGTATTTTTATAAAGGTTTGAAAACGATGAATGAGTAAAATCTGATTCTACAGATACTGATTCACCAGAGTCCCAAGTTAGTTTTATTGTGATTTCTTCATATATGGTTGCTATTTCCTTTTTTGGATTATATTGAATAGGATAATATTCTATTTTTACAAAATTAATATCACGAATTTTCCCTTCATATATAATATCCGATAGTATTCCCGGATATTGTATATCTTGTTGGTAAAAGGATTCATCCATTGTAAAATCGTTTTTTCCATATTTTCCATCATCAGTTTGTGGGCTTTGAGAAGGATAGATCTTACCAATTTGTTTTGATTCACGAATTTTTGAATTAATAACATTTATTGCAACCTCTTCCACTGGCACTGCTATTATTTTAGTTATTAGAGGTAATTGTGGTTTTCCAAGGGTTCCAATAAATCCTGTATCTGGAATATTAAATATAGTAAATTGTTCTTCTTCACATGTTACCTGGTCTTGAATTAAATCTTTCAGAGTAAAAGTTATAATAAGTTCGTTTTCATTTGCATAATTGTAGGATATCATTTCGCTATTTTCTGAACTTACATTATTTTTATCTGCGATTATTGTGGAACTTGGTAATAGACATAGTATTGTAATTCCCAACGTCAATATTATTTTTAAACTTCCTTTTTTATCCCTTAATTTTTCCATAAATATTCTTCCATATATATTTTTAAATATCCTTTATGATTAATTTTAGCAACCAACTTATAATTGGATAATGTTCAGAAATTCTTTCAAGTATCAAATTTAATAAATTGGTTGAAAATTTATCTCTTGGTATGATAACCTCTAAAGTTGCCCAATCACTTTCAGCTTCATAAATATCTTTTAATTTAACTTTAATTGTAAAATTTCCTCTAGCATTCCAAGTATGTGTGGCATTAATTTCTTCACCAGAATTATATGGGCCAATCCATCCTGAGTCGTTATTATCACCCCAGTCCCAATAAGCATATAAGTCATGTTCTTCTGGATCAACTGCTTGCTCAATTACATATGTATATTCTATCCCAGATTTACCACTAGTTTGTCCTGTTATTGTTGGAGTAACTGGAGGGTTATTTTCTATAATAACTATTAAAGATTCAGACCAAGCACTTTCTGCACCAAAAGTATCTTTTGCTTTTGCACTAATTTCAAAACTACCTGATTTATTCCAAATATGACTGCCATATCCTGTTTGTCCTGAATTATACGGTCCAATCCAATCGGAATATGATCCATCGCCCCAGTTAAACATGTAGTAGATTTGATCTTCATTAGGATCAGTTGTAACAGTAGAATATGTATACTCAAGACCAACTTTTCCAGAATTCTGACCATTAGGTGTGGTTGGTGTTAATGGTGGATCTCCAGCTTCAACATTAATAACTCCTGAGTAAGGTAGGTAATTGTGTTTAGATACTACAATAGAAATTGATTCACCAGTTGAAGGTTCGATATTTAAAGTAACATATCCTGTTTCATTTGTAAATCCTTTAACATAAATTCCATCCTGTTGACTTAAACAAACAAGTGCTCCAATAAGAGGATCTCCATAAATTCTTGTAACATTTATAGTCACTGAGCTTGGGCCAATTGGTACAGTGTCTATATGATCTACAAGCATACTTTGTGGGAATGCTGTCCATATCTCCATGGTAGGATCTCCATGATCATGGAACATTTCAAAAGTGGTTCTTGAGACTGATTCAGAAGGTGTCCATGGATATGGTGAACATCCACCTGGTACAATGTATTTATCATACATCCAGAATTTTCCATAATTCATAATTTGTGATATTTTGTAAACAGCTGTATCATAAGGATTTGCTGATCCTCCAGTTGGGTAGTCTGGATCAAAATCTTCAAATATCCCATCATAAAGTCCTCGACAAAACTCATCGTTATATCCACTGTAACTTACTCTTGATGCACATATTACTGCAACAAAACCTTTGTTTGCAACTCTTAATCCTACTTCACCTATTGACTCATAGTTTCCACTGTTTTGATCTGTTTCTCCGTCAAACCATCCACTATCACAGTTTAAACTAAACATAACAGGCCATTTTTCACCATTATCGATGTTATTTAATATGTCATCAGTTGTAAAATGTGGATATGACCATCCAGTGTATGAATAACCATCATTTTGAGATGCACCATGATCTCTATGATTTGCAATCAGCATACCATAGTTTATACAATTAATAACTCCTTGTGTAGATCCAGGAGGAGTTCCACCTTGATATTGACGATGTGGATTCCAACCAATAGATATAAGAAAATTATAAATTGTGTCTGAAGTCCACACAAAATATCTACCTGATTCATTATATGCAGCAAGAAGAACTTGATCAAACCAATCTATATCCATATAAGGTGTTCTACTGTAGTTTAATATTTTATAAACAACTGTGTTAAGCTCCGCTTCATTATCAACAGATATTCTGCCTGTATGTATCTCTGGAAGATAATCATTACCTTGAAATGCTACATACCAATGATCAGTACCTGTTTTTTTACCATCATATGGGTGATTATAAAGATAATTTACCGGAACATGATCAGCATCACCAACAATAAGAAGGAATGAAGGAGGTATAATCCAGTTATAATAGGCATTACTAACATAATCTCGTAGGTTTTCCGATGTTGAACCAATTTCAGACCATTTTACAACTTTGGTTTCAATTCCTGACTGATGTCTCCAGTTAGCAAGTGGTAATATCTCTTCATAGAAATCATCATAAACTACTATTAGAAGCTCCGCACCATTATCTCTTCCAACAGGAATAGTAGGAGGATTGTTTATTTCTGCTCTTTCAATATTTTGAGAATTAATTAAGAAAGCATCATATAGTGGTTGGAAATAAATTGATCTATATCGTTTTGGAATATATTCATTAGTTCCACCAATAAAATCTATTGATATTTCAATATTATTATATTTTTTTAATAATTTTGAGACTGGATTAAAAGTATAAGGATAAACAGAAACCCTAATAATTCTACATCCTCTCATTATTACATCAGCACTAATATCGACAATAGAACTTGGATAAAACTCATTTTTTTCGTAAAATGTTTCATTTTTTGTAAAAGGAGGATCTACATATCCATATGTTTCTGGCATTGGTGGTTGAGAAGGATAAATATAATAATTTTCCAAAATAATTGGATCTGATGTTTCATAATTTAGGTTTACTTTTGCCCCTTGCGGAACAGCAAGATAATAACTCAAAACCGGCAGTTCAGATTTGCCATAATCTGAAGTAAAACCGCAGCTCTGAATTTTTATTTTATTATATTCTACCCCATTTGCTTCTACCATTGATGTTGAAAAATCTTTACTATTAACTAAAAAATCAACACCTGTTATATCAGATTTAAATATTGTAAAAGCAGGCATATTTTCATTTGGCTTTGCATTTTCTAATCCACTGATAAATGGTGTTATTGATACAAACAATAACGCAGTTATTACGAATAAAATTTTCAGCTTCAAAATTAACTCTTTACCATAATACCTCATATAATATCCCCTATTTTTTATATCTTATTAACAAATGTTAATCATTTTGAAGTATTTAAGCCTTAATAATGAGGATTAGCCTCTATTTTCCCTTAAAATTCGGTTTTCTTTTCTCTAAAAAAGCAGTCATTCCCTCCTTTTGGTCTTCTGTTTGGAAACTCTTTGAAAAATATGAAATTTCCAATTCACATGCTTTTTTTAAATCAAGATCCATTCCTTTATTTACTAAGGTTTTAATAAATCCTGTCTGAACAGTTGATTTATATGATATTTTATTTGCAATTTTCTCTGCTTCTTCCATGATTTTATCATCAGGTACAACCATGTTTACTAAACCTATTCGATGTGCCTCGTTTGCATCTATATTATCACCACTTAGAAGTAATTCTTTTGCTTTCATACAACCAACAAGTCTGGGTAGTCTTTGTGTTCCCCCAAAACCAGGATGTATACCAAGGTTAATTTCAGGTTGTCCTATTTTAGCACTACTAGCTGCAATAATTATATCACATGCCATCATAACCTCACATCCGCCACCAAGAGCATAACCATTAACTGCAGCTATAAAAGGTAAATGTGAATTTTCAATTTTAAATAAAAGATTATGTCCTAATTCAGCAAAATTTTTTCCTTCAGAAGGATTCATATCCTTCATTTGTTTAATGTCAGCACCAGCAATAAATGCTTTACCCTCGCCAGTTAGAATTACAACTTTTATATTTTTATCTTTTTCAAGTTCCTCAACTGCTTCCGTTATTTCAAGTATTGTATCTTTATTCAACGCATTTAAATTATTAGGTCGATTAATTTTTAATATACCGATACTATCTTTCTTTTCAACTAAAATATTTGAATATGACATTTAATCATCACCTATTTGTTATAATTGTAAAAGCCTTTACCTGTTTTTCTACCAAGTTGACCAGCTTGTACCATTTTCTTTAAAAGTGGACATGGTCTATATTTTGAGTCATTGAAACCCTCATAAAGTACAGTCATAATATTCAGTACAACATCAAGGCCAATTAAGTCAGCAAGTTCAAGTGGACCCATTGGATGATTCATACCTAGTTTCATTACATTATCAATATTTTCAACAGTACCTATCCCCTCCATATAACAATAGATTGCTTCGTTAATCATGGGCATTAAAAGGCGATTTGAGACAAAACCTGGTCCATCATTTACTTCAACCGGAGTCTTGCCAATTTTTTCAGAAAGTTCTTTTATAATTTTAGTTGTTTCATCATCTGTTTTTAGACCACGTATTACTTCAACAAGTTTCATCAAAGGAACTGGATTCATAAAATGCATTCCAATGAATTTTTCTGGTCTGGTTGTAACTGATGCAATGTCGGTAATTGGAATTGTTGAGGTATTGGAAGCATAAATACATTCTTTGGTACAGATTTTATCAAGTTCTTTAAACAATTGTTTTTTTACTTGAACATTTTCAAAAATAGCTTCTATTATTAAATCAACATTTTTTAAATCATCAAGTTTTTTTGTACCATTAATTTTTATCATAATTTTCTTTTTATCATCCGCACTTATTTTTCCTTTTTCAATACTTTTATCCAGAAACTTCTCTATTTTTCCAATTCCTTTTTTTACAAAATCATCAGTAGTATCATGAATAATCACATCAAATCCAGCTTGTGCTGTAACTAGAGCTATACCATGGCCCATTTGACCAGCACCAATAACACCAATTTTACTGATTTTCATTTTTTCACCTCTCAATCACCATTGAAACTGCATTTCCTCCACCCAGACAAATTGTTGCAAGACCACGAGTTTTTTTATACTGCTTTAGTGCTTGCATAAGTGTTATTAATATCCTTGAACCACTACATCCAATCGGGTGTCCAAGTGCAACAGCTCCGCCATGTACATTGAATTTTTCTTTTGGGATTTTAAGTTCTTTCATTACTGCAATTGATGCAGAAGAAAATGCTTCATTATGTTCAACTAAATCAATATCATCAATTGATAAATTCATCTTTTTCAAAAGATTTTTCACACCAGGAATAGGTGCCTCCATTACGAAATCTGGTCTAACTCCACTAGAATTATATCCTTTAATTGTTGCAAGAGGAGTTATTCCCAGCGTTTTTGCTTTATCTTTACTCATTACAACAACAGCTGAGCCAGCATCTGTAATTTGGGATGCATTACCAGCAGTAACAACACCACCTTCTTTAAAAACCGGTTTCAGCTTAGCAAGAATCTCAACCGTTGAATCTTTTCTAATACCTTCGTCTTTATCAAAAATTATAGAATCTCCCTTTTTTTGTTTAATTTCTACTGGTACAATTTCTTCTTTATATTTTCCTTCATCTGTAGCTTTTGCTGCTTTTTCATGACTCCAGACTGCAAATCTATCACAATCTTCTCTTGTGATATTATATTTATCAGCAATAATCTCACCAGTCATTCCCATGTGGAATTTATTATAAACATCCCATAGACCATCATTAACCATTGAGTCTATTAATTTACCATCAAAAAGACGATATCCAAAACGAGCTTTATCTAAAATATATGGACAGTTTGTCATACTTTCCATTCCACCAGCAACAACAATTCCAGCATCATCACATTTAATGGCTTGAGCAGCTAGAACAACTGCTTTAAGGGAAGATCCACAAACCTTATCCACATGAAAAGCAGGGATTTCATAGGGTATGCCTGCAGCTATTGCAGCTTGTCTTGCGACATTCTGGTTAAGACCGGCAGAAACAACATTACCCATAATAACTTCATTAACATCTTTTGGTTCTAATCCAGCTCTTTTTATAGCTTCTTTTATTGCAATACTACCAAGTTGTTGAGCAGAAAAACTTTTTAATGCACCAGCAAACTTTCCTTGGGCTGTTCTAGCACCAGAAACAATTACGATATCTTTCATTTATTTTGTGCCTCCTCAAAAACAAAATTATTGTAGTGGCAATATGATTTGAATTTAAAACATTTTCCAAAAATTATCTTATATCAACTTTTAAAGAACAAAAAGCTCCCAAATTCGCTTCTAAAATGTCTCCTTTAACAATTTCTCCAACTCCTTCAGGAGTCCCTGTTAAAATTAGATCACCTTCTTCAAGGGTCATAATACCAGAAATGAATTCAATTATTTTCTCAACAGAATAAATCATAAATTTAGTATTAGAGCACTGTTTTAGTTTCCCATTTACTTTTAATAATAAATCTAAATTATTTGGATCTGGTATCTTTTCTTTCAAAACAACTTCTGAAATAGGTGCAAAAGTATCAAAACCTTTTGCTATAGTCCATGGCCATCCGAATTTTTTTGCTTCATCTTGAAGGTCTCTTGCAGTAATATCAAGAGCAACACAATAACCAAGAACAAAATCCAAAGCGTCTTTTTGTTTTGCATTTTTACAATTTTTACTAATAATGACACCAAGCTCAACTTCATGATGAAGACATTTTGAAATTGTTGGCATTATAATTGATTCACCAGTAAATATTATGGAACTTGCTGGTTTCAAAAAAATAAGTGGATTTTTAGTTATTGTCGTATGCATCTCTTCAGCATGTTTCCTATAGGATCTAGCTAAACAAACAAGTTTACCAATATTAACTTTTTTTTTAATGTTGTTTTTAAAAATATAATTCCTCATAAATACAGGATTAATTTTTCAAATTTAAATATTTCATAATAAATTTCTTTAACATATTCTTGTTACGGTGCTTAAGGTATTTATGAATTTGGTCCCAAACTCTTGTTTAAAAGATTCAATGCTTAAAGAAATAGGTTTTAACAAAATCGATGATTTATTTTTCGACATTCCAAATCAGATAAAAGCTAAAGAATTAAATTTACCTCTGGGTTTATCACAACAAGAAACTGAAAAAAAACTTCGAGAAATTGCATATAAAAATCAATCTGTTTATGATGTTCTAAGTTTCCGTGGTGGTGGAATTAAACCTCACTACATACCTGCGGTTGTAAAATCTGTTATATCGCGTGCAGAATTTTTTACAGCATATACACCATATCAATCTGAAGCAAGTCAAGGATTTTTACAAGCGATGTTTGAATATCAGAGTTTAATTGCAGAACTAACTGGAATGGATGTAGCTAATGCATCATTGTATGACTGTGCAACAGCTCTTGGGGAAGCAGCGCTTATATCTACTCGTATTAATGGAAGAAAAAAATTTTTGATTCCAAGAAATATTTCATGGGAGAAAAAATCTGTTTTAAAAAATTATTTAAAGGGACCAAATATTGAGTTAATAGAAACTCCATTTGATATTAAAACAGGGAAAATAGATCTAGATCATTTGGAAAAAAACGTAGATGAAAATACATCTGGCGTTTATATTGAGAATCCTAATTTTTTTGGTATTTTTGAGGATGACGTGGATAAAATCCAGGATATTATAAAAAATAAGGATGCTCTTTTTATTGTAGGTATTGATCCAATTTCTCTTGGTATTACAAAAAGTCCTGGTGAATATGGTGCCGATATTGTAATAGGTGAGGGAAGGGCATTGGGTAATTTCATTGATTTTGGTGGTAGTTCTCTTGGTATTTTTGCTAGTAAAAAAGAGTATGTTCGTCAGATGCCTGGTCGTTTAATTGGTTTGACAAAAGATAAGGGTGGTAAAAGGGCTTTTTGTATGACTCTTCAAACAAGAGAGCAGCATATCAGACGTGGTAAGGCAACCAGTAATATTTGTACAAATGAAGGTTTATGTGCTATTGCAGCAGTTTCGTTTTTATCTGTTCTTGGTGGAGATGGTTTTGAAAATCTCAGTAGAATAAATTTTGAAAATGGTCAGATCCTGGCTAGTAAAATTAAAACAGTTAACGGTTTTAAGATGATGTTTGATAGTATTCATTTTAATGAATTTGTAGTTAAATGTGATAAAGATCAAACTTTAGTAAATCAAAAACTTTTAAAAAAAGGAATCCAGGGAGGACTAGTTATAGATAATTGGTATGAAGAACTTAGTAATTGTATGCTTTTTGGAACTACTGAATTGCATTGTGAATCAGATTTTGATGAAATTGTTTCTGCTTTAAAAGAGGTTTGATATATGTATAAATCTGCTGTTTATGAAGAACCACTTTTTAGTGAAATGATTTCATGTACAAAAGGTAAATTTAAACCTGTTGATTTGCTTAAAAAAACTATTCAAAGAACAACTAAGTTAAATATTCCAGATGTTGATGAGACCCAGGTTGTTAGACATTTTCATAGACTTAGTCAGATGAACTTCTGTATTGATTCCGGGATTTATCCACTTGGCTCATGTACAATGAAGTATAATCCAAAAATTTGTGAGCAAATAGCTTCTTGGGAAAAATTTGTCTGCACTCATCCTTATCAAGATATTTCTACAATCCAAGGTAATCTGCAAATTATGTTTGAACTTGAAAAGATGCTTTGTGAAATTTCTGGTATGGATAGTTTCACTTTGCAGCCTGCAGCTGGTGCACATGGTGAATTTTTAGGCATGCTTCTAACAAGAACTTATCATCAGTACAATAATGATGGTAAAAGAGATGAGGTAATTTTACCTGATACGTCTCATGGTACTAATCCTGCAAGTGCTACAATGGCTGGATATAAATTAATCGAAATTCCTTCAACAAAAGATGGTACTGTTGATTTGGGCTATCTTGAAAAAACACTATCTGATAACACCGCTTGTTTTATGTTAACAAATCCAAACACTCTGGGTATCTTTGAATCAGACATTATTGAAATTGCAAAAATGGTTCATAAAGCTGGTGCAATTTTATACTATGATGGGGCAAATATGAATGCGATAATGGGGAAAGCAAGACCAGGAGATATGGGTTTTGATATTGTACATATTAATCTTCATAAAACCTTTTCAACACCACATGGTGGTGGAGGACCAGGTAGCGGACCTGTTGGGGTAAAAACTAGCCTGGAGAAATTTTTACCAATACCTAAAGTCATAAAAACAAAAGATGGTTCTTATAATTTGGATTACAATAAACCTGAGTCTATAGGAAAAATTAAGGAGTTTTTTGGTAATTTCTCAGTTCTTTTAAAAGCATATGTGTACATCACTATGATGGGTAGAGACGGTTTAAAAGAAGCATCTGAAATTGCTGTTCTTAATTCCAATTATATGAAGGAAAAAATATTGGATTCTAAAAAATATTCTATGCCTTATAAGGATATTAGAAAACATGAATTTGTATTAAGTTGTGAAAAATTATTACAAGAAAAACAAATAAGAGCAATGGATGTTGCAAAACGTTTACTTGATTATGGTTTACATCCACCGACGATTTATTTCCCTCTCATTGTTAAAGAAGCATTGATGATTGAACCAACTGAAACCGAATCAAAAGATTACTTGGACAGATATGTTGAAACCTTGATTAAAATTGCTGATGAGGATTCAGAAATTGTAAAAAATGCACCAAATAATTCACCCGTTAAACGTGTTGATGAAGTTGGTGCAACTAAAAATCAAGTTCTTACTTGGAAGATGATTTAATCTTTTTCTTCTTTTTTATCCATAAGTGATAGGAAAAATCCAATTATTCCGGGTAAGACTAGGAAAATGGTTAAAGAATATATACCTATGTCTACCCATACACTATATCTAATTCCCCAGTAAATATAATGTGCAAGACCTGCAATAATTAAAAGAATTGACAATAATGTAAAAATGTTAAAATTTTTTAAATTTATTCCAAACCTGTTTTTTGTTGTTTCCATATTCGTCTCCATATTTTTTTCACCATTTTAATTTGATGGGGGCACTGGGATTTGAACCCAGATCGACGGGTCTCTTCTTAGGTCATCGCTCCAGTTACTCATCACCGAATTCAGATGACCCATTTTTAATCATTCCTAACTGGAGCCCGTAATGATGCCGGGTTACACCATGCCCCCAGTTAGTAATTACTTTACTTATTTCTAGCTCTTTTTTCGCGTCTCATTCGTTTTTTACGCCATTTCCACCGCATTTTGTGTCTTTTTTTCCAAGCCCTTGAACTACGTTTCATGGTTTTATTTCCTTTAAACTTATAGCTTGCCCTAAACAAATTCCAATATTTAATGGTTTAGGAAAATATAGAGTTCAATAAAAAGGGTCTGACTAATAAGTCAATATTTTATGACAGACAAATAAAAGTTAATTAGTGGTTTGTTGGGTGCGGGTAAAATAGTTTTGAAGATATTAAAGGATTTGAGTGTGAAGAAGTAAGTGGAGTGATGCTATCAAGGTAGTCTTCAGCATAGAGTCCTGCTTGATTGTAGGCTTTGAAGTTGAATTTGAGTTTTTTAAATACAGATGACCATTGCAGGGTAAATGTATACCAAGGTCCAATTCCTGTCTGTGTTTCGTAGAAACCATTGTTGATGTACATGTCACAGTGGGACATGCCGCTGATGTTGTCTTCTCCATAGATAGTGAAGATAATATACCAGTAGAGACCTTGTCGATCTGATTGCCAGCATGCATCAACGGNTTTAGGTTTGGTTTGGTCTAATTTGATGGTGAAATTGTTGGGTTCTTCCGCATTGCCGACCATGTCCACAGCACGGTATTCTATTAGGAGTTCTGGTGAGTCTTGAGAGATTGTGATCGTGGCGCCATTGTAGGTAGTGATCCAATTGCTTTTATTGATGCGGTATTGGATGTAGTCGACACCAGATCCATAGTAATCGTCATTGTCATTGGCGATTAATTCAAGATCTACATCTTCGGTGTACCAACCGTTTTCTCCGTTGGGTTTTTCAGGATGGAGATGATGTTTGGTAACGGGTGGTGTGTTGTCTACAATAATGCCGAGACCATCAATGTTGTTTTTTGGATAATAATCGTTTGCGAGTGGGATGTTTGCTATGAAAAAGTAGATGGTTTCGTTTTCAAAGGTGAAGTTGCTGAAATTAAGGGTTTGTTCTCCTCCTAATGGTGGTAATGTGATGTTTGATATGGAAGAGTTGAATACTATTGTTGAGTTGTAATTATCGTATTCCCAGATTTCTGCATAACAGGTGAGATTGTCTTCAGTGTAGGTACCTTGGTTTTCTACTTGGATTTGTAGTGGGTAGGTACCGGGGGCTATGTAGGTTATGGGTGGCGGAGG
>JGI2172J19969_10000249_pt1 | contig 22447 bp, 18 predicted proteins | sample DeeMarSWOR230_32_FD_19969 | JGI IMG/M metagenome (IMG submission 19969)
TTCTACAAGACGGACAAAGTGCTCTACATAAGCATGCATGAGGATCCTCAAGATTTTCCTGAGAGTGGTTTTGTAGATGAAGTTGGGGAAGGCAAGGGGATGGGATACACCGTTAACATCCCCTTTCCCTTTAAGGCCGGAGATGAAGAGTATTTACTGGCCTTGGATCAAATTGTGCTTCCCATCATCCAGCAATATGAACCTCAATTCCTCTTAGCGTCCGTAGGTTATGATGCCCACTGCAGAGACCCTGTAGCGAAGCTAAGCCTATCAGCCTCCGCATACGCCGCGGCCTTCGAGAAGATTCTAGGGCTAGCATCAATAGTCTGCGAAGACAGGTTTGTCGCCGTCTTGGAGGGCGGCTACAGCCTTAGGCATCTAGGGCAACTCGTAGCTTCCACGATTTCGAAAATGGCGAATCTTCCATACACGATGGAAGACGGATACCCATGCTCAAGACTGCCGGGCGAAAGGACACGCAAAAAAGCGGAGAAAATTCTGAAAGAAGTGAAGAACACACAGTCGAGCTTTTGGAATCTATAGTCAGAGCTTACTCTATGACTGTTATCGCCCCGTTAGGGCATTGTGCTTCGCAGGCTTTGCAGACTAGGCACTCTTCTTCCTTGACCGGTACAGACTTGTCGTCTTTCATTTCAAACACTTCTACTGGGCAAGTATCAACGCACGTTGAGCATCCATCACATTTCTCCGCATCAACCTTCACTTCAACCATGATTTGTCTACCTCTTTATTTTTGAAACTGAATGAAAAGACAGTTGATGAATAAAAGTGTTTAGGGATGCCTTATCTGTTGGTGCTGCTATTCCCTAAGCCTCAGAAGAACTCCGTCGATGGTTGTCTTCGCTTTTTCTCGTCGTCGCAAGTCATCTTCCAGGAGGCGCCTATAGGTTTGAGCAGAGATTTCCCCTCGCTTGAATCTAACCTCGATTCGCTTCAAGTCCGCTTCTATATTGTCAAGCTCTATCTCAGCCACTTCAAGGTTTCTCATAATGTCTGCATACTTTGCTCCGCCGCTCGTGATCTTTTGACGCAAATCTGCAATCTTCTTTGAAAGTGCGGAAAGCCTGTTCTCAAGCGTAGTCTTCCTTATTTTGTAGCGGCGTCTGGAAACCTTTCCCTTCAGCGCCTTTTGCTTCGTCTGTTCAAGTTCTGAAAGCACCCTTTTCTTCTCCTCGTAAGTTTCGACGAATTCGTTCAGTGTCTTTCGAGGAACCAGAACCACTGAAACCGTGATGGGCGCCTTGGGTCTTTGCCATGCGAATGCGATGATAGATCCAACTATGACTAGTGATGTTGCCCATATTGTCGGTCGGAAGGATGACCAAAGGATAGGATAGCTGTAGCTAAAGGTCCATTGTTTATCTTGCAGCCACGTGAAGTTGGATACGGAGAGGGATAGTGATTCTTGAAAGACTTGCCTTTGAACGTTGAATGTTTGCTGTGGAAATGCCTGAATCGTTGCACCCTCTGGAAAAGTGATTCTTACAGTAGAGGTTTTCAGCACATTTTGCAGGTTTTCAAACATGTCAAGCTTCAATTCAAAGCTCTGAGAGTCTAGTTTGGCAAGATGATTTTCTCTTTGGAGGTTATAGTTGATCCTTAGGCTTCTTGATTGTCCTTCCAGCAATGTTAGAGAAAAAGCATGTGCGTTCGTTTGATTATCTACGAGGTTTGAAGTTACCTTTTTTTCCTGTTCATCAAGGGCGGAAATGTCAGTTGCACCTCTTGGGAGGGTTAGTTGGATTATGTCTACCTGAAAAGCGGTTTTGCTCTTGATCAGATAGGTTTCCGAGATGTGGATGTCGCCGTTTGCGTCTATGGATATTCCTTGCGTTGATTTGTTTATTGAAAAGCATGTGTATGTGTCTCGGTTTTCCGAAATGAAGCTGACCTGCGTGGAGGCCTGTGAAAGCCTAGGGACGGTGGTCGTGTAGTTCAGATAGTACCTTTGATCTTTTGTTGTAGCGTTGAAGGGGAAATCATTCGGAACATATTCAGTGGTTTGGGGTAGTATGACAGTGACGTTGCATATGGAGACTTCTTGAGGGAGGCTCGGGTATGCAGGAAAGTCGGCTGTGAATTTGTATTCTTGGGTTTCGTTGACGATTGTTGGCGTCGAAGTGATGAGGTCTGAGAGTATGAACACGACTGTAAAAGTGTAAGATTCCCCTCTGTAGAGCGAGTTGCGGGCCTCGTCGGGGAAAACCACAGTTACTCCGTAGTAACCTGTAGCTCCCAAGCCTGTGTCCAAGATCAGGCCTATTTCGTCGCGAGGGCTTTTGGTGTCGTAGGCCGTGGAATACACAAGATTTGCCCTGTATTTCAATGGAAAGCCTATCGAGAACTTCTCTATCGTCGTGTTTTCCGTTGTCGGTGATATTCGCACTGTATCATTGATGAGCAGAAGACCCCCGTAGACTGGCACTACAACATGATCCACCCTTTCGACTCTGATCGCCGATGACGCAGTTGCATGCACTGTCCGGAGAGCAAGCACTGAAACTGATGCAATCGCCAGCAGTGACGTTAGTAGGAGTAGCGTCGTTCTTTTCACATTAAAGGCCTCTATGACCAGTCTTCCGTAAGTATTACAAATTGTCCTTATTTACTTTCCTTATTTATTCCGTAGAATCATGATTACTAGATCTTGCGACAATAGCTTACTGAAGCCTTCGTCTGAGAAGAGCTAAGTGCCTGATCCCTTGAAGTAGTAGCCTTCTTCCTTCTTGGATCCGAAGCTTCTCACGCCTCTTGCTCGCAGCTGCTGCCGCAATCTCTGGGCGTGTCTTGTGCTGATTTCTCCACGTCTCTCCATGTAGGCTATTATTTCCTCTGCTTGCTTTTCATTGTCACAGCGACGGATGAAATCAACAACGTCGGGGTCGAAGTTTGCCAGGTTTTTTTCCGCTTTAGCCGCTTTTTCGGCAACTTTCGTACTAGAGCGTATGGAGTTGACTGTGACCTTTTCTTGGCCTCCATCTATCTCTCTAGCCAAATTCGGGAAGTTCTTTCGGAATCGCTCTCTAGTGACTTCCATAGCTGCTTCCGGCTCTTTTGTCCCGAAGTATCCGATTTGTACTAAGCCTGAAGCGATATTTAACCGCTATTGTGAGCTTGTTCAACACCTAGACTGAAGCATTGGTGGTTTCCAGATAGGCAAAGACCTTCAGGCCCGTGCAAGTGCGAGCCCGAAATGGCGCCTAGATAAGGCGAGCAGCAAAATATTTCTGAAGCTACGGCAAACATTTAGTGATGGACTTTAAGGCGTCATTTTCCCCTGCTTTTCACGCTTTTTTGAACGATTTCTACAGACTTCTATGGTAGTTTCCATGAAAGACAATACAGCAAATGTGTCAGAAAGCAGTAGCAACCATGCATGCATTCCGATTTGGCAGCCTGTCATGGTTCTCTATTCATAGGCTTCCAAAAATGTGCTTGTCAAAACAAAGCACACCACGTTCCGAAGCAGGTAACCTATAGCGGGCTGCCCTCTGTCCACTTGGTTATTCTTGTAGGGCTGCTGGGATTTGAACCCGGACAAATGGAGATATCTCCCGCATGCATGCAGATTACATTCCAGAAACGGTTAAGTGGCTTGTGAGTGCTTTAGTATAGTGGGAAGATTGCTGAGGGCATGTAAGGCATGCTCCGGAATGAAGAAACGAATTGTGGAGTTAGTAGGAAGGAAAGAATGGAGCAGCACTGCTTCGTGATCATTGAGGGTTTCTTATCAAGGGGCTAAAGAATCCGGTCATGAAAGAATGGAACAATCAAGGTTGTTGAGCTGACTTTGGAGACCAGGTTGGTGCATCTCTTCGAGCAGACGGCAACTGCGTATGTGCTTTTGATGTTGCTACTTCTTAGTTTTGCACTTCCTAATCTTGCAGGGTTTTCCGCAGGTCCTAGAACACTTGTTCATTTTTCTTCATCTTCAACTGATTGCCGGTCTGGGGCGGGTATAGCTCCTACCGATGCCAAGTGGAGTCCATTGGGAGGGCAAAACACTCTGACGCTTTATGATATTTGCATGGTCGATGGGGGCAATGGATGGATAGTTGGCTGGTCTGCTGATGCGTCTGGAGCCGCGCTGCGTTGGGATGGGACGCTTTGGAGTTCTGTTCCTGTGCCGGCTGATAATAGGTTGTTTGCGGTGGATATGGTGAATTCTAACGATGGGTGGGCAATGGGAGACCCTGGAGCAGCAATTCGCTGGAATGGAACATGGTGGATGTCGGCAGGCTATTTGGATCAATATGTCTATGGATTGTCTATGGTGAACTTCTATGATGGTTGGGCAGTAGGGGCATGGGGGGAAAAGATGCATCGTTGGAATGGAGTAAAATGGAACGAAGTAACCACCCCGTCATCTTCTACGCTGAACGCAGTTCACATGCTCGGTGCTAATGACGGATGGGCTGTAGGTAGTTGGGGAAGCATTCTTCAGTGGAACGGGACGCTGTGGAGCAACATGACGAGTCCGGCACATGAGTCGGCTCATCTATACGATGTGCATGGCATCAGTTCCGATGACGTGTGGGCAGTAGGGAATTTTGGAGTTGTGATTCATTGGAATGGAACGGTTTGGAGCGTAGTGCGAGATCCTGAGGATCCTTATGAGAATTACACTTGGCTTTTTGGGTTGGACATGGTGGATGCTAACGAAGGCTGGGCTGTAGGATATGCAGGGCGGATAATGCATTGGAACGGTTCAATTTGGGAGGACGTTCCAAGCCCCTCAGAAAACGATCTGATGGCAGTTTCCATGGTGAACGCCACCGACGGATGGGCAGTAGGCAAACAAGGAACGATTATACATTGGAATGGAACACTCTGGGAGTTTCCGAAAATGTGTGACTTGACTGTCACCAATGTTGAAACCTCAAAGGATATTGTGGGGCAGGGCTTCACGGTTGCGATAGATGCAACGCTCCGAAACCAAGGGCTTTTCGCAGAGACCTTCAACGCAACGATTTACGCTAACGGGAAAAGGGTCTCAGATCTAACGGACATAACGATACCTGCAGATAGTCAAGCGACTTGCCAAGGTGTTTGGAACACCTCTGGCTGGGCAAGAGGCAACTACTCCATAGCTGTGTATGTATTTCCGTTGGCTGGCGAAGTAGACACGTCAAACAACATCTACACAGCCTCCAGAGACGTAATTGTCACAATCCCCGGAGACGTAGAGGCAGACTATGACGTTGACATATACGACATAGTCATACTGGCCAGTGCCTATGACACTCAACAAGGCCAAGCGAAGTACAAGCCAAACTGCGACCTCGACGGAGACGGCGACATCGACATTTATGACATTATCTTCGCCGCAGGGAACTACGGTAAGCGCTGGCAGTCAAAACATCGCAATTTCGTGACAAGTGTACAAGCTAACACCATGGAAGGCCTCAGCTGGTATCCGGTAATAGCCGCCGACGGACTGGGAGGAGTATACGCAACGTGGCGACATATCTACTTCGACGAGGATACAAACAGAACGTACGAACCTATTCTCTGCATTCACTCCCACGACTATGGGAGAACATGGAGCAACGAGAGCATTGTAAATGATAACGCAGACCCTTCGACAAGATGCTCGACGCCCTCCATAGCCGTTGATGAGGGCAATGGCAATATCTATGTTGCTTGGCTTGACAACAGAACTGGAAGGTCATGCGTATACATTGACAAGTCCGTTGATTACGGTCTCTCATTCGGAAGCGACACTAAAGTAAATGACGACAACGGAGACGTTTACAATCCTGGAGGAATGTACTGGGTTAACGTTGCAGTTGCTGACAACGGAAAAGTGTACGTCGGCTGGGAAGATCGAAGAGCTGATCCTGCGATATATCGGCCTGACATATACTTTGCTTCGTCCGACGACAGCGCGACAACCTTTGGCCTCAACACTAGGGTGAATCCGCCAGACAACACTTCGTGTCATCGATGGCCCTGGATCGCCACAACTGACAATGGAGTCGTCTACGTTGCTTACACAAATCAAGAATATCCCTTTGGAGGCGCAGATGTTTTGGTCGCACGATCCTTGGACGAAGGCTTCTACTTCGAAACGCCCGTTAAGGTCAACGATGACTCCACCGGTGGCTATCGCGGGAAGAAGGAACTGACCGTTTCTTCAAGTGGAAATGTGTACGTTGTGTGGACTGATGGAAGAGCCGGAGCCGGAACCTACTACTGGGACATTTACTTGGCAGTCTCCTTGGATTGTGGTTTGTCTTTTGGACGCAATGTGCGTGTCAATGACGACCCTCCAGGACCTGCAGACGAAAGTACAATACAGGGAACGCCTAGCCTCGCCATAGATAGCGAGGAAGGTATCCATGTAGTCTGGGAAGACTTCCGAAATTATGGAGTCCCCCCTACTCACTATAGAGATATATACTATTCCTATTCAGCTGATGGCTACACTTTCTCAAGAAACACTGCGGTCAACTCCTATCCAAATGCAACCTACGTATTGTGCGCCGATCCAAGTATGGAGATTGATGCGGATGACAATTTATACGTCATATGGACAGACATACCCCAGGGTGGATACTACCTCTACTTCGGCTTCTCACAGGCATTCACCCCCTAACTTCCGATCGCCCTTCTGCATGCATGCAGTTTCTAACGGAAGCCAATCTTCAACTACTATGGTTGGGAAGTCCTCCCAAGGTGGATAGTGAAAAATGATCGAGAATGGGGTGAGTAAATCAGCTGACCAACTGAGAAAAGAAGCGGTCGAAGCCGTTGTCCTTCGTGTCACAGAAATATTGAATGCGAGATTTGGCAACAATGCTGCGGCGAAAATTAAGACCATAAACGAGGAGCTTGCGTCAAACGAATGGCCCAAAGATGGCATCTCAGAGACAGCGTTAAAAGAGATCCTGAGAAGCCTTCAAGAACAGAGACCTCCAGTATTTGAATCAACCAAGCAAGCAACGCAAAAGAAAGAAAGAAGCGAACCTCTGTTGCGAAAGGCCTACAAGAGAAGAAGATCCGTAACAGTTTCCATCCCAAGATCTCTGATGTCGAGGGTTGATGAATATCTCAACAGACCTAACAGCATATACAAGAACCGAGGCGACTTTGTTCTGACAGCGATAAGAGAAGAACTCAGAAGACTCAGTCTACTTGAATCATAGGCGCGCTCGTGGCTGAAAAAGCAGGGGGCATGCATGAGGACGATGGAACCTTCTCGAAGCGCACAAACTTCGATGTAAACCCCCGAAAAAACGTATTTCCACGGCGTGGGCTACAGAAAGCGTGTTATTGCTATGCACCCAAAAAATACAGCAAACCCGCTCCAGCTTCGGGGCAAAATATTTTAGGCTACTCCTCTTATCATAGGAGTTAGGGAATCTGATTGCCGATAGCTTTCGTGTTAATAAACACCGAGATTGGCTCTGAGGGCGAAGTTCTGAAAACGCTGAAGGGAGTTCAAGGAGTAATAGAAGCTTACGCTGTCTACGGCGTCTATGACGTTGTTGCAAAAATCACTGCCGACACCATGGACAAACTGAAAGAGATAGTTACGTGGCATGTGAGACGGTTGGACAAGGTTCGTTCCACATTGACCATGATCGTTGTCGAGGAGCAGCCAACCAAATAGTTAATCCCCTTCCTTTTTGCAGCTAGCTTCTGTCAGAAACAATTTTTCATTGCACAGGCGTAGTGCTTTTATCAAAGAGAAGGGAACATCCAAAGACGCGATTACCCATGGTCACGTTGCACATTGGGTTCGATGACACAGATTCTCCAAGAGGCGGGTGCACCACTTACATAGCCGCGCTACTTGTGGAAAAGCTCTTGAAACTGGGCGCTCGATTCAAAGACTACCCAAATCTTATCCGTCTAAACCCCAACGTGCCTTGGAAGACCCGAGGCAATGGAGCCCTGTGCCTCAGAGTGGTGTGCCCGGAAAGCGCACTGGACGCTGTCTTCGAAGCTGTGGCCGACACAGTGGAGCAAAACTCAGATCTGCAGCTCGAGGGCACTGACCCCGGAATGGTCTTTTTTCAAGGTCGCAAAATACCGCAGGAATTAAAAGATTTCGCTCGAAGAACGATTCGAGGCATAGTCAAAATGGAACAAGCTTTGAGGCTTTTGCGCGAATTTCACGCTGAGGCCTTGGGCTATGGAACTGGACTTGGCATTGTTGGCGCACTAGCTGCGATAGGCGAGACGCTGGAAACGGATCATACTTATGAGATAATAGCCTACAGGACACCACGGTACAGAGGTTCTAATCGGCTGCTAGACCAGAGATCAATCATAGAAATGAACCAAGAAACAGCCCTCCAAACCTTCAACAACATCGATTCCGAAACTGGCCGGGTTCTCATAACTCCTAGAGGCCCAGACCCGATTCTGTACGGCATCAGGGGTGAAACTGCTGAGGCCGTAATTAGAGCTCACAGAATGGTTAAACCATTGGAGCCTGTGGAAAGATGGATTGTTTTCAGAACAAATCACGGAACAGATGCCCACTTGGAGCAAGTTAAAGCGATAAATGACATTGAACCCTATCACACAGCGGTAGTCACGGGACTTGTAGACTCGGAGCCCAAGCTTGTTCCTAAAAGGCACAGAGTATTTCGCTTGAGAGATGAAACGGGAGAAGTTGATTGTGCCGCCTATGAGCCAACCGGCGCTCTACGGAAGATAGCAGGACAGCTGCAGAAGCACGACTTGGTGGAGGTTGCCGGAGGAGTAAGACCACCCTCCAAAGAACACATCNCTACTATTAACCTTGAAAAGCTNCGAGTTGTCAAACTTGCTCCCAGATTGGTTTCACGAAATCCGAGATGTCCGAAATGTGGCAAAAGAATGAGTTCGATGGGTACAGNTCAAGGATTTAGGTGTCCCAAGTGTGGTCTTCGCTCATCCAAACTGCGGAAATTCGTTTTAGAGGAGAAACGGGAGGTTTCAGAAGGGCTTTTCATCACATCCCCGCGTTCTCAGAGACATCTAACGAAGCCTCACTGTCGATATGGAAGAGAGAAGGCCGGCAGACCTGATGGCATGCTTTCCTATTGGCACGACCCATAAGCCAAAAAAGCTATTCCTGTTTGGCTTTGAAGATTTCAAGTAGCAGATTGTAGAGCTCCTCTCCACCCTCCACCCTCGTGAAAAGCTCTCTTTCGGCTTTCAAGACCCGGCCGGCCGTACTGTACGTTCTCTGCCACTCGAGTTCCTTCCACATCATCCGATAACCCTTATGCTCAACCCATGCTCTAAACAACAGGACTGCGAACATTCCAAGCGTGACTATCAGATTCAACAAGTAGATTTCCAGCAAATCCAAACAGACACCTTCACAATAACAATTGTCAGCTACAGGGGTTTTAGTTTTTTCTCCGATAAGCATGCATGCCAATTTGGCAGCCTATCATGGCTCTCTGAACGTACATGCATACTTGTATCTGCGAAGTACATGGTCCGTATTGCATGCGTGCGATTTATTTTCTTCCCTTTATGACAAAGTCGCATTTGAGTAGGCGGTGATAGTACCTAGCCTTTAAAGGATATAGTCTCAGAACAGTGTAATCTGGATCATCTACTCCTTTTGGGTAATAACGCTTCCACGTGTCTTGCCAGAGCGTTTTTCTCAGATCTGTATCTGTGCAGATCTCGATGGATCCTCGAAGATTAATCCACGTCCTTCTTCTGGCCTGCAGTAATAGACAGACGANGCGGGATTGTTCCTAACTTGAGCTGTTTTGTGTGACGAAGTGTTTGTAGAGAAAAGAACTAGGAAATCATATTTGTGGGCGTAGAACAGCTTCCGAAGGTTCGAGAATTGATATATGTTTCTTAAGTTAAACATAGCTCTTGTCTGAGGGTATCCCTCAGCGTCAATCGTGGTGAGATAAGCTGCCTTGGCAACTTCCATCAGCTGGAGGCTAAGACATTTCGCTTCGTCTTCACCCATACTCATACGTCTTCCATCCATATTTCAGCTAGGTTCAGAACATTAGCAGGTATGGAGTTATTACTCACACATTTTGCTCTTACCTTTGATCCAGCCAGTATACTCTCCATTCGGAGACACGCCCATCACGTACTTTCGCAGTCCACATGCTTGGGCCATTCAGTCGTGGCTCATTGGAGCAGGTGGAATAGCCAACCATGACAACAACATTGTTCTTGACTATTACGGATGTGAAAATGTTTCTGTAATCAGGATGGTTCTCAAAGAACTGGTTCCAACCCTCTTTCATGTTATTATAGATGTCTCCAGAGTTGTCTATGAACGTGTGATCATCAGTCATTAGCTCCACTAAACCATCCAGATCTCGCTGGTTTATCTTCTCGTTGAACCTCAAAGCCACCATTATAGCATCGAAAGCATCCATTTCACTTTCATCCCGTTCCAAAGATTGACATAAATCACATATAACTTCTACCTGCCCCCGGGAATTGGTGGGCCATGCATGCATCAACGGCCACGTTACCAGCTTTTTCCGTAGTTTCCAACTGCTATGACTATGTCGTAGATGTCAATGTCTCCGTCGTCATCCATGTCGCAGTTTGTGTCGTATCGTGGGTCCGGTTTGACGACGCCATAGACACTGCTCATTCGAACGATGTCGTAAATGTCCACGTCGCGGTCTCCGTCCACGTCGCCGGAGATAGTGACGAAGATCCAGCCGTTGATGATGGTGTTGTCGGTTGTGTTTGTTTCGTCTGGAACTGGGGTGGCATGGGCGCTTATAATGTAGTTGCCCTTGGCAAAACCAAAAGTATTCCAAACGAAAGTGAAGGTCGTAGCAATCTTTGTCGTTAAGGCTACAGGTCTTGAGGCGACAGGAGTTGCGTTTGCGTACACTGCGATATCAAAGGCTCCGATGTAGGTGCCCTGATTTTGGATAGTCACATTTATGGACACCGTGCGACCTTGGCAAACTACCGGCATTGGCAAGCCACCTGTTTTGGAGGTTTCGACGTTTATGGCTACTATGTTGGGCAGAGCCCAAGAACCCATTAAGGGGAAACGGTCAATGTTTTCTGCGTCTACAGTGTATGGGGCATCGCCAACCCCGTCGCTGCCGGTCTCGTTCTGGTAGCTACCNCTTTTCAAGTCTTTGCCTTTGTAGTCGCTCCAACAGTTGCCACCTGAAGGATATCCGTTGTCCCAGCTGTTCTCAGAGTCGCCGTTGCTGTTGATGACTTGATTATTGTTGTTTATGAAGTTATTGTGGAAAATGGTGTTGTTTAGGGCGCCCCATATATTTATGCCGGGACCGTTGGTGGAGATTATATTGTTTCTGCTTACAATGCTGTTCGACGCGAGAAGATAGATTCCAGCATTCCCTTCCCACTCTTTTGCATTATCTATTACGTTGTTTGACGTAATCGTGTTGTTCGTTCCAGAGATGCACAAACCGGTACAATCGTTTGAGGTTATGTTATTTAAGCTCACGATGCAGCCTGAACAAGCTCCGCTAACACCGTTACCGCGACCATGTGATACACTGTTGAGACTTACAGTGTTGTCTGAACCGTCGCAGAGTACACCGTGATCAATGCTGTTTCTGATTTGGTTTCGGCATATGTTACAGTTTGACCCGCAAACCCACACGCCTATATTATTGCTTTCTAAGGTGTTTTGGGTTATGGTGATGTTTGAACAATCGAAGTGAGCTCCGATGCCTCCGCTTAGGGAGTTCCATATCCTCTCATTGTTGAAGGAAATGTTGTTGAACCTTATTCGTATGTCACTGGAATTCACTATGTATATGCTGTTAAGGTTGTTCCTCAACGTCAGATTTTCAACTTTAATGTTTTGACAGTAGACAAGCACTACACAGCCGGCGTCTAATGGAACAACATAATTGCACACGTCAATCAAATAGTAGATAGGTTTCCCGTCAACAGTGTTTGAAGGGTCAACGTCGGCGATGGTCTGCCACGGATAAGAGAGAACATCTTCAATCCAAACGCCGAAGTTCCACGTGTTGTTGGTCATGGTGTTGCTTCTTAAGATGTTGTTTGGAGAAGCGGCCAGAGCTAATCCGCACTTGTTGTTTGCTATGTTGTTTGAGAGTATAAAGTTGTTTTCGGAATGGTAAATCTCTAGGGCTATTCGCATGACTCCTCCAGTTATGATGTTATAACTTACTGTGTTGCTTGAAGACCAAGAGAGGTGTAAGCCGCCTTCATACGATTTTGCCACTATCGTGTTCTTGCTTATCGTGCAGTTTGAACAATGCTCAACGTATACCCCGCCAGAGTGAGTGTGCACATAGTTCCAGCTGATGTTGCACCAGCTTGAACCATAGACATAGAGGCTCTTACGGTTATGTATGATCTGGTTGTTTATGATCGTATTGCCGCAGCCTTTCATTCTCACGCCATAAGTTGAGCAGTTTCTTATGTCAAACCCATCTATGGTGACAAAATCAGCCATCACGTCGAATACACATAGTCCGCGCCAGCCATCTAAGGATGCATTACCGTTTGCGACTAGTTTGAGATGGTTCTTCAAAATGTCTATTTGACCTTCGTCGTAATATCCTTCGTCCACTAGAACAGTGTCATCTTCGCCCGCCGCGTCCACAGCTGCTTTAATCGTCGAATATTCCTCTGGAACCCTCAGAGTAGTTGGGAACCTAACAAAAATCTCAAAGGTGAAGACGTTGTTTTCTGTCGAATTTTCTTCTGGAACAGGAGCGACATAGTGTGTAACGTTGTGCCTGCCGATTGTTGTTGTGCTCCAGGAAAATTGCACGATTGCAGAATCGCCTTCCTCCAAGAAAGCAATAGGTGCAGAATCGATTAAAGTATTATTGACAAAGAATTCCACAAGCACATCTGTTTCGTTTTCCATTCCCAGATTGAGAATGGTAACATTAAACAGAGCTGACTGCCCAGGATCAAGCCGGTGCGGATGCTGCAATTCAAAGATGCCTACATCATGCTCTGGCAAACCAGCGATAGCATTTCCTGCGTTTATTCTTCCATGGCCGTAAAATGGGTCGAAACCGGCGTCGCCTAGGTCATCTGTTGTGTGCTGCAAAAGTCGCCGTATCTGATCTCTTGTATAGTCAGACAAGTTGCTCCAGACCAAGGCTGCAACGCCTGAAACATGTGGGCACGCCATCGACGTGCCACTCATAAAATCGTAGGAGTTTCCAGGAAGCGTAGAAAATACATCGACGCCTGGAGCTGCCAGTTCGATCCAGTTTCCAAAGCTTGAGAACGATGCAAGATTGTCGACTGAGTCAGTGGCGGAGACTGCAATGACCTCTTCATAGGCAGCTGGATAGAGTTTCTTATCGTAACCGTTGTTTCCTGCGGAAGCAACTACCAGCACTCCATGGTTATGGGCGTATTGTACAGCCTCATGAAGTAACTGTGAATCATCATCGCCGCCTAAGCTCATGCTGATGATTTTGGCCCCTTGATCGACGGCGTGATAGATGCCTTGAGCAACCCATGAGTAGTAGCCTTGACCAAAACTGTCTAAGACTTTCTCTGTCATTAGGCTGACTTGAGCGAGACCTGCGATTCCCATGCTATTGTTGAGCGTAGCAGCCACTATCCCTGCGCAGTGTGTTCCATGTCCATTGTCGTCCAAAGGGTCTGCGTCAGCGTTGACCCAGTCGTATCCCAGCGAAACATAGTTTGCAGCTAAGTCAGTGTGTGTGTAGTCGATTCCGGTATCGATGATAGCCATCAAAACGTTTAAGGACCCCCTCGTTGTGTCCCACGCAGCGTCTGCTTCTATCTTCTGTGGTCCCCACTGAGTGGACCAGTATGGATCATTCGGAGTGTAACACACCTCAACTTCTGAGTTAGGCTCTACAAACCTTGCTAAACCATTTGCTCGGAATCTTTCAACAAACATGCTTGCTTGATGGTTGGGTATTCTAGCGATGACAGCTTGAACATTCCGACCCGACAAGATTGTACCTGTGACTTCTCCGCCTTCGCTGAGAATTGCTTCCTTCAACCTTCGCACCTCAGGCTTGAAAACGTCGACTCCGACTATTAACTCAACGAATTCACTGTAACGCCNAGCTCTACGCCCAAAATCGCGATCTTCACGCAGGTCCGACCTTTGTGATCCCGTTTCGATGCTTCGGAAAACTGGAGTGTAAGCTGAATCGACAGTTGCGCTGAGCTTAGGTTTGGCAGGTTGTATAGAAACTGCTAATGTGCTTACTAGAAGTATTGTCAGTATTATGTGTGAGAATGCCCTCTTCAACTCTTCCCCTAAATTAGCTGGTACTGTTGGTCTTAAGATAAAGCTTTTGGATAACACCTAAGCACGCATTCGTCTTCCTCAAAAATACTCTCAAGTTGTTCAGTTGCATGCATGCATTGCATGAGCTACTGCGGAAGACGCTTAGCTGGCTGAAAGGAAACAGTGTTGACTTTGGAACACCCAGTAGCCAATAGAAACAAGTTAGGACTCAAAGTCTGGAGAACCAAAGGTTTCGAAGACTACATGACCTTCATGCGCAAGAGAATTTAGACCAGTCTTGGTTGGTTGGATAAAGCTTTATCCCACATGCAGCAGAAATCTAGATGCTGCAGAAAGTATGCCAAATCTAGAGATCAGGAAAATCAAGACTTTTCCAGAACCTCAAGGCATTCTTGTTAAAACCGACAACACCAATCGAAACCCTATGAAAACCCAGATGTTCGAAAGCATAGCTAAGTAAGAGACGAGCAGCCTCTTTTCCATACCCTTTTCTCCATGCAGCCCTCTCCCCGATTATGATGGTCATGTCTGTGCTTCGCCAAGGTCTAAACATTCGGAGGAGCCCAGCTTCGCCTATCACTCTTTTTCCCTTCTTCAAGACAATCACGAACCATATTCGGTTCTCATCCCTACGCAGTTCTCTGTAGAATTCCTCAGACTCAGCTTGGCTAATGGGAGCAACCTCGCCCGTCAGCTTTCTGAGTTCAGCATCAGTTGACCATCGTTGAATATGCGATAAGTCCCTCTTGCTGAAAGGTCTAAGTATAATCCTTTCACCGACAAGTGATTTCCTTTCCACAGTCTTCACGGTCTTACCTTCAAGCAACTCAATCGCCAAATCCGAATAGTCAACCCAGTCCAAGTATAGCTTTTCCGCAATGTAACCGTATACTCGATTCCGATACTACCCTATAGATGCCCTTCTTTTCTACTGTAGTCTGAATCGTGTCTACTGCCCCCCTTCCAGTAGTCCTTTTCTAAAGAAAAGCACCGTCGTTGGTTTTTGGTTGGTTGGGGTAGAGTTTTATCTTTTTCTCTCTCTCATTCATTCTCTCCTCCTAACTCTCTCTCTAAAAAACACACACACGAAAACAAACAAACAGACACACGCAAACAGACAGAAATATCGCTCTCACAAGCTTGAAATGTAAGGAAGAGACGCAAACGAACCGATGATAACTGAATGATCGTGTACAAGTATCCAAGAAAAAAGCATGCGCGCGCACTACATGTAACCGCGACCAGTGGAGATGCGCGTGCTACGCAGGATTTGGAAAGAGTAATCTGTGTTGGTTAGCTTATTGTATCGGTGTGAGGGATTGGACGAAAAAGACGGGGAGAAGGGATTGAAAAATGACAGATGAGTATGCATTTGAGGCTGAGTTATATGATAAAGTATGGGGAAGATATGATTATGACACTGACGTGAAGTTTTTGGACGAATTATTCAAGAAATATCGGTGCAGAAAAATCATAGACCTCGGATGCGGCACAGGAAACCATGCGATAAGACTGAGCCCTCTAGGTATGAAGTCACTGCAGTGGACGTCAGCCCCGCCATGCTCGCAATCGCTAAGACCAAAATCAAAGACAAAAAAATACAAATCAAACATGGCGACATGAAGAAACTCGCAAACATTTTTCCAGAAGGAAGATTCGACGGAGCCATTTCACTCGGGCATGTCGCTTATCACCTGAACACTGACCGAGAAGCGAGAATCTTCCTTGAAGGAGTACATAAGATATTACGGAAGAATGGCCTGTTCATATTCAATGCCAGAAATGCGAGGAAAATCGACGAATCGCGCCTAAACAATCTATTCTTAGACCACCTAGTAGACGATAATGAACACAAATCGTAATTCTAGCAGAAAATCAAAGAGACCCCAAAGACCCAAACACCATAATCTGGAGACCAATCTTTCTTGTTAAGAAAAACAAGCGAGTTGACTTACAAATAAGAGAGCACAAACTGCACTGGTTCGCATTTCAGGAGCTAAAGCAACTCTTACAAAAATGCGGCTTCAGACTCGCTTCTACATATTCTGGACCGTTGCAAGAACCATTTAATGAGAATCTACATGCTGATATGTGGTTTGTTGCAGCGACAAAATAAGACGCCGCCAAGTTTAGGAATTTAGGGAATAGAGGATGCGCGCGCATCTTTCAGCCACAACAAATCCTTTTCTGGCTTCTGCGTCTACTAAAATCATGGCCTATCTTGATGCAGCATTGCGGAGATACTATGATGACATGCATGCATGGCAGACTACAAGGCTTGGCATTGAACTTTCTCTTTTGTGAAACTCCCTAGAAGGATATTGTGGTTCGTGATATCGAGATCTGTTTTCGACCTGATCGAATGCATGCATTCCAGTTCATTGACTATGGTAATGCTGTGCAAGTTACGTTTGCTTGAACGTATATTCCTCTCAAATCGTGAACTTGAGCAGATACTCTTACGTCTTCTTGCTCGATCCTTGCTTCGAAGGATATCAAATACGTTCCATTGCCATAATCAGTGATTCCATAAATGTCCTGTTCGTCTGCACGCACCCAAGAACTGGAATTCTGAAACAACACCGTGATGTTCTCTGCCAAAGCAGGGCGTCCTTCATTCATTACACTGCATGTAACATCTACCTTCTTGATGCTGCCTTGGTCAAGGTAGAATGCTTTCTCCACGAGCGTTGTTGTCACGTTAATGGCGTATGCTAGTTGGACATCAACTTGGAGATCTAAGACCGACAAGTTGAAGTCAACGTAGGCGCTGGAGATGCCGAGGCCGTCTATAGTCCAAGATAGATGGCTTCCATTGATGTATGGCGGACTGCTAGCAGGCACAAACTCAAGAACCGGTCTTCCAAGTTGGTACATGCGTCCACTAAATTCAGCCCATCTTTCGAGATTTAATAATAAGGTTGAGCTTTCCCCTCCTACAGAAATATTAGCCAATGAACCTATTAATGTGTGTTTGGAGCCAAGTTTCATGGCCAATGTGAGATCACTAATACAAGTCGACCTGACTTCCTCAAGGGATTTACCTACCTCATAGATGTAAAGTTGAGTTGACAAGAGAAGTATACTTATAACAAGAACTCCCAGCACAAGTATCTGCCCCGAGCACTGCCTACGATTTCTAGAATTCATGCTTCAGACTCACCTTGGTTTTGCCATCTGCAGGCGGCAGAGATAGTAGTTAGCTCCTAGCCTTGTGCTTACACAGGGATATTCCACAGAAATCGTGTTTGCATTTTGAATTAGACCATTCGTGATGGTTGAGTTGTTGATTGGCCGAAGGTTCTCATCACACACTGTAAGATTGTAGGAGATACTTGTTGGCAGTAAGGCACCGAGCAAATCTGCCAGTGCAGTCCAGTTTCTCCCCTCTATTAATCTGCCAAGCTGTCCTTCGCTGTCTATTGTCACAAGCGTTTCCATGCCAAGGGCTGCCAAGTCTTCGTTGCTGTCAAAGTCGGATGCGGGTGATACCAAAGCGGCTGCAGCTATTGCTGAAAATAGGAGTACTATGGAAAGAAATGCTTCAACGGTTCTCATCTGACCTCTGCTGTCAAGCATTTTGGTCCATCACGCTCTGGCAGGTGGTTAAAAACTCGTAAAGCACGGAGTTGATGTTGACGACGTGTGTTGAGGTCACCGACTGTGATCTGGTCGTCACATCGGCGAAGTCTGGGCCGATCTGGAGTGGCAACTGAGGATAGGCGGTCCATTCCGCGAAGGCTGTTGAGGCATTATCTCCGTTAATTGTGAGAATCATTGGGCTGGAGTCTACGAGTTTTGGAATGATGTATTCGATAGTTTCGGGGCCTGTTGCGACTTCTGAGAGGTTGAATTGATAGTTGCACGTGAAGACGTAGGCTTTCGAAACCGTCAAGTTTGGCTGTCTAAAGGAAACGTTCAGACTGTGGTTTAGTGGGCTTAATCGAACGAAGGTCTTGTTGGGTTGAGGGGTGTCAGAGTTGTGGCCAAAAGACAGCACTGTGAAGGAAATCAGGTGTGAGGACGCTTTTGCCTTTGCGAATGCCACAAGTAATGCAGGTCCATGCAGCGAATTCGGTAGACTGAGGTTTGCAAAGCCTATTCCGTTGGAAGCTGTTGAGGAAGAAGTGTTTCCAATATGTGCTCCAACGACAGCGTAGCACTTCAGCCATGTTGATAAAGGCAAGCCCGATTTGGTGGTGGAAAGCTGAAAAGTGTAAGTTGCTTCGGTTTCCGTGCTTCTCGTCGAAGCTAGACTGGCAGACACGTCGAACAGCGGCCTGAGCTGTATGCTTAGAGACATATCTTCGATTCCTAAGGTTGACATTATATCCGTGTAGGTAATCGAGTGAATGTTTTCGCCGTTCAGCCGGGAAACCTTGTCTGGATCGAGTTCGTAGGGCCCTCGAGCTCCTGATGCTAGGCCGAAGGCGATGGGGATGTCGTGTTCTAGTTTTCCCCAATCAATTGGAATCCCTGTGCTTTGTAGCAAGTATTTTGACAAACCTTCGCTGCGTTCTGCCCGGCGTTTTTCTGAGATTTGGTCTATGTGGGGTTGCACGACTTTGACCGTTGCGGCCATCGCCGATACAACGAGGATTACCATTAGGGAACATGCAAAGAATGTGTCCACTGAAGAGGCCGGCATTCTTTGCGGTCACACCCTCTAGCTTTTGATGACTCCTAGTGTGCCGAGTAGATAGTTTTGCGACAAGAAGAGAGACACGTAACCGGTTATGGCTAGCATTGCTGAGTATTTGAATCCAGCCGCAAAGGTTCCTTCACTTATCTTGCCTATGAAAAAGCCTGACATCCAGCATTGAAAGATGATGCCTAGGGAGAACATCACGATTTGCTGCTCTATAGAGGTTAGCATTGCTGGTGCGGAGCCTGGAGTGTTGATCTGTGTGAGAACGTAGATGGTTATCGCCACAATGGAAGTGGTTAGGGCTATTAACACGCTCCAAACGAAGGCTAGCATGACGTAGGGCTTAAGAGTGGAGCGTTTGTTCGCCTCGACCTCCTTGGTCTTTTCGCTGTAGTCGGACAGAATTTCAAGAGCGCCCGCTGACCCACCTCCGAACTCTATGGTTTCGATGAGAATCAAGAAATAGACCAAGACTGGCCAACTTCGGATGCGTCTCTTTACGCTGCTGAAAATCTTACGAAGAGGAAGCCCCCACTCAATCTGGCTTCGGACAAGCTTCAGAGTTTCAGTAAAGGGCCCATAGCCAGTTCTTTTTGTTGCTTGGACGATGCTCTTCACTGGAGATAGCCCGATTTTTCGGGATTCGGTTATGTCGCGAAGAAAGCTCGGCATGGCTTCTTCTGCCGCAGAGTTCTCCTTTGCGATCTTATAATAAGCAAAGGCGGGAGGCATAGAAATGGTCATGAGGCATACGACAACGACCCCGGGCAAGGTCATCGCTTCGACAACGAAGGAGAGCTGGGGCAGAAGCGTGGCGGCGGCAAAGAACCCGGCTGCGGCGGAGCCCGAGATTAAGACATTTCGATAAGCTTCCTTTATGGAGAGCAGATTGCTGTGACGCGCAAGATTCGCTATAGCCATGAAAATGAAGGTGACGAAGGGTGTAGCCAGGAAAATCAGGGCGTACATTAGAGGCTCTGAAGCTGAAGAGGAAAGGCCAGCAGACAGATATTCAAATGTGGCCGTTGTGGACATGACAGCATACAGGATGTAAACGCACAAAGTGACAATCAACATAACGGCATATGCTTCGACTAGGGTTCCCAATCTTTCGATTGAACGAAATGCGGCCGCGCTCTGGCTTTCTAGAATTGAGCGAAGCTTGCTTCTTAGGAAGTTTGCCATGTTGATGCCACTTCTTATCGAGGAAACGTATCCCGAGAGAAAGTCACGATAGGTTTTCGAAGTCGCTGCCTCAGCTTTCCTGTGCATTGCAGTCAAGGGATCGTATCCTAGCACTTCGACCTGTCTCACAATCTCCTGTGCTTCCTTCTGGCTGGTTGGCAGCAAATCTACTTGACACATCTTTTTCCACGTATCATAGACTGCAATGCCGCTGGCAGCCATCAAAGTGAACAGCATAGCGGTGAAAGGAAGCTCTCTGTCCATGTCTGAAGCCTTTTGCTTTCCAGACAGAAACCGAACCATTGGGCCCAGCACCCTGAGGGGGTTGAAGCTGGTAGCCATCATTCTTCCTCCTGGCTTGCTTTTAAGGAGCCCGTAGGGTGGAAGTAGTATTTGCTCAAGACATCGTTGACACTTCGGTAGTCACGAATATTGTTTTCAGTCATGTCTTGCAACAGCCTTTTCCGTTGTTCCAAATCGTCCAGAATTCGCTCAACAGAAACGTCTAAGTCTCTCGCGATCTTGGCTATTAGGTAGCTTTTGTCTAGTTCTTCTTGTTGGAAAGTATCCGTTGATGCGGTCCACGTGAAAACATCCTTTATCGATTCTGCGCTTTTTATTTCCGCCACTCGAGTAAATTTCCTGCTTGAAAGCCTCTTTTCTCCACTTAGGAAGATAGGTTTTCTGACGTGCTTCACTATAATCGCGCAGTTCATCAAAGGAATAATGGATGATGGAATGTTCATAGGCGGCTGTGTCAGTCTCTTGATCGCCGTCTCAACGTCCTCAGCGTGTAGTGTACACAACCCTCCATGCCCTGTTGCAAGAGCCTGAAAGAGCACGTAGGCCTCTTCACCTCGCACCTCTCCAACAATAATTAGGTCCGGACGATGTCTTACAGCTGACTTTATCAGGTCATAAAGCGTTATTTCCCCTTCACTTTCCACCCCGTATCCTGAGCGGGCAATTGTTGCGGTCCAGTTCTCATGGGGAAGATTAACCTCAGCGACTTCTTCCACGGAGATTATCTTGTAGCTAGGCCTGATCAAGCACGCAATCGCGTTCAGTGCAGTCGTCTTTCCAGCTCCTGTAGCCCCCATGACCATTACTGACATCTTGTTTTCCATTAGAAGCCAAAGATACGCGGCGATGCTCTCATCTATGGTCTCGTTTTCGATTAAGTCTACTATAGTGAAAGGATCTTCCCGGAATTTGCGTATGGTGAAACTTGTGCCAGAGGGGGTAGTCTCTTTTCCATAGGACACTGCTAGGCGATGCTGCCCAGGCAACGTGACGTCCACTATCGGGAAGGCTATGCTGACATGTTTCCCGGCTTTGTGAACCATTTTCATGACAAAATCGCTGAGATTCTGCTCCTCTTTGAAGAAGATGTTAGTTCTAATGTTTTCATATCGTCTGTGCCAAAGAAAAATGTGCTTGTTAACTCCACTACAACTTATGTCTTCCACGTAGGGGTCGAACATCAAAGGGTCGATTTTTCCATAACCGACTATGTCTCGTTCAAGGTAGTAAAGGATTTTTCGAAGGCTTATGGCAGAAACGTCCTTGAACACCTTTGGGTGCGCGTCGACGATATCCGGCATCTGAGCGTGAAAGGATTCTCTAAGTGTCTGGTCTTCTTCAGGAGCTTGTAGTTCATATTCCAGAATGTTCTTCATTCTGAAGAAAAGGTCGCTCTCTTCCATTGTTAGAGAAAGCTCGTCAACCACATAGAGGTATACGCCAGTATCCTCATTCTGAACTATCGATGCATAGGAGAAGGGAGGCTTCAGAGGGTAGGTTTCCACCTCTGCGTGTCCTTCAGGAACGGTCCATCTTTGTAGATCCAAGTACCCTGCTAACGTTTCCTCTGAGACGCCGAAGTCTCGCTCCTCTTCCGAATTTACACTTTTCTCCTTTTTGCCCAGTTTCAGCTTCATAGACTTTCGCTCCAAGTTTGAAGACGGAGGTTGATTGTTGACCCGTTCATGAAACATTCCAGGAAAGCAGGGCCATATCCGCATGAATAATTCCCATGAGCAGAAACCTGTTTTGGGAAAAACACTCGCTCAGCGACAGTATTGTGATATGCTGATCCAACAGATCCTTCAACCCATGCTCTTGTTGGCTCTGTGCGGAATCTAATCCAGTAGTCTCTGTTGCCAATCGCTGAGGGCAGCTGCAAGATTGCCCTTGAAGTTGAGTTAGTCGCTGTTGCCAGAGCCATAAGTTCGTAGCCTTCAGAGGCCACACGGTTTAGAAGGTTCTGCAACTGCTCCACTTCTGGTATTCTTCGTAGAGCGGATGTATACGAGCTGAAGGCGGCAATTAGAATACTTGATATCGCGACCAAGGCGAAGAAGGAGTAGATGTAGCTT
>JGI2172J19969_10000250_pt1 | contig 22404 bp, 19 predicted proteins | sample DeeMarSWOR230_32_FD_19969 | JGI IMG/M metagenome (IMG submission 19969)
ATCGCACAGTCGGATGAAGAAATCTGTATGTTCTAAGCTCGAACGGACGAACAATTCGGCGGAAACGGGACCGATCACCTCCATATCTTGAGAGAGTGGAGGGCTGGTAAAAACGAGTACATCTGGACGCGCCTCTAATGTGCGATTATCCTGTGCGCCTGCACCCCTACCAAGAGTGGCATTAATCGCGCCGCCGACATTTGGTGTTGGATCACGGGGATCATAACGGAACTGGCTGGCCTGTGAATCGGGGGGAATGTCTGTTGTGAGCGCCGCTTCTGGCTGGAGATACCAGCGCTGAGTTTGTGTATCGCTGGGAGGCCATGTCTTCAAATCGCGCCATTCATCTGCTCCCATCACATAGATGCGAACGGGTGATGTCCGCAGTTTTTTTGTCTCACCAAGTAGATGTGCACGCAGCCATAGGAGCGATTCGCGCAAGCTAACCTCAAAAAATCCGTTGCTGCTGTGCGACCAGGGACCAATGGTGAGATAGGGGTTGCGTCCTGCGTGTTCCAAGGTGGTATAGTCTCGCAGCAGTTGTGGAAGAAGAAAATCATACCAACCACTTATCAAATGGTTCGGAGCGGATACATCTGCAACACCATGGCTGTAATCTTCGGATGCCCACCATCCATCATTGGGCTCGGTATGTTGCAGCCAATCACGCCAGAATTTCATGGGGTTACCTACCACAATTTCGTCTGCCTCGTTCAGGGGCAAATGCGATACCGCAGTTTTCATGCGTCGACCTGCACCAACCATACCTCCGAGATAATTCAGCATCGAGCCCCTAAAGCTGTACGTGACCTGCATCCACTTCAGAAATAACTCCAGATTGAATGATCTGCCTGGATACATCGCACTGCGAAATTCCGAACTGGTGTTTTGTGTGGAAAGAGCCTTCAGTACAGGTCCAGCATCACGCGCTATCGCCCACTGTGTGAAGCCCAAATAACTTGGGCCTGCCATCGCCAACTTGCCATCAAACCAGTCCTGCGTCTTGAGCCATTCAAGTGTCGCCAGCCCATCCTCACGCTCACCGCGAAAAGGAGTAAAGTCACCGCCAGAGTCATCTGTTCCCCGGCAACTCTGGATCAGCACCTGAAAGCCACGTTCAGGAAAAAGCTGTCCCCATACTATGCCGAAACGGGAACGACCATAGGGGGTTCGAATCAGCAATGTTGGCAGATTCTGCGAATGGCGCGGGTAGTAACGGTCAGCACGCAATACCACTCCATCAGCCATTGGTACTTCAAGATTTCTATCAACAGCAATGTCGTAGGTTTCCGCAGGTGGGAGTTTATACATTCGCGCCATTATTCGGCTTGTGATGCTCATAATTTTCCTCCGAAAGATTCTTGGAAATATTTTCTGATACAATATTCCCAGAGAAGTCTACTCTTATAAGCATTGTGTCAGGGATTCGGATTTGCATGAATCTCGATCAGAGAATTTTAAGCCATGCCTTAACGTTTTTTTTAACGTTTTTTTTATCCTTTCTTCTCTTGATTTCAGGAAAACCCATTTTTGTATAGTTATTCTCGCGGTTGTGTATTTCCCTATTTGAAAAACCTTATAAATTTCTTAAAGTCACAACAATTATGGTACAAGAATACCAGTTGAATGACAATGAAAAAGAGCTGCTCACTGTCTTGGGTAGTCACCAAGAGATGTCTCTGAAAGAACTTGTCAATCACACACAATACAAGCGGGAAAGCTCTGTAGTGAGGAAGATTAGACAATTAGGAGAGCAGGACTTCCTACAGGGGCCCGTATACAAATTTGATTTCGGCAAACTGTGCAAGAATCCCCTCCATGGGTTGTTTTGTATCATAGAATTGGGCAAAGATTATGAAACTGTCGTTGCATATTTGAAGGTAATTGAATCTCTCGTGTGGTTATACCCTGTATTGTCATCCCACAAAGAGTTTTTAGGTGCAGGATTTCTGTCCTCAAATGATGCAGAAGTGAAAGCACTCTTGCAGCTTCTCAAAGATTCAGACATCATTGCAGACTACACTGTCCGTGTCCGCTGCTGCCGGGATACTAGAGAAAATCCCGATTTCTTTGGAAATCCTGTTCCATCTTTAGACAAATTGTTGAACCCCTGCGAATTTCCTGATATATCTTTCGGATCTCATGATATAGATTGGACAGAATGTGATATTGCAATTCTTTCTCACTTACATGGAGGATACAAAAGCATAAAACTAATTGAAATACTCAAAAAAGAAAGGAAATTACATAACAGAGAATGGACATACAATCAAATAAAATATTCTCATGAAAAAATGATAAAAAATAAATTAATAAATAAAATATATTATATATTCCCATATAAGCTTGATCAATGTGCTGATTTCTTTCTATTCTTGAAAACTGAAGATGTTGAAACAACCCAAAGAATACTGTACAATTTTGCCAGAGGGGGACGGATATACAGGGAGTACACGCTCTGCGATAGCTGGGGGCAGATTGGTTGCATATGCCATCCTGCGTTTGTGATAGGGTTAATGCACCGCCTGGACCAAATAGAGGAGATTATGATGAAAGAATTGTATCATCTCCGCTCTTTTCCCCCCGGTATTCGTTACGTGGGCGGGCATTCTGAGTTTGTATACTATGATGTTGAAACGCAGACACTGGAGTACCCGTATCATATATTCAAAGAGAAAATCAAAGAGAAACTAGAGAATGAATTGGATGGGTAAATAAGTGCTCTAGATGTGATTCGAGCAGGTTCGATAACAAGTAGTTGATTCTTTGTAACCATTGTCAATCATTTTTAGCTTCTGTGAGTGAAATCCCTCGTTAATGATTACCCCTGCCAAAAGTACACCCATAAGTACAAACTTGTAACATGACTTTCTCGTATACCGGTGTATTTTTTCTCTAAAGAACCCATCTTTGATGAGTTTGAATACATCCTCTATTCTACCTCTCAATGGCTTGAAATCTCTCCATTTTGGAAGAAGTTCTGCGAATTTCTTGTGAAGGTCTTTAAAGAATTGTTTTGTTTTTTTCCAGTGGAGCTTTTTGTGAAAATATATCCATTGGATAGCTATTCTCTCAATTCTGAGCCTGTCTAGAGCTCCGAAATCATTGTCTTCATGGAGGACCCTGAAGTAGTTTATTCCTGGACGATGCACCCAAGAAGGAAGAAGACAATTCCAAGTGCTAGAATACGTGTAACCTTCATTGGATCACTGCAAACATGATGAGAGCACTCTTATATCTTTTGTTTCATGATGATTTAAGTACACTACACTGTAAACACGTAAGACAAACTTCATTTGAAACCTTGAACAGAATGATCTAAGTTATGTGTAACCAGGCAATGTTAGCGTGAATGGAAAAGGTTCCAGAAATATCCTCCTACAGTAATTATCGCAGCAAGGATAATAATCAGTCTGGTCAGTGAAAGGTTTTCGAGCCATGAAATTAATTCTTCAAATACACTTCCTAACCCATATTCACCCTGACTATTAGTTGTTGCAGGAGTTTCTGGTTTTTCAGTAGGATATATATCACCTACTTCTATTGAGCCAGTAACATATTCTTCAGGGAAGGATACACCGCATATGAATTTATACCCAAGGCTTATATTTGCTCTCTCAAAGTATACAAATGCCTTTCCACCTTCCATTCCTCTGTTTTCTGCTGTTAAAGGGTAATGCCCCACTTCTGAGATGTCACATCCTTCTGGGAGTATGAATTTGATGCGTAAGATTTCCACTCTTTGATTATCCCACCAGGAAGGACAAAATTCCATACCCATTCGTCCTTCCTCATCTGGATAGATCATTTCTCTAGCAATAAAACTGATTTTTAACTCAGTTACATCGCCTGACTATACTTCATCTAAAAACCAAATTCTTAGTCTACTAGATTCTTTTTCTACCTTTAGCATCTGCCCATTTTGAGAAGCTGCATAATCGTATATGGAATCTGTGGGTATACTCAGATAGACCCCGTTCTGTGGTCCTCGTGTGGTCTTAATGGTAAGGTAATACCAGATTTCAATAGTGGAATCATTGTTAATGGTAACTTCCACATTTTCTTCTTGGACAACAAAATCAGGTTCTTGTGTATAGATGAGACAGGATAGGATCCCAAGGCATTCTTCAAATTTATGGTTCTTCCCCTCAAAGAGATGTTTCAGTAAATTAGCTCCTTATATCTGGTTTGATTGAATTCATAACCCAAGAAGAGAGAGCAGGAGGCTGCCAGCAGGTGTAGTGCGGATACATTCGAAAATAGCAGTGAAAATTCTCAACACTACACAGCATATCACTAGTATTCAGGAGGCCTGCCAAAAAGCAGGGGGAATCCTGCCTGCTTTTTCTGTATTTCCATGTACAGTAATTGGGTTTCCTCCCAGGTGAGCTTTTCAAAATCAACAATCCCCTCCAGGAGGAATAAATCTACTTTCCGAATACCCATCTTCACCACTCTCAGGGTGAAAAAAGGTTTCCTCAGTGACTGGGCATACTCTAAATCCTGCCACACTGGATAGGTGTACACATCTTTGACAATAACTCCTACAATGATATCTGACTCTGCTATTAACTGCTCAAAGAAAGAGCGCGGCTTTCTCCTAAAATCTAACGGAGTATGAATTTTGCCTGCATCAAAGTAGTCTTTGAGATAAGACTTACATTTCCGTTCTGTACTTGTGTGGTACAAGATAGAAGGCTGGACCATATAGATTTTCTTTTTGTGTGGGTCCTCTTTGCCGAAAAGTCTTTTCAAAGGATCGAGCATATACTTCAAAACGTGTCAGATATTTTAAAGGTTTTGATGTAATGATGATAGTAGGTACGAGAAGAGTTGTTATTGCTGCAGGACAGTAAACTCCGTTTCCAGTATGCTGTATTCCTTTTCAGTGAGAACCTCTTTGTGAAGGGGGATAATCAGCCGAGAATTGCTCATGAAGATAATATCTTTCAGTTCCTGCAAATAGGTGAGAACCTCATAAAAGCTGGTCTGGGAAATCAAGTACTCCAGGCCGTCCAGCAAGACCACAGATTCCTTTGTTTTTTTGGTAAAATCCCGGATAATATAAATGAGCTTGGAAAAACTGTCCGGGCTGATGGTATTCTCCACATCAAACCGTGACAGCCAGAGGATGGGAGTTTTCACCAATTGATATTTTCGTTTGATGGTGTCAGGGAATTCCCTAGAGACCACAAATCCAGGGATGCCATGGGTAACCAAGTCACAGAAAATCTGAAATGACTTTTCAGGTTTTTTCTCCAGTATAATGTACCCACCTGCAGGGTCCAACCAGTGAGTGATGTCCGTTTCCAGCTCTTTTTCGGGAATAGGTTCCACAAGCACTCTGGTCCGGTCAATAAACACACCGCACATTCCTGCTAAAATTTCTAAATCTTTGACATCTTCATCAGTCACCAGGCGCTGCATATTGGCGGCACCTAAAGCTGCAAATACTTCATTCTGGATGATGATGGGAACCCAGACAACGCTGCTGGATTCAAAGAGCTGCTTCCCTTCCCCAGTAGACTCTTTTACATGGATTGTCCTCTTTTCTAAAACACAGCGTACTGCAAAGTATTCAGAATCCTTCAATGAAAGGGACAGACCTTCCGGGAGGGAACTTCCTTTTCCGTAGTGGTAGTCCAGGGTTTTTTTCATGGGGTGTATTAAGAAAATGCCACACTGTTCAAATCCAAGGTTAATCATACATTCAGTGATTACAGTAATCCCATTTTCCCAGTTTTTCTCTTTTTGAAGGCTCTGACTGGTGTTTAATAGAATTTCCAACCTCTCTGATCTTTCCTTAATTTTATTTTCCAGCCATTTTTTGCTTTCTCTTACCTTCTTCTCCAGTTCATGCCTGTACAGGGCCATTTCTATGACAGCATGCAGTTCCCTATCATCAAAGGGTTTCACAATATACCCGTAGGGTTCAGCCATTTTGGCTCGTTTTAAGATCTCTTCATCTGCGTATGCTGTCAGAAATACCACAGGAATATCAGCCTGGTTATGGATGCGTTCAGCCGCTGTAATACCATCTATTTCCCCTTCTAATACAATATCCATCAATACTACATCTTTGCTGTGTGCATTTCGCACCGCTTCTTCTCCAGAAGATACTATAGCAGAAACCTCATACCCAGAATCTTCTAAACTCTTTTTTATATCATTAGCCACAATTGTTTCATCTTCTGCAATCAAGACCTTTGCCATTTTCATTCACCTTCTTGCAAGATGAAAGGCTGTCCCTCACTCTGAATAAGATTATTATCCCGTGAAGCTGGGTCTCCACTGAAATGGTAACCGAGTTCAATCCCAGAGAGTGTAATCCAACGTACCCTGTCATCACGGATTCTTCTTTGCATATCTAGTTTTCTACTCCCTCTCTTTTCAGCCCTCTCTCTGAGGATATATACATTTGTTGTGGAAAATATTTAAACGTTGCGCTCCTATACATTTTGGATGGACAAGCAAAGAGAAATATCTTTTAGAATGCTGAATCTTTTAATATGAAATGAAGGGGTACATAGTTCGAACTAAAGGAACATTGCCCTGAAGAATACAACGACCAAGATGACTACAATAATTAACAGGATGAAAGGTATGAACAGACTTTCTAATACTGCAATGATGATGGCCACAACATCTATCCAAGAGATTTTGCCTTTTTTTTGGTTGTTCATTACTGTGTATGGGAGTCAGATATATAAGATTTTTACCCTTCCTGCTTTATACTATTCTGTCTATGTGATGAATTGCTTGAAAGAAAAAGAGTACTGGCGCATTTATTACCAGCAAACAAATTGATATACGAATAGCTCTCAGAAAGAGAGTGGGCCTGGGGGGATTTGAACCCCTGACCGCCTGGTTATGAGCCAGGCGCTCTGCCAATCTAAGCTACAGGCCCTCAATTTCCCATGGATGTTCAGCTATTTATAGTTATTGGTTTTCGATTAAAGCAGCTAAGGGTGTCTCAATTCTATTGATGCATTTACATGTTCTTCTGTTCACAGACTCAACACTTTTTTATTTCCCTTACCAATGTATTCTATGGAGCCCCATATCAGAGAACGTATCCACCAGCAGCTGAGATGCATCCCTGCAGCAATCAGAAAGGACCTCCCTGATAAATATGAAAAAATTGGTGATATTCTCATCATTTACCTGTCTCCTCCATTAAAACCCTACAAGAAAGATATTGGAGAAGCATATAGAACTGCTTTTTCAGTGAAAACTGTTCTGCTCAAGGGAAAAATCCGTGGAGAGTTTCGTGTTCCCGATTACCAGATTATAGCAGGCTCAGATACTGCAACTGTTCACAAAGAAAACAGCATCTTGTACAGCCTGGATCTATCAAAGGTAATGTTTTCTTCAGGGAACATCCAGGAAAGAATCCGCATGTCCAGACTGCCTCATTCCGAACAGGTGGTGGATATGTTTGCTGGAATTGGCTACTTCACCCTGCCCATTGCCAAATTCTGTCATTCTCATGTGTCAGCAGTGGAGAAAAATGAGCAGGCCTACAATTTCTTGTGCCAGAATATTGCATTGAATAAGGTGCAGTCCCTAGTTACCCCCTTTTTGATGGACTGTAAAGACTTTCACGGGAAGGCTGATAGAGTGATCATGGGGCATCCTCATGCGTTGAAATATCTGGGAAAGGCCTTTGACATTGTAGAAACAGGATTTCTTCACTATCATGAATTTGCCCCAGAAGGAATGATTAACAGGGCTGAACATCGGTTGAGAACAGAAGCTGGAAAAGCAGGAAAAGATATTGCAGTCCAAGAAATACGAAAAATCAAAAAATACTCTCCCGGAGTATGGCACATTGTCTGCGATGTGCAAATTTTCTAGTGAAGCGTCCAGAAAATACAACCAACCTTTATCCCTCCTGATTATCAGTTGATTTCGCACCAGATGACCTTACCAGTCCTCTGATTCGATCTGTTGAAGTAATTTTTCCATTTTTCCTTTGTGCAATCGGAAGTATTTACACCTCTTGGTGATATCATCTTCCCACCGAGGATGGATGGTCATGAAATAGGTTTGCTTTATCTTGGGAGGGATTTTCTCCTCACAGAGTTTTGTTCTGTCCCTCTGACAAATATCGCAAGCAGAGTAATATTTAAGGACACATTGGATCTTTTCTTTTGGTGGAGTTTCCTTCATTACCCTTTCTTTTCAAGGGGGCTTAAAAGGTTTTACCTCCAAGGTAGCAAAAAAAAGAACGCTATGTATTGTGCGAAAAATTTTCTAAATTGTAAAAAGTTCAAGAAAGATGTAGAATTACAGATTCTATATCTTCTTCTGGTAGATCTTGTGGAATTCTTCCATCCGTGCTTTTCCTACAGTGTGCGTTATATACATATTTGATCACCTCAACTCCTACTGAAATAAGGCATATATAAGATTTTCTGAATTAAATATGCTAAATTTTGCATTAAAATGAGAAAATATACGTGATTTAGCGTTTTTGTGATTACGCAATTGTGCGAAAATCGCAAGTAATTAGTAAATGTGATTGCTGCAGAAATGAGTTTCAGTATGTATTTTTTTGATTGCTAACTCACTTGACAGCTTTAGAACATAAAGGTTTATAAATCTTCTTTAAAGAGTATTTTTATGGAGTATGTTGGTGCTGTCCTCTGCGGAGGATACGGCACTCGTCTGAGACCCTTAACAGAAGAACTTCCTAAACCTCTCATTGAATTGAAGGAAGGATATACCATTCTGGACAAGCAGCTCTTGAATTTCAAAATCGCAGGTATAAAAAAAGTGTACCTTTTAGCTGGGTATCTCCACGAGAAAATCTTTGAGCAGTATCACACCTCCTGGAACGATATCACGATTGAATACTTAGTAGAGGAACAACCAGGGGGGACCCTGTATGCTTTGAGAAATCTGTTCAACACTACCGCAAAGGATGCAGTGGTCATGAACGGAGACATTGTGTCAGATTTTAATTTGAAAGAAATGCTTACATGCCACCGGGAGGGGGAAATGCTCATATATGTTACACCATTAGTGTCCCCTTTTGGAGTGGTGGAACTCTCAGACAGTAAGATTGTCTCCTTCAAGGAGAAGCCATCCCTTCCCTATTACATCAATGGAGGAATCTATGTGATTTCTTATGCACTCAGGCCATATTACAACCGATATGAGAGGGGAGATGCAGAAAAGCTGGCCTTTCCTTCCATAGCTACTGACGGCCTGCTCAGGTACTATAAGGAAGACAATGTGTTTTGGCGATCTGTGGATTCGGTAAAGGATTTAGAAGCAGTTCAATCTGAATACCAGAACAAAAAAGACAAACCCTGGGGGTATGAGAAGATTATTGTATCCACAGAGAAGTACTTAACCAAGGAGTTATACATCAAAAAAGGGGAGAATACGTCTTTTCATTACCATGAGAAAAAGGATGAAACCCTCCACGTGTTCAGAGGAGAAGGGTATGTAGAATTTGAGGACCACCAGAGTCTGTTGAAAGAAAATGAAACGTTGAGAATTCAGCCTGGAGTATCCCACTGTATTCATGCTATCGAAAATTTAGTCCTGAATGAATATTCTACACCCCATCCTGAAGACAGCATACGGATACAGGATGCCTATGAGAGAGTATAACAGAAAAGATAGCAGCATATGATGAAGATAATAACTGCTGAGTATTTCTGGGTTACCAGTCTCATATTCATTCGAACCAGATACTTCTTCCACCTCTTCACTACCTTTTTTCTCTTCTCTTGATTTGTTGTATCTGCTCTTCTTGAATTTTCCTTGGCATCTTTCCCAAATTTGGACGCAAGACCACTCCAGATGCTGATGGCATTGTGAGTTACATTCCCAACTGGATATTTATACTCTTTCTCGAGGATACTTTTATAAAGTTTCCATCCTAATAGGAACAAATCACAAAGAAACTCAAAATACCAGGGGGTGAAGAGTCTATCCAGCAGGAAATTGAAACTGTGTTCTGTGAGGGAGATATCCTTAAAGAGAGGAGGTTGAATTGATGTTTGAGGGAAGAAAGACGGATAATTTTACGATGAGAATTACTCTGGAGACTCTTCAAAATATTATCGGACCTAACGGATTGAGATCAATCTTAAACCATGCTCACCTGCAGAAGTACATTGATAATTTCCCTCCAGATAATGATGACTTAGAAATTCCTTTACAAGATGTCCATATTCTCCATCATTCTCTCTTCGATCTCTTTGGAAAAAAAGGCGTTCGATGTCTTCAGATTTGTGTTGGTCGAGAAATCTGCCGGATCGGCTTAGAAAAGCGCTCAGGAATACTGAAAGTTCTGCAGTTATCAGCCCGTATCCTGTCAGAGAATCAGCAGCTGCATGCAGTCCTGGAGAAATATGTGGAGGAAGCTGAGAAAAGGCAGCCCACTCAACTGGGTGTTCCTCGACTCACACTAATTGAAGAGGAAAAGTGCTTCCTCCTTGTTGACAGAGACTACCACATGAGCCATGGAGTAGTATCAGATGAACCGGTGTGCAATGATATTGTGGGGACACTCCAATATCTTGTGGAATGGATTACCGGGCATCCCCACAAAGTAGAAGAGATTGAGTGCAGAGCCATGGGAAATCCCGCCGATGTTTTCAGAATCTCAAAGAGAGCATGGAATAGTCAAAAATGAATAGGTCTGAAAGAATAATCCAGTAATCGGATTCCGGACACAAAACCCCATAAGACCCTCATCCTTTTTGAGATCGATTGGAAACCACCATAGAAGAAGGTTTGTGTACATTTCTTACTGTTCAAGGCAGTTGCAAAAGCAATCTTCTTCATGAATTCTTGACAACACTCCAGGAACACTGAAAACTTTAGAGATATCCTTGATTCACTTCTTTAATGAATCACATTATTACAGCATCTCTTCTGCAATCTTTTCTGCGATATCTAGGTAACAGAACTGGGCATTGGTAATTCTCATTTTCCAGCACCCTCCCCTGCACTGGACTGCATACTTACACTCAAGACATTGTTCAGCCAGGGTGTCCCATATACCTGTTCTGAACTGGTGAAATCCATTCCACCATATATCCTTTACATTCTTCTCCCGGATATTCCCTTCGTTAACATGAACGAAATCAGAAGCATTGCATCCCTGGATTTCGCCTCGTTCCATAATGGTAAGAGTACCAATACCGCTCCCGCAAAAGAAGGGCTGGCCTCTTACTTCTTCGTCCAAAGGGCCTAAAAACCCCAGATTTTCTCCCATGACCAAAGGAATGCCTTCATCCTTCCGTTTCTTCAACGCAAACCGCAGCGCTTTCTCAATGACAGAAGGGGGATTAGATAACCCTCGTGCCCGGCCTTCTGGCACCACACTGTTTAACCGGTAGTAATCGAAATTCCGCTGCAGCAGATCTGTGAGAATTTTGGGAATTTCAGGTAGATTTTCTTCCCTGAACACAGTACATGTTCCCACCCAGGGTACACCAATATCCTTCTTCAGAATGTCTATTGCTCTGACTGCTCTTTCATAGGCACCAGGTACGCCGCGGATTTGGTCATGTTTCTTTCCGTACCCATCAATGCTGACCATTATTGAAGCACACTCAATTCGAGCAATCTCATCTTTGTACTCCTCAACTGCATATCCATTGGTGGCAAATCCAGTCTGGGAAATACCTGCATCTTTGGCATGGTCTAAGATTTCAAATACATCCTCCCGTAAAAGGGGTTCACCCCCAGTAAGAAAGAACATCTGACATCCCAGATTAGCGAGATCATCAATGACAGGGAGCACTTCCCGGGAGTGCAGCTCATCAGGGGCTGCTTTTCCAGAATCACTGCCACAGTGAATACAGTGGTAGTTGCATTCTTTTGTACACTGCCACTGGACAATTGTGGGTTTCAATTTCTGCTCTTCCACCAGGGAAGTGCACAACTCATTGTATTCCTTTATGGAAACATCAGACAGGTCTAACATACTACCACCCTCAAAAAAGAGAAAGAAAAAGAGAATTCAACTATAGACTTGCACCTGGTGGAATGTATAGGGGCTGTACCACAGATGCGACCATCAATTTTTCCAGTTTTTTCACACTCATTTTTTTAGCCATGGTTATCTTCACCTCATACGTACTATGGACAGAAAATATATAAGGTTATCGGTTTGCTCAGCTTTCCAGTTCTCAGTAATTATTTTGGAAATTCAGCTCATTCTATCCTTTTTTTGAAGATGTTCTTTTATGATTGGGACCATATAGGCTGTATAACTGGTGGCTGTGGCCTGTTTGCAGGTGTTGCGACATCTGCTTCATGCTGAGGTATATATGGACCATCGGTGTTGAGAAAAATAATGCTCACTACAAAGAAGAAGAGTAGAAATCTTTTTAAAGGAAAGAAGTACAATCTAATGGGTGATAGGATTGATTGAGAAGTTAGACATGGTAACGCCCCAGTTCATAAGGTCAATGTCACTGAAGAGACTAAAACTTCTTTCAACCTTTATGCCTTCAATATCCTTGGTAATGGCACTGCTGTTTTTATACTATTCCTCCTGCTTTGATGATAGCTTTTTTGGTGCCCTTTTTTCAGCACTATGTTTTCTTGGTGCCTTTATTTTTGGCATTATATTCTTGATTTCACTCCTTACCTATCTTACTCTTCATGATCTGGAATCTATCTTCACAAAATCTATATATGATGGAATCCCTGCAAAACCTTCTTTACATTCTGTCCTCTATCAGCTTTCAGATTTTCTCTCTGACTATGGTGAAATACTGAAACGAGTTCTTCCACGGGTTTTTCCATCTGTGAAAAAGCGTAACGTAAAATATAACATGACAGGAAGGGTCTTCACATATATTTCCCTATCCACACTCGTGTATTGGTTTTTTGTGATCTTCATTCCCGCTGCATTGCTCAAAGAGCTTTCTAATGAACTGTATGAAGGGTTGGTTATCCCATCTCTCTTTGTGATAACTGTTATCTTTTTTGTGGTTAAAGAACGTGTTTTCGAGCATTACACCTGCAAATTAGTTTCATCAGAAAGAGAAAGGCTCAGAAAAGAGAAGAAGGTACTCATTGAAAGGTTTTACAAAGGGCTTGATGCTTTTGCACGTGGGAATATAGTCCATATTACTGTGCTCAGCAAAGAAAATAAATTGCTGGAAAAAAGGATTGCTCAAATAAACCAGCAGATTGAGAGAACTGGAGAAGTATTCAGCTTTCATAGATCACTGAAGTTGGCCGTTGTAGTCTCTTTCATTTTAGTTGCTGGTTTATTTTGGCTGCAGATGTGAATATTAAGCGTTGATGTTGAAAGGACACAAAACTCTATCACCCCGTGAGAATAATTCAGACAATTTTCTGTTTCGTATTTTTCATTTTGGAATGACTATATTCGGAAATAGAGTTTGTAACCATAGTTGTATATCCTATTCAACTACATAAATAATGACTACCACCAGAAGAACCCACACAAGAGAAGTGAAGAACAAGCCTTTGTCCAGAAAGAACAATTCTACTCTGGCTGAAATCTCTTTTTCCTCGTAAGATAGCTGCAGAAATCGGAACAACCCATACAGAACTAAAGGAATGGTCACCATCATCTCCTGAGAAGCCCTCAAAAAGGTGTATAGACTGTAGGACATAATCACCAGCGTGGTGGTCACACTTAGTAGGTGGTCCAAGAACTGGGGTTCATACAGTGGTGACCTATCTTTTCTTCTCTTAGCCAATGCTAAGAACAGGGCCAGCATGAACGCACATAAAATCAGCCAGGGAGATATATACACATTGATGACCACAGCTCCAGCTACTGCTCGTATCACAAACCCCACACTGATACTGATCACATCAACCAGGACTTTCCGTTTCAAAATTACTGAGTACAAAACAGTTACTGCAGTATACAAAACCGCACACAACCCAAATTCAACAGATAGCAAAAGAGCTGATCCATTTGCCGCCACAAACAAGAAAAGAGAAAGTAGTACTGCACACCAAGGAGAAAGAGCTCCAGAAGCTATTGGTCTTTCTGCCTTTCGTGGATGAAGTGCATCTGCAGTTCTATCTGCAAGATCATTGACCAGGTACCCTGCTCCAGAAATCAGACAGAAAATAAAAAATGCTGCACATGCTCTCACAAAAAGGGGGAACACAAAGAGGTCTCCCGCAAAGACCAGTCCAGCAAAGAGCACCAGATTCTTGTACCATTGATAGGGTCTAATGGCGGTGAGGATATCTGTGAGCATTGTACTGTGTATGTCTTTCCTTTTATATGTGTTAGTGTTGAATATACTGTGTTGAATGTACTGAACGTCTACGTTACAATGACAGAGACTGGTATTAACAGTACAGCAATGAGGTCTGTAACCTCAAAAATGCTGACATCCCTACTCCCTATACCGATTTCTGGGTTTTCAATTGGTTTTCCAATTCAGCCAGTTGTTCCTCGTATTCTTTCTTGTTGATCTCCCCATAGACGAAGCGAGCTTTCAATTCCCTCATTTCTTCCTGAATTTCTTTCTCACTGTACACTGGGGGAGGTTTTTTCCGTTTCATCATAGTCAAACCAGCAACAGCAACAGCAATGACCACCACAATGAGGATCACAATGCCTCCTACTGGAAGAGTTCCATCCCCTTGGGACTGGGGTGCAATCTGTTCGATCTCAGAATCAATCTGCTGTACTATGGCTACATCATCTAATTCAGAAAACAATTCTCTGGCTCTCACATAGTGATTTCTTGCTTCTTCATCATCTCCTTGCTGTAAGGATGCTTCTGCTTTCTGGAATTCTTCCCAGGCAGCTGCATACTGTGTACTATCTGAGATGTACTGATCCACCTCATCTGTGGGAACTTGATGCTGTTCGTAGATGGATTTGACCTGTTTGAATTCAGCTGCTGCTTGAGTGTAATCTCCATTATTGTACAGTTCAACTGCATTCTCAAAGAGGGGCAATCCCTGCTGTAACCCTTCAATGCGGTCCAGGTAAAGGGTGCACTGATCAGCTTTTTCCTGAAGATTCAATGATTGATACATGGTCAGCGCCTGCTCAAACTTTTCCTGGGCATTTTCAAAATCCTGCAGATTGTACAGATTTTCCCCTTCTGAAAAGAGATTATCTGCAAACTCTACTGATAGTATGTCAAAATAGAGGCTGATCTGAATATTGAAGCCAATAGGAAGAGAGTTCATGGTCCAGGTGACTGTGATCTCTTTTCCGGTGGACACAGTACCATCTGAGGGAAAGAACTCTCGTACTGCTGTTCCTTCTGGTAATGCTGCAGTAATGGTCAGGGTTTCTACAGGAAAATTGTAACCAGTGAGCAGATTGAAACTCCCTTCAGTTTCTCCCAATTCCACTGCTTTCCATACTTCAAGCTCACAGGTGAAATGATACCTAGTGTTGGGAGTGAGTCGGTCCCGGAACGTAATTTCCAGAATAGGGAGCCCTTCTCTTGAAATCATACGTGAATTGAGGCTGCCCTCAGCATCAGTAACCACCACATCTGTGACATAGGCCTTCTGGGAAAAGAAGATGTGCAGCAGCATATTCTTTATGCCTTCATGAGGGAGGATTGTTATCTCCCACACAGCAGTAAGGTTCCCCGTCGGAAGAAGTGTGTAATGCTGATCAAACTGAGTTATCACTGTCTTTTCTTGAGTAGGAATAAAAAACATGTGGGGAATAACGAGGGCAATCAGGATGAGTCCTTTGCTGTTCATCTTGGGAGTTTTGTCCTTTCTATATATATGGTTTGTGGTTAACCACAGGTTATGAGCAGCAAAGTGCAAAAACCTTAAATTGTAACAACTTCACATTGACATATGAAAGCTGCTGGACCCACAAAGCTATTCTTGTTTATCTTCCTGATGATGCTGGTTCTCCTCGGACTGTACACTGAGGCTGTTGATCGATCCTATGATGTGATAATTGTCAGAGCAGACCTCCCCATTGACTACGTGATTGCCCAAGCATATGCCCACAAAGAAGGAATTCCTATTATCACTACCAGACCCCAGTATTTAGAAGACCTTGTGCGAAAGGAACTCCAGGGATACCGATCAGAGGGGGCCACCACTGTTTTGATTATTGGTGGTGCAGATACTGCCATCTCTGCTGCTGTCGAACAGGAATTGAAAGACATGGGGTATCAGGTGGACCGATTATGGGATTGGGACAGAATTGGCACTGCAGCCAGAGTGGCTGTTGAATTGTGGGATTCTTCAGAGCATGCAGTCATCGCCAATGCAGATGTCTCTGAATCTTATTTGATTGCGTCGAGTATTTCCATCAATTTGGAGGCCCCCATCCTTCTGACCACAGAAGATGAGCTTCCAGATACCACAATAACAGCTTTAGAAACTTTGAACGTAAGAGGGGTCTTTCTGGTGGGTCCAAAAATCTCTTCAGGAATAGAGGAAGCGTTAAGAGCACGGGGATACGATATCCAGCGAGTGGGAAAAGATATTGAAATCTTTGATATTCCCATTATTAGGGATGAAAAAGCACTATGGCGCCAGGTATGGGAGCCTATTCCCCTGCTAACCGGGATAGGACTGGGACTCGGTATCGGTTATATCTTCTTTAAAGCACGTAAGAAAGTGAAAAAAAGGGAGATCCCCATGTTTGTATTGACTGAAGATGAACAGAAAGTGGTGGAAGCCATCGGAGATGGTATTAAACAGGAAAAACTTCCCGAATTGACCGGATTTTCCAGACCGAAGGTAACTCGCATCATTTCAGATTTAGAATCAAAACAGATTATTTCCCGAAGTAAGTATGGGAAAACGTACAAAGTAAAAGTGATGAAGAGTATTGTGGAAGATTAAATCAGGCTCCCTCACTGTTCTCCTATGAACAGCATACAAAGGGGATGGGATATATTCACAATGTGGAGAGTTTGGGCGTTTAAGATGCACAAAGTTTATAAAGGGGAAAGTCTTATATAAACACGTTGCACTTGTGTCCGGAATGCGATCTTTCACCCCCCCCTTCTTTGGACGGCTCGGGGATTTTCCCCGGCCTCTTTTTGCCATTTACCATTATTGAGTGTGCAATTTGTTGGAAGGTTTTTGTTTACTGATCCAGTGATTGTAGCATGCTTTGACACACTTTCCGCAGACATCACCTTCTAGCCCTAAAGAAACGATAAACCGTCTGCACTGTTCACGGTAGTTCTTCAAAATCTCTTTCTTCTGCAGAAAGGGACAGACATCTAGGCACGCTGTGCACTCACCGCAGTAATTTTTCATTTCGTGGTCATACAGCAGTTGGTGTGGACAGATTACTGAGGCAAACCGGACTGCACACCCTCTCTCTCTGGTGACAATTAATTCATTTTTTCCTCTCCATCCTAATCCGGCCAGTTCAGCTCCTACTCGCTGGGAAACAGTAAGTGTGTAGTAATCTTCCACCGTGGATATGTCAGCAGCTACACCTTCTGACGTGGCAAGAATGGGAGTTCCTGCTACGTACTCTGCAATTGCCTGTCCAATTCTATTCAATATTCTGTTTAACTCGTGGTATTCTCGAGCATATCTATTCCATGCGTTGTAGTCTGTTTTTCCTTTTTTTCTGACATTGATTGACTCTACGGCTTTTGGAGAGTGAAAAATCCCAAAAACAATCAAAGATTTTCCCTTTCCCAGTTCTGAAAGCTTTTTCTGCTGAACAGGCATCAGGTTTTCGTATACTTTTTTGTAGGGAGCTACTCCCAGAATTCCCTGTTTATTCCCTTTCAATTGGTTAAATAAATGCTCAATTTCCTCATTCATTGTCAATCCTCCGGATTTCAAACACTACAGGATTATTGGGATCAGGACAGCACACTGTGCACACTCCTTCTTCTTCCCAGGGGATGCGCCCTCCAAAACGAAGAGCAGTGGCAAAGGGGAAGATAACTAAGTATGCCCAGTGACAGATTCCGGGAGGAGTCTTTTCACCAATGGTAAAGGTGTCGCCCACCTTCAACCCGAAGGGGCAGGTTCCTCCTTCCAGTATTTTTATCACTCTAACGTGTATCATGGTCACACCTTATCTATTGTTTGAATTAACCGGTACGATAGAAGTTCTCCTAAATGGGCTAAATCTTCAGTAGGCAAATAAGAAGAAGCAGATTTATCGTAAAGAACAGAACAGCGAGGGGGAAATTCTTCTGTTTTTTCCCATAATACAATTGTTATAGGTATCAAAGGAAGAGCTGGGATCTGAAATGCTTTATCTCCAAAGGTGCGTCCCTCACCATCAAAGTATGAACAGCAGCGTTCAAAGTCTTTTGGATGTTCTCCAAAAACCTCCAGCAAAGGATTAATAGTCAACTGGCGAAAAGCCCCAAAGAAGGCGTATCCACCAGGTAGTTTATCATAGGTGATAAGGGCGTTGGTGAGGGGAACTTTTCGAGCTTCAGCATAGTGGTACAAAAGCCAGTAAAAAGTTTCAGGTTCTTCCACAACAGTGTCATTCAGGTTATCATGCACTATTCCATCCTCTTTGATACAGTAGTCTAAAAAGCAGATAGTGTCAGTAAACCCTAACCTGTTTTTCAGTGAAAGAATCTGTTCACCACAGCGTTCCCAGGTCCAGAGCTTGGATGTCATGAACCCAGGATGTCACAAAGCTATAAAAGACTTTTGATGAGTGGATAGATAACAAGAAGTCATAAATTCCGCTCAGTATGTATACAGCCACAGCATGGGAAGCTATTTTAATGAGGAGAATCATTTCCTTGTATGGAAGTCGAAATAAAAACCAGCAAGAGAATTGAATTGATTGATGTAACAGACAAAGCACAGAACATGGTGAACAAAGACTCTGGCATACTTATTGCCTTTGTTACCCATACTACAGCAGGCATCTACATTAACGAGAATGAGTCTGGATTGAAAGAAGATGTCTTGAACCTGCTGGATCAATTGGTTCCCCCGCAATCCTACCACCATAACAGGATAGACAATAATGCTGACTCCCACTTAAAGGCCATTTTAGTGGGGAATTCTGCAGTGATACCTGTAGAAAATGGGAAGTTGCGGTTAGGAACCTGGCAGAGGCTGTTTTTCTGTGAATTCGATGGACCACGACGGAGAAAGTTGCATTTTAGAATCATGAAGTAGTCGTGCAACAGCAACTGGTAACTCATTGATTATTTGCCAAGACTGTGAGTAATGCTGATAACCGGCTGGGGGTTGCTGTACGAGAATAACCCATTAACCCACTCACCCATTTACCACTTACCACAAAGTCTTTATAATATGTCAGAAAGGATGAACAATGCTCATACATACAGATCCTCATGTGTACGGTCCAGAAGAAGATTCCTATTTGCTGTTGGAAGCCCTTGAAAACGAAGAACTTTCAGGCAACGGGTTAGAAATTGGGATAGGCACTGGCATCATCAGCTTACACGTATGTCACCATTTTACTACATTTACTGGAGTAGATATTAGCCCACGAGCAGTGGCACTGGCACAGAAAAACGCACAACAGCACAGCATTTCAACTATCCAGTTTTTTGAAAGCGATCTCTTTTCTAATGTAACAGGAACCTTTGATGCAATTATATTCAACCCTCCCTATGTCCCTGCAGATGAGGATATCAAAGACATTGAAGACTTAGCATACAATGGCGGTGAAAATGGGAGACAGACAATCGACCAATTTCTTTCCCAAGTTGAAAAATATTTGAACCCTGGAGGGAGGGTGTATTTACTGCAGTCCTCTCTTTCCGGAATAGATGAGACATGTTCCCNCCTCAAAAAGAATTACTCTTTTGATATAATAGCTCGAAAAAAATTGTTCTTTGAAGAATTAGTCGTTTTCAGAATTGTAAAGGAGGAGGTTAAATGACCAGACGGGAAGACATCATCCAATTGTTACAGGAACAGGCCATGACCTCACATGAATTGGCCCATCATTTCCAGACTACCGAAAAGAATATCCTGTCAGATCTAAGACATATTAGAAAAACACTGAAAGGGACAGATCAGGATCTGGCTGTGAAAATGCCACTATGCAAAGGATGCGGCTTTCAATTTAATCTGAATTCTATCAAAGAACCGTCAAAATGCCCAAAGTGTAAATCCACCTGGGTCGAACCGCCAATTTACAGGGTGATCCCATGAAGGTAGGAGATCGCATCAAAGTAAAAAAAGGAGACCAACTATTTGAAGGAATTCTCCTTCCCAGATCTGAATTAGAAGATGAAGATCACATCACGTTGAAACTGGACAATGGATACAATATTGGGATAAAAGGAGGTGACATACAGCCTTTGGGAACTGCTGAACAGCTGGAAATGTTTCCTGAGATAGAACTGGAGAAAAAAGAAGGATTACCTGATGTGTCCATGATTGCCACCGGAGGGACTATCGCCTCCCGTGTGGATTACAGGACGGGCGGTGTGCACATGCTGATGGAACCTGAAGAGATTTTTTTTACCACACCAGAACTAGCTGAGATCATATCCTTGAAAAAAGTTTTATCCCCCTTTCGGGTAGCGTCAGAATCCATGTCGTTCAAAGAGTATCCAGTGATGGCTGAATTAGCAGCTGAAGAATTGAATCAGGGAGCTGAAGGTATTCTGATTACCCACGGTACTGACACCCTGCATTACAGCTCGGCTATACTTTCCTTTATGCTTCAAGGACTGCAAAAGCCAGTATGTCTGGTGGGTGCCCAACGATCTCCTGATCGAGGCAGTTTTGATGGTGCACTGAATTTGATTTGTGCAGGTGTAGTATCTGGCTATTCTGACATTGGAGAAGTAGTTATTGTCATGCATGGAGAGTCTTCAGATACCTACTGTTCTGTATTGAGAGGGACCAAAGTGAGAAAAATGCACTCCACCCGCAGAGATACATTTACACCCATAAATGAAAAGCCACTGGCAAAAGTGTGGCCTTCTGGTGACATTGAATATACGAACACGTACACAAAACGGGGAGATAATGAGGTGATTGCAGATACAGTGCTGGAAGAAAAGGTAGCCATGCTCAAGGCATATCCTAACAGTAATCCTGAAATACTAGACTTTCTGGTGGACAAACAGTATAAAGGGGTCCTCTTTGAAGCCACCGCTTTGGGCCACTTACCCACAGATACAGTGGATAAGAACTACTCCTGGTTGTCAGCAGTGAAACGGGCCAGAGAGGAAGGAATGCACATTGCGTTTGCCACACAGTGTTTGTACGGACGGGTGGACCCATACGTATATACCAACGGTCGGTTAATGCTGGATTTGGGAGTGATTTATCTAGAGGACATGCTCCCCGAAGTGGGGTATTTAAAGCTGGCCTGGGTGTTAGGTCATACCCACAATGATGAAGAGGTTACACAAATGATGCTTCATAACTATGCAGGAGAGATCACTATGCGTTCTCTGTACAGGGGGTAATAAAATGAAAATAGAAATAGAATTAAAAATGGCAAAACAAAAAGTAGAAAAGAAAATGAAATACCTATCAAATTCAAAGATACAGCTATTTTTACTGGTTCTAATAGTCGTACCTGCGGTGATGGCTATCCCCACAATGAGAATTGATGTCTTTGTGTTCCATGCAGAAACCTGTCCTGCCTGCGTCCAGATGATGGAATTTTTAGAAGGAGCTTCCCAGGATTACCCCAGCACGGTGATCCATGTATACAATATCAGAGATGAGGAAAGCAAGAGGCTGTACGATCTATTCAAGGAGGTCTATGAACTGGATATACAGGGTCGTCCCATACCCATGGTCTTCATTGGAAAGGATGCTTTTGGCGGGTATACTGCCACCAATCTCAAACTGGTGGAAAAAAAGTTGGAAAGCTGCCTCAAAGAGGGGTGTACTATTGCCCTCACTCCTGAAAAGGATTGCATCGTCATTATCGATCCCACACCAACTCCAGAACTGGCAGCAACCTCATTTTTAATACCTTTCCTGGTGGCAGCAGGCATCATCTCCTGCGTAACCCCTTACAATGCAGATATGGTAACAAAGATCAGGACCTGGAAAAGTGTGCTCTTCTTTCTGGGGTACCTTGTTACCAGTGTGCTGTTATGTTTTGCATTGCTGAATGTAGTGTTCGTGCTGGATGCAGTGATTCTATTGAACCTCCCGCTTGTTCTACTTGCTGTGATTCTGGGAGGTCTTGCTGTACTCTCAGTAAAGGCAAAGATACTAAAGGCTCCTCACTTCGCTTCTAATGCAATGGACCAGTTGGCTGAAGATCAAAGTGGATTCAGTTTATTCTGCCTGGGAATTGGAGCCTGTGTCATTTCATTGCTGTACACTGCTGGGATATATCTGATGGTGGCCTATAGAATGCTTTTCTTCTCCCTTACAGATCGATTCCTGCATTTTGCCGTGTTCAATGTGTCATTACTGGCTGTATTCATCCTGTTGTATATGGTGGCCCCTCAAAAGAAGAATCTCTTTTATGTACTTGTA
>JGI2172J19969_10000251_pt1 | contig 22393 bp, 19 predicted proteins | sample DeeMarSWOR230_32_FD_19969 | JGI IMG/M metagenome (IMG submission 19969)
CTGCAACTGCAGCGAAACCGCACGCATTGGCGCATTGCGGTGGAGGAACCGTTTCCGCGATGGCACCAAGCCACTGTTTGACTCGCTTTATGAACTTGTAGCTACAGGGGAAGAAACAAGAATTGTTCTCGAAAAAAGCAAGGCACCAGACTACAGGCAAAAACTTTCCGAAGAACTGAAAGCCATGGGCGATTCTGAAATGTGGCGTGCAGGCGCAACTGTACGGTCGCTAAGACCAGGACGAACAAAAACTTAGCTTTACCTTCCTCTTTCTTTGATACCGATTGCCCTTTGAAGCCAATTATAGCTTTTGGGGAACCCGAAAAATTTGTGGATTATAGTGAGTTTTAATTTTGTTGAGAACTGCTGTGTTATTTGTGAGTATAGCCCCCTTACATAAAGACCGAAATGTAGAGCGAACCGTTGCTTCAGTTATGCCATTCTAGCTGTGCAAGGCAGCTACCCCTTTGCTTTGACGTTAAGCCTGAGCGGTTTTAAACGAAGTGCACTTTAACGCAGTGTGTAGAGCATGAAATGCAGGGGTCGTAAGCCCTAACCAGCATTTCTAAACTCAGTTCAATCTCCTTCGGCGTCTTGCCAAGAACCTTGGGCAACAAGGCTTTCATGTCTAACTCGATGTTGCCGTGGTTCTGGTTTGTTGGGATGACGCAATTGGCTTTTGTGCAAACGCCTTTCTCGTTGTACGTGTAATCATGGAACAGTATGCCTCTTGGAACTTCAACTGCGCCGACGCCTCGACCCGCCTTAACTTTCACTTCCGGCGTATTGTAGTCTGGCTGACTCTGCAAACCTGCAGCTTCCAATTCATTGATAAGCTTAATCGAGTCTTCCACGTTGTGAACGACTTCCACAAGCTGCGCGACATTGTTCATGAATGGATTGTGGCATACAGGCTTCAGCCCGAACATTTCAGCTATCTTCTTAGCCAACGGCGAAAGTAAATTATAATTATTGTTCAATCTGGCAAGTGCGCCTACCATGTATGATTCACGGGCGTGTTTTGCTCTTTTCGCCGTAGAATGTGGAACAATGTATTCGTTAGTGAATGAAAGATACTCGTTCGCTGGTGCGGTGCCAGTATCAGTTGACGCAATTTTTCCATCGTAAAGTGCGTACTCGTCCGGGTTGGTTAGAGCGATAAACTCGGTTTCCCTAACGAGGTCAGGGAATTTGGGGGCTACACTTTTGAATAGTTCTGCGACGGCTTGAAGGTCTGGAACGGAAGACTTCAGCTTCTCTCTGAGCGCTGTCAATTCTCTCATTGAGGGAATCTTTGAGAAACCGCCTGGTAACAGCCTTTGAGGGTGCGTTGTCCTGCCGCAGAGCAGGTCAGACATTTCGTTTGCCAGTTTGTGCAAACGTAAAACGGTTTTGACTTCTTTAGGATTGGATGACGCAAGCGGAATAACTGAACCAACTCCCATAAGGTCAGGAAGAACTAAGAAACCTAAGTGCAAAATGTGACTTTGCATGTTCTCTGCGTGCAATGCTATTTTTCTCAGTTTGAGGTCTTGTTCGCTTATGGTTATGCCCATGGCTGCTTCTGTTGCTTTTAACGATGCAAGTGTATGACCTATTGAGCAGATGCCGCAGATGCGCGAAGTTATATGGTGTAACTCGTTCCATGGTCGCCCTACTACCATGGCTTCAAAGAACCTTGGCGCTTCAGAGATCGCCCATTCACATTTCTCTATGGTCCCATTTCTCACGTTCACGTAGATGTTGCCGTGACCTTCGACTCTTGTCACGTGGTGTACTTCAACATCAAAGTTTTTTTTGTCTTTCATCTTTTCCTCTCCTGCCAACCGAAATATAACCTAAACTTGCCAATCGCGTCGTCAACTGTGAGACCGTATTTGATTAAAACTTCTTTTTGGGAGTTTTCGTTCGGATTGTCCACTAGACCGCGGCATCCCCAGCATATTGTTCCTTCGTTGACGCAACAGGAGTTGCAGCCTGCTCTAGTGACAGGACCGATGCAGAATTGGCCTCTTTCAAACGCGCAAACATTCTCGTTTTTCTTACACTCAACACAAACAGGATAGTTGGGGATGTCTGGCTTCTTTCCCAGCAAAAGCGATTTTACTACGCTGAGAAATTCCTCTTTGTTTATTGGGCATCCGTGCACGTAAGCGTCCACCGGTATTACTGCATCTATAGGTCTCGCTGCGTAAGTGTCAAACAACTTGGCTTTCTCGCCGTACACAGTTCGCCTAACATCATCTAAGTCCTGATAGTTTTTCAAAGAGTTAATACCGCCAATTGTTGCGCATGAGCCGATGGCGACTACGATCTTCGCGTTCTTTCGGATCTGTTTCAGCCTGTCTTCGTCATGAAGTCGAGTGCAAGACCCTTCAATGAATGCTATGTCATAGTGGTCACTGTGTTCTTTCATGACTTCTCTGAAACTTACAACTTCAACCTGCCCCAGAAGGGTGAGAAGTTCTTCTTCCAAGTTTGCGACTTGCAACTGGTCTCCTTCGCAGCCTGCAAAGTCAAAGAAAGCAACTTTTGGTTTCTTCATTATAACGCCTCAGGTACTCCCTTAATTTTTGAATAATTAAACACCGGACCATCCTTGCACACGTAGATCTGGTTGATCTGGCAATGACCACATTTTCCAACGCCGCATTTCATTCTCCGTTCGAGAGAAAGAATTATGTGGTCGTCTGGAACCTTTCTGCCTTTTAAGTCTGCAATAACGAACTTGTACATGATCGGTGGACCACAGACTATTGCATAGGTAGTTCCTGGATCAAAAGTGACCTGAGGAATCAAAGTTGTAATTACGCCTATGTTACCATCCCACACTTCATTTTCAGGACACCAGTCAACTGTAGGCTTGAATTCCACATCATCTCTATTCGCCAGCGCAAGAATCTCATCGCCGAAGAGTAATTCCCGCGGTTCTTTACAGCCGTAGAGTAGAATAACACGACCATAATCCTTCCTGTTGTCCAGAACATAGTTGAACAAAGACCGCAACGGCGCTACACCAAGACCACCTGCAACAAACAGAAGATCCTTGCCCTTCAAGAACTCTGCGTCAAAGCCGTTTCCAAATGGACCTCTGACTCCTACCTTATCGCCTACATTAAGCGTATGTAATTTGGTTGTTACGCTTCCCACTTTGCGAACACATAGCTCAAACATGCCTTTCTTTGTTGGCGATGAAGACACAGAAATCGGTGCCTCACCTACGCCGAAAACAGAGACTTCAACAAACTGGCCTGGCTTGTGACCTATGTTGGAACCATCGTCCAACTTGATTTCGAATAATGTTTCTTTAGCGGTCATGGGTACCTTTTTAACAATAGTCGCCAGCTTCGGAACATAATCTATGCTGCCTTCAGTTTGGATTTCCACTTCGGGCTCAGTTGCAGGGGCTACTTGTACGCCCATGTTGAGAGTTTCATGGTACATGTCGTTGAATAGGTTGACTGGATTAGCTATGTCGGGAAGACAGTTTGAAGAACATCGACCACAGCCAACACATGAAATGAAACCAAACCGGTCGAACAGATACTTGCCTTTCTTAAAGTACCTGTGTCTGTATCTGGTAGGTCGCGTAGGACGGAAGTTCTCTCCCGAAGCGATTTTGGCAAAGTCTTCTAATAAGCATCCGTCCCACGTTCTTATCCTCTCGCCATACTCTAGCGATAAATCAGCATCTTCCTTAACGTCAAAACAATAGCATGTGGGACACACCAAGACACAAGAGCCACACGCTAAACACTTCTCGGAATGTTTCTCCCAAAACCCGCTTTCTCCATAAGTCTTGCTCAGCAGTTCAGGGATTAGTTCTGTTGAGAAGTCAAACTTTTGTTGCGCCATATTCATTATTTCCTGCTTTTTCTGGCCCACCAACTGAATGTCTCGCGCAAGCGCATCCTTAACATTCTTTGCGTATTTCATCAGAAGCTCTTCCCCCTTCGCGTGACCTATGTTGATAGCGTACCTGTTTCCAAGATCAGTCAGCATTAGGTCATAACCGTAATCAATTATAGCGCAGCCCATGTAGGGGGCAAAGCACCATTTTGACATCTTTTGAATGTTGACTCCAATGATAATGGACGCCTTTCTCTTTTCAAAGTAGTATGGGTCTGACTTGGTTTCTCTGAATATCTCGTCCATGTGAAGAAGAGCTACTATGTCATAGGGGTGGACGCCGATGATTACTGTGGGCTTAACATCAGCGGGACTCTTAGCCGAGAACCCCTTATCCACCTCATAAGTGACCAGAGTTTCGCGCTGAGGGAAGAAATACTTCTTCGGAGGTAGAAGGGTCACATCATAATCCAGCCGTAATTCGCTGGCGGATTCTAATGGTCCAAAAGCGAATTTGTCGCCTTTTGATTTGACACCTATAACATTCAAAGATTTATCTTTTATTAGGGTGTTAACGAATTCAGTAAAGTCTTCTTTTGAGATTACACGCATTTTCATCCTCTCTCTAAATGTCTAAACTTAGGGAATTTAGTGGGAGTAATGTGTAATTGCAGAATTTAATACTTTCTCATGAATAAACTATTATTTTAACGATTACATAGTGCGTTTGTGGCTTCTTGTTTTCGAAAACCTGAATTCAGGGCGTATTTTCTAAAGAACGAATTAAACGCGCTTAAGCTTAGTTATGCCTGCGACTTTCCAAGATAAGTTTTACGATTTTGCTGTTTCTAGTTTATATACAACTGCTTTTCAGTAATGCTTGAGAGCGATCTGGGTGAGTTTGGACAATGTTTGAATCCCCCCTTTTGGAGGCTTGGATTTTTGTCAAAGGATGATAAACGCCGCGTAATGTTAGAAAAAGCGATGGAAGAACATGACTACCAAGAAGGCTCCCTTCTGGAGATACTCCACAGAGCCCAAGAACTTTATGGATACTTGAGCAAAGACTTATTGATGGAGCTTTCTGGCTCTCTTAACCTCCCACCCAGCCACGTGTTCGGCGTGGCAACGTTTTACAGCTACTTCAAATTCAAACCGCTCGGAGAGCATCTGGTTACAGCCTGTTTGGGGACTGCGTGCTACGTGAAAGGCGTTGAAGAAATAATCACAGCAATTGAGCGTGAATTCAACCTCAAACGCGGCGACCCCACTGCAGACGGGAAACTCTCTCTGCTTGTGACCCGTTGTATAGGCGCGTGCGCCATGGCACCTAACATAATGGTTGATGGTGAAGTTATAGGTAAAGCAACAAGAGAAGAGATATTGGAACACCTAAGGCTTTTACTTGGAGGTGTCAAAGCTGAAACTATCTGATATCCAAAAGATAGCTGAGCATGAACTGGATTTTCAGAGAGCATACATGCATCGCATCAACGTGTGCTGCTCCAGCGCCTGCGTTCACTTAGGAGCCCTGAAACTACTCAAGGCATTTGAGGACGCGATTAAAGAATTCGGAGTTGAACGGCAATGCAAAGTCGCCAGAACAGGATGCGTAGGCACCTGTTCAGTCGGTCCAGTAGTGATACTTGACACAGTTGGACGCGCACTACCGCGCCTGTACCAAAGCGTAACTCCCGAAAAAGTTCGAAAAATAGTGCAGGACCACATAGTGTTAGGCTTACCCGCGGAAGAAATGCTTTACAAGAATGACGCGTTTTTCAAGAAGCAGCGTCGACTGATTCTAAGAAACGTTGGCAAGATTGACCCCTCAAGAATTCAGGATTACATAGCCATGGGCGGTTACTCTGCAATCGTCAAGTGCCTCGCAACGATGACCCCTCAAGGCATTATCTACGAAGTCCTCAACAGTGGTCTCAGAGGTCGAGGAGGTGCAGGCTATCCCACGGGTCAAAAATGGAGCATGGTTGCAAGAGCCCACGGCTCTCCAAAATACATCATAGCCAATCTGGACGAGGGAGACCCTGGCGTGTTTGCAAACCGAACATTAGCCGAAGCTGATCCCCACGCAATACTTGAGGGGATGCTTATTGCCGCTTACGCAGTAGGCGCGGAAAAAGGCTACATTTACGCGAGAGCTGAATACCCTTTAGCCATTGAAACCCTGCAAAAAGCTATCAATCAGGCTCGAGCGATGTCTCTCATAGGGGAAAACGTTCTCGAAACATCCTTCAAATTCGACATAGAACTGAGGCTCGGCGCAGGCGCGTTCGTGGCAGGTGAAGAGACAGCTATACTTGCTTCGGTTGAAGGACGCAGGGCTATGCCTCGTCCGCGTCCACCGTACCCAGCTAATTCAGGCTTGTGGGGAAAACCAACGTTGGTTCAAAACGTGGAAACGCTGGCAAACATACCCATAATAGTGCAGAACGGCGGAGCATGGTTCGCCAAAATCGGCACGCCTAAATGCACAGGAACCAAATGCTTCTCTCTTACGGGTCAAATAAACAATCCAGGACTTATTGAGGTCCCAATGGGAACCACACTGAGAGAGGTCGTTTTTGAGATAGGCGGTGGGGTCCCAGAAGGGAGAAAATTCAAAGCGGTCTTGGTAGGCGGTCCCTCAGGCGGATGCCTTCCTGAAAACCTTCTAGACCTCCCGATAGATTATGACTCCCTAGCGAAGGCTGGAGCCATTATGGGTTCTGGCGGCATCGTTGTGCTTGATGATACGTCTTGTATGGTTGATACTGCAAAGTTCTTCACAGATTTCTGTGTTGACGAATCCTGCGGCAGATGTACTCCATGCCGAGTAGGTCTTGTAAAAGTAAGGGAAATATACAAAGGAATCATAGAGGGGAACGGCAAAATGGAAGATATCGCCACACTGGAAAAAGCTGGTGCATACATTCGAGAAGCAAGCCTCTGTGGTCTTGGGCAGACAGCGCCGAACCCTGTCTTAACGACATTGCGGTACTTTATAGACGAGTACACTGAGCACATCGAAAAAAGGGTTTGCAGGGCTGGTAAATGTTTCAAAAAGGAGAAAGAGGTATAAACCATGAGCGTGGCAATGGTCACTTTGAAGATAGACGGTGTTGAAGTCACCGTTCCAGAAGGCACAACAATCCTGAAAGCTGCCAAGGACAGCGGAATCATTATCCCCACACTCTGCAATCTGGAAGGCTTAACCAGTTACGGCGGATGCCGACTCTGCCTCGTCGAGATAATAGGATCGCCTAAACTGTTTCCTGCGTGTGCCACACCTGTCAGCACAGGCATGGAAGTTATAACCCAGTCGAATAAGCTTAGAGAATACCGCAAAATGGCTGTGCAACTGCTTCTTTCAGAGAGAACTCACATATGTTCCGTTTGCGTGGCCAATGACCACTGCGAGCTGCAGAGCTTGGCGAATCAACTTGGCGTTGATCATGTTATATTCGAGCGGAACTGGACCAGTGAAGAGATAGATTCCACTCATGATTTTCTGGTCATTGACCGAAACAGGTGTATTCTGTGCACGCGTTGCATAAGGGTTTGCGACGAAATAGAGGGCGTTCACACGCTGGAATTGAAACTGCGAGGGAAAGACGCACAAGTTATAATGGACCTCGATAATCTCTGGATCAATTCCTGCTCTTGTACCTCATGCAGAAAATGCGCAAAGATTTGTCCAGTAGGCGCCATTTACATCGAAGGGGAACCCGTCTCTCACACCAAGAACAAGGATATTGCTGAATTTATCACTGAAAGGAGGCAACGAAAACGTCGACAGTAGAAAAAACCAAGTTGGCGACGATTTGGCTAAGCGGTTGTTCAGGTTGCCACATGTCTTTTCTCGACCAAGACGAGCTGCTTGTCGATTTGGCTAAGAAAGTTCAGCTGGTTTACAGCCCAATCATGGACATAAAAACCTTCCCCAAAAACGTTGACGTGACCCTTGTTGAAGGCGCAGTTGCAAACGAAGAACAGAAAAGTCTGCTTGAACAGGCGAGAGCGCAAACGAAAATTCTGATTTCGTTCGGTGACTGCGCTGTTACAGGGAACGTTACCGCCTTAAGAAACGCTTGGAGCAACAGTGACCAAGCCGTTCTCGAAAAAGCCTATGTTGAAAACTCTGACGAAAAAGCTCTAATTCCAGTGGATGTCCCGAAACTGTTAAAGAAAGTGCGTCCGCTTCACGAAGTGGTCAAAGTGGACTATTTCATTCCCGGTTGCCCGCCATCTGCGGCTCTGATAAACTATGTGCTAACCGAGTTATTGGCTGGAAGAACACCTAACATGGAGGGTAGATGCAAGTATGGTTGAGGAAGCCAAAATGAACAAGGAGATTGTGATAAGCCCGATTACGAGAATAGAGGGACACGCCAAAGTAACAATCTTTCTAGGGAAGGATGATTCTGTCAAGGAAGCTCGATTCCACATCACTGACTTCAGAGGATTCGAAAAGTTCTGCGAGGGACGCCCATTTTACGAAATGCCAAGTATAACTTCAAGGTCATGCGGCATTTGCCCCGTAAGTCATTTGCTAGCTTCAGCGAAGGCATGCGACGAGATAGTTGGAGTGAACCCGCCGAAAACCGCCGTCCTGCTGCGGCGCCTAATTCACATGGGACAAATAATTCAGTCGCACGCCCTGAACTTCTTCCATCTTTCTTCTCCAGACCTGCTCCTAGGAATGGATGCAGATCCAGCTGAGAGAAACATTTTTGGTTTAATAGAGAAGCGACCTGATTTGGCTATGCAGGGCATCAAACTGCGGAAGTTTGGGCAAGAACTCATAGAGAAAGTGGCGGGAAAAAGAATTCATTCCAGCGATTGGATTCTGCCTGGGGGAGTACAATGGCATCTTCCAAAGGAAAAAGCAGACTATCTTCTGTCTACTCTGCCAGAGGCGCTCGACATCACACTTAAAACGATTTCAATGTTCAAAGACAGCCTGCAAGGGTTAGAGGAGGAAGTGCAAAACTTTGGTAACTTTCCAACGTATTACATGGGGTTGGTTACAGCGGCTGGTGGGCTAGAACTGTATGACGGCAACATACGTATTGTTGATCAGGACGGCAAAATCGTGGCGGATCAGCTTGACCCTGCAAATTATCAAGAATACATCGAGGAGGCTGTTGAACCGTGGTCCTACATGAAGTTCCCATACTACAAGCCCTTAGGCTATCCAGATGGCGCCTACAGAGTAGGGCCGTTGGCTAGGCTTAACGTAGCTTCGCACTGTGACACACCGCTTGCCTACAGAGAACTCAAAGCGTTCAAGAAACTCGGGAAAAACGGAGTTGTTCAAAGCACGTTCCTTTACCATTACGCGCGTTTGATAGAGGTGCTTTTCTGCGTCGAAACCGCGAAAGACCTTCTTGAGAATCCTGAAATTCTCTCGGAACGCGTTCAAGCCAAAGCGTTCGTCAACAATTATGAAGGAATTGGAGTTGCGGAGGCGCCAAGAGGAACGTTGATTCACCACTACAAGGTTGACCCGCAAGGAATGATACGATGGTGTAACATGATTATTGCTACGGAACATAACAACATTGCTTATAACAAAGCGGTGACGCAAGTTGCTAAGAAATACGTGAAGGCGAAACAACTGCAAGAAGGCATGCTGAACAGGGTTGAAGCAGTCATACGAGCGTTTGACCCGTGCCTAAGTTGCGCCACGCACGCCGTCGGACAAATGCCCCTAGAAGTACAGCTTATTGACGCAGAAGGCAAACTAGTAGACCGAAAAACACGATAACGAGCGGTTCAGAAAGCGAAACAAACATTCTTCGGTTTAGTGCTTCGTTTTCTTTTTCCAGACGTAAGCGATAACAGCTATAACTGTTCCAATGATGATTGCGGCCGAAACTATTAGTAATGGGGAATCTGGAAACGTTGGTGAAACTTCAGGTTCTGTTATGTTAGCTGTGGCATACAAAATAGTGGAAGTGTAACCAGGATAGAGCATTTGACCAAATAAGAATACACGGGAGCTTATGTGTGGAGCACCGTTAGAGTCTAATGCCAAGTAGCATGGTCCCGAAGCGTCACGGACTGTGTCAGGTGTGTCTATGCTATAGCTTTCCCATGCTGTACCCGTCCACCTCGCATATTTCACGCCATCCGCTATGTAGACGATGCTGGGGTAATCATGTGGGCTCAGCGCCAGAAAACCTCTGAGGGAAGCCACGTTGACGTCTGAAGCCACGGTCTGGATGTTCCAAGCGGACCCACCCCAAGCGGACCCATCCCAGCTAACATACAAAATGGTGCTGAGAAAACCAGGCACGTCAGGACTAATAAAGTGCCCCGTTGAACAAATGAAATGTGGATAGCCTTTAGAGTCTAGAACCATGTTTCCGAAGTTGATTAAATTTGAGGAAGAAAGCACAGGTTCAATGGTCCACCTGGAATTTTTCCACACGGCGAGCTTGACGTTTACTGAACGAACCTCAACACCATTATCATCCACAAAAGAAGAATGGGTATAATACATTATGTATGGCGTATCGTTTGAGTCTAGCGCCAAAGACAAATGCATATTGATACCAGGCAAGTTGCTGTCTACGGTTACTGTTTGAATGGTCCAGTTGGAGCCGTTTTGGCTTGCGTACTTCAGTTTATCACCAGTGATGTAGGCTACGTGTGGGTTGCCTGACGAGTCTAAGGCAAGCGAAGAAAAGACTCCGCCGTCACTTGTGAATGTTTGGCTGTCCCAGCCTGTTCCGTTCCACGTGGCATAGGAGTTTTGGAGCGTTATGCGGGGGTTGCCGTTTGCGTCCAAGGCAAGGTCGTGCGTAAAAGCATAGGTGGCTAGTTGTTGGATGTTCCAGCCTGAACCGTTCCAGCTTGCGTACCTCGCATAGGGATGTCCCCTGTAGGCTATGTGAGGGTTATCGTCAGAATCCACTACGATAGGGCAAAAGCCATAGCCAATTCCAGAGGCGTCTTCGTCTACAATCTGAATATCCCACGACAAATCAGCATAAACAGGCACCGTCGACAAAAAAGCTAACAATAGCAAGAACATAAGAATGCTTAAGAACGCACTTAGGGGTGATGTCTTTTTCAAAGTGCAATCCTCTGTCTAAAATAACCCCTGTTTATCACAAAAGCGTTTCTGTAAAGATTCCTTGACTCAAGATTTCTTGACAAAGAACCAGCAGTTCACTCAGCGCTTCAAGCTATATATAGAGGGGCTATAGTCTTGTCCGAGCACATCAGTACCGCACCCATGAGCAGCAGGGATTTCCCGTCAAAATCGCAGGTTTAAGATGGAGAAAACAGCGGAAAAGTGGCTTAAGCTTTATGTAGTTGATATGAGATTTGTGAGTATCTAATGCACGCATGGTGCCTAGCGAAACGCTGCCAAAGTGAAAGGGGTAAAATGAAATGAGTAAAAATAAGCTGAAACTAGCCTTTTATTGGGCTGCAAGTTGCGGCGGCTGCGAAATAGCCGTTTTAGACATAAACGAGAAAATCCTTGACGTAATACAAATAGCCGACATCGTGTTCTGGCCCGTAGCAATGGACATCAAATACAAAGACGTTGAAGCAATGCCTGACAAGTACATTGACATCACCTTCTTTAACGGGTCCATCCGAAATTCGGAGCAAGAGCACATGGCCAAGCTATTGAGGCAAAAGTCCAAAACACTCGTTGCTTTCGGCTCCTGCGCTCATGAAGGCTGTATACCTGGCTTAGCGAATTTACATGACCGCAAAGAAATCTTTGAGCAGGTCTATCTGAAAGAAAAATCAGTTGTAAACCCAGAAGGAATTATTCCTAAAACTAAAACCGAAGTAAAAGAAGGCACACTGGAAATTCCAGAATTCTACGACACAGTTAAAACCTTGGCGCAAACAGTGGACGTAGACTATTATCTGCCTGGCTGTCCGCCACCCGTTAAGCTCATAGCCGATGCCGTAGACGCCATCGCTAAGAACGAGCTGCCACCGAAAGGCTCAGTGCTCGCACCGCTAAAAGCTGTGTGCGACGAATGCCCCAGAACAAGAGAGAACAAGAAAATCACCAAGATTTACCGAGTATACGAGAAAGCGCCTGACCCTGAAAAATGCCTGCTTGAACAAGGCATACTCTGCATGGGTCCAGCCACTCGCAGCGGCTGCGACGCTCAATGCTTAAAAGTTGACATGCCTTGCACGGGCTGTGGTGGAGCGGCTCCAAATATGCCTGAACTAGGCGCTGGAATGATAACTGCTTTAGCCGCCATATTTGGATATGACGAGAAGGATTTGTCTGCGGAGGATGTTGAAAAGTTGATGAGCCAGATAGTAGACCCTGTCGGCACGTTTTACATGTACTCTTTACCCGCTTCAATTCTTAGGAGAAAGGTGATGAAGAAATGAAAGAAATAAGCATAAACCCGATCACGCGACTTGAAGGTCACGGAAACATTTCCATATTCCTCAACGACGCAGGCGAAGTGGAAAACGCCTACCTGCAAATCCCTGAACTCAGAGGCTTCGAGAAGTTCTGTGAGGGAAGACGCGCTGAACTCATGGCTCAGCTTACCACAAGAATCTGTGGAGTCTGCCCAGTCGCCCACCATTTCGCGTCAGCCAAAGCCTTAGACGCCGCTTTCAACGTTGAACCGCCATCAGCCGCTAAGAAACTCAGAGAACTCATGTACGAAGGCTACATAATCTATGATCACATACTGCACTTCTACTATTTGGGCGGACCCGACTTCGTTGTTGGTCCTGACGCGCCCCCAGAGAAACGCAACATTCTAGGCGTAATCGAAAAAGCGGGTTTGGACGTAGGTAAAGAGGTCATTAAACACAGAGCTTATGGGCAGAAGATAACGGCGATTCTCGGCGGCAAAGCTACACACCCCGTGTGCGGCTTGCCCGGTGGCATATCAAAAGCGCTAAGTGAAGAGGACAGACAAGAAATTGAAAAGATGGCGGTTTCCACCGTGGAGTTCGCCAAGTTCAGCTTAAAGCTTTTCCATGACATAGTTTTGGGGAATAGCGCTTACGTTGACATGATTAAGAGCGACGCGTACACCATGAAAACTTACTATATGGGTCAAGTGGACGAAAACAACAAAGTCAATTTCTACGACGGAAAAATCAGGGTAACCGACCCCAACGGCAGCGAATTCCTGAAGTTTGAAGCGAAAGACTACTTAACGCATATCGGCGAGCACGTGGAACCGTGGACTTACGCAAAGTTCCCGTTCCTGAAGAAAATCGGCTGGAAAGGCGAATTCTACGGCAAAGACAACGGCGTCTACCGTGTTGGTCCGCTTGGGCGGTTGAACGCTGCTGACGGCATGGCAACGCCTCTGGCTCAAGCAGAATACGAAGTGATGTACAAAACCTTAGGCAGACCAGTGCACGGCACTCTGGCGTTCCACTGGGCACGTTTGATTGAGCTGCTTTACGCCGCGGAACGTGCAGTTGAGCTGGCGAAAGACCCTGAAATCACAAGCACGAACATACGCAATAAGCCTGGTGAGCCTGGTGAAGGCGTTGGCGTCGTGGAAGCTGCGCGGGGAACGCTTTATCATCATTACGTGCTGGACGAGAAAGCGCTTGTTAAGAACGTGAACCTGATTGTGGCTACCACCAACAATTATCCAGCCATCTGCATGTCCATTCGCGACGCGGCTAAGGGCTTGATTCACGGCGGCAAGGTTGACCAAGGCGTGCTTAACAAGGTGGAGATGGCGTTCAGAGCTTATGACCCGTGCTTCGCATGCGCAACGCACATCGCAGTTGGGCAAATGCCGTTGACTTTAGAAATCTACGACCACAAACGAGAGCTAATCAAAACCGTAAAGCAGTGAACGCTTCACCCAACTACTTTTTTAATCCTGTAACTATAAGAAATGTGGTTTTTGCCCGTTTAGTTTCTTTAGTTTTAGCAGGCAATCCAACGCTACTTTTTTAAAGCATGTTTGGCAAAATAGAAAATTAAAAGTAGCGAAAGTGGCAAACCGACTACTATGCTCCTTATTGTGGCGTTAATTCCCTTCTTGACGCCTCTTTTTTTGATTTGCCAAACCACAAAAAAAGCCAAATAAATTGCGAGTACAAAAGATGCATAATTGTTTGCCAAGAGACCGTATACGGTAAAAATCAGCGCTGGTATGTAACCGAAATAGAAAAGGTATCTTCTGTAGGTTAAGAAAAATCTCGTTGCCTTTGTGAAAGTTATTTCTGGACCACACGCCAGAACGTTAACTTCTGCCTTCTTCTTTAAACCTCTTAGAGCAGTTTTAAGGGGCATATCGACGCTTATATCGCTGTACCATTGCGTCCATAGATTTATGTCAAAAGCTTGGACGGCTTGATTTGCAAATATTCTAAATTTTTTTTGCCTAGCCTTCGCTGAGAAGTCATAGTCTTCTAAAGAGGTTAAATCTGGATCAAATCGAACAGTATCAAAAACTTTTCGGGAGATTAGTGTGTAGCCCATTGCTGCGGCTGCAATTTCAATTAAAGGTTTTTTTTGAGTGTTTATTTGTGAAGATAGGGCTTCAGTTATTTTTGAGGATGCTTCTTCGATTGTGTTAGTGTAGATGAAAACTCCTTCAGCTGTAAGTATTTCTACCCCCGTTTCCAAAACACGAGTCACCATGTTTTCTAGCGCATCTGCGCCCATAATGACATCGCTGTCCCAGAAGAAAAGCAAATCTCCCTTCATTTTTTCTATGCAGATGTTTCTGCCTTCAGGGATATTGCACTTTTTGATTATTATCTCGCATCCATTGAAGTCTGAATTATCTAAAAATTGCCTAGCAATTTTCACGGTATTATCCTTACTTTCTCCATCAACTAAGAGAACGAAAACTCTGTTATGAGGATAGGTTTGACGTTGCAGAGAAGTGAGCATCTTGTCGATAATCCATTCTCTGTTCAACACCACAATGCCAACTGTTATTAATGGAGGTATTGGCTGCATAGGCAATCGCTCTATATTTGAGACTTATTAAACTATTAGCTCTGCATCATAAATTTTCGCATAGACCTTTCGAATTAACTATAGTTAAATTTAGTTATTAGGCAGAAAAAGATTCTCATACGAACGAGCCTATAGGTGAAGAAAACGTTGATGCCTGATTATCAATGAATGAAAATTCGCACCTGAATCACTGGAGTAAACCTTTTTCAAACCGTTTCGCATTCTGGTCTCAGTGGCGTTTCCCATGGCGAATGGAAAGTACGATGTTCAAGAAGAACTGGAAAAGTGGCTCATTAACGCAGAAAGAGTTGTCGTAGCGGGAATTGGCAACCCCATACGTACCGATGATTTTGTCGGCGTGAAAATCGTTCAAGATCTGAACGGCAAAGTTTCAGAAAGGGTTTACCTAATCGAATGCGAAACAGTTCCAGAAAGCTTTCTTGAACCCATCATTGAATTCAAGCCGACTCATGTGCTCTTGATTGACGCCGCTTTTCTGGGGCTAAAACCTGGAGCTGCGCGGCTTATTGGTCCAGAACAGATTACAGCTTTTCCAGCAATTACAACACATATGTTGCCATTGCGCATTTTCTGTGAATATATTACTAAAATGACAGGCGCAAAAATCGCTTTATTACTAATTGAGCCCAAGAACGACGAGTTTGGGGAAGGCTTAACTCCAGAAGTTCAAGCAGCTGCAGAAAAAATCGCGAATATGCTGCAAAAAGTTTTTCTGAAATTGTTTAAAGAAAGGGATTGAAGAATAGCCTTTTGCGTAGTTATTTCTTTTCCTTTGATTCTTGGAAGAGCTTCTTCACTGCGCTGATTCTTGCTTTCTGCGCTAATACGTCGCTTGTAACTACTGACAGAGCTTCTTCTGGACACCACTTGACGCATTGCGGCTCACCTTCATCTTTGCACAGATCGCAGACGTGGACGACTTTGGTTTCGGGATGTAGCATTATGGCGCCGTAGTCGCAGGCTTCGATGCACCAGCCGCAGCCATTGCACTTGTCCATGTCCACCATTATGGTACCTGTTTCTTCAGATTGCGTCAAAGCGTCACGCGGGCACGCAGCAACGCATGGTGGGTCTTCGCAACGCCTGCAAGTAACAGCCATATTGGCTAGTTGGTTAACGCGTACTACGCGTATGCGTGATTTCAGCGGGTTGAAGGCTTTTTCCTTCGTCCAGGAGCAAATGTATTCGCAGATTTGGCAGCCTACGCACTTGTCGGGGTCAGCTGAAACGAATTTTCGTTCGTGGATTTTCACCATTTTGCTTATGCCTCCTGTTTCCCTTTAACAATGCTCAGTAAATCGGTCATGCCGATTTCTTTTAGTTTCTCCGCTTTGGGAACGCCTTCCAGCGTCCAGCCGCGAGACTCGTAGTAATCATCTAAAAGCAAGTTCAGTTCTTCCTGACTGACAAAAGCGCCTTTTACGGGTCCCTCGTCAGGTATGGGCATGTTCATGACCTTCCACGGTAAAGTGTCGTCTTTTCTGCCCAAGCCTTCTCTGATGTTGATTAGTCTGGCAACCGTGTTAATTCGCTCGCCTGACTTCTTGAGTTCTTCAGGCGTCATTTCGATTCCTGTCACTAAACGGTAGAGCTTAGCCATGTCTGCCAGTTCCTTGTAGTATGTGCCTCTTGAAAATTTACAAACTATAAATGAGTCGATGAGCGCATAGGTGTCTTCCATGTCTCTAACCATTTTTCCTCTGCCTTTTTCCGCTTTTAAGCGGTCAACTTTGCCTTTAACATCGAAAGCGTAAGCGCCGTGCCTGTTGTGATCTGCCCCTCGGAAGGAAACGGCGAAACCTAAAGCCGCGGTTTTGAGGCACCTCAGGTCGTAACCTGTGACTTCTAAGCCTTTGATGTGTTGAGCGAGTTTCTCGGCGCCTTTTCCTATTTTCTGTCCTGCAATTCTCACGCCTTCAGCAAGAATGTCACCTATGCCTTCGCGCTTGCCCATTTTCTCAAGAAGTTGAAGGAGTGCTTCGGAGTTGCCGAAGTTAGCTTCTATTCCGTCAAGGTCCTTTTGCGTCAGGATGCCGTTTTCGTAGCAGTCCATGGCGAAACTGGCGATGACGCCTGCGCTTATGGCGTCCATGCCGTAGTAGTTGGCTAGTTCCATGCCTTTTATGATTGTGTCTAAGCGGTCTATGCCGCAGTAGGGTCCCATTGCCCATAATGTCTCGTATTCCATTCGGGTCATGGTGCCTTTGTAGGGGCCTTCTGGAACTACGACTTCGTGTTCGCAGCGCATGGCGCAGGAGCTGCAGCCTATGATTTTTGCCACGAATTTTTCGTTCAGGGCTTCTCCGCTTACTTTGTCTGCTCCTTCGAAGTGGGCGTTGTTGTAGTTGCGTGTGGGCATGCAGTGTAGCGCGTTGTGGACTAGAACGTTTTCTGGAGTGCCCAGGGTTCTGTACTTTTGGGTTGCTGGTCCTTTCATGCGCTCGTGGAATTCTTTGACCATGTCCATGAATTCGTCGGGTTTCGCTGGAACTATGTCGCGTGTTCCGCGGACGGCTATGGCTTTGAGGTTTTTTGAGCCCATGACTGCGCCTAATCCTGTGCGTCCAGCGGCTCTTGTTTTCTCGTTTATTATGCAGGCTATTCGTGAGAGGTTTTCTCCGGCTAAGCCTATGGCGGCGACGCGTATGTAGTAGTCGCCTAGGTCGTCTTTTATGGCGTCTTCGGTTTCGGCAGGTGATTTGCCCATGAGATGTGAAGCGTCTAGAAGCTGTATTGATTCGTCGTCTATCCACAGGTAAACGGGTTTTTCTGATTTGCCTTTAAGAATGATGGCGTCGTAGCCTGCTCTTTTCATTTCTGCGCCGAATGTTCCGTGGGCTACGGCTTCGCCGATGGCGAAGGTTTCGGGGGATTTTGAGACGAAAGCGTGTCCGTTTCCTGCTGTGGGAAACATGGTTCCCGATATTGGACCGAGCGCTAAAACAAGCGGGTTTTCTGGGCTGAAAGGTTCAACGCCTGCTTTTGAGTTGTCCAGCCAAAGGCGCATGCCTAAGCCTATGCCGCCGATGTATTTTTTGGCGTAGTCTTCGTTTAGTTTTTCTACGTGGGTTTTTCCCGTGTTTAGGTCAACATGAAGAATTATGCCAGCGTAACCGTACAAACCCTTTTTTTCCTCCGTGCGTATGGAATTATTAGTCCGGTGAAAACTATATTAAGTTAATGGGTTTCGATGTTGAAAGTTGATGTGTGATTGCGCGGGTTCTGTCGGGTGGTGGCTTTGGGTTTGTTTGGGTTTTGTTTGAGGTTTTCTTGGTTTGGGCAACGGTGTTTCCGTGTTTGGTGTAATGTTATGCTCGGAACAGTCTATAGCCCCTCTTTATATAGTTCCTTTATGTAGTTCTGCAGAGCGCTTTGCGGATAGACCCCCTCTATAGTTTCTGCAATGATTGGCTAATAGGCTCCAAATATGCTGGTGTTCCTGTGAATCGGGCGTAAACAGAATAGCCCAGAAAACGGTTCAAGCTGACTCTGGCTTTCACCTCCACACGCCATAACTGAACAGGGCTGCGCTCCTGCAAAAAACCGCCTAGCCAAACGCCCCATAAAAACCCTAACTAAATTCACCAATTAACCAATTCACAAATTTACAACAAACACAGCTTAACGCTTTAGCAGAAGCCCTTCCATGTTCTTCGAGGAGACGGCATGCGATTGTAGGCACAAATAATATCACTGTAACTGTTAGAGTGATTTGAATTGATGCTGTATGCATTTGGTTTTTTAAGTGCTGATTGAATTTGGATTTGAAACTTGGTGTCAGTATCAACGAAAAATTAAAAGTTTATAAGTACAAATATGTATATGTAAGGACGAAGTACTTATAAGTAGGAGTTGCGTATATTGTTATGTATAAGGGCAAAATAATCCTAATCAATCGACACGCCTTGGATGGAATGAATGCCGAAAGACCACCAATAAGAGTTAACGATGTCGAAGAAACATTAAGGAATCCCGATAGCGTAGATGGTCGGCAATACAGGAAATGGATTGGAAACCGTACAATAATAGTCTATGTGCGAGAATGCCAAGATTATTGGGATATTCAAGGCGTATCATGTACAAGAAGGAAAATATAATAAAAAGGAGGAAAAGAAATGGAAAGAATAAAGTGTCATGAGTGCAAGAGTGAAATGAGTCCAGATATACTTTTCACTCATTTTCCAGAAGGGAAACTGCCTGTCAGAGGCTTTCGTTGTGAAAAATGCGGATATGAATTGATTCCTCTGGACGAAGCTAAACGTGTACAGAATGAAGCGGAAAGACTTGGTCTCTACGGTGTTGCAAACCCGCTCACAGGGCGTCACATAACGAAGAGTGGAAACAATCTCTCAGTTTATATTCCAAGAGAATATGAGAAAGAACTAAACCTAAAACCAAAAACTTCAATAAGAATGTGGCTTCAAGGAGACAGAATCTGTATAGAACCCGAAACAAGTTAGCCAAACCCAAGAATAAAACAGTCCCTTAAGAACCCTAACGAAATTCACCAATTTACCAATTCACAGATTTACAACAGAACCAGCTTAACGCTTTAACGGAAGCCCTTGATGTTTTGAGAGGGGATAACGAAGTTAGGCAAGGAATCATTGACAAAATAATGGAGTTTTCCAAATGGATTAACTATGATTTCAAGGAGATTTAGTAAAAAGAGACGGAACTAATTATCTATGCTCGCGCACCCCATGGATATAACTGAGCGTTATTGACGCTTTGCTGATGGGGGGATAAAGCTATTTTGAAGTAGGGTTTACAGTAAACACAAAACTTTTGAGCCACATTAAGTAAGATAGACTATTGTGATTGGCATGGTTGATGATAATTGCACAGTCGCTATTTTATGGCAAAAGATCAGGGTATATCACTTCTGCTAGATTCCGAAAGCATCGACAAAAAGATGCCTCAATTAAGTAGGCGAGCTATTTCTCTTTTGAAGTACCGAAGGACAGATTCCCTTGTATTTTCAAGGACACCCCATTTATCTGACAATTCAATGCTTCAACAAATACCTATGATTGAAATTGTAAGGAATAATGGCGAGATTCTTTACATTGAAGTTCCAAAAAATGAATATAAGACTAAATGTGCTTTTGCAAGTTGCAACAATTTTTTTATTAAAAAATTTGGTCAAGAACTTTTTAAAAAAGATGTTATAAACGCTGAAGAAACTAAAACTATCGAATTAGCATTCATTCAAGCTACTCTTAATGAATTTAATGATCGCAATCTTCTGGTTACCGAAAACAAAGATCTTCTCAACAACCGACTGTGGTTAGAGAGTAGATTTTCAAATAGGTTAAATATAACAACCATGGAACAAGCTTCTGAAATTATTGACTTGTTATTGAAATACAACTCAAAATTCGCTATATCTGACCACTACTATACTTCTAAACATCATTGGTATTGGCTTTCTTTTAGAACGAAAATTCCAAACTACCATGTTGATATAAGCAGATTTCAAAACAAGAACAAAATTTTAGCCGATTTGTTTAAAAGTTCTATATTAGATGCCTTTTCTCAAAGATTCTGCTTTTTACTTATGAGTATTGATGAGATGGGATACCAATTCTATTCATTGGTTAATAACGACACCAAAGAGAACATAACATACCATTTCAATTATTTCATATCACTAATGACAGGAATTTTTGATAGCCTAGCTATACACACTAAGAATAAATACAACCTAACTTTTGAAGGCTCACACATACCAAACAGGACATCTTTGCAAAGTGATAATGGCAAAGATTTCCTTAAAGCATTGAAGCTAAAAAATCCGGCGTTAAGGCACCATATTGACGCTAACTCAGATTTGATTAAACTGCCCTACCTTCTAAGAGATCGCATTATTCACAGAGAAGGCTCAAAAGCTACAACCTTTGCTGGAGGAGGTTGGGAAGCGAACCTACTTTTTATTCAGGAGGATTTTGTTGAGTGCCTAAAACGGTGTGGTGATAAACAAGAAAACTATGAGACATGGACAAAATTTGGGGTATATAGCGGCTCGTTTCTTAATCCTTACAAATTCGCAAAGTCGGCAACTCTGTTACTATCGCAATTTTGCGACACCTATCTACACCTTATGGGTTACGACAATTTCATTGAAAAAATGCGTGAAACTAATCCGCAAGGCGAATTCATAAAAACACTGAATGTTTTTGAAGAAGACAATTTAGGGTTCTAAGCTGATAATTTTGAAGTTCTAACACATTTACTCTAAAAGTATATGTCCGCCATCAAAACTAAAACTTGGTCGTGTCCTTTTAGTATTATGACTTCTAGGCAGTAGCCTTCGTGTATGTGGGTGTGTAGGAAGGTTGAAATGAGTTCGCTGTAGACGTGTTGTGCATTGAGTAGGCGTTCTCTGTTGGCTAGATCTGAAAGTAAAAAAATCTAATACCAAAAATAAAACAGAAAAAAAGAAAGAACGTGTTTAATTGTTTTGCCGCTTGTTACTTGGCTTCTGATTTTTTCTCTTTGACTTCTTGGAACAGGTTCTTCACGGCGCTTATTCTGGATTTCTGCGCTAGTTGCTGTGCTGTGACAAACGTCAAAGCCTCTTCAGGGCACCATTTGACGCATTGCGGACCATCCTCTTGATCTTTGCAACTGTTGCACGTGAACACCACTTTTTTATCTGGATGCATCATCATGGCGCCGAACGGGCACGCGCTGATGCACCAAGCACAACCGTTGCAAGCCTCCTCATCAACCATAATTATTCCCGTGTCTTCTTCTTGAGACAAAGCGTCTCTCGGGCAAGCAGCCACACACGCGGGATCTTCACAATGCCGGCAAGTCACCGCCAAATTGTTTATCGGTCCCAAGCGCAAAGCCCGTATTCTTGACTTCGTTGGGTTAAACGTGTTCTCGTTCGTCATTGAACATGCGTACTCACAAACACAGCAACCAATGCACTTCTCAGGATCAGAAGAAACAAATTTCCTGTCTTGAGGACGCACCATTAAGCTTTTCCTCCTTTCACAATAGAAGCGTATTCACCAAGATTTAGCTCGTTAAGTTTCTCAACTGTTGGAACGCCCTCCATGGTCCAGCCTCTTGCCTCATAGTAATCATCCAGCCCCACTTGAAATTCTTCATCATTGACGACCGCGCCTTTAGCTGGTCCCTCGTCAGGCACAGGAGTGTTCTTTATCTTCCAAGGCAACGTGTCGTATTCCCTTGTGCCTTTGCCTTCACGGATGTTAAAGATCCTCGCAAGGTTCTCGATTCTTTCGCCGTTTTTATCAAGTTCTTCAGCAGTAATCGGGATGCCCGTAGCCAATGTATAATAGTTCGCCAAATCCTTCAAACCATCGTAGTATGTGCCTCTTGAAAACTTGCACACTATCAGCGAATCGATAACGTTGTAAATGTGTCCATCAGGCACAATCATTTTGCCTCTGCCCTTCTCAATCTTGAAACGGTTCACCTTACCCTTCACGTCAGGCGAGTAAGCACCGTTCCTGAGGTGACAAGCACCCCGGAACGAAACACTGAAGCCTAACGCTGCAGTCTTCAAAGTTCTCAGGTCGTAGCCCGGCAGCTCTAAGCCTTTGA
>JGI2172J19969_10000252_pt1 | contig 22362 bp, 23 predicted proteins | sample DeeMarSWOR230_32_FD_19969 | JGI IMG/M metagenome (IMG submission 19969)
GATATTATAGGCAACAAGGTTGGATCGATTACCATGATTTACAATCACGAAATGAGAGAACTAGAGTCTGATCTGACTGATACACAGCACGAGTTTGAATCCGTGATCTGCGCCTCAATGCATGTGCACATAAGTAAAGACAAATGCTTAGAAACGATTGCAATAAAAGGCTCAGCAAGGAGAATTAAGCGTTTGGTTGAAAGACTCAGAGCTAGAAGGGGAGTGGACGAAGTCAGGCTGAACATTTTTTCGATTTGAAACGACTTATGGTTGAAAGCGGGAAGTACTTCGTCAGATGTTTTGAGATTGAGAGACCGCAGGTGAAGGTTTATATGTTGGGCACTGTGTTACATTTTCATAAAAAAGTGTTACCATAAGTATTCCTTTGCACATTTCAGCGCATGTTTAGCCTCTGTATTAGGGACTGCGTTGAAAGCAGATTATCCGCGTGGCGGGTGGGGCTTTGGGGTGACATATAAGGGCACGTTCATAAAGCTTGAGAATGTTACCACGGTTTACGAAGGGGAGAGGAGACCAGCCATCAAGGATGTCAATCTGACCATCGAGAGAAATGACCTTGTCTATGTGGTTGGTCCAAACGCAGCTGGAAAAACAACGCTTCTGGAGACCATCAACGGGCTGCTCCCTCTTTTCAAAGGGAAAGTCTCCGTTTTCGGTTTGGATGTGCTAACTAGGGGAAGGATTGTGAGGTGCGGGATAGGCTATGTTCCTCAAGACTTTTTGGTAAAACCTGGAGAACCTTACACTGCTCTTGATGTCGCTTTAATGGGACGTTACGGAAGGCTAGGTGTTCTCCACCGACCTGAGAAGGAGGATCGGGAAAAGGCGGTTGCGGCTATGAAGCTGCTCGGGGTTGGAGAGCTAGCTAATAGACCTATGGGTAAACTCTCTGGTGGACAGCAACAGAAGGTAATGATAGCGCGAGCTATAGCCAAGGAGCCAGATATTCTCCTATTGGATGAGCCCTTCAGCAACTTGGACCCCGAGTCAAGAGGAAGAGTTCCCTCTCTGGTAAGACGTCTTCATGAAGAGAATGAGTTGACCACTCTCATTGTAACTCACGACATCCATAATATAATGGAGCAGTGCCGAAGGGTTGTAGTCATGAATAACGGAAGAATTTTAGTTGATGGAACGCCTGAGAAAGCTCTACCTACCATGGAAAACAGACCACACTCCACTTCCACGGAGGCGAGCTGGTGATCTGGCTTGAGTTTACCATTATGCAAAGGGCCCTAGTTGCTTGCGTCCTATCTGGTTTCTTAACAGGGCTGGTAGGCGTTTTTGTGGTTAGGATGCGACTCTCAGCCATAGGTTACTCAATGTCCCACGGTGCCTTTGCCGGAGCAGCTTTAGGGATAGCTACTTCAACGAATCCACTCGTGACAGGGATGCTCTTCGCGTCAGCGACCGCGTTTTTCATAGGTCCTATAGCAGACAAGGCTCGCTTACACGCCGATACTATAACTAGCATAGTTTTTCCTCTCAACATGGCCCTGGCATTCGTGTTTCTAACTTTGACTCCTGAGATAGGGCTCACCAGCCAAGTGGCTAACGTCCTCTGGGGCAGCATAATCTCCATGACCAACACTGATGTGGTTTACCTTGTCACATTGTGTGCAGCAACTTCAGCAATAATCTACTTCGCCTGGAAGGAGCTTTTTGCAATAATGTTTAACAGGAAATTAGCAGAAGCAGATGGAATAAACACCAAGCCCTTCATATACCTCATAATACTGCTCTCAGGAGTAGTTGTAACTGTCTCTCTCAAACTCGTTGGGGGGCTACTCATCTACGCCCTCCTCTTCAACCCAGCTTCCTCAGCCCTTCAATTCCTCGAGGATATGAGAAAGATCATTATTGTTTCGCCCATTATTGGCACTGCCACGAATTTGTCAGGTCTTTTAGTTTCTCTGTTCCTTGATTTGCCGGTGGGGTCTTGTATAGTTCTAGTGTCAACCAGTGTCTTCGTCATAGCGGTTCTCCTGTCGCCCAAGCGAAGAAGAAAGGAGGTGAACTGAAAACATGAAAATCACGAAGCTGTTGATTCACGGCTTAGTCTTGATGCTTCCTTTGACATTTCTATGGACAGCGATGGCTGAAGCTGATACAGAAAAGCCCATTATTGTATCTACGACAAGCGCTGTAGGCACGATAGTTCAAGAATTCCTGGGAGATGCAGCTGATGTCGTAGTTTTGGTTCAGCCAGGCTTGTGCCCTGCTGACTTCGACATGAAACCAAGCGACATCTACGCTGTAAGTAACGCGAAGGTCTTGTTCCACCAAAATATCCCTGGAGAGTTCTGGTTACAAGGCTTGCTCGACGCTGCCGGAAACGCAGATCTCACACAGGTTGCTATTCCCGGCGCATACAACACGCCTGAAGGAGCAAAGAACTACATAAGGTGGGTGGGTGGAAACTTGAGTCAGATTCTGAACATTGACTTAGAATCCAAGATTTCGGAGATGCAAAATGATTTTGATGAGGTCTCCAGCTGGATGACAGGCAAAGCAGACGCTTTGGAGGCGTCAACGGTGAAGGTTATCTGCATGAACTGGCTGAAAACATTCGTGGAATCGGTTGGCTTCACAGTTGTCGCAACATACAATCCGCCAGAAACATTATCGGCCGGCGACATAAACAACCTAATAAATACGGCGCAGACTGAGAGTGTAGCCCTCATCGTAGACAACCTACAGATCGATGTCGACTTCGGGAAAGGAATAGCCTCTCAAGTGGGGGCTGAACACGTGGTATTAACAAACTTTCCAGGTGCTATTCCGGGAACCGGAAACTTGTCTCAGATGTTCCGTTACAACGCAGAGCAACTTTTCAATGGCACAGCCACTTGGAGATCTACAGCCACTCTTCGTGCAGAAAGGGAGGATTTGAAAAACCAAGTAGCCTTCCTTCAGATTGCAGCATCGTTGGCAGTCATAGCTGCTTGTGCTGAGGCAGTGTGGCTCTACATCGGAAGGAGAAAGAGAGAGTTACCGAGAAAATGAGTCGTAAAGCATACTTCAATGAAGTGGCAAAGACTTGGGACGAACGATTTTGCACTCCACAGCTTGCATCTTTTCTTGAGGAGCTTGTTCCTCAGTTTGGTCTGAAACCAGGACAGAATATTCTGGACGTAGGTACCGGAACAGGGGTGTTAATTCCCCATCTTATCCAAGCAGTAGGGCCATCCGGCTCAGTTACAGCAATCGACTATGCAGAAAAAATGGTTCAGATATGTGAAGCGAAACATGGACACCTTGAAAACGTCAACGTAAGACTTCATGACATTGAGGAAGATACCATAATGTCAGAGTCTTTTGACGCCGCCGTCTGTTTTGGCTTGTTTCCCCATCTCAAAAAGAAGAAGAGTGCTTTGAATAATATGAACCATGCACTAAAACCTGGAGGCATTCTCGCAATCGTTCACGCGCTGAGCAGCGAAGAGATAAAAGCTCATCACGCTACGGCTTCATCATCTGTCATGAACGACACCATGCCAGAAGAAGCAGAAATGAGACGTCTACTGAAGGGTACCGGATTTGCAGACATTCGCATCAAAGATGAACATGGATGCTACTTCTGTGCATCAACAAAACCATGATTAATGAAATTCTAAGACTCGTGTGAACTTGATTTACATGAAGCTCTTGAGAGCTTCTCGTTCGCAGAGCAGGTCTCTATACGTTTACGCTTTTGAAAGAAATCTCTTAGTTGTGTTTATTTCAAGTAGACACCTGGATTTCAGGACAGTCATCAGGGATTCTACATAGGTTTGTGGTAGCATAGTCATCACTATAACGGCTTTTGTGCGCGCGCCCAAGCCTGGCAATACCAGTAATGATTATTGCATGCGTTGAAGTCTCCTGCAGTGGAGTTGAAAAATCTTCACAAGTTCACTCGCGAGCCTTTCCACAGCAAGTTCGCCGAAAAACGCAGATTATCTCGTCAATGCCCGTTCGCCTTAGCAAGGTCTCTGTAAGCCTCCCGTGATTTCGGGTGCAATCGGGCATTAAGCTTGAAGATTTCGACAGCATCTGAAGTTCGATAGCTGGCAGATAGTATGTATCCCACGTCTCTGAGTACCCATTCTTCGAAGATATAACGAGGTATATTACGGGATTGTTCCTTCATCTCATTGAACTGATTGACCGCTCCTTTGATACCTTTCTCATCGATTATTTTCATCAACTCTTCTGCTCCAATCTGAGGGCCTATCTGGTTAAATTGCTGAGCTGCAAATGGCGTTGTGGCAAAAAGTGAGTGCATTGGATATTCTGCCTTCCCCCTCCTTAATGCTGTGTCCAAATCGAAAATTCGCTCCTCTTCAAAGTTATGAAAGAAATAGAGATAGATCCGTCTCTTCTTCAGATCACAGATATTGGAGTAGAGGGTTGGAGAAATATAGTCAGAGTGTGTGGCAGAAAGAACCGAACGAATTAGATCCACACTTGGCGTGTTGGCATTTCTGAGAATGCGATCAGCAATCTTGTAACGTTGACAAGGATATTCTTTAGAATTCTCGTAATCAGATTGGATGAAGTTTGTAGAGATTTGATAACAGCCTTCCTTGTATAGGAATTGCAGCTGCCCTTTTCCCCATTCAACTATAACAGAGTTACCTTTGGAATCTGCTACAGGAACCCTTAAGATATTCAGATCGGGGACACTATGTTGTTGGAAGAACTCTACAACCTCATCCACTGTGGAGTAATGCGATAGGATTTGCTCAACGAGATCCCCTTGAAAACGGGATTTGCCAGGTTCATCGCGCCAACCTGTCGGTTTGACAGCATTCATATCCATGAATAATCCTTGGTCATTCATCCCTCCCTGAAAGCGATCATGGATAGGCGCATGATCAAACCCAACATACACCCGACCATATGCCTCCTTCAAAGCAGGAATAAACCAAATCTTTGTTCTTGGCTCGGCGTAATCTTCATTATTTCCAGCTAATACGACACCGTTTTTAGCCATGGTGACTATTGTGCACACTACGTAAACCCTCCTGTCAACATGAAGGACGGAAACCTTGTCATAAAAGTATCCCTACGCGTGCTGTAAGAAAGAGAAGCATGTGAGTTCCAGATCAGAATATTGCTGCGCCTTATGAGGGATAGTCACCTTCGCTCTTCAGAGCCTGAGGCTCAAACATCAGAACGTTGGAAGGTTTTAGCCTCTTTGGAGAATGCTCTACACCTCTCGGAATCACAGCCATTTCTCCTTCATGCAAAGCTACGTCTGGGTGGCCCTTCACTCGAATGACTCTGCTTCCTTTGTACACGTAAAAGAGCTCATCTTCATTTGCATGTTTATGCCAAGGCTATTCTCCGTCAAATAACGCCATCCGCACAACTTGGTCATTTACCGTAGCAACCTCAATTGGAGACCAAGGTTCTGCTATCTCCTTGATCTTATCGTTCAAGTTAATTGTCGATATCAAGGCTCAAACACCTCATCAGTGCAATAACAAAGTATCTATTAAGAACTGAAGAGGAGTCTCATATACGATCTTGCGCTTAAAGAGGATTTCGCGGGTGACATTTTAACTTGCAGTGAATGCAGAATTCTACGCTTTGATGAAACTTATCGTCCCTCACAAGCCAGACAAAAACGTGATCTAGGCGGTTGCCATTTTCCACAAGGCCTGTCTCATCTGCTCTCCATGTTTCAGTCCATAATATATTCCCGCCGTTTTGGCTGCGAATGGGATCAGTATTGTTTTCACGGCATTGAAGATCCTTGGGTTCCGGATCCTGTGTTCAAGGAATGTGTCACGCCAAATTCTAACGTTGTATTCCCAGCAACGGATGAAGAGTTCCCAACGTATCTTTGAAAGGGAATCGATCTCTGCGCCTTTCTTGTGCATCAGCAAACAGTTTTCCAATGGCACAAAGAAAAGTGGCACATAAAAGGCATTGAAGTCTCTCAGGTCATCCATCAGCTCAAGCGTTTCTGCAACGTCCTCTTCACTTTCTTCAGGGAGCCCAACAATCAGGGTGGCAAGGGGATACCAGTCATTATCGTTCAGAATCCCGAAAGCCTGAGCTACTATCTCTCTCCACTGATCAGGCTTGTAGGGCAGCATTTTTCCGGCCATGTACTTCCTCATGAGTCTAACGCTGCCGGTCTCAACGCCTGTTTCAGAAGTAACGATGGCCTTCTTGCCGTGAAAATACCAATTGTGCTCGATTAAGACTTCAGCTACTTCCTTGACCATGCCAGGATTGCAGACAACTGGCGCCAAAGACATGTGGGAGGGCTGAATGCCTTCAACACCTGGGTGATCAGCAACGCTCTTGACAAGTTTCAAGACTGCTTTCTTGTTCGGAGTGAACTGCTTGCTCTTTGCACCATACAGGAAAAGGTCCTCGGTGACTAAGGTAATGCTGGAGCTTCTCTCCGTCGTCGTTATTTCCACTTCTTTCATAATTCTGTCTAGGGGCACGTCAACCTTGCGTTGCATGGTAGGTGTGCAGAACTGACAGTTTCTGCCACAACCCTTTGAGATCTCTACTGCGCCATGAATAGCTGCATGTCTTATCAAGGGCACACTCTCCTGTGCTGAGTCTTCCCTGCTGATCTCAGCACGGACAACGCGCGGAAGACGTTCTCCGTTGACTGCTCTCCTGAAAATATCAACTATTGTTTCTGTTTCTCCGCCAATCAATACGCAATCAACACCGTAGCTGTCTGCCACCTTTTTACGTTCCAGCTGCCATGAACCGAATCCACCAACAACCACTTTGGGTTTGAAGGTTCGGATGCTTCGATGCCTGATCAGCCTTTGAAACTCGATGGCGTTCATTGATTCACCGCCGCCCACAAGCGAAGAGTAGGTTTTGCTGACGTATCCCATTCCCGTCGGATCCATAGAAGAGATTCCAACAACCTTCGTGTTAGAACCGATGAACGCGTCCAAGTCTGTAGGATGCACCACTGCAACTTCGGACTCACTGAAACCATTCCCTAAGAGAAGAGCTTCAACCTTCCTCAGACCGTAGGGTGCATATTTGGCCCTCCTGTCATAATCACGCTCAATGGGCGGATAGATTACTCTTCTCAGGAACCACGAGGGGAAGGGACCCTTGGCGAATCCCGCTACGAAGGCTACAAAAGGGTTGTTGAAGTAGTCGCTCATCTCTGTCGCCGAAGCGGTAAGCACTACCTTGACGCCTGAGCCCAAAGTCATCGTTCATTTCCTTTTGTTTTTGCTTGTGAAGACAAGTCTCAATTGTTCTATAAAAAACTGTTTTTGGTGAATCCATCTGAGATGGACATTCAACTTGCTAAAAAAGCTGTCGAATCATAGACAGCAGTAGCCATTATGACTTGTGCATACACATATCAGATGCGCCCCCGCCGCAAATCATAAAGCCGAAATAGAACAAAGAGCGTGAGCGGAGCCGGTAGTTTGATGAATGGCGTTGTAGTTGACGTTGACGACACGCTGATAGATACTGGGCAAAGAATACACAAACTCTGGAACCTCCTGTTAAATCGTGAAATACCAAAAGAAGCAGCAGAAACAATGAGCTTAGAGCAAATTTTCATGAAATTCGCCACTAGAGAACAGATATCTAGAGTTCAGGAATTTCAAAAGCGTTTCTGGGATTTGCTGCTGTGCCTAGACGAAGCTGGAGTTGAATCCCTTAGACTTCACGAACCAATACCTGACGCAGCCGATATACTCCAGAGCTGGAGTAAGAAATCAGAGATAGTCTACCTCACAGGGAGAACTGAAAACATGCAATCTCTAACACTAAATGAACTAAAGAAATTCGGCTTTCCAACAGAGAACACCAAGCTAGTTATGTTCAAGCCTGAAGACTACGCACGTCCAAAAGGAGAAGACCCTTCAGGACCAACCCTAATCGACACGAAATCTAAGCTCTGCTCCGACATATGCAAGAACTACAACGTAATGAGAGTTATTGACGATTATCCAGGTTACTTCCCGATTTTCCAGAAATTAGAGATACCAGATAGAATTGGCTTTCTACGTGCCAAGAAATACAAGCCCCGAGACTACCTAGATCGGGGGGCTACAAGAGTAATCAAAACATGGAAAGAGCTTCGAAACGAAACCCCCATGCAATAGCCGCCAATCCTTCCTCCCCTGGAAAGAATCCTGCGACATCGGCGAGTATACAGCTGAATACAAAGAAGGAAATGGAGCGGGGAGCTATTCGCTGCACGCGTCTGATTGGTTGCACAGAAAGTGGATAACGCGTGATTTCTACGCTTCGGGAGCGTTCCAGTCTCCCCCCGCCTACATTCGAGTCTTCCAAGCGCTTTCTGCGTGCTTAGTCACAACTCGTGACCACTACGTGTGAGCAGCCCTTTTAACTCTCATAACCAGTAGTTAGACAAACGTGAAATCGATGGAACAAGAGCTTAGATTCGGGATTGCAACGCTTCAGCATCTTCCATGGCAAAAGGAAGTGGANCGCTGGCGATTTATTGAGAATCTGGATTTTGACAGCGTTTGGCTTGCTGACCATTTCGTNAACTATATGCAACCCAACGCTCCTTGGTTTGAGTCTTGGTCNATGCTAGCTGCTTTGGCTAACCACACGAGTCGCATCAGAATCGGTGTATTGGTCACTTCAATCGCCCTGCGCAACCCGGCTGTCCTGGCTCGCCAAGCACTGACAGTTGATCACATCTCAAATGGACGACTGGAACTTGGTCTTGGAGCAGGTGCTCCTGGCGAAATAGACCCCACCTATTCAATGATAGGCATTGAAGACTGGGCGCCGGCTGAGCGAGTATCGCGTTTCAAGGAAGTAGTGGAGATTGTTGATAGTTGTCTCCGGAACAGAGTCACGAGTTATGATGGACAATACTACAAGCTCAAAGACGTTGCCATGGCTCCTCCACCTATTCAGCAACCTCGACCTCCCATAACGATTGGAGCGATGGGAAGACGCATGCTCAAGATCGCGGCCAAATACGCTGACACGTGGAACTCCTTCGGAGATGAAGAATGGGGGGCACCGCCAGAAAGAGTCGTAGAGAATACGCGTCACCGCAACGAATTGCTTGACAAGTACTGCGAGAAGATCGGCCGTGATCCCACGACTCTTCGGCGGTCTTTGCTGATTTTTAGCGCAGAGGCTTCAACCGTATTTCGCTCAGCAAGAGACTTCAAGGAAGTTGTCGCACGATACCACGAAATCGGAATAAATGAGTTCATATTTTTCTTCCCGCACACCGAGGAGCAGATCTCCACCTTCCAGAGAATAGCCGAAGGGACTATCCCGTCGATGCGGTGACCGCAAACTAGACCTGCAGCGCATTCATGAGATACTCTCTCAACAGCTGTGCTAATTCTTGAAATCTCGAAGAAAGAAGAGAAAGCTGGCTTGAGAGTTCAGCGTGCATGCATGGTGCCGTCAGTCGTTTGTCTATTCCAACGTGATAGAGTTAGCGTTCTTACGGGAATGCATGTGTATGCGTCACAGAACTCATTTGGCTTCTGAAATGGCGTCGAGACATAGGCTTAAGAATTCGTCCACCTTCAATCCTAGCTCTCTGGATTTGACAACATTGCTTTTGTGCCAAGGCCTTTCGACAGAAGCTCTTTCAAGTTCTGCCTTCAACATGTCAACGCCCACCTCCTCAGGCTGTTTCCCGATTCTCTCTACGATTACTGCCACAGAGTCAACGGCTATCAAAGCCTTGTCAAGTTTGCTCATTGGCTTCACACCAGTTCTGAAGTCATGGGATCTAATTGCATAGAGACAACGCTCAGGAAGTCTCCCCCTAAGCCTGTCAGCTGCAATTATGCCATGCCTACTCATATCGTTTCTAACTTGATCAATGTCCAAATCGTGCAGCAAACCTACAAGCTCCCACTCCAGCCTATCCTCTCCAAGACTTTCAGCAAGCCTCCCCATCATGGCCGATGCAATTAACAAATGGAAAAACTTGCTTGAGCTCCTTACAAGCTCAATAGCTTCTTCTTTAGAAATCAAAAGGGTTCACTTCCATCCTCAGGCATGCAACAATTCGCTGTGAGCGGCGAACGCATCCCGGATTCTCAAGCCGACCTCAAACGCTCCTCAGGTGTAGGGGATATTTTCGAATGCGTTCTTTATGATTGAGACTGAGCTCTCAAACTGTCGGCGTTCGTTTGATGTAAGTCTCAGCTCTAAGATTCTCTCCACCCCGTTGTTTCCAAGGATGGCCGGCACTCCGATCGAGATGTCTGATTGTCCATATTCGCCCTTTAGATAGGTAGAAACGCTCATTACTCTGTTCCGACCTCTCAGCACGGCGTCGACCATAATTGCTATGACCACGCCCGGAGCGTGGAGAGTTGCCCCCTTCAGCTTTATGACGTCGGCGCCTGAGGTTTTCGTCAAGTGCACTATTCTCTCAATCTGCTTCGGCTTGAGTAGTTCTCTTATCGGTATTCCGGAGACAGAAGCGTGATCCACAAGAGGAACCATGGAGTCTCCGTGCTCTCCTATTACTAGAGCGCGAACGTCCTCTCTGGAGACGCCCAACTCCATTGCAATGTAGGATCTGAAACGCATGGTGTCAAGGATGTTGCCCATTCCAAAGACTCGATTCCTCTCAAAGCCTGATTCCTTGTACGCGATGTACGTCATAATGTCAACTGGGTTTGTCACAATCATCAGCTTGCAGTGTGGAGCGTATGTGGCCACTTCCTTGACTACAGATTTGACTATCTTGGCGTTTTCGTTCGTAAGGTCGATTCGAGTCATCCCCGGCTTTCGGCCTGAACCCGCAACTATAACTACAACTTCCGAGCCTTGGATCTTGCTGAAATCGTCAGTTCCGACGACCTTTCCATCGAACTCTATTGCTGGAGCAGCTTGCATCATATCTAAAGCCTCGCCCTGAGCCAGGTTCTCAGCAACATCTACGAGGACAACGTCGCTAATTCTGAACCGCAAGACGTTAAATGCAGCGGCACTTCCTACCTTGCCTGCACCTATTATTGAAATCATCCTTGGCTTGCCAATTTCCAGTAAGAAGGTGATTGAATAAAAGCTCTACGCCGGGGCTCACGCAAAATTTAGTAGTGTGTTTGCGAATTTGACTCTGGTTTGGATGGGCTAACNTGACTATAGATGAAATGGTTTGGGATTTGTCACAACTTGTGAAGAGCACTGATCCGACTTCAATACGTACGGAACTGGAATCTGTGGTTTCTGAAGCAGAGGTAATCCGAAGTAGGTTTCATGGNAAGATTGAGGGCTTTGATGCTCAGANTCTCGTTGAGCTGTTGGAAACTAGGGACTCCCTTCACTTGAAATATGAGGGCGTGATTAAGTACTGCAATNTGATGTACTCGGCNGATTCAACAAAAGACTTGGCGAAGAGTCTGAACGACGCCGCACGTAAGGCGTTCATGCAGATNGGCCAAGNACTGGCTTTCGTAGAAATCGAGCTGGCTAAACTGCTCGCCCGGAACCCTTCTTTAGTGGCCACCCCTGTCTTGNGAGAGTACAGGCACTATCTTGAAAGGATAGTGAGAAAGACGCCTCANATGCTCTCCGAAGCACAAGAACGCCTGANAATAATCAAGGACANGAACGGAGTCGACGCATGGCAGCTACTTCAAAGCGACTGGCTCTCCACTCGCACCTTCGACATCGAGATAGACGGCCAGAAGAAGACGCTCCCCTACGGCGAGATGGTTGGACTGTATGAAAGNACAAACCGGGATCTTCGAAAACGAGCCAACCAAACAGTCTACGACAGCTTGGGTAAGGACGAAATAATCTGGGCAAGCGCGTTGCGCGCTGTCTGTGAAGACCACCTTGAGATATGTAAGCTTAGGAAGTATCTCATCCCGATGACCCAGAGTTTAATCGCCAACGACGTTGAAGAACGAACCATTACTAGTCTGTTAAGCACAGTTGAGAAGAATGCAGGGCTCTATCAAAGATATCTCAAGCTAAAGGCTAGGCTTATGGGATTGGATAAGCTCGCGAACTACGACGTAGTTGCCCCCCTGCCCAACTCGCCTGCCACAAAATACAGCTGGAGAAAAGCTCGAGAGATGGTCGTGAGTTCCTACGAGGCTTTCGATGAAGAGATGGGGAAGTGGGTTGAAGAGATGTTTGCGAAGCGGCACATTGATGGCAAGGTGCGGAGAGGCAAGGAGTCAGGAGCCTTCTGTACATCTTGGCTTGCGGGAAAAAGTGCCTATATCCTCCAAAGTTTCAACGAAAAGATGGGCGACGTTTACACTCAAGCCCATGAGCTTGGCCACGCCATCCACGCATACCTTGGATCGAGGGCGCAGAAACCCACAAACTACGACATAGGCAGTTGCATTGCAGAAACTGGGAGCACATTCGGAGAATTACTCCTAACGGAACGTTTGCTTTCGGAGGCAAGGACCAAAGAGGAAAAACAAGCGATACTCGCCCATGTACTAGATGAGTTCGGCATGGCTGTCTTCCAAGTTTCAGCCCGCGCCTTCTTCGAGCAACGCATGTACGATGCCATAAGTCAAGGGCAATTCCTTGATGGAGAAACCGTTGCAAAGTTGTGGGTCGAGTCCAGAGACAAAATCTACGGTGACTCTGTCGACTGGCTTGACGTTATGAAGTGGGAATGGACAATGAAATCCCACTACTACTTGGCCAACTACCGCTTCTACAACTATCCCTACGTGTTTGCTCAACTCTTTGTGTTCGCTCTGTACCGTGTCTACAAGGAACAGGGATCCAGTTTCGCTTCAAAACTGAAGAAACTGCTGGCTGCAGGCTCCAGCAAATCACCTAGAGAACTCGCCGCTGAGCTCGGCCTTGACCTTGCTGAAGAAGAATTCTGGGAGAAGGGCATGGAGCAAGCGAGAAGTTTCATCGAGATGCTCGCAGAAACGCTTTGATTCACCAAGTCACGAGGCCCAGACCAGCTGTGGCTACAAATGGGAAAGCTCGCCGCAAGTTGAGCCACAAGACACTGACGGATCAACCTGAGTGTACCCTATGTGCATGACTACATTTCAGACACGTCAATATACACATTCCTTCCTTTGAGGTCAGGTAATGCTTCTTGCACCAGAGGTTTAATGAAGAAGTGCAGTTTCATCCTTGTGTGTCTGAATTGTGACAATGCTGCTGCGATTGGGCTCTCTGGATCCACTGGCATGTGCAAGAAGTTGACACGTTTTTCCAAAGCCACATTTACGACGTACTTAATCAGCTCCGTGATGCTTCCAACATCTCTGCAGCCTAATGTAGCCAGATTGTAGCTTAGAAGTGATTCGCCGGGCTTGGGGATATCAGGCACCTTGGTGAACGCTCTTGCAAGCCTCATCAAAACTGCCTGAGCCTTCAGTCTCCAACTGAATCTTTGTACGATGTACCTTCTCACCTTATTGTAATCCCAGAATCCTAAACAAGCTGATGTCTTCAGCATCTTCATAAACAACGATGCTGTTAAGGTCGAAGTAGGGCATCCTTCCGACGTATTGCATTAGTTCATTGGTTTGGAAGGGGGTAAAGAAGTTGTAGTCGCGATACGTTTTGTTGATCAGGTCTGTCACTTTGTTGATGTCTTTCTTCTTCATACACCTAATATTCGTCTCTCGCTCGATGCTCTGCCTTCTATAAACCATCAGAGAGAATACGGCGCAGTCTTTGACTTTCCTGAAACCCATTTTCGAAAAAAAGCCTATTGAAGGAAGATTTTCCTCCGTAATGTCTAGATGCAGCAGGTCAATTTTGTTGTCAGCCGCAATCTGTTCGATGTGCTTCTGCAGCTTGACTGCAATTCCTCTTCGTCTGTGGTGTGGATCGACCATGAAACCGTACTCGTAGACAGTCTTGAGTTGCACCCCTCCTACAAGGGTTTCATTGATTGCATACGCGGCGGAGCCGATTATACTGTCGTCTTCGCAGGCCACGAAAACGTGCCAGTCTTTGAATGGTTTGCAACGGGCAAAGTAATCGGGTGAGCTGTCAATACCAAGCACTAGATTGGTGCCCTGTGGACATTGCTTTTGGAGTTCAATAAGAGCGTCATTATCTCCTTCCCTAGCTTCTCGAATTCTGATCACACTGCTCCCTGTCCTACACTCGTCCATGACTGTCTTTGCCAATTGGGGACGGTTCATATTTGTGTTTCTTCACAGACGGAAACTCTAATTACACGTATGCAGTGAATGCGAGAGGCTAAGTGGGATGCAAATGGATGAATCCCTGGTGTTCAGCGCCGGGAAGCGCCGAAGCCAATGATCGAGATGTTGAGGGAAGATGCTAAGATTTGGTCTAAGCTTTTTGAAGAAATCTTGCGCCCAAATACAATAGAACCTGATGAAGATGCTGGCGCGCTCATCCTATTTCATCCCAAGTTTCTCATCTTTCTCCAGGAGCCTGATGGCCTCTGCAAGACGTCTCTTTTGTGTCTCTTCCTTTTTCGCGCTGGAGATCCATCCAATGTATTGTCTTTGGTAGGACTTGGCTAGCTTAGCGAAATTCTCTCTTGCCTTCTCATTTGCCGCAAATGCTTCTATCACATATGATGGCATTGCCAGGTTTGTTCTCTGCAAAGGGCTCCTGAACCACTCTCCACTCTTCTTTGCTTCTCTAATCTTCTTCAGCCCCGCTTGGGTCATCTTTCCCTCCTTCACCATCCTTCGGGCTCGCTTCTTGTTCAACTCAGACCATCTACTTTGAGCCTTGCGTGGTGTGAATTTTCTGGCAAACTTCTCATCGTCTAGTTTCCTTATGATACTATCTATCCACCCAAAGCACAACGCTTCTTCCACGGCATCATCATAATTGAGGCTGGGCTTCCCAGTATTCCTCTTATAGAAGATGAGCCAAACCTCTTTCTCGACATCCCAATGTCTTTCGAGCCATGCGCGCCAATCATCTCTTTTAGCCACGTTCAATTTCCTAACCGCTCTCATGGTCGCTGCCCCAGCCCATCACTCTGATGCTCGGAATATACGGGCACGCACCTTAACGCAAGCCTCTAAAGCCCGTCCACGTGTTGGGGGCAAGAGCCGATCCCCCCCTGTTTTTTTGCATGCAGCCTTCAGGTTTTGAGCTTCAGCACAAGGTTCGCCATCATTTTGCCAAGCTCTTTGCATCTTTCAAGATCTCGTTCTTTTGGCTCTCCAACCGCGGCAGCTCCGTAATGTCCCGAGCTGGCTCTTCCTTTGATAATCATCCCGTGGACAAGCATTGCTTCTAAGATCGATATGATCGTAGTCTCGGCGCCGCTGGCGATGCCTCCCGAGCTCGTAAACGCTCCACCCACTTTGCCTTCCAACTTTCCATGAACTCCAACCGACCGGTCGAACATGGCTTTCGTTTTTTCTGACATTTGACCGTAGTAGGTTGGCGAGCCAACCACGATTCCATCGGCTTCCAGCAAGTCCTCGTTAGTCGTCTTGTCAGTCTTTTTAACAACAGCATCAGCTCCTCTAATTGCTCTTACACCTTCAGCTACTGCAAATGCCATTTTCTCCGTATTCCCAGTCTTTGAATCATATACGACTAAAACTAGCAAGCAAACCACGTCCTGAAGAGTTGTTAAAGAGGCAGTGCCTCGGTAATAAAACTACCGCGCACGAATCTACGGAGTCTCAACTCCCTAAATCCTCCAAAATCCATAAGAATTGAACCATGCCTTTCAGAATAATAGATGAGACAAGTGGAAATCGACTGGAGCATAGTCAAGAAGTTGACTCTTTGGAGTTACGAAGATCTGATCAAGAAAATCCTCAAGGTTTTATCCTACAACTTCATTCAAGAGCACTACGATCACAACATGAAAGAGGCTGCTACACACTTGGAAAAACTACTCGGATATGACCCAAAATACGAAGGGTATGTCACTAGAATGACCAATCTCTTCAGAAAACTTGACGCTTTGAAAGTAGCGAACTACTACGACTTGGTGAATAGGGTTGAGAATGCAGAAAAATGCAAAAGATTCGTCAAGAAATCCAAATTGCGATTCGAGGACGTGGTATCTGTACTGAACTACATCTTCCGTTGGGCCCTGCCTTTTAGAAATGTGTATCTGAAACAACTTAGCGATGCAGGCGACAAAATCCACATGAAATACGTCAAAAAACTGGCTGAGCACAACATCAAGTTCAACCTAGACATTCTAGAGTATGGCAGAACTAGAAGCGCAAGACAGAAACTATCAAAGGCGACAGGAGTTCCCGAAAGCTTCATCACCGATCTTGCCAACCGAGCTGATCTTACCCGTTTACCGTACATGAGCAAGAAAACCGTAGACCATCTCTGTAGCGCTGGATATGACACCATGAGTAAACTGGCTACAGTGGATGTAGGAACACTGAAAGAAGATATTAAGACCCATTTTGACAAAGCCGGGATCAGACTTGGCTCTTTCATAGACTTGTCCGGACTAGTCGCGTGGGCAAAGGCCACACCGGAAATCATTGAAAACTGACGGCAGCACATCATTAATGGATGCGCCTTCAAATCATGGATGGGGACGATATTTGGACAACGAAGATGATTTCAAAGAAAAATGGAACCATGCTGCAGAAGCTTGGGTTGACTTCGTAAGAATGGGCAAAGACTACACAAGGCACGGGCTTAACAACCCAGCCGCTTTTGCCCTGATTGGAGAGGTTAGGGGTTTAGAGGTTTTGGATTTAGCCTGTGGAGAAGGGTATAACACGAGGATCTTAGCAAGGAGAGGGGCTAAGGTTGTTGGGGCGGATTTCTCCAAAAAAATGATCGAGCTTGCCAAGCAAGAAGAATCAAAAGAAAAGCTTGGAATAAGCTATCATGTTTTAGATGCTGCCAACCTGATAGGCCTTCCTGACAACCGTTTTGACATTGTCGCCTGTTTTATGGCTCTACAAGATGTCGAAGACTACAGAAGGGCAGTTTCAGAAGTGTCAAGAGTACTGAAACTCGGTGGTAGGTTTGTGTTTTCCATACCTCACCCATGCTTTGAGAAAGTGGTAGTGAACGGAGAAAAAATAGATGCTGCAAAGAGATACTTCGAAGAAACCACCTACGAGATTCAGTGGGATATGAAAAGGCTTTCAATACCATTCAGGACTATCAGCTTTCACAGAACCCTCACAGACTACTTCGATGCCCTCAGCAAGAGCAGTTTGTATGTTTCCCAGCTGGTTGAGCCCAGACTTTCAAAGGAAGCTTGTCAAAAGTATCCCTATCTTCAAGAAGCTCTGGTCAGGCCTCAATCAGTGATCATTGAATCCGTGAAATTACGTTTCACATCTCCTGTGCACTCTGGCTGCTAGTAGTGTTGCATCGTGTTGCTGTCTCAAGCACAGATGACTCTGTTCCAACAACCCCAGACTGTAAAACTTACAGATATGAGGGGAATAATCCCCTTCCATCTTATCTACAGAGGCTTGGAGGTGTAGCATGGGCCGGTTAAGGCCTGAGAGATTGCATGTTAACTACTTACCCAGTGTAAGTCCTGAAGCCGGTGAGATGCCACGTCGTTACACCTTGACCCATTCAGATTCCACAGGCGACTTATTTTTGTCAATAGGTTCTGACTACAACCACAAACAGATTTCGGGGTTGTACACAAGGCTCATGAGGGATGAAGTGCTGGCTGAGTGGGTGGCTGATGAGAATGGCGCTTCTCTGCACGTCTACTGCCACGTCAGTGGCGGGCTAGTCCTTGGAAGAGCAGGGTGGCGAGAATCCATATTTCGGAGGGAGATGCCCATAGTGCTTGAGGCTATTCGTCACGGCGACGGGAAGCTCTTTGAAGCAAACCCAAAACTGGATGGATCGCCTATATTCGTCCATTTTGAGTCTTCCAAGCCTGCTCACAGCAAGATCGAAGACTGGGGTTCTCCCGCGGACTACCGTGAATGACGAATGGTGAATTAGCTTCTATACTTCGGAGAACTCAGGCGCTCTTTGGATGAGGCAAGCATTGGAGAAGTCGCAGGGGAGCCGGTGTTAACTTCTGACTAGAAAGGCATGCATGCGGGATTCTATGAATCGTGCCGCTTTCATGCTTTGCGCGCGCGACCTAAATAAGAGTCCGACACTAGATTCAATAATCAGGTGCTCGGCCTAGATACTGCAAAAGGTGCTTGCTTTGACTGTGCTCAAGCTACCTAGAATGGAAAAAAGTGAAGTGCAGAAACTAATTCGCGAACAAATGCTTTGCCGCATTGCCTTCAAAGGAAACGAGTATCCGTATTTGGCTCCTTTTCAGTACGTGTCTATGGGCGGATCTTTGTATTTTCACTTCACAGACTACGGCAAGAAAATGAGACTACTTGAGAAGGATAACCGGGTCTGTGTTGAAATAGAAAAGTATAGACCGGACCTTAGCGAATACAAATTCGTTGTTCTGAGAGGATCGCTAGAAATCGTGACTAATCCTCAGGAAAGGTCACAAGCTATCAGAAGAATGGCTGAAAATGGAAAGCGCAGACTCTCGGAGAACTTCCTTGCTGCTCACGGCTTCCAAAAGGAGGAAGGCTGGGCTTCATTCACACCCGAAAAGCCTGTAGTCATAGTTAAACTGAGCGGAATCCGCGAAGAAATTGGACTCAAATCCCCGGCATAGCGAAAGCATGTTTTTGTGTGAACAGCATAGATAATTGTTGGACTCCGGTAACCACCTTACGAAGTAATCTGCATGAAGGATCCTAAGTTAAGATTGTTCACGCCCGCTGATCTCGATCAAATATTGGAAATAGAAAGGCACTCTTTTGGCTCAGAAGCATTCTCAAAAGAGACGTTTCTGACGTTATACCAGAAATTCCCCAATCTATTCATCATTGCAGAAGTAGATGAGAAGATTGTTGGTTACATTATTACATGCGGCCTTGGCCACAAGGGGCATGTGGCTTCAATTGCCGTTGCTCCTTCTTTCAGGCATAAAGGGATTGGCGGCGCTCTTGCCGACCTCACTTTTGAAAAGCTCAAAGCATGTGGGGCGAAGTATGTTGAACTGGAGGTCCGTATCACAAATCGGGAAGCACTAGATTTCTGGAAACGTCTCGGATTCTCCCCTTTCGGGATTTCTAGAAGGTTTTATGAGGATGGAGAAGACGCGCTGAGAATGAAGAAAATGTTGGAAAGGGAGGACTAATGTTCACAAATTCGAACTCTTGGCAAGGGGCCCGTCACGTTGGGAGGCTACTTCAAGTTGGAATTCAGGCGAGTGCCCCGACGCATCTTGGCATGCCTACTTCGAGAGACGACTAACGGTTTTTCCAGGGTTTGGTCTTCAGCTTCTTCGCCTAAGCTGTACTCGTACGTCCAGATTTGAAAGCGGGGAACTGCAGTCCATTTCTTCTTGAATTCCTCCACACCTTCATCGCACGCCCACCCTAGATCAAGCCAAGTGTACCCGTTTTGCTTGGCGTACAGGATTTCCTTGTACAGAATGAAGTCTGAGAGGGAGGCGGCATTTGAATAGAACCCTAGAGGAATAGTTATGGTATCTTGAAAGAAGTCGACCAAGTCGAAGCCTAGGAGCGTGCCGTTGGAAAAAACGTTAAACAGAACGGGAGAATCGAATTTGCGCAGGTACTCCCAAATGCCGAAGTAGAGCTGGCTGTCATAAAGGTCAAGTCTCTTAGATTGCTCGTGACAGGCGATCAAGTGAAAGTGAGCAGGGGTCATCTTCTTGCCGACGTCAAGGCGGTAGCCTCTTCTCTCAGCGTTATGAACTCGATACCGCAGTTGTTTTAGCTTTCCTCCTTGCAGAGTCTCGTCGAAATCGGGGATGTATATTTGATAGTCTCTGTCGTAGTCGACATTCTCTCTATGAAACTGACCGATACGTTCTGGAAGCTCTTGCGGGGAGGTTACAACTAACTTCTCAGGCTTGAATAGCTTGCTGGCGATTTGGATACACAAGAGCTTGTTCTCGCTCTCTTGAAGCTCGAACAGGCTCAAGTAGAGGATTTTGCTATATTTGTCGTAGTAGGCCAAATATGTGTCCTTATATATGTAGGGCTCACCGTAGGCAATGGAATAGAAACTTGCGAGATGTTCATCAAAACGGCCGAAACGTTGATTTCGCATTAACAAGCTTCTCGTAAGGTGTCTAAACAACGCCAAAGAATAACTGGACCTCGATACTTCAACACCCTTTAGTTAAGAATTCTCACAAAGGAACTTGCTTATGAAGCTTTCGATATGCACATCTCACTTCTTCTACGGCGTGCATGTGTCCCTATCTGCTTGCGTAGATTTCCAGAATCAGAGACGGAGCAGACAAGAAAAGGTAATAAACCTGTTATTTCATTAGACTGGAAGATGATTCCCAAGTACTTCTTCCTAACGAAAGGTGTCGGAGAGCACAAAGAGCACTTACAGTCCTTTGAGCTAGCTTTGAGGAATGCAGGTATACATCACTGCAACTTAGTCGAAGTTTCGAGCATAGTACCGCCAGGCTGTAGGCGCCTGTCACAGAAGAAAGGTTTGGAGGTCATAAAACCTGGGGAGATAACCTACGTAGTTCTTTCCAGAAATTCAACCAATGAACCCCACAGACTTATTGCAGCATCCATAGGAGTAGCCATTCCAGCTGGGGACACCAATTATGGCTACCTCTCTGAGCATCATTCCTTTGGGCAAACAGACGAGTTTGCAGGAGACTACGCAGAGGATCTGGCCGCAACCATGTTAGCCACAACAATGGGGATACCATTTGACCCCGAAACAGCGTGGGACGAAAGAAAACAGCTCTTCAGAACCAGCGGAATGATAATAAGGACAACCAACACGACACAATCTGCGAAAGGGAATAAAAACGGCCTCTGGACGACGGTAATCGCGGCGGCCGTTTTCGTGCCTTAGAGCATACAAGCCCCTGCGCTCTCATATTCACTTTGAGCAAGAAGTTCTTGCTTGCATCTGCCAGAGAGAAACCAGAGCTTAAGTATGCGTTGAGGCTCTATTAAATGTGGTTGGGAAAGGCAAGTGAACCTCTCCTTTCTCCCTCGGAATAGGTTTTGCTAACTCCCCCTTTCCCAACCACAATCGATCTATGGACGGAGCCGCTTGCGCATCTTCATATTAGCTGCTCGAAAACCTTAATTCGACCTCAGGCTTCCAATACTCACAGAGCGAATTGCGGCTATAGTCTAGTTTGGACTACGACTTCAGTGGAGATGTCACCCGCACAACCTCTTTTTTTGCGCGAACGCACGCTTTCAATCCATTTATTCTTTAATAGTAGCTTCGAGTGTCATTCTATGAGGTTTTATGTCTCTTCTTGATCTGATTCTCAGCCGAAGGAGCATTAGACGCTATGAAAACAAAGACATACCTGAAGAGGTTTTGAAGCAAATTCTTGAGGCTGGCAGACAGGCTCCCTCTGCTGCCAATAGACAGCCTGTTCGTTTCGTCGTTGTGAATGATCATGATTTACTAAAGAACTTGTGCGATAATTTGATTAACCGTTTTGTCAAATATGCTCCCGTCGCTATTGTTGGGTGTGCAGACATAAAATCGCTTTTGACTGGAAAATGGGCTGTTGTTGACGCCACTATTGCAATGCAGAACATTGTTATTGCTGCGTGGACTTTAGGGATTGGTTCATGTTGGATAGGAGCTTGCAACGAAGAAAAAGTGAAAGAATTGCTGAAGATCCCTGATAAATGGAAATTTGTTGCGCTGGTAACCCTTGGTTATCCTGCTGAACAGCCAAAACCAAGAAAGAAGAAATCATTTGAAAAAATGTTTAGCTTCAACTGTTTCTAACTATGTATGGAGCTATCCCGATTTTGCGCGCGCTCTCAACAAGGTGCTTAAGTCATGGATAAGCTCAGAATAATCATTGTATCAGAGTCTAATCAACTTCTCACTTGCATGTATGCGACATTCTTATTAGATTAGCGTAGCAGAATAAAAAACAGAAAAATCATGCCATTAGCAAAGTCGATGGAATTAGGCGCGCGCGCGTATGCCAGCTCGGAAGTGCCGCACTCTGTCGGCGCAGTCATATGTTGAGGAGAAGACATGCAAGCCAAGGACCTTCGACGCTACATCAAGACTACCGAGAAGATGGTCGTGCCCGCCAAGGTCGCGTCCACGACCCAGGGCAGCGCCATACTCCGCAAGCTGCCGCTAAGACTCCAGCGGTACATCGTCAACAGAGGGGCGCGCACCAACCCGTACATGAGCTTCGTCGTCGAACCGTACTCTGTGTTCCTCGCCTTTGAGGTCGCCGATACTGAGGCGGCCGAGCGGGTGTTGCCGCCGAACTACAGCTTGTTCCCTTCGGCGATGTTCAGCGACACCCCCAAACGACCATGCGCGATCATTAGCGCCTTCAACGTCCACACGAGCGTGTTTTGGGGGAGCCGCGTGGAGTTCTACCTGATCGCTGAGAAC
>JGI2172J19969_10000253_pt1 | contig 22307 bp, 24 predicted proteins | sample DeeMarSWOR230_32_FD_19969 | JGI IMG/M metagenome (IMG submission 19969)
TGGTCTTCAATAATCAATAGAACGTATTGCAGTTTTCCCCTTCCCCGAATAAACATGAATCCTAACACTACTGCTACCGCTATTAGAATTCCCACAGCAGGTAAAAAGAGACCTTCCACAGCAGATGCAACAGGCTCGTTGGAGACTGATAGCGTATTCAACATGCCAATTGCGCTGTCAACGTTACCTAAGTTTGCCTGAGCCTTGGATTCGGTGAGAACGTTTTCGTAGAGCTCAATGTAGCCTGGGGCTGCTCCGCTGTCCTTGAGAGACTGCAATTTTTCTTGTTCATATTTAACAAACTTGGCGCGTCCCATTCAAAGAAGAGTAAAAAGTTTGCCAGAAGTTGTTTCCAGCGTTATTATTGGCATTGATAGCGTTTTGTGAACTCTATAGCGGGTCAAGGCTAATCAATATTTATCCTTCATATATTTTAATAGACATTTTCATGTTAATTATGCGAGCAAAGAGTAGGAGCACTCGTAACGGCTCCTTTGTAGAAGAAACANAAAGAGGTATGAAAATATGGGTGGACCAAGCCGAATTCTGATTATTGATGATGACAGAGTCATATGTAAAACTCTGTTAACGCTCTTGAAAGAAGAAGGGTATATTGTGGATACGGCTGAGAATGGAAAAGAGGCTATTGCAAAATCCAATGCTAATTTCTACAATCTTGCAATAATCGATTGGCGACTTCCAGATACTGAAGGAACCAAATTACTCACTGATTTAAAGGAGACAACGCCAAAGATGGTTAAAATAATACTCACGGGCTTTCCCTCAATGCAAAACGCTATGGATTCAGTGAATGCCCACGCAGACGCCTTTATCCTTAAACCAGTAGATTCTGAGGTCTTGTTGAAGAAGATAAAGGAACTGCTTGAGCAGCAAAAGCAAGCAGAGAAATTTAGTGAAGCCAAAGTCGCGAATTTCATTGAGACACGTATTAGAGAGTTAGGACAAACCAAGGGTAATAAGTAATTACCCGTGAAATTTAACAACCTCGGTGGTTGCTCTGTCTAAGAGTATTAATAATAAAATAGTTCTTCAGGTCATTGAAAGAGGGCTTGATTCACTTGGAGAAAGCCCCAAACAAGCAATATGGTTTTGTTTGGAAGAAAAATTTGGTTTCAAACGGAAAGAAGTACCTGAAAATATTGAAGAGTTTCAAGAAGCGTTGCGGAACATTTTTGGATGGGGATACGATTTTCTCGACACACTTTTCCGTCAGTACCTTAATGAAGCTACAGGTGAAAAATTCCATAATTGTGCAAGCTTTGCGGAGTGCGTCAGCTTATTCCAAAATAACGAAGCAACAAAACTGATAGAGAAACCAGCAACATAACGTTTCCAATGTTGCAAGCACCCATGTCATATGCTTCTTTGATAATTCGCTATTTTTTGCTTCCTTAAATAACTGCGTTTGTTTTTTGTTCAAGTTCAGGTGTAATGAAATAAATCTCTTGTTCCTTTTGTACAGGTTTGGGTTTTATTGGAAGCGTCACTATGAAAGTTGACCCTTGACCAGTAGCACTTTTAGCTGTAATTTTGCCGCCATGAGCTTCGACTATACGTTTGCAAATAGCCGTGCCAAAACCCATACCTTTAGCTTTCGTAGTAAAAAGCGGTGTCCAAAGCTTATCTAACGTCTCCTTAGACATTCCAATCCCAGTGTCTGTGAAATGAAAAAGTATTTCGCCCTTTCTTCTTTCACTCTTTATTGTCAGGCTTCCACCATTTGGCATAGCGTCAAAAGCGTTATTAATTATGTTGATGAACGCTCTTTCAATTTTTTCTTTGTCTAGTTTCAAAATTGGTTGCGCTTGTGTCTGGTCGATTATATCGACAGTGGCCGGAATTTCAACTTGGTGTAAGGATGACTCGAGCAAAGATTTAGGATTTGTTTCGGTTATTTCTATTCGCATATCTTTGGAGTACTCAAGAAGATCATTAATTATCTTGTTTGAACGCTGAATACCTTGTTCAATATTCTTGATCATTTCGCGCCCGTTGTCATCCATTTTATGCGCATTTTTCTTCTTTAAATAGTACGTTGCATTAACGATGCCTTGTAAAGGATTTCGCAAGTCATGTCCAACCATGGCTGCCAGTTCTCCTATCGCTGCCAGTCTCTCCGCTTTTACAAGTTGCTGTTGCGAAAAGCGTAGTTTTTCTTTTGTCTTCTCTAACTCTTGTCTAAGAGCGAATATCGAAGAAAAGCCTCCTTCAGGATTGAGTTTTGTAGTCAAGAAAACGAAACCGATGAAAAAGTAAGCCATAGCAGACGCAAAAATGTTGAATTCGGCAGACAAACCGTAGCCAATGCCAATGCCACCTAAAGCAAAGCAAAATACAGCAAATAAGAGCATAATGTCCGAAACGCGTCTCTTTTTAAGTATAATACGCGCTAAAAGAATAAACAAGAATATCGAGATTATTGAAGTAAAAAACAAGTTCAAAACACCTGTCGGAAATGGAGCATTTAACAAAAAGATTGCCCCTATCATAACCACAAGAAACGTTTTAAATAGCGTTCCAAAGTTCTTGACATTGAATTGGTTGGAAATAGCTGCTAGAAGCATGGCAAACACTGAGGGAATAGAAGCCCATTCCGGTGAAAGCAGTATTACTGATGTGCTCTCAGATAAGAATGTTATAGAGTTTACATAGCCAAAACCGGCAAAAGAGAAAGCTAGCGCGAACATTAGCTTGCGCTTATCCCGATCTTTATAGTACATAAAACCAAAATATGTTGCCAAGCTCTCTACAACAATAATCAGAGCAATCCATGAAATTGATGCAACAAGTTCATCCAATCTTCAACACTCTGTTCTGTTGATAATCCGACCTAACGTTATAAGTAAATTGCGAATTTCCAATCGTTACTAAAAATCATTGCAACTACTTCTCGGTAAGGCCAAAATATGTAGAACATAAAGAAGTGCTGTCTTCATTTCGGCTTCAAAATCTAAGCTCAAAACACGAGCAAAATTATGGCGCCGGGAATGGGATTCGAACCCATGCGGACCAGAAGGTCCACGGGCTCTCAAGGCCCGCGCGTTATCCACTCTGCCATCCCGGCTCCGCAGTGTAATTGGGTTTCCTGTTTATTTCTGTTTTCTGTTTCTGAATGGCGGGGCTCAGAAAAGGTAATTAAGAGCTAAGCCTTAATTGGCGTTTTTATGGGAAAAAACGTAACCGTGTCCATGAGCTTGGAATTGTTGGAGACGATTTTCGAAGGCGCAAAGCGGCTTTATCCGAGGGAGACGATTTTGCTTCTCCGCGGCAAAAAAAGCAAAGACGCAATCCGCGTTCTCGAGCTTGTGGTTCCGCCTCTGGCGACGTACGGGCGCAGTTTCGCCAATGTTCCGCTTCACATGTTGCCCATGGACTTTTCCATTGTGGGTACTGTTCATTCACATCCTTCTGGCAATTTAGCGCCGTCGGATGTGGATTTCAACCATTTCTTCGGTCGGGTCCTCATGATTGTGGGGTTTCCCTTCGCTGGCGCGGAGAACGTTGCGGTTTACAACTCGAATGGAGAAAAGCTGCGGTTGCAGATAACTAAGGATTAAGCAGGCGTGCGCTGTGTTAGCTTTGCTGGGCGCTTGACGATTTGTATGCTTCGATGAATTCCATGGCGAATTTGTTCGCGTTTTTTTCTGTGCCCTTGTGTTTTTTGTCTACTGATGTGCGTAGGTGATGGTAGAACTCGTGCAAAATAACGAAGGGGTTTCCCATGACGTCGCTGCTGAGCAACGAAATAGTTTCGTCTTTGGGCGTGTAACAGCCAGAAATGTTTGTCTTGCGGCCTTTGGGCAAGCCTATTTTCAGTTTCGGCGTGTTTACTTTGTAGTTCTTTGCAAGGAGCGCCAAGGCTTCTTCTGCTTTCCCGTTCAGAATGAGCCAGACGACCAGTGGTTTGAAGTTGGCTTGCAACGCGTGTGTTCCCGCAACAGATGAAATGTGCGTCTAATTAAAAGTGTTCGGGTTCTTCATGCGTTAGATGGCGCTGGCAACCACGATTAGGTTGTTCAAGACTGCGATTAGAAGGAACACCGTGGCTGCTATGTATGCGCTTCTGAGAATTATGCGCGTGCATCGGAAGGAACGGCTGTCCTTGTCTTGTGCCCTTAGCAGTGTTTTCTCTGCCTTATAGAACAGTAAGCCTACGATTATGGTTGTGGAGAGTTTTATGGCTGTGAACGCTGGCAAACTTGTTCTGGTTATTTCGGCGAGGAACGGGTTGCCCTCAACGGCTCCGAAGTAAACTATTCCGATAATTGTGGTTAACCAATCCATGGAACCCATCAGAATAAACGATAAGCAAGGAACTGCCCTGATTCTGAGTATGCTTGCCTCCTCCCTTCCCTTCTCAACTGTACTGTATTGCGCTGTTCGGATTTAAGTATTGAACTGCGACTCATGATATATTTCGCAAATCGAACTAAACAAGAAAACCGCGCTTGCTTTGGCTTAGGCTGCGACGGCGTTCAAAAACCCATAAATATTTCGAGCACCGAAAACATTTAAGCACAGGCTGAAAAAAGGGCCGGTAGTCTAGCTCGGTTAGGACATCTGCTTGACGTGCAGAAGGTCACCGGTTCAAATCCGGTCCGGCCCACCACACTTAGACCCGAGACATTTCTCATCCAAGTCGTTAGCGTAGAAAGCGAAAGGGAACAAGCATTCCCTTTGTTTAGTGTTTGCGTTTCTTGAAGTAGAACAGCAGACCAGCACCGACTACCACGGCAATAATTAGTGATACTATTACTGCGGCTTCAATCGTTGATGCTGACAAAGACGTGGGCGTTGGTATAGGTGTTGGTAACGGAGCCTGAGAAGGCAAAGGCAAAAAGGCTTCTGTCTTAATCAGGTAAATTTTGCCCGTGCGAGGATTATCAAAATAATCGTGTCCGACACCTAATGCAGCAAGTGCCCCATCGGATGTTTCAATCACAGAATATAATCCAAGAGACCTAGTTCCATCAAGACCAGTATAGTTAAGATTTTTTACCCATTGTGTGTTGTTGTTAGAGTCGGTTTTATAAATGTCTCCACCCCTCCAATAAACGAATCCGCCATCGCTGGTTCGAATCCTTGCAGAAGAAATTCCCAAGTCTGGTACGCTTGAAAAGTTTGCTACCCACTGTATGTTTCCTTGAGAGTCCATTTTGATGAGGGTAGGGGTGTATTGATAGGTTACGCCGACCGTCCATTGTCCTGCTATTTCGTATCCTTCATCGTTCGTTTGGATAATGGTTGATGCTAATAAGTATTCCCTCACTTGTCCACCGAATTGACTTCCAGAATCGATAGTCTTGTTCCATTGCATATTTCCTGAAGAGCCAACCTTGTAAACGGTTGATGGGTGAAACCCTATTGAGTGAGTCCAACCCAAATCCATGAAGATGTATCCGCCATCGCTTGTTTGAATCAGGTTGGATGCTGATTGGGCGATACCAATATAGCCTTTCATAGCGTATTCCTTTTGCCATTCAATGGAAGGAGCCGAAACGGGTGCATTGATGGAGGTTTGAGAGAATACAATCGGTAGCAATTCAACGCAAAGCAAAATGGAGGCAGTAAGAACAAGAGTTACCTTTTTACTCATGCTGTTTCCATGATAAATAAGGCATTTCCGTGATTAAAGCGTTCTTGTAAAGATTTCTTGTGTCAAGTTTTCTTGACTAAGAACCCGCAGTTCACTCTGCGCTTCAAGCTATATATAAGGGGGCTATAGTCTTTCCCGAGCATAGCAGATTAAAAGAATCAAGGTTTCTTGAGCTAAAAGTTGTTTGCAGCTATTCTGCTGGTTTTTGCTTTCTCTATGATTTGCTTAAGCGTTTCCTTCTGAACCCCTGTTTTTCTGGCAAGCGTTGACGGTTTTTCTTCGAATAGTTGCGTCATGAGTACTATTCCTGAATTGACTAGTTTTGTTTTCGTTTCGCGCTTCAAGTCTCTAAGACAGCTTAGTGGATACAAGTTTTTTTCTTCAATCATGTTTTGTAAACTAAGGTTAGCTGGTGAACTCCATCCGATTTGGAGGATGTTCCTGCATTTGCCGTAGCGTCTTGCGTGCTCTGAGTATCTGGTGTTAGTGACTATCATTGCTCTGTCAATTTTCAAGTTGCTTTTGCCAAGCGCAAAGCTTTCAGTGACATCCTCCAGAATGGCTCGGGCTATTCGGCTTTCATCCAGCCCTGTTGGAGTGTGATAATTTATGTGATGTTTTGCTTCAACAAAATATGTTACGCCATCTTTTCTTGCGATGGCATCAACTTCATGTTTCACACATTTTCCTGTTACAAGCCTGTTAGGAGTCACCTCAAATCCGTTGTGCGCCAGTAAAATCTGGACAAAGTTTTCGAATTCTGGCTTTGAGTCCATCAAGCTTAAACCTTTTCGCAGATCAAGAAGATGCCTGATTGCGGGCTTGTATTTGCGTAGCAGCCTAAACGTCATCTGAAGGACCTTGCTGGTTGGTATTCCGTCATACAATCTTTTTTCGACTTTTTCTGCAACCTCATCGGCAATTTTCCTGCTTGCACCCATCCTCAAACAAGTTTTAACAACTTTCTCTCTATCAAACAACTGCCTAGTGCCATCCGCCTTTGTTACAAAAACGCCCAACGCTCACACCACCCAACCGTCACCTACCTGTTAAATATATAATTAAATATGTTTTCCGCAAACAGCAAAGATTTCTGGACTAAAGAAGCCATCAACTGAAGTTTTCTTGACAAAGGACCTGAAATTCAACCTACGTTTCATCCTTTAAATAAGGGGTATAGTCTTTTCCGAGCAGCTAGCCAGCGCTAGTCTAAGCAACAGTTGACTCTATATATAGAGGGGGTATAAGTCAAAAATCGCACAACAGTCTTGGGCTCCAAAAGCTCTTGAACCTCGTTACTAACCTTACGTCTTCACTTGCACCAGCAATCCAACATTCGCCAACCCAAGCAGACCCCAAGCCATACAAAAAGCAGTCACATGCCCTTAAACCAGCCAATGGAATATTCCGCCTACATACGCCAATTACACTTCGTACCTTAATTTTTTGTTCAACCGCCAAGCGCCTTACTTTTTCTTCTCTTTGATTTTCCCTTTGAAGCGTCTGATGTTTTCCTCACAGATGCCCCTTTTCCACTTACATACGCCGTCAATAATCTCGCCAAGGTAGTACTCGAACTCTTCCTTCGTCAAGTCGCTGGAGCACTCCACTTTATACACGATTTCTCCTTTCTCTCTGCTTGCAGTTATCGCAACCAAGACGTTATCATGACTCATGACCACAACCTCCGTGCTTACTTTAGGCAATTTTACATTTAAAGCTGTTCTACATTAGCTCATGAATGTGCGCGCAAGGACCGAAAAACACGAGTTATGTTTGAGGCGCTTATTCATCGAGTCTTAACTAATTTCAAAAGGCCATAGGTGTCTTTTGCGTATTAAACTACATGACTTGCTTTTTCTCTGTGTTATCTGAGAGTCTTTTAGTACTTCAAAGTGAGATAGAGCAAAACTCCTAACGCAAGTGAAGTGAACAAATCGGGCAACATTGCAAACGGTCCGAGACCATACAGGTGAAAACCGAAGACGTATATTATAATTGGATTGGAGACAAGGGTATAGAGAAGCAAAACCAACGCAAACACTATCAACCCGATAACAAATTCAGATCTAGTCTTTCTATACAAACTAACGTAAGTTCCCAACAGGAAAATCACAAGCGTTATGTTTATTGAGGAAATAACAGTTTTAGCTGTGTAAAAAAACTCTAAATCTTCTATAAACCTAATTCTATCTGGTGGAGGTGGAAAAGATCTGGGTTCCAGAATAGGGGTTCTGGGTTCAACTGTGGTCGCCCATAATGCCGCGAGCAGACCCACAGCTATTATCAGAAAGATGGTTAACCCAATTTTTATCCTGTTGCTCATATACGGTTTCATCTATATTACTTCCTTTTTTCTTTTTTCCAAATTTTGTTCACAATTTCCTCAAACACAGCATAATTATCCTCTAAAAGGGCAGAAAGAAAATAGGTGGTGCCATAACCTTCTCCTGCAGAAGTGATGAGCCTGTTTTTCTCCAGAACTTTAAGATGATGCCTTATTGTTCTATAATCCATCTTAAGCAGTGTAGCCAACTGATTCGCGTTTTGCGGCGTTTCCTTTAATGTTTCGATTATTTTGGCTCGAGTCATGCCACCTCTCGTGCCAGCAATCAGCCATCCAAGCAGATACTTCAAAGGACGCCCGCTAGCAGACATCATACCGCCCGCATGTACCGAGGAGTTTTGATTAAACTATTTGCGCTTTGGTAATAAACATGTTTCCCAATTCCATTTAGCCAAATCCAGCGAATATGGCTAGATTGGGAACATAATTGGGTATAATTCTGAAAAATCATTTAATAACCAATTGAGCAAGCTGAAATCGGACGAAATGGAGGTGAATGAGCATCAATAGAAAAATCGTGGGCTTAACCTTGCTAACACTTGTTGCTTTAGCAGCGGTTATGGGAGGCTTACTATTAACAACACAAGCAACTGATACAAACAGCACGACAGAAAAGACTACTGAGAATACAACGACGGTTACTACAGACGACAGTTGCAACGTTGTTCCAAACTGGAACATTGGTGGAATGGGCTTTGGAGAACCAGAATTCGGAGGAGGATCAGGTCATAGACACAGAGGAGGGTTCGGCGGCTTTGGACCAGGCTGTATCCCTGTTGAAGTTAGCGCGGAATTCGAGGAGAAAGTAACCAACATAGCGAAAAGCGACACGGACGTACAACAACTACTTGACGAGGGTTACAACGTTACAAGAGTAATGCCTATTGTTAAAACCATAATCGATGGAGACGGCAATGTTGTGACAAAAGCGACTAATGCCACCGTAATGCTTGAAAAGGATACTACAGGACGCGCCATTGTATCAGTGGATCTGGAACAAGAACAAGTGATACAAATAATAATCCTAACGAGAACGGTGATCAATAAGCCTTGAAAACAACAAATGGAAGATTGCAGAACCGTCGACCTTATGCCTCAGGAGCAACAAAAAAATTGACTACGACTTCCCATTTTTCCTCACTTTTCAGCTTAAACTAGTTTTGTGTTAAAAGAAAAGTAGACTCGAAATTTCTGAAAACTGAAGAGTCCATTTGTGCCCTCCGCTGTAGATGTGGGACGGNCTTGGGTATAATTCTGAAAAACCCTTTAATATTCTTGCTTGCGCAGCAAGATACGACAACCAGAAAGGGAGATGAAAACAACGGATAGAAGCAAAGTCACAAACTTGCGAACCAAGGATCTAGTCCGAGTAAGAGCACAAACCCTCTCGCTATCTTTTCATTCTCTCTTTTTGGCTGTCTTTTTTGGTTCTGTTTTGAAAGGTGAGTTAGTTGGGTGTCGTAACAAGAGCAGTTAGAAACATTTCGAGACGTAAAGTAAGAGCTTTGTTAGTAATTATCGCATTAGGATTTTGCATGGCAATTATGATCTCCATTCCCGCAGGCATCACCGCAAATCAGGCATCAACAGAGACCCTAACCCAGAACCTCAGCAACACAATCACTCAAACAGAAGCAACAATCAACCAAACATTAACACAAATAGAGTGCACTCTTTCTCCAAGTATGGAGGGGTTCGGTTTTGCACCTCCCGATAGGGGGGATTTCAATTTTGTGCCTCCTAATGGAGATTCTGGATTCACGCCTGGACAGTTCGGTGGTGGTTTTGTGCCTGGGCGGTTTGGCGGCGGCCCATTCGGCGGTGGGGGAACTACCGCCATGAATGAAACCCTCTACGATGACATTAGCTCAATTGAAGGTGTTGCCGCTGTTGCGCCGAGCCTGCAAGCGTCGGAAGGAACAGAGCAGACCATGGAAATGTTTGGGCAGAGTTTCACACGTCTTGTCCCAGATTACGTAATCAAAGGTATTCCATTGACTTCCGACATCATCGGCAAATATCCGATTTTGCCAACGAATATTACTGCTGGAAGAAACCTGCAAGCAGGAGACAGCGGAGTTGTGCTTCTAAGCGAAAACAACACAGCATTCTTCGGAGTTGGAGTAGGTGATACAATTGACGTTTTGAATCAATCTTTCCAGGTGATAGGTATCTACGGGGCATCTGGCGTTGAGGATGCTATGACGCTCTACATGAACCTTTCTGACGCTCAGTCGGTGACTAACAATACTGGCTATATAACCAGTATCACCGTGTTCGCCGCTAGCAGTAATGTGGTCACTGAAGTAGCTAACGCCATAAGTTCCTTGCATCCCGAGCTTTCAATAGTTACTGGTCAACAGCGCCTAAACCAACTAGAGACTCTGCGGGATACCTATGAAATCCAGCTTGAAAGTGCTGAGACGTCCCTTGCTCAAACACAGGCTATTGCGGTTCAGGAAATAGTTATTGCAGTTACGGCTACGAGCCTGATAGTCTTGTTCGTGATGCTATATACCGTGCGTGAAAGAACAAAAGAAATCGGCACACTTAAGGCGATAGGTTTCAGCAATTTGAATATTATGAGCCAGTTTATGCTTGAAGGAGTAATACTGAGCTTGATAGCAGGAGTGGTTGGCGTAGCGATAGGTGTTGTCGCTGCACCCGCCTTGTCAGGATTATTGCTTCCTGCTGTAAACGTTGGGTTCAGAGATGCTTTTGCACGTGCAACTGGTACGGTATCATCAGTATCAGGAATTATAACGCCTGAACTAGTATTCATCGCGCTTGGGGGAGCTGTACTCTTGGGCGCTTTGGGCACGTTGTATCCTGCTTGGAGAGCATCCAGAACCAGTCCCATGGAGGCATTGAGATATGAGTAGTGTGGCATTGAAAACGGAAAAATTGGACAAGGTCTATAAACTTGGGGGGCGCCAAGTTCGCGCTCTCTCAGAGGTTAATCTTGAGATTGAGAAAGGCGATTTCGTTTCGATTATGGGTCCTTCTGGCTCTGGAAAAACTACGTTGCTGAACGTACTCGGCTGTCTCGACAAACCCACTCAAGGCAAAGTTATCTTAGACGGCGTAGACATAACAGATGTGCCAGAGAAAAACCTCCACAAGACACGAAAGCATAAGATAGGTTTTGTATTTCAGACTTTCAATCTGATGCCTTGGTTGAATGCAGTGGAAAATGTGGAACTTCCAATGGAAGGCACAGGAAAAACAAAGGACGAAATAAGAAAACGAGCTATCGAACTGCTAGAAACGGTAGGACTCTCAGAAAGGAAAGAACACAGACCCCAAAAATTAAGTGCAGGAGAACAACAGCGAGTGGCGATTGCACGAGCTTTGGCAAATAATCCGGCAATAGTTTTGGCAGATGAAGTCACAGGCAATTTGGATGGAAAAACCAAACTCGAAATCATCAAACTACTGGGAAAATTAAACACCGAGCAAGGAACTACAATCGTCATAGTTACCCATGACAGCCAAGTGGCGTCCATGGCAAACAGAATGCTATTCCTCTCTGACGGAAAAATTTTGGCGAAAGAAAAACAAGGAACACACCAAAATAAGTAAGCGCTGGAGGAGAGCAAAGGTGACAATTCACAATAGCCAAGTAGCGGCTCAAACTGAGCTATTGTCCTTCTTGCAAGAAAAGACTATAAAACACTATGGTGGATAGAATTGGAGACCGACCAAAAACTTAAGACACGCCGCTTCTCGACGACTCTCATTGTAATTATTATCGTAGTTAGCCTGATAGCTGGAGGACTTTTAGGTTATTCTATAAGTAACTTGATTATTTCAGGAAGTATAAACGACCTACAAGAGCAAGTCTCGGCACTTCAAGGACAGGTGTCAAATCTCCAATCCACGCCGAATGCAGCAAACCAAAATAGCACTTATATCATGGGAGAAAATGCTTCGCTTGCCCCGCTGTATGCGGAAGTTAAAGACTCAGTCGTCGTAATCCGAGGATTGACAGTGCAATATGACATTTTCCGTCGCCCCTACTATTCACAGGTGCAAGGTTCAGGTTTCGTCTACAACTTTGCGGGGCAGATGGTTGTCATCACGAACTATCACATGGTCCAAAGCGTGCTCAACATCACCGTAACTTTCATAAACGGAAACGGATACGAAGCCACAGTTCTCGGTTCAGACCCTTACGCTGACCTGGCAGTTCTTTCGACGAATGCAGCACAAAGCGAATACAAACCTCTTGAAATCGTGAGTTCATCAACATTAGAGGTTGGTGATCCAGTGATAGCTGTCGGCGGTCCTTATGGATTAGCGGGGTCAATGACTACAGGCATAGTGAGCGCACTGGGCAGAACAATAACTGAAGAAATGGCGGGTGGTTATCCAATAGCGAACGTTATACAAATGAGCGCTCCTATAAATCCCGGCAACTCTGGGGGGCCGCTTCTGAACTATCAAGGTCAAGTTGTCGGCATAACCACCGCCATCGTAAGCGACTCCCAAGGGCTAGGCTTCGCAATCCCTTCTAGTACAGTTTTGCGTGAGATTGAATCCTTGGTGACGGAGGGTTCTTACAATAAGCATTCGTGGCTAGGCGCATCGGGAATAGATATGACTTATGAAATCGCAAAGGTGATGAACGTGGACGTAACCTATGGATGGCTAATTGCACAGGTTACAAGCGGTGGACCCGCTGCTCAAGCAAACCTGCGAGGAGGAACGCAGCAAGTCACAGTTGCCGGGCAATCTGTCACGATCGGAGGCGACATAATAATAGCATTAAACGGAATAAGAATCACGGGCATAGATGATCTTTCGACTTTTCTGGAAGAGCGTACCTTGCCAGATGAGACAATCAATGTGACAATAGTTAGAGACGGCCAACCTATAACGCTGACGCTTAAGTTGGATGCACGGCCGCCGTTGACCTAGCTTGATAGTCTTTTTAAATCAACTTTAATAGTGCTTGCACCAAAACAGATAAAAACTCGCTCAGTATCCATGAAAGCGAACGTGAGGACCGCGTATGCCGGCTGAAATCTTGGATGTGGAAAAATTTGTGGCAATGAGCGCCCGCGCCAAATACTGCGCAGTTAAAAGGCTTAAGGAATCTGTGAAACTAAAGCTTCGCACGCCAAGCAAGCTCTACACTTTGAAAGTGGAACCTCTAAAGGCAGAGGAAATAATCAAAAAGCTCAAATGCGAAATCCAAGAGCTCTAAACTTGTTTTCTCTAGTGCTCGGAGCAGTCTATAGCCCCCTTATATAAAGGAACTTTGAATAGTTCTGAGAGAAGGGGCAGATCTGTAATGTTTTTTAGGGAGAATGCACGTGTTTATTTGTGGTTTTTATGGTGCGTTTGAAGTGTAAGAAACGTGGCAACGTTTTTGAGCGAGACCTCAGGGCGGGACTGGTTTTGGGGCCACATCTTGGTCCGTACAAGCATTTGACGTGTCCTGCGTGCGGAAAAGGCGGCTGGTTCAACATTTACTCCTCAGTTAAGGACCCAGTGACTTGGCCGCCTCAAGAGAAGAAGGAAGCTGAGCCTGAACAGCTTTCTGAGGAAGAGTTGGAGAAGAAGCGAATAGAAGAATCAAAGTACGAAAGCACCTGAGTTGAAGTGTCTTGATTGAAACAGAGAATCTTACCAGAAAATTCGGAGACCTAACCGCCGTAGAAAACCTCACGTTGAAAGTTGATGAGGGTGAAGTGTTCGGGTTCCTAGGACCTAACGCGGCGGGAAAAACCACTACCGTGCGAATGCTTTGCTGCTTGATTTCGAAAACCAGCGGGAAAGCCCGAATCGGCGATTTTGAGATTGATCGTGAAGCGGACTGCTTGGCGATAAGGAAGATGGTCGGATTGCTTCCTGAGAACGTAGGCTTATATGAAACCCTCAGCGCTTACAAGAATCTAGACTTCTACGGCAGGCTCTACGAAGTCCCCGATCAGAAGCGGCAGGGAAACATAGAGCACCTGCTCAAGCTCTTAGGCATCTGGGACCGCAGGGAGGACGCAGTTGGAACTTTTTCGAAAGGCACGAAACAGAAGATAGCCATCGCCCGCGCGTTAATCCACGACCCCCAAGTGCTGTTTCTAGACGAGCCTACCGCAAACTTGGACCCTGAAGCTTCCAAGACAGTAAGAGACTTCATTCTTGAGCTTAAAAAAGAGAAAAGAACAATCTTCATGAACACGCACAACTTGGATGAGGCAGGGCGAATCTGCGACCGCATAGCGATATTGAAGACCAAGTTAATCGCAGTTGGTTCTCCTGAGGACCTTGAGCGAAGCACGTCTGGCAGGAAGACTGTTGTTCACTTGGAAAGCGTCACTGACGCGGTTTTGGCGGCAGTCAAGCAGCTAAGTGTAGTTAAGAACGTGCGCACAAGCGAAAACAAGCTTATTCTTGGCATAGATAACCCGGAAAAGGATAACCCGCAGCTGGTCAGGGCAGTTGTAAAGGCAGGCGGCGACGTGCAGTTTGTAACTGAGCTAAGGTCGTCACTTGAAGACGTTTATTTGAAGCTGGTTCGGGAGGCTGAAGTACAATGAGGCTATGGAAATCTTGGATCGTTGCGACAAAAGACCTGAGCTTGTTCAGGAGAAACAAGTATATCCTCTACAGCTTAATCGCACTGCCATTCCTGATGGGTCTTCTATTTCCTGTTATCGCTATTTTTTCACTGCAAACAGAAGCGACTTCACTTACAACGGCGCAGCTCACCGAAACCGCTACGCTGCTCATAAACCTGTTCACATCATATTTTGTAATCATAGCCGCTATACTTCCAACGATAATTGCCTCTTACAGCTTTGTAGGAGAAAAACTTGAAAAAAGCCTCGAACCCTTGCTGGCAACACCAACCACCGACGGCGAACTACTTTTCGGCAAGAGCATAGCCGCGTTTATCCCATGCGTCGGCGCAACATACATCGGAGCATTAATTTTTACCATCGCCATAGACGTGTGGTCAGGCATCAACCTAGGAGTGTTGCTGATTCCCAACGTGTACTGGGCGATAGTGATGGGCGTCATGACCCCCTTGGTGTGCGTCCTCAGCGTTGAAGCCAACGTAATCATATCCTCCAGAGTCAACGACATACGCGCAGCTCAACAGTTGGGCGGCTTTGTTATCCTGCCAATAATACTTTTAATGGTGTTAGCTTCAACAGTGCGAACTTTCCCGCTAGTTACACTCGCGCTAATTCTATCAGGAGGAATAGCCCTCGCAGATATAGCCTTGTTCTACTTAAGCAAAGCCACATTCCAACGAGAAGAAATACTAACAAAATGGAAGTAAAACAATCGACAACGGCGATAAGCACGAAAACGTACACAAGATTAAATAATTCTCGAACAGAACCTTTCCAGCGGTGAAATTCGGGTATGCCATGCACGGTTATTGTAGGTGCCTTTTGGGGCGATGAAGGCAAAGGAAAAATAATTTCGTATTTAGCTCTCAACGACAAACTTGATTTCTGCGTGAGAACTGGCTCAGTGAACGCTGCACACACGGTTTGGATGGAAGGCAAAAAGTACGCGTTGCACATGGTTCCAGCCGCCTTCCTGAACCCAAAATGCCGCTTACTAATCGGCGCAGGAGCCAATGTCCACGTTGCAAAATTCCTTGAAGAAGTCGAGTTGACAAAAGTAAAAGACCGCATCGGCGTGGACCAGCAAGCCTCAATAATAGAGAAAAAACACTCTGTACAAGACAAAACCAGCGCTCACTTGAAGGGACTAGGCACCACAGGCTGGGGTGTTGGACCCGCTCTGGAGGAACGCGCAAGAAGAACCGCCAAGCTCGTCAAGGATATTCCCGAGTTGCTACCTTATATTGCGGATGTGGCAACAGAAATTAACGAGGGAATAGATGCGGGCAAAAAAGTTTTGCTTGAAGGAACCCAAGGTTTCATGCTTTCGCTTTTTTATGGAACATACCCTTACGTGACTGGAAGAGACACGGGCGCCGCCGCCATATGCTCCGAAGCAGGAGTAGGTCCGACAAGAGTAGATGACGTTCTTATAGTGTACAAGTCATTCATAACCCGAGTTGGCACTGGACCTCTGCCTGGGGAAATGACGAAGGAAGAAGCCAGAAAAAGAGGCTGGTTTGAAACCGCCGCCGGAACAGGTCGCGACAGACGTTCTGCTCCGTTCGATTTTGAATTAGCCAAAAAAACCGCTAAAATAAACGGCGCAACGCAAGCCGCGGTGACAAAACTCGACTGCATGTTTCCCAAGTGTCAAAGCGCGAAAAAATTTGACACTCTTCCCACAGACGCAAAACAGTTTATAGAAAAAGTTGAAAACAAGACTGGACTACCCGTGGTTCTGATCGGCACAGGACCTGAAGCATTGGACATTATTGACAGAAGAAAATAGCAAATTTTATTTCTAAAAAACTGTTAATGTTTCATTTTAGAGGTAACTTAAATGCACAAAGCTAACGGTTACGTTAAGGCTTCAGCCAGTCTTCTTGCACTTCTATTTGCGGCGGGTTTGCTTGTTGGGGGGCTATTGAGCTTTTACATAACCTTCCAAGAAATGACCAATCTGAGTAACGAAGTCGCATCTCTGCAGAGCCAAGTCTCAGAGCTCAGAGGCACCCAGAACCTTACTTACCAAAACATCGCAATCTACCAGAACGCCACAGCGTTGGCGGATATCTATGTAGGTGTGCGAGATTCGGTTGTTTTGGTTCAAGGAACCACAAGCGACGGAGGAGTCCAAGGCTCAGGTTTCGTCTATGCCTTTTCAAATAGAAACGTTGTGATAACCAATTACCACGTTGTACACGAAACTTCAGGGTTAAGCGTTACCTTCTCAAACGGAAACGGCTATTCAGCTACAGCCCTCGGAACTGACTCCTACGCGGACTTAGCGGTTCTTTCGGTTGACGCCCCTGCCAGCGAGTTCAAGCCTGTCGAAATTGTCAGCTCGTCTACGTTGCGTGTAGGCGATCCAGTTATAGCAATAGGAAACCCCTACGGTCTAGTCGGTTCACTAACAACTGGTGTGGTAAGCGCTCTGGGCAGAACCCTCACGGAAGAAGAGTATGCAGGTGGCTTCGCAATTGCGAACATCATACAAACCAGCGCGCCCATAAACCCTGGAAACTCTGGTGGTCCACTGCTGAACGCGATTGGAAAAGTCGTGGGCGTAACAACGGCAATAGTCTCTGATTCGCAGGGATTAGGCTTCGCCATTCCATCAAACACTATTCTCAGAGAAATCTCCGCCTTGATAACAACTGGAACTTACCGCGACCACTCTTACTTGGGCGTTTCAGGACAGGATATGAGCTACGATATAGCGCAGCAAATAGACGCAAGCGTTACTTACGGCTGGAGAATTGCTTCAGTCACAGCGGGAGGCCCCTCAGATGGCAGATTGAGAGTCAACGACATCATAATTGCCATGAACGAAACCCTGATAAGAAATAATGATGATCTGGCGAGCTATCTTGCAGAGAAAACCCTGCCAGGACAGCTCTTGATTCTTACCGTGGTGCGAGGCGGCTCAACAATTGACGTGAACGTTATTCTGGGAAGAAGACCCGCACAGCCAACATAAACTTTGAGCTACCTCAAAAAGTTTCTTTCCCAGAAAACAATTTAACCCGAACAATTGGAGCCTAATTCAATGACGGATGTGTGGCGCAAACCATATCACGTTGTTATTGAAGTGGAAAACAGGCAATGTAAAATACTGGAAAAGTTTGCGTCCCTTGGACTCAAGCATCTGAAAGTAGCGGACATTAGAAGCTCAAGCAGCGGGTCAATCAAACATTTGATAGAGCTTGATCGTGATCAGCTCAAGAAAGTTCCTAAGGACTTCAAGATTATTGTGCCTACAGGCAAAGCTCAAGGCAAGCCATCTATGTGGTTTGAAAGCGAAGGCTGCGAGGTTTGCAACACTATTCTATCTCGTGACGCGTTTCTGATATCAGGAAAAAGCATGGAAGAGCATACAATAATGTATAGCTTCATTGTGTCCACATTCGAGGCATACACGAGCATAATCTCTGCTCTGGAAAATTCTGGTCATAAAGTAAACGTGCTCAAAAGGGGAAGTTTCGAACCAAAAACCGGGATCTTAACGGAGAAGCAGGAGAGGATATTCTGGTTGGCGTTAAAAGGTGGATTCTTTGATTATCCTCGAAAAATTGGCATGCGCGAACTCTCCGCCAAACTGGGGATAAGTCCGTCAACTCTTTCGGAAATACTCAGAAGAGGAACGCGAAGATTGCTAGAGCATTACTTTGAAAAAGAACCCTCCTGAACCCTGCCGTTAGCATCGCAGTTTGAGACCACCTGACAAGACGGGATAGTTAATCCCTAACATTTTCGGGGCAATAGCTATCTGCAGGTAAGACTAAACGATTAAGCAGGTGTCATCAAAAAATGGGTCAAGAACAAATGTTTTGTTATCAATGTGAACAAACCGCAAAAGGACAAGGCTGCACAATTGTAGGCGTCTGCGGAAAGACCCCTGATGTGGCTACGCTCCAAGACTTGCTAATCTACATGCTGAGAGGGCTTTCACAGTTAACCATTAAAGCACGGAAAGTTGGCGTCAAAGACGAGGAGAAGATTAGTGTATTCACTTGCGAAGCATTATTCGCTACATTGACAAATGTGAACTTCGATCCAGACGGAATCATCGAATACATCAAGAAAGCAGCAGAACTACGCGAGCAATTAATGAAAAGAATACAGTCAGCAGGAGGCCATATTGACGTAAGCAGTGGGCCTATCAGCTTAGCTTTAGAGAAAACTAAGGAAGGCCTAATAGCGCAGGGAAAACTTGTTGGAATAAAATCTGACCCTACCATTGATCCTGACCTTCACTCGCTTCATTGGCTATTAACTTACGGCATAAAAGGAGTAGCTGCCTACGCATATCATGCGTATATTCTCGGCAAAAAAGATGACAAAGTTTTCGATTTTGTACATCAAGGTCTCGCAGCCACATTGGACAAGTCGCTTGGCGTAAACGACTTTTTAGGCTTAGCCATGAAGTGCGGTGAAATCAACATCAGAGCCATGGAACTCCTTGACGCTGGAAACACTGAAACGTACGGTCACCCAGTGCCCACAAAGGTGCCTCTTGGCACGAAAAAGGGGAAGGCAATCCTTGTGTCTGGGCACGACCTTAAAGACCTAGAGGATATTCTGAAGCAAAGCGAAGGAAAAGGAATCTACGTTTACACGCATGGAGAAATGCTGCCAGCTCATGGATATCCAAAATTGAAAAAGTATGCGCACTTCTATGGTCACTACGGAACGGCATGGCAAAATCAGCAAAGAGAATTCGCAGAATTCCCCGGCGCCATACTAATGACGACGAATTGCCTTCAAAGACCAATGGAAAACTACAAAGGCAACATTTTCACCTCAGGTCCAGTTGGATGGCCAGGAACGCCGCATGTGAAAGGTAAAGATTTTTCTCCAGTGATAAAACGAGCCTTGGAAATGCCGGGTTTTCAAGCTGACAAAGAAGGCAAGTATGTAACTGTGGGATTCGGCAGAAACGCGGTTCTAAGCGTGGCTGGCAAGGTTATAGACGCTGTGAAGAACGGGCACATCAGACGCTTCTTGTTAGTTGGCGGATGTGACGGAGCGAAGCCAGGAAGAAGTTACTACACGGAGTTCGTTGAGAAAGCGCCTAAAGACACGATTGTGCTGACTCTTGCATGTGGAAAGTTCAGGTTCTTTGATAAAGACTTAGTAACTATCGACGAAATCCCAAGGCTCTTGGATATTGGACAGTGCAACGACGCTTATTCAGCAGTTAAAATAGCTCAAGCTTTAGCTGAGGCATTCAACGTGGGAATTAACGATTTACCGCTGTCTATTGTGTGTTCATGGTATGAACAGAAGGCAGTTGCTATACTGCTATCGCTGCTCTACTTGGGCATAAAGAACATCAGGCTCGGACCAAGTCTTCCTGCTTTCATAACGCCGAACATACTCAAAGTGCTCGTTGAAAAGTTCAACATCATGCCAATAACAAGCGCCGAAGAAGACTTGAAGGCAATCATGAAGTAGCTACTGCTTAGAACACGGGCTCCAACCTGTTTGGAACCTATTTTTCCCCCAAATTTTCACGCGTAGTAGCGCTGTTAAACGCTTATCTCTTCTCAATCGGGACAAAAGTTCTGCCGTATTCACCAACGTACTTTGATGATGGACGAAGAAGAACTGCGTCTTCGTACTGTTCTATAACGTGGGCGGTCCATCCGGCTATCCTGCTTGAGGCAAAAAAAGGAGTAAAGAATTCGAAGGGGACTTCTAAGGCATTCAACGTTACGGCTGCGTAGAAATCTACGTTGGGAAAAATCTTTTTCTTTTCGTGAACAACGGTTTCTATCCTAGTGCATAAATTGTACAAGTCTTGGTTATTTGTTCGATGACATAAGTTTTCGGCTATTCCTCTGAGATGTTTTGTTCTGGGGTCTTCTGTTTGATAGACCCTGTGACCAAAGCCCATTATCTTTTTTTGGTCATCTAACATCCCTTGTATGTAGTCTTCCACTTCTTCCTCGGTGTTGATGTCATCAAGCATGTACATTACTTTTTCACTAGCCCCGCCGTGAAGGGGACCTTTAAGGGTTCCAATCGCAGAAGTTACAGCTGAATACATGTCTGCATTGGTGCTTGCTGTTACACGAGCAGCAAAGGTAGAGGCGTTAAACCCGTGATCTGCATGAAGTATCATGTAGCGGTCAATAACGTCTTTTTCTTCCTTGTCTGCAACCTTTCCTCGGAATAGGTATAGAAAGTTTTCACTGAAACCAATTTCTTCATTTGCAACGACAAGTTTCTGGTTAGTGCGTAATCTATGAAGGGTGGCGACCATTGTGGGAACCTTTGCCACTAGCCGTATAGCCCTTCTTTTGTTTGCGTGATCAGATTTATAATCGTGGTCTGGGTCGTACATACTAAGATGAGAGACTTCGGTGCGTAAGACTTCCATTGGATGACTGGCTAGGGGGGCGGACTTTATGCTTTCGATAATTGCTTGAGGTAGTTTCATCTCAGAGACAAGTTGCGCTCTGAAATTGTCTAACTCGTTTTTGTTAGGAAGTTTATTGTAAAGTAAGAGGTGTACCACTTCCTCATAGCAAACCCTCCCTACGAGGTCGTTGATATCGTATCCTGAATAATAAAGTGCGCCGAGAGGATCTACGAAACTGATTCTGGTTTCGGCGGCAGCAACCTCTCTCAGTCCACGGATAACTACTCTATCGTGATTGTTAATCATACGTTATTTTGCACTATCCTTTCGTTGAAGTTCTTCCGATACCTACGCGCACGCATGGCGCAAGAACAAGATGGGCGCCCTCGCGAGAACAACAAGGATTTTGAGACCACACGTTTTTGCTTCGTGACCAAACTGCTTGTGATTAAAGCACGTGTTCACGTAGGTCGGCAAACTAGAGATAAAGAGCATTCCAACATTTTTAAGTTTTTCTTTAAGCAAGTTTTTCATGGTTAACACTCTTGTTTTTAAGCAATTACAACATAACTTTTTTAAATGATAAAGCCAAATATAGCAAAAGCCAGTGCATAAGTTGTGTATTGCACATTTTAGTTGCGTTCAACTGGCTTGAGAATAATAGGCAGAAAGGGAGGTTTCAATATATATGCCAGAACATAAGGAATTAGAGAATAGCATCTGCACTGTAGAGCAACTTGCAAAATATGTAGATTTATCTCCTAATGGAAAGGAACAGCTAGAGCAAGTTGTCCAAGTTCACCCCATGCGCGTTAGTCCATATTACATGTCGCTGATAAACTGGAACGCCCCACATGACCCGATAAGGAAGATGGCTGTGCCCTCTTTTGAGGAACTGAACCTTGAAGGTTTTTACGATACAAGCGGTGAAGCTGAAAATACAAAAATGCCTGGTCTTCAGCACAAGTACTCTGAAACCGCGTTGATATTGGCTACAAACAGGTGCGCCACCTACTGTAGGTACTGCTTCAGGAAACGCCTTGTTGGATTACCAACTGATGAGATAATCAAGCGTTTTGAAGATGCCGCGGAATACGTCGAAAAACACAGCGAAATAAACAATGTTCTGATTAGCGGCGGAGACCCGCTTGTGCTTTCTAATGAAGTTATCGAAAGGTTTCTAGAGACGTTGATCAAGATTGAGCATCTTAGTTTCATACGATTTGGCAGCAGGACCCCAGTTACTCTTCCAAGCAGGCTCAGAGACCCAGAACTTTTAGGTCTTTTCAAGAAGTATTCGCAAATGGATAAACGACTTTACGTCGTGACCCAGTTTAATCATCCGCGAGAAATAACTCCGCAATCTGTTAGCGCAGTAAGCAATCTCAT
>JGI2172J19969_10000255_pt1 | contig 22287 bp, 20 predicted proteins | sample DeeMarSWOR230_32_FD_19969 | JGI IMG/M metagenome (IMG submission 19969)
GATGCTGGAGAAGTTCAGAGAATTTCAAACAAAGTTCAAACACAGAAAGGTCACTTGTCAAGACCATGGTAAGAAGCTGGTCAGAATAAGCCTGCGGGATCTCTATGACTTCCTCACCAAAATCTGGGCCTTAAACTCAGAGCTGGAAGAGGAAGAGATGAATGAGACTCATACGCCTTTCACTAGCCAGGAGCTCAAGGATTTCCTCATGAAAGCAGGCTTCAAAGTAGAACATCTCTCAAACTTGACTCCCATCCATCTACCCAAAGGGACAACTGTGCAATCCAAGGTGAAGCTTCCCAAAAGACAGATCGTCCTATTAGCCAGAAAAATGAGTCAAGAACTGGTAGCTGAAGTAGGGTTTGCGGGTGAAAACGAGAGAAATGTCCAAAGCTCAGATTATCATGCTTAATCCTCTGTCATGACATGGCAAGCTTGCCACTTTATGTTTGCATGCATGGAAAGACTTAATGCGCTTTGCTGCAATTGAGTCTTTTCTGCTATAGAGGATAACTACAAATTGGCTTTACTCAGTCCCTTGGTGGCTCTAATAGTTTCGTTCGTTTTTCTAGCTGCTATGTTGTTTAAGCGTGCTGGCATAGGCGTAACGTTGGTTTCCACTGCGATACTTATGAGTCTTCTTTCGATGGAACTACCACAGGTTGGCGAAGCTTGGGTTCAGACCACTTCGGATCCCGTCACGGTCTCGCTTGTTTTAGTTACCTTCGGGATAATGCTGTTGAGCCTGCTCTACAAAGAAACGAAAGCTATAGAAGCCCTTAGCGAGAGCTTTGGTGGGCTCTTAAAGAACTCCAAACTCATCGTCAGTGCGCTTCCAGCTATAATGGGTTTGCTCCCTGTTCCTGGGGGGGCTCTAATGTCTGCGCCGCTAGTCGAGAAGGAAGCAGAAAGGCTTGGGCTTGAGGAAGACAAGAAAACGTACGTGAACGTGTGGTTCAGGCACATAATCTTTCCAGTATATCCTATGAGCCAGATCCTCATACTCACAGCAACTCTTACCCAAGTTTCGCTGACTTCTATAATCATAAGCCAAATTCCCGTCGTGGTAGCTATGGCGGTAGTAGGATATTTCGTTGTACTTAGAACAGCCAGAGTCAATGATGAAGGAGTGCAAATGCCTAGATTCCGAGAAAATCTCACTTCCTTTCTTGTTTCATTCTCTCCGATTCTGATTATGATTCTATCCGTTGTGATCTTCAGAATAGATGTGGCAGTATCGGCGCTAGTAGGGATAGTCACCCTCATATTCATCACAAGGCCCAGTCTCCAGACTCTGAAAAAGGTAATCTCAGACTTCTCAATCTACAAGATAGCCTTGGCGGCATATGGTGCCATGCTGCTACGAAATGCAATTATATTCTCGGGGGTTTCGGGGATCCTCGGCCAAGCAGTTGCATCATCAAATTTAGACGAAGTCGTGCTGCTACTGGCACTTCCAGCAACTCTTGGCTTCATTGCGGGTCTGCCTACGGTTGGCATAGCCATAAGCGTTCCAATCCTAGCCGGTTCGCTCACTTTCACAGGGTCCAGTGCAAGCCTGCTGTTCATGTCGGCTTATCTTGGATATCTAGCCGCTCCGACCCATCTCTGCCTAGCTTTGACTGCCGACTACTTCAAATGCTCCCTGAACCGAGCGTACAAATATCTAGCTCCATCCTTAGCAGCATCATTCGCAGTGGCTTTGTTGGCTTATTATATCCTGTAAGTTTACTCCAAGTTGATTAAGGAGGGCAGAAAAGAGAGAGACTCGCCACGAAAAGGAACTCTGTGTGCGAGTGATGAAAATTTGCGGCGCTCCATTTATGCCTGGTCGTAATGCAATATATATGAGTATATGCTTGCAGACTGGCAATATTAACGTCTATACTCAGTTTAGAATGTGACCAAGGCCCAAGTGCAAGCCGCCAGTTNCATACATNCAATATTTGATTTGAAAGAAGCTTTTAGCCACCTCTCTTCACGGGTCTTTTGCGCGAAATTGATGAAATCGAGGGCTTCTTCTTTGTGTAGGTTTTATATCTATGATTGTGTTCTTGAGTGAAAGCTTAATTGAGATAACAAGCAAGTTAACGGAGAGCCTCAGATGAAACATTTAATTCACAACGGTGTCCTCATCCCAAAGAAGCCCGAATGGAGAAAGCTCTACATAACAGTGCGAGGCAGGCGCATCGAGCTCACGCCGCTGCAGGAAGAAATGGCTGTTGCTTGGGCCAAGAAGCTTGACACGGAATATGTTGAAGATCCGGTTTTCGCAGGGAATTTCTTCGAAGACTTCCGAAAGGTTTTAGGTATCAAGGAAAAGATATCCTCTGAAGACTTCGATTTTACGCCTGTAATAAAGCAGGTTGAAAGGGACAAGGCATACAAACTGAGCCTTACAAAAGAGGAAAAGAAAAGGCTCGCCACTGAACGCAAGGCAACTAGAGAGGCAAATAAGGAGAAATTCGGCTTCGCTTTGGTAGATGGCGTCAAAGTGGAGATCGGCAACTACACGGCTGAGCCTTCCAGCATTTTCATGGGTCGAGGGAAGCATCCTCTACGTGGATGCTGGAAAGTCGGCGCGGACAAGAAAGATATTATCCTCAATCTTTCACCTGACGCACCCCGTCCACTTGGAAACTGGAAGGAAATAGTCTGGGAACCCGAGTTCATGTGGATTGCCAAGTGGGACGACAAGCTTCGGGGCAAGGAGAAATACGTGTGGCTGGCAGACTCCTCACCGCTAAAACAAAAGAAAGACATCGAGAAATTTAACAAAGCTATCGAGCTTAGCAAACGGATAGAGGAGATCAGAAAGCACATCCTAGCCAATCTAGACGTGGAGGACATTGTGAGACGCAAAATAGCCACAGCTTGCTATCTGATAGACGCTTTGAAGCTTCGAGTCGGGGACGAGAAGGATCCGGACGAAGCCGACACCGTGGGAGCTACTACGTTGAGACCTGAGCACATAAAATTCGGAGAAAAGGGTATCGTCGATTTCGACTTCCTTGGCAAAGACGCTGTGAGATGGCAAAAGCGAATAAGACTACCCGAACAGGTCATCGGCAACATTCAAGACTTCATGCAATCCGCGAACTCGTTGATTTTCGAAGGAGTAGGGTCAAGGAACGTCTCCGTCTTTCTCGATGAAGCCCTGCCAGGACTCTCCTCAAAGGTCTTCAGAACCTTCCACGCCTCAAAAGTGGTAGCGGACTTTCTCAACAGCTCTGAAGTTTCACATCCAGATCCAGAATATGAAAAGAAACACGTTGCGACTCTTGCCAACCTTGAAGCCGCCATCATCTGCAACCACAAGAGGAAGCCCCCGAAGAATTGGAAGAAATCCATGGACACCAAGATGGAGAGATTGCGGAAGCTCAAGGCCAAGGGCACTCCAGGGGCTAAGAAGAGAGCCAAGATTCTTCAATACAGGATTAAGTCCGTTCGTGAAACCAGAGATTATAACCTTGGAACTTCGTTGAAGAGCTACATTGATCCCAGAATTTATTACAGATGGGGGAAAAAAGTAGATTTCGACTGGAAGCTCTACTATCCAAAGGCATTACAGAAGAAGTTTTCATGGGTGGAAGAGAAGGCAGACTAGATTTTTTCGAAGCGTACAATGTACACTAACTGGTCTTCATCCCATCCACCATGCCTCTTCTCCCAAAGCCGTCTAAACTCCTCCAGCGTATAACCTCCTTCCGCCTTGGCATCTTCTTCGCTGAAATACTTCAACCGCTTTCTTTCAACAGAAAGAACCCGCAAATCTGCAAAGCGGGGCTCTAAGACTGTGGCGTAAACCTTGTTGCCCGCTCTTATCCTAGGATCCGGCGCCGAGGTTCTTGTGGTCTGGGTCTGCAACCCCTTGACTATGGGCTCCTTCTCAAGCGTATTGAAGATAAGCTCGAAAGGCTCTTCAACAACCTCCTTAACTATCTCCTCAACAGGCTTGTCCAACTCCGTAGCCGCTTTCTGGACAACCTTGCGGGCCTTTCGACCATGGACAGCTTTGCTCGCAATCTCTTGAGCAACCTCGATCTGTCTAGCCGGCTCTTCGATTTGTCGGGTAATAGCCAGAGCTGTGCTGTAGTCCAGCTTCCCAAGCTCACGGGGCACACCAGCCTTTTCCACCGGCTCGACTAATTTCTGAATTTCCGCCGGTGCCTTCGTCAACTTTAGCCAGTTGTTGACAGTATCCGTGGACACTCCGATTCTCGCCGCAACAGCTTCTCTTGTTGGATAGTTCTCACTGTATTTCTCTAGAAGCTGTTTGCAGCAGTTTCCCTTTTCCACTGCACTGAGGTCTTCCCTCTGAATATTCTCTATGAGGTTTAGCTCCACCACTTGCTCGTCTGTGTAGTCTCCTACGATCACCGGTAAACTACTCAGTCCTGCTTGTTGGGACGCACGATATCGCCGCTCACCCACAACCACCTCATACTCAGTCCCAGCCCGACGCACAATAATAGGCTCCAGAAGACCTATCTGTCGGATACTATCAGCAAGCTCGTTAAGCCTTTCTATGTTAATGTCGAGGCGTGGATTCAGCCTGTTCGGCCGAATTCTGCTTAGGTCGACTTCTTTCAACTCCACCATGAACCATCCGTTCTCCTCTTCTCCCCTAAAGTCATCCGTGACCTTATAACTGCTTTTCACCCAGATCAGATTCAATGGACAAAAGCATACATGCCTTCTAATGTCCGGATTGAACTGAACTTGGCCGGTAGTTCACATCCTACGAGCTAGGGTAGGGAAAGCTAGAAATCACCTGATTTGACTAATACTGATGGCATGAGAGAGTATATTCTGTATTCTCGCCGGGGCAGAACCGACGGCAATTTCAGGAGTTTAAGGGAAGCTGGCAGACTGGACGTTGTATATCAATGTCTTCTTTTTGGGCTGTTCACTTCAGGAGCCCTTAGACGCAACGTCATTTTTCACACCATTCTGGGTGGACCACCAAATCCCCCCCTTCATCTGACTGTAGACGGCAGAAGAGTTCGAGACGTGAGAACTGATGAGCGGACTTGGGAAGGAATACTTAGAAAGGTCTTATCCGGCGGATTTCACCCTGGAATAACTGTTGAGAAAGAAAGCTTGCAGGAACTCACAAGGAGGAGGGAGAACATCTACGTGCTTGAAGAAAAGGGTGAAGACGTTTCAAGAGTGAAAATGGGAGACGACTTTGTCTTTGTTCTCGGGGATCAGGTAGGTCTGCCCAAGAAGGATGAAAAATTCTTGTTACGTCTGGGCAGAAAAATCTCTTTGGGCAAGAAGCCTTACCTGGCAGCGACCTGCGTCGACGTTATCAACTATCTGGCCGACCTGCAAGACACCTCGAAACAAAGCTGAAACGTTGAAGCCTCGGGCGGGCTTCGATCCCGCGACCGACGGTTTACGAAACCGTTGCTCTACCAGGCTGAGCCACCGAGGCAATTCGCAAATCTATTGAATGACAGCAACAGGATTTTAAATGTTCGTACACATTTTCCAGAACAGGAACTTGGTTATTCAATAGCTCTTTCGTAGGTTAGATCCTTTTCGGATACTTTGAAGCCCAGTTTTTCGTACAGCTTCATTGCATTTGTGATATTCCAGTCGTCCACTCCCAGCAAAGCAGTTGTCATTCCATCCGCCTTCAGGATCTTCATGCCTTCCAGCATCAGCCTAGCTCCTATTCCCTTTCTTCTGTGAGCCTTCAATACGCCAATGTCCATTATCCAACCGCTTCTCACAGACTTCTCTACGTTGTACTTCTCATCGACCCCGACTCCGATGTATCCTACGTGCTCATCGTTCAGAATCGCAAAAAACCATTCTTGGTATTTGAAAAAAGGGTTTTCTCGTAGTGTGTAGGTTGTCTCTTCAACAGTGCTTGGTCTATGGTTGAAGTGCTCCTTGAAACACTCGTTGTCAAGCCAGTTGAGCACTCTAAGGTCCTCATCGGCATCTTTTTGAAGCGGCTTCAGGGCGACTTCTTTGTGCTCCCCGATGCCTGAGGAAATCTCATCAAGGTCTCTCTTCATTAAGCTGAATTTCCGAACGAGCTTCCATCCTAATCCTTCCCAGAGGCGAATCATGTCTTCTCTGCTTTGGGGTGCCCAGGCTTGAGCGGTTTTCATACCACGGCGCTTAAGTTCTTTCAGGGCTTCTTCAGCAAGCTTCTCTTCCAGCCCTATGCCTCGATATTCGGGGATGATTCCGAAAGACCGTACAAACCCCTTTTCCTCCTTCCTCTTACTGTCAACGTAAGCATGAATGATTCCAACAGGACGATCGTCGAGCAGCGCGATGAATCTTCCCTTAGAATCAAACCCAGGGGACTTCTCAGCCTCTCTCAGTTCCTCCGCTGAGATTTGCCTTTCATGCTCGATCTCCTTGAACGCAGCGTTTCTCACCTTGACCCAGATCTCCTCATCTTCTCCTTGGACAAAGCGCCTAAGTTGAAGCATTGCTNTCTTCCTCCNAACCTTTCACGGAAAACGACATTAAGGGATATAGCTTTTTCTCTCCCGATGAGACGAACAGAGCAGAAAGNTGCTGCTTGTCGCTTAATATTTAAGCCAACNTGCAATGACTTCTACTGGGATGGATGNNGAGTTGTACACCGCTGAGAGCCTCGGGGAACGAAATATAATTCGCATCATCTGGGAACAACTGAGTAAGGCCCCTGGGATGTCGGTTCCTTTCGGCGACGATGTGTCAGCAATCGAATTCAATGAACACGATTTGGTCGTGAAAACGGACATGCTTGTGGGCAGAACGGATGTGCCTGCAGGTATGAGCTATTCCCAAGCAGCTCGCAAAGCAGTAGTCATGAATGTCAGCGATTTTGCTTCAAAGGGCGCGAAGCCCTTGGGGCTCGTTGTGTCGTTGGGCATTCCTCGAAGTCTGACGCAGAAGGAGATCAAGCGAATTGGGAAAGGGCTGAATGACGGGGCTAGAGAATATGAGGCCTACGTCCTAGGGGGAGACACTAACGAGACTTCAGATCTGATAATAAGCGTAGCTATTTTTGGAGTGCCCGGGAACGCAAACCTGACACTACGCGACGGTGCGCAGCCAGGAGACATTCTCGCAACAACCGGTCCATTCGGCTTAACATCCTCAGGACTCAGAATGCTGAAGGAAAAGCTGCCGACACCGACGAAGATTAAGAAGAAACTTGCAGACTCAGTTCTGATGCCTCATGCGAGGCTCAAAGAGGGCTTAGCCTTGGCGAAGACAGGCGCGGCAACGGCATCCATAGACTCCAGCGACGGATTGGCTTGGAGTCTTCACGAAATCAGCCGTGCCAGCAACGTAGGCTTCATCATCGACAATCCACCAATCGCTAATGAAGCCCGCGAGTTCGCAAAACTGCACAATCTTGACCCTCTTGAACTAAGCCTGTACGGCGGCGAAGAATATGAACTAATACTCACGATAAAGCCAAGCTGTTGGAGAGAAGCCAGGGAAGCCGTAATCCGTGAGGGAGGCGACCTCATCAGAATAGGTGAAACCGTAGCAAACAAAACTCTTCTGATCAAGCAGAAGAGCAAACTTGTCAAGATCGAAGCAAGGGGATATGAACATTTCAAAAATTAGAGAAGTAACCGGCCTCAAATCCTGCGACGTTGGAAGCCTTCCCTACACAGAGGATTTGCCAAGGTTAGCGAAAGGCGCAGACGATTTCGCGACCAACAAAACCGACGGCTCTGCAGATTTGTTCGAAAAGACAATTGTGGGCGCCTTCTTAGACAAGTTGGAAGCAGGCATTTTGGTTCCAGCCTTTCCTCAATTCAGAGATATGAACAGCATGTTTCTTTCCACGTTTGAAGGGCTGGAAAAGATTAAAGGTGGCTGGATCGAAACTGGGCGCCTCACTTCAAAACCAGAGTATACCGAAATCCCTGAAGTGGCTGCCATAAGAAGGAACGCAGAGAAAATCCACGCGCAGATAGACAGCCCCTTTCAGCTCAGAGTCTGCATAACAGGACCGTATACACTGGCCTCCTTCTTTCCATACAGAACCAGCCAAACCTATAGGCAGCTGGGTGAAGCGCTCTCAGAGATTGTTGAGAAAAGCATTTTCTCATCCAAGCAAGGCCGAGTTGTCCTAATAGCAATAGACGAACCGCTTTTTGGCATGGTCGATGAACCACTCATAGACAAAGGAGCCGAAGGTCGCGAGAATCTCCTCGCCGCCTGGGAAGCAATGGCCGGCAAGTCCAGGAGCCACAACGCAGAAAGCTGCATCCACCTTCACTGCACCTCCGACAGTCTGTTCTGGGACGTGAAATCCCTTGGCATTGTTGAGTCACACATAGATGATCCCCTCTACAAAATGAATGCCACCAAGCGCCACCTGGAGGAACAAGACAAAATGCTGAAAGCCAGCATAGCCCTCACAGACTTCGACCAGCTAGTAAGGGAAAGCCTGAGCTCAAAAGCCTCTGACTATACCCTTGCTGAGGCTTGGAAAAAAATTTCGAAGGGGATTCTGGCTCCCGAAAACTACTTGGAGAACATTGGTGTAATGACTAAACGGCTTGTGAAGATTACCGAGAAATTCGGTGTGGAAAGAATTGCCCTCGCTGGTCCTGAATGCGGTTTACGGGGCTTCCCAACCTACGCCTCCGCAATAGAGTGCCTGAGACGTGTTTCCGAGTCTGCATCCTCCATGGCATTGTCGGTATGAAAATCGTGACAATATTGTATAGAACGCGCGCGTGGCGTTTGGCAACCCTTGAATGNATGCANGTATGCTACCGTGCAGCCTCGGCTTGATCTTGTTTTCTGAGTGTATTATCCCATGCGTGCAAGCAGGCCTCTAAGAAACGCTCGCGTGTTTGAATTAGCTCCATCATCTTTTCGTCAATGCTTGCAGCACGAGCCAAATCGGTCAAGGTAACTAGGCCGACTAACCGGTTTCCTTCTACTATAGGTAGTTTCTTCACCTTTTTTTCAAACATGAGTTTGGCGGCTTCAGCAAGTTGCATGTCGGGCTTTCCAACGATTACCCGTTTTGTCATTATTTCTGTAACCTTAGTTTCTTTCGGATTCCTACATTCCTCTAACACTCGTTCGAGCATGTCTCTTTCAGTTATAATTCCAGCAACCTGGCCGTATTGAAGAACCACTAAACAGCCTATTCTATTCTCATTCATGAGTTTCACAGCNTCGTAGGCTGAGACATCTCTCTGCANGGTAATGACGTTCTTGATCATGGCTTCCTCAATTTTCATTGTTACCATCTTGTGAAGAGATTGTGAGATAGTAGCCCNCGAGCAGTATAAGTCTCGCTAAGCATAGATTCTGATTCAAGATTAAGATTGCAGATCAGCTGCATGTACGAGCGCAATGGCCANCAACTACTGTCTAGCAAAGAGGGTTCTTGAAAAGAAGTGGTTAACGTTACAAGTAGATTGACGATCTTTCCAAAAAATAATCCTAGATTCATATGTCTTCCTAACGCTTGAATGGCCACAGGTGCTGTTAGATGCACAGAATCTTAATTACACGGAGACTTGCTGTCAAGATGCCAGGCGAGCAGCGAGTTGACAGAGGCTGTATCTACAGGTAGGCTTCAGTGACGTATCTGCGCATCATTCTGTGGCTGTTAAAATAGTATGCAATCTTTCCTATAGAATTCTTCATCATCCGTATCCACTCGTCTCTCTTCTGATAGAACATCGGGATGATTATGTATTCTAGCTTGTTATACAAATCATCTAACTCTCTAATCTTGGCCTCATCTGTTGAGAGCTGCTCATCTGGATGCGGACCTATGGCCCAGCCTGTAACACCTTCAACACAACCTTCGACCCACCACCCGTCTAAGACGCTGAAATTTATCACGCCGTTATGTACTGCCTTCATTCCACTTGTGCCTGAGGCCTCTAACGGTCGTAAGGGAGTGTTTAGCCAAACATCAACTCCTGGAATTAACCGAGCCGCGAGGCTCATGTCATAATCTTCCAAATAAACAATCTTGATTGCATCCCTCAACTTCTCAATATAGCCGAAAACTTCTTGAATCAGCCTCTTTCCCGGCTCATCCTTAGGATGGGCTTTTCCGGCAAAAACGATCTGCATCTTTCCCTTTTTGTTGAGCCTTTTTAGTTTTTCCAAGTCTGAAAACAACAGGTTCGCCCTTTTATATCCTGTAGCTCTTCGGGCAAAACCCAAAGTCAGGGTGTCGGTATCCATGCCGATGTTCGTCGCCTTATTGACGTAGTCAATCAACGCTCTTTTCGCTTCCATGTGAGCCTGCCAAATCTCTTCATCTGGAATTCCGTTTACTCTCACCAGTAACTCTGGCTCATTAGCCCAACCAGGCATATACTCATCGTATAGGTCCCTGAAACTCTCGGAAGTCCAAGTGTAAGAGTGGATGCCGTTGGTTATCGAGTGAATTTCGTAGCCCGGGAAGAGCGCTCTAGAGACATCCCTATGCCTCTTGGCTACACCGTTGACGAATTCACTCAAGTTTAGTGCGAGGCGAGTCATATTCAACCTTTGCTCATGCCCGCCAAATTTCTTTAGGACTTCCAAGGGAACGATCTCTCCTGCTATTTCCTGAACAAGGTCGTAGGAGAATCTGTCATGTCCTGCTTCCACAGGCGTGTGTGTGGTGAATACGCACACCTCTCTGACTCTGTCAATGTCCATCCTATATCTCCTCAGTAGTTCCAACGTGAGGAGGCTGGAATGCCCCTCGTTCATATGATATTTTCTAATGCTAAATCCTAACGCCTCGAGCATTCTTGCGCCGCCGATTCCTAACACAATTTCCTGTTTTAACCTGCATCTTTCATCTCCCCCATACAAGAAAGAAGTAATCTCTCTGTCTTCTGGAAAGTTTCCTTCCACATTGGTATCTAGAAAAAAGATGGGAACCACTCCTCCTGTTAGACTCCGCACATTATAGAGCCATGCTTTTATCGTCACTTCTCTTTTCTGAATCTGAACTTTCACCTCCGGGGGAAGTAACTCCATAATCTTTGATGGTTTCCACTCAACCGGATGCTCTATCTGCTTTCCTTCCATGGTGATTTCCTGTCGGAAATACCCCTTTTCACTGAGCAGCGTGACAGCAACTAATGGGAGTTTCAGATCTGCGCTTGATTTTATCGTGTCACCGGCCAAGACGCCTAAACCTCCACTGAATGTGGGAATCTCATTCACCAATCCAACTTCCATAGAGAAGTAAGCGATCTTTTGCCCCTTCCTTTGTGAATAGTTCATCGATGTTTCCCTTCCATTGAATTCCAGTTTCGAAAGAATAGAGTTTCAGCTAAACACTGAAGTCCTGCATCTAGTTCTTCTTTCTTCTCAGAGATAGATCCAACCAGAACATCTAGGAACTTTGATGTGGCTTTGTCAGATAGCAAACGAGCAAGAACAGAGTCTAAGAAATCTTTGACTTCTCTTCCCATAAAAATAGCTTGGTCACGTCGCAGTTTAGATGTTATGAACTCTAGCTCAGTATTGCATGCGTAGGTGGACGATGGCACTGGGACTGCTTGTTTTTCTGGGCGCGCATCTGCCAAGCTCGTTCAGTTTATGCGCAACATACCCTAGACCTTGTGCATTTGCTTTTCTTATTCAAATCTTTTGCCCAGTTCAACAAGTTCATATAAAAGTGGGTCTTTGAGGTGTCCTATACTTCGAAAAATCCTGGTTCTAAATATGCTAGCTTGTCTTATGGCCTATAGTCTCCGATCAGAGGATTAGCAGATAGTGCTGCTCAGCATGCATGCATAACGTTTCCGCAGTCCGACGGAGCTTGACTGCCACTACTAGGACGACGCACACACTCTTAGGCTACCAGATTTTCAGAGAGTCAGCAGAATTCTTGCTTTCATTTTCCCATGCAGCCTACCAAATTGCAGTGCGCGCATTGCCTTTGCGAAGAACCGCAAACATTTAACTTATGGACAACACGGAAACCTAAGTTTGCTAGGCAATTCATTGAGCTACCAAGCGTGCGCAACGTTTAGGTGCTTGCGATGGTTTTCGAAGTGCCCGACAGGCGATGCTACGGGATTCTCTGCCCCTTTTCCAGAAGTTTTTCGATTCTTTCTAGTCGTTTCTCGATTGCATCTAGACGAAGAAGAACTTGTTTCAATATGCGCCCGGCGTCTTCGGTTGGGAAGCTCGGCATGGGCGTCGGTGAAGGCCATCTCCAGTCTCCCTCCCTCTCAGGTCTTCTGGGCAGTGGTCGAGGAGAAGCTGCGGCCTTTTTCGGTTGAGGCATCAATTCCACAATTATTAGTTAGCGACGCAGTTTATTAAAAATGTCGCAGCTGAACGAATTGTGTATGCTGCAGACCAGCCTGTCACGTCGATTAGATACAGTAGTTTACGTTTGTAAAGACTGAAACTTTAAAAGTAACTGGAGACTAACCTTTAATCTCGTGTCGGAAAGCGGAATTCTGGGCGAGAACATTTTTATTTCTTGGTTCTCTTCAAACGTTTGACGCGTGATCTCCGGGAGCTTTTCTTCTGGTTTTCTACCATCTCGATGGGCTTTTGTTTTCCTAGGCCTTGAATAGCGGCGCCAGGATAGTTTCGTTCGATCTCCCTTCGTAATCCTTGCGTGTCTACGTTGCCATATTTCTTAACATAAATCATGGGTCTGCCATCTTTGCTGTGTTTGACTGATATGGAGAACCCTGAGGCGATTTCTATTGGATCTGGTTCAGTCAAAGCAAATTGTTTCTGTTCTTCCAAATCTATGGAGTCGGCAGGGTCTTTTCTTTGCCTTCTATGTATCAAATAATCGTCCTCTTCGTATTGAAGGGGGCTTCCCCTAATTAAAGTCTTGTTTCTTCCTAATCAAGATTCTCCTTTAGTGATCACCCTACCTTAAAATCGTCAAGCTCTCTTCGCGTTGCTTACGATAATCTGCCTATTCACGGTTCAAGCTGGCCCTCGACAGGGGGAGTAGTGTGGTTCTACGGGAATTTTGGTTTGAGGGCTTTTGTTCCACACGCGTCTACGCACTCTAGGCAGTATGTGCATTCAGGGTGAGTGAACTTCTCCCAAGGCAAATCGAGAATCGGCACCTTCATAGGACATGCTTCTACACAACTGCGGCAGCCCTCCTTCGTGCAACGTACAACATCCCTTTTCAGCCCTAGGAAGCTGAAATGACTTTCAAGCGCCAGCATTGCTCCTACGGGGCAGAAATATCGACACCAACTACGTGGAGTGTAGAAGGCGAATACTAATACAATTGCCAAAATGAACACTCTCGTCCAGAACAAGGGCGAGAGCGCGCCTATGCCGCCTAGAACGTCCTGAAATGGTGCTTCTGCAGAGATGGCGTTGTAGGTCATGATCGGCAGTATCCCAAATAGGGTGTCGTGAGGGCTCAACGTATTGAAGGGTGCCCGTGCAAAGATGCCCAAGGCCGTCTTGTAGCCTCCTCCCATTCTAAGGACGGTCGTTGCAGCAATTGTACCACTAATAAACAAGACTGCAGCCAGAATGCCATACTTGACTAGGAGCAAATCTTTGTGTGTCCTCGGGGAAATCTCCATGTGCTTTCTCTTGAGGAATCCCAATATGTCTTGAACAAAACCGAAGGGGCAAGCCCATCCGCACAATAGTCTGCCTGATAGCACTGCGAATATTATGAAGGATGCGAGAGGAAGCAATGGGAAAGTGGTTTCGTAGAGCATGTACTGCATCACGGCAAAGGCGTCCCCGACAACTCTCTGTGGAGTTCCCATGCTCTGGAGGACCGGAAGAAGAACAGGCAACGGTTCGAAGCCAAACATGGCAGCGTTGAAGAGTAAGAAGAGAATGAACTGACTGATTATCCTAGCAGTTCTAATGCGCAAAACCGCCCGCTTAACGTCCGCCAAATCCTCTAAATACTCCCGTTTTGCCTCCGATTTCCTAGGCTGTTTTTAGAAACGTGAGTGTAGGTAGCATAAAAAGGTTTCATCCATAAATTTACGCACGCAGGCGTGCAAAGCTATGGTAGACCGCATCCAATGATGAATACATCCCGGTGGCATGCATGCGAAGGAACGTGTTTTGGTTATCTTGAGTTATAATCTTGGCTTCATAGGATATTTCAGAGAAACCCTTCAAGACTGAAAGCGATTGGCATGCAGAAACAGACAAGAAAGAGGGTGAAAATCAGAGGACACTATATGCAAGTTCGACAGCGTTCAACTGAAAAAGGAAAGAAAGGAACGATCCTAGGCAAGTGGACTCCCAACAAGAGAGGAACGAAGCGAGTGTACAGATGCCTCCTCGGATCAATTAGCAAACAACGGATTTCTTGCGGACACAAGAAGGCAGGCAAATATTGCCTACACACGGGAAATCAAAGGGGGAAATGCTCACAACTTCTCATATCGTATAACTAACATGAAGAAGCGAATCAAAGGATCAATCTCATCAAGCGGAGTGGGCCGGGCCGTACCCCACTATAAATTTGTAGCGAGTCTGTCACCAAGCACGTGCATGCATCCAAAGAAATCGTTCTCGCGCGCATAGAGTGTGGTTCAGTAGGTTTTTATGAGATGTAATAAAAGCACTATAGGAAGCCACAAAATGACCACGAGACCTTTCAGCACACGCGATACCTCGAAGAGGGAAATTGCGTATTTGAGCACCTACCCACCACGCGAATGTGGAATAGCAACTTTCACCAAGGGTCTGATAGGTGCCGTGGATAGACTTGACGAGTTTGAATTGGCAATTGTTGTCGCAGTAAACGAGAAAGATACAATCTACAATTATGACAAAAGAGTCAAATGCCAAATCGAGCGAGACTCTGTCGAGGACTACATTCGAGCAGCTGACTACATTAATTCCTCAAAGGCGGACCTTGTAAACCTTCAACATGAATTCGGTCTTTTTGGTGGAGAGTGGGGCAACTACATTAATTCTTTCTTGGAACGTGTTCAAAAACCCATAGTGACTACTCTTCACACAATCGAACCGAACTTTGGATCGAAGGCTCAGACGGTTTTGGATACTATTGCTTCTCGCAGCGCGGCAATTGCTGTCATGGCAAAAACAGCACNGCGAATCTTGGCAGGATACGGCGTTCCCAACAAGAAGATTAGTGTCATTCAGCATGGATGCCCCGATGTTTCCTTTGTTGTCAGTGAAGACGTCAAGGCGTTGCTTAACCTGAAAGAAAGGATAATTCTGTCTACTTTTGGACTGATAAGCCGTGGGAAGGGGATTGAATACGCTATCCGAGCACTGCCGTCTGTTGTTGCCAAAGAGCCGAGAGTTACCTACCTCATAATCGGAGAGACTCATCCGGAAGTGAGAAAAGCTGAAGGCGAACGCTATCGAATTAAACTGATGAGGTTGGTCAATGATCTTGGATTGAGCGGTCACGTAAAGTTCCACAACCGTTTCCTTTCCAAACGAGAGTTGATTCGGTATCTCCAAGCCACAGATATTTACGTCACTCCATATGTTTCACCATATCAGACAAGCAGTGGAACACTGGTCACTGCTTTAGGGACAGGCAAAGCAATAGTGTCAACTCCATATCTTCATGCCAAAGAAGCCTTGGCCAACGGGCGTGGACTATTCTGCAGGTTTAAGGATTCTAGTTCCATTGCAGAATGCATCGTCAGACTCCTCGATGAGAAGCTCAGAAGGAAGATGGAGAAGAGAGCATACAAATACAGTAGAGGATTTGTGTGGCTGAAAGTTGCAAAGAGATATGCAGAGCTATTTAGCCGAACGATAATCAAGAATAAGGTGTAAGGCATGGATATACCATCTATCAACCTAGATTTTCTGAAAGCACTTACAGACGATACTGGTCTTATTCAACATGCAAAATTCGCGACCCCAAGAAGACAAGAAGGATATACTACTGATGACAATTCACGTGCTTTGATTGCTTGCACAAAATACTATCGGATTTTTGGTGCCCAATCCGATCCAGAGATAGCGAAGCTGATAGATGTCTATTTGGGCTTCTTGTTACATATGCAAGAATCCAACGGCACTTGGCATAATCTGCTCAGCTACAATCGACAGTTTGCTGATGACGTAGGTTCAGAGGATTGCATGGGACGTGCGCTTTGGGCGTGTGGTTACGTAATGAATTCGAATTTGCCAACAGAGAAAAAAATGCTCTCGAAGGAAATCTTTGACAGAGGGTCTTCATGTGTTCCAAGCTTTAAAGCTCTCAGATCTATAGCTTTTTCAATCATGGGACTTGGTCACTATAAGAAGGCCTACCCTGAAGATCAAAATCCCGTTAAGACCACAATGAATTTGGCTGATCACCTTCTTGACAACTTCAACAATCAGTGTTCTAGTGATTGGCGCTGGTTCGAACCTTATCTTACGTATGTGAATGGACGTTTGCCACAGGCCCTTTTTGAAGCTTATGAAAGTACACAAAACGAGAGGTACCTTCAGACAGCCAAAGTAGCTTTGGACTTCCTGCTCAAAGTTCAAATGACTGATGATGTATTTGTCCCAATCGGCAACAAGGGATGGTACAAAAGAGGGGAGAAAAGAGCAACATATGACCAGCAATCTGTCGAGGCATCTTGCATGGTGGAAGCAACGACTGCAGCCTTCCGCGCAACTGGAGATGAGAAGTATCGGAGAACGGCTCATACAATCTTCAACTGGTTTCTGGGAAGAAACTTGCAGCACATGGCCGTTTACAATCCAAAAACTGGTGGTTGTCATGATGGGATAACACCTAAAGGATTGAACCTTAACCAAGGCGCCGAAGCCACCGTGTCCTATCTTCTAGCTCGCTTAGAATTAGAGTCAATTATATAATTCCAAAGCGTGCTCTATCACAATAGGGACAGTGTCCGTACGCGCATTTGAAGAAGTTCCGTAACGAAGAAGTGATCAGCTTCAAGTGCGTGTGCAGTTCTCCGCGTCAAATGCTATATATTCGGTTTTCGCATAGAATTTGTGATAATAGCTGAACGAGTATGTGGTCCAAGTGTTGAAAGTTCGACATATGATGGTTAAACAGGTGATAACAGCAAGGGAAGGAATAGCTCTACAGAAGGCAATTGAAATGCTACACAAGAAACACATAGGGTCCGTGGTCATACTTGACGATGAGAAAAAATGTGCAGGAATTTTTACTGAGCGTGATGCTATCAGAGTCACTGCTCAAAAGATTCCTTCAGCAACTCCACTGAAGGAGGTCATGACTAGGAATGTCGTGACCATTGGGGAAGATGCTTCACTTGAAGAAGCAAGAAGACTCATAGTTGAACGTGGAATCAGACATCTGCCAGTTGTGGATCAGAAAGGGAAATTGGTAGGCTTGTTTGCTGTTAGGGGTTTCTTGGACGAGGTTTTCGGAAAATCTTCTTCATAATGGCGGGAAACTAGGCGACATGCACCGTTTTCAAGGCAACCCGATTCTTGAACCAACAGGTGGCAATCCCTGGGAATCAAGAAGAGTGTTTAATGCTGCTGCTGTTTACCTAAACGGTTTTGTTCACGTTATATACCGTGCGATGGGTGATGACGGTGTGTCTCGTCTTGGCTATGCAAAGTCAGCGGATGGTTATCATATTGACGAACGTTTGCCATTTCCCGTTCTTGAACCAGCGAATGCTGCAGAGAAAAGAGGGTGTGAAGACCCTCGCCTCACTGGTTTGGACGGAAGATTGATCATGACCTATACTGCATTGCAGGAGCAAGATCACCGACTCCTGTATCAAGTCTCGTTGACCTCAATCGCAGTCGACGATTTTCTTTGCAAGGAATGGAAATGGGGCAGCAGACTGTTACCTTTTCCCGGCATCCGCAACAAGGATGCCATTATTTTCCCCAGAAAAGTAGATGGCAAGTATGTAATGTTCCACCGTCTTGAACCAGACATCTGTCAAGCCCACTCTGATGATCTCCATCGATGGTATGGCATAAAGCTGGTAATGGCGCCGAGGCTAAAGAGTTGGGATTGCTGGAAGGTTGGTGCGGCCGGACCACCTATTGAACTTGGGGAGGGCTGGCTTTTCATATATCATGGTGTGAACTTTGATAAAATCTATTCTCTCGGCACTGCATTGCTTGATAAGGATGATCCTGGAGTGGTTCTTTATCGTTCCGAAGAGCCAATACTAACGCCTGTTGAGAAATATGAGAGATTCGGCAAAGTGCCCAATGTAGTTTTCAGCTGTGGAAATGTCTTGATGGATGATCAAGTCCTCGTGTACTATGGAGGCGCTGATAGCGTGTTATGTGTGGCAACATACGATATGAGCGAGCTATTGCCAAGGAAATAGCGCGAGGCGGGATTTGAACTCCACCTATTTGGATATAAGGGATGCGAAGTCTAATAGCATGAGAGACGTTCTACTCATTTTACGATTTGAATAACACCCATGCATGCATTTATCGGATCTGGGGTGATCAGAATATTCCATCATGCATGCACGTGATTTGGCTTCTTGATTAAGAATTTTCCACTGCTTAGTTCTTTGATGATCTCCCACCAGTCTTCCACATGGGAAACTAATTCTTTCTATTTGACAATCCTGCTCTGATAGGGCTTTCCATTGCTGCTTAACTGAGACATGCATGAGTAATGTGAAGCTTCGCAGCAGAATACCCTACCTAACCGGACAAAAGGCCTCCGATTTCCCATAGAAAAATGGGAATGCACGGAATTTTCGTTAGGTGCTGCTTACTCTTTGGTTTTGAGGTGATATGGAATGTTGTGGATGAGAAGGTTGCTAGTGAGGATGTCGGATCGAAGTTTGCGTGGTTAACTAATGATCCGGCTTTTTGGTCAATTGTCGACATAGCATTTATAAAGTCTCCTGAGAATATTCAGGAACGTTGCTTGACCTCTAGCTGTTGGCTATTGGTATGCGTGTATCTACATTGTAATGTTGGTGCATACGCGGGGTCGGCACCTATATGCCAGTTGAAGGGCATGTTTAGAGTGGATTAGTGTGAACTATGTTGGAAAAGAAGCCAGTTACAGACTTCTGAGATTCGCTCTCAGCATAGCGTTAGCTCTAGTTTTCTGGGGAGTGGGGGCTTTTGCCCCGCCAATGCTTAACGGTGTAAGCGAGGTTGGCGGGTTTCTAACGTGGGTTGTGTTGACATTGGTTGGAGGGATTTTTCTAGTGCGAGCATTATTTGACGCTTTAGTGTTAGGCGATAAGACAATTGGGGTATTTTTGAAACGTCTAGGCGTGAAAGAGCAATGGTCTCGAAGAAGGATCTTTAAGAATTTAGCGTACATAGTCGCCCTAATTCTGGCGGCTGCTGCGGTATCTCCTTTCTTCAGTGATTTAGGTAATGTTGGAAACGCGTTGCAGGTTCTCACAACCTATGTTACTCTGGGGGCTATTCTTCTGTTTGTCTATGACATAGGGCGAACCATTTACCGAATTGCGGAAGAAAAGGCCAATTCGGTTGCGGATTGGCTCGTGCAAACACGTGGTAGGGAGGCGGAGTGAATGGAGAATAGCATTTGCACGATTGAGCAGCTTAAAAAATACGTTAAATCATCACCGAAAGAAGAGAAAAAACTAGAAAAGATCGTCAATAGACATCCCATGCGAATCACACCCCACTACTTATCACTAATAGATTGGAACGACCCCCATGACCCTATCAGAAAGATGGCTGTTCCATCTTTAGAGGAGTTTAACCTTCAAGGCTCCTATGACACCAGCGGCGAGGCAGAAAACACAAAGCTACCAGGTCTCCAGCACAAATATGTCGAAACTGCGCTCATACTAGCAACCAACAGATGTGCAACGTACTGTAGACACTGCTTCAGGAAACGGCTTATCGGCTTGCCAAATGAAGAGGTAATGAAGCAGTTTGAAGATGCAGCTGACTACATCAGGCATCATGAAGAAGTCAACAACGTCTTAATTTCTGGGGGCGACCCCCTCGTGCTTCCAAACAAAATCATAGAAAAGTTTCTTTCAACACTATCCGACATATCCCACCTTGACTTCATAAGGTTCGGCAGTAGAGCCCCAATAACCTTTCCATCCAGATTTGAAGACCGAGAATTGTTGGCGATTTTTGAAAATCACTCGAATCCTAATAGAAGAATTCACGTGGTTACCCAGTTCAATCACCCAAGAGAAATAACTAAACAATCAGTAGAAGCGGTTGACAATCTAATAAAATCAAAGATAATTCTGAGCAACCAAACAGTGCTACTGAAAGGAGTCAACGATGACCCTGCAATCCTCGCCGATCTGCAAAACAGACTGGTTGGTATTGGGGTCAATCCCTACTACGTCTTTCAATGCAGACCCGTGAAGAGAGTTAAGCATTACTTCCAGGTTCCACTCTGCAAAGGTGCAAAAATCGTAGAAAGGGCAAAAGCAAAATGTAACGGTCACAGCAAGCGGTTCAAGTATATCATGTCCCACAAAACCGGCAAGATAGAAATCCTAGGTATAGCCGGCAATGAAATATATTTCAAATATCATCAGGCTAAAAACAAGAAGAACCTTGGCAAGATATTCAAGCGCGGAGTTGATGAAAAGGTTGGTTGGTTAGACGATTTCAAATCATCCCGTTATGAACCCGAAAATTCTGGAATATGTTTCTTAGGTGGCATCCCTTTTGGCGAACTGTCATCTCAGAAGGTTGAGATTCTTGGAGGTGAGAATTGTTGACGCTCCAGATAGACGATTTCTTGTACGAGATATGTATAAGCGAAGATGCAGAAATGACCGAAAGAATAGGTTTCGTTGACGGTCTAGACCTTATAACTTTGAGAGAGAAGTTGCGAAAGCATGGTGTGGAGAGATGAGAAGTTTGAGGTTGGATACTGCTCATTACAAAGTGAGGACGATTTTCTGAAGTGTTTCGGAGATGTCTGACAATCTGACGGAATTTGAGAAGGATGTCTACGATTTTGTCAAAGGACGTGGAGAAGTGCTGACGTCCAACGTGCCTGCCAGAATGAGCGGTGTCGTTTCTAATTTGAAGAACAAGAGGGTGATTGAGGTTTTCAAGAAGAGCACGTGTAGATGGGCATCAAGAAAAAGAAAATTCGTTAGAATTCGAGGTTCCGAGAATGGCTCTAGAGGGGAAAAATGGTTTGACACATGAAAATACTACTGGAAAGAGGAGAAGTAGAATGAGGATTATAGCCGATATTTTGAGACACGCTCAAAGGCCAGCCAAGCAAACACACGTCATGTACGAGTGCAATCTGAGTTTCAGTCAATTAAAGCGTTACTTGATTTTCCTCAAGACACGAGCCCTTATTCGGAGAAACCTTGACACTGGATCAATCATTTATCAGACGACTAACAATGGACAAGAGTTTCTAAGAAGGTATTCCAGCATAGCTCGACTACTTCGGTCACCTGAATTGAAACGTTCTTGAAGAAGCTCAGAAATCTGAATGCAAAAAATTGAGGATACCATTCAACGTGGTTTGCGGGACTGTGAGAAAATGGGCAAAGTGCGACCAGATCATGTAAAAAGGACGGCTCGAGAACTTGTGGAGCGATTTCCAGAAAAGTTCTCTGTTGATTTCGAAAATAATAAGAAACATGTTCACGCTCTAACTAATGCTAGGTCAAAAAAACTCAGGAATAGAATAGCTGGCTACATAGTCAAAATTATGGCGAGAACTAATGAGAAAGAGAATCTCGAAGAATTGTCAAACGCTGATTAATAGTGTGTGCATATCCAGCACTACTTAGCATGCATGCACAGTAAGTGTCTTATTCAATTCTATCTCTCTTTGGGGCATGTCCATCATTGACTTTCCTCAAATATTGGGTTGTTTGCATAATTTCAAATGTGGTTTGGACCTCGGAGAGAATGTATCGAATCTCGGAGAATGATAATTTCTTTTGTAATAGTTGACTTTGAATCTCCTGAGAAATGGTGGTCAGTTCCTTAAGATCTTTCATAAGTCACCGCGATTAATAGAGATTAGGCGTATAGAAGCTCAGTCTGACGCTTTTGTGTGAAAACAACAATATAAGCATTGGAGGCTCATTGTGTGCATTGTGTAAAAATCTCTTTCAGACATTTCCACCTTCACAAACCCGAAGCATCCCAAAATTTATCTCATATTCCTTCGTTTGACACATAAATGTCAAATGGTATTTATGAGCGCGGAGTATCAATCACCACGCGCTATTTCACTGAGCTTAAGGCTTTAGAGGGCAAAGTTCTACTAATCAGCCGCGCTCCACGAAAGCAATCATGCATGCGAAATCCGTTGAAACTCGCAATGTTACTTTTCTAACCCGAAACAATATCGATTATTGGTGAGAGATAAACAGTGTCTTTTAGTGGGTGTCTTTTGTCACCATT
>JGI2172J19969_10000262_pt1 | contig 22163 bp, 25 predicted proteins | sample DeeMarSWOR230_32_FD_19969 | JGI IMG/M metagenome (IMG submission 19969)
CTTCGATCTCCACGAGACACATTCGACACGAGCCCAAGGTACTCAGCCGCTTGTGGAAGCAGAGGGTGGGGATGGAGATACCATTCTCCGTGGCGGCCTCCAGGATCGTCTTCTCCTCGCCCGTGGTAATCTCCTTACCGTCAATCGTAAGCTTTACCATCATCGCTCCCCATCAACCACATCTCCGAAAAACTCGCTCTTTCAACCATTTGTCGCAACCAAGCCGAGTCGGTAACACCGGAGACAGCGATCCGCCTCCTTCATTGCATCGGGCACGGAAAATCCCTTCTCCACTTCGTCGAAGGTCCACTTCCTCTCCTTGGGGGGCAGCATCTCGAGCTGTTTCCTTTCCCTTCCGCCGATGATCCCGATCTCTTCTTGGGAATCATAAACCTTTATGGAGGCCATCAGGTTCTCAAGCCTCTCGTCCTCCGTTGGGGTCACCCGTAAGCCACTCAGGTACTGATCGATCTTATCGGCCGCCCTCTTTCCGTTTCCAGCGGCCCTGACCAGGACATCCGGCCCGGTAACGCAATCCCCCGCGGAAAAAACCCCCTCCCTCGAGGTTTCGAGGGTATCCTCGTTGATGGAAATTGTCCCCCATTTGGTCGTTTCAATCCCATCCTTCTCTTCCATAAAGGAGAGATCCACCGCTTGGCCAATGGCGGGGATCACGATATCCGTGTCCACGTAAAATTCGGACCCTGGTATTGGAACCGGCCTCCTTCTGCCGCTCTCATCGGGCTCCCCCAGTTCCATGCGAATACACTCCACCCCCACCACCTTTCCCTCCTTGGCGATGATCTTGGTCGGGACACAGAGATAGTGGAACTGGATCTCCTCCTCCTCGGCATCATGAATCTCGACATCGTCGGCCGGCATCTCCTTCCGGGATCTCCTGTAGAACAGATTGACGTCCTTCTTCCCCACGCGAAAGGAGGAACGAACGCAATCGATGGCCACATTCCCCCCTCCCACCACCACCACTCTCTTCCCCTCAGGGTAGGGATCCTTCCCCATATTGACATCCAGGAGATACTTCACGCCGTGGATGAACCCCTCATATCCCTCGTCTTCACCCTCAACTCTCATCGAGGTGCTCCCCTGAGCCCCCACCCCGATGAAGAGGGCCTTGTACCCCTGTTGGAACATTTCCTCCAGGGTTATGTCCTTTCCGACCTGTATCCCGTATCGAATTTCAACTCCCATGGACCGGATGATCTCCACCTCCCGGCGCAAGATATCCCTCGGAAGGCGATAATCGGGAATGCCCCATGCCGCCATTCCCCCCGACTCGGGGAACCGTTCGAAAACGGTCACCGAGTACCCCTTTAAGGCCAGGTAATAGGCGCAGGACAATCCCGCAGGCCCCGCTCCTATGACGCCCACTTTATCCTCCTTCTTCTCGGGTGCCGGGGAAATGGCGGGGGTATGCCTCTTCTCGAGTTCGTAGTCGGCCACGAATCGCTTCAAATACTTTATGGATAGGGGTTTATCGATATTGGCCCTCCTGCAGTTCTCCTCACAGGGCCGTATACATACCCTTCCCAGCGTCCCCGGGAGGCATGTCGCTTCGCGAATCACGGCAAGGGATTCCTCGAGCTTTCCCTCCTTGATGTATTCGATGTACGTAGGGATATCCAGGTGGGAAGGGCACGCGCTCATGCAGGGCGCCGTCAACTTCACCTTGTAGGTCCCCCTGGCGACCTTCTTCTTCCCCTTGATGACCTCCTCGAAGTCGTCCTTGAAATACTCGATGGCATCCAATACGGGCTTGGTGCCGGTCTGCCCCACGGTACACTTGGAGCCCCCTCTGATAAAGGCCCCCAGCCTCTTGAGTGTGTCCAGATCCGCCATTTTTCCCCTGCCGTCGGCGACCCGGTTCATCACGTCCAGCATCACCTTGGTGCCCACTCGACACGGAACGCACTTCCCGCAGGATTCCCCCTGAACAGCCTCCAAATAGGCCCGGACCATATCCACCACGCTCACCCCGGGATCTCTTATGACCAAACCATCCCATCCCATGAAGCCCTTTATCCCGGCTTCCTTGTCATAATCGGCCGGTATATTCACGCCCTTCGGTTCGAGGAATTCACCGGGCGCTTTTCCCCGATTATCGATGATCTGGTCCCTCCAGCTACTGAAAACGACATCGTTCATGCCCCATACTCCTTATCTGTCAACCTCCCCCAATACGATATCGATGCTCCCAATGGCGGCTACGACGTCGGCGATCAATTTGCCCTCGATCATTTTCGGGAGACAGCTCAGGTTAATAAAGGACGGCGTNCTAATCTTGATTCGATAGGGATGGTTTGATCCATCGCTGACGACGTAAAAACCCAGTTCCCCCTTGGGCGCTTCGACGCTCATGAAAACCTCGCCCTTCGGGGCCTCAAATCCCTCCGAGACGATCTTGAATTGCCGAATCAAGGCATCGATGTTCCTCTCAACATCGTCCTTGGGCGGGAGCACCACCCGAGGATCTTCGGCCATAATTGGCCCATCGGGGAGGTTATCCACCGCTTGTTGAACAATGCGGACCGACTGTCTCATCTCTTCAAGGCGCACCATGTATCGATCGTACACATCGCCCACGTCTCCGATGGGAATCTCGAAGTCGAACTCATCATAGCTGGAATAGGGAAACCGCTTTCGGACGTCCCACCTCACTCCGGAGCCCCTCAGCGTCGGTCCAGTAGCCCCGTAATTGATGGCGTCCTCCGCCGTGAGAATGCCCACCCCCTTTGTCCTCCTCATCCAGATTACGTTTTTCGTGAGAAGGGTCTCGTATTCGTTGATTCGCCTGGGAAAATCCTCAAGAAAGCCCCTAACGCTCTCCTCAAAACCCTCCGGGATATCCTTAACCAGGCCCCCGATCCGGAAATACGTGGGGGTCAGCCTGCCCCCTGATACCTCCTCTATGATCCTTAGTATGGACTCCCGCTCCCGGAAACAGTAGAAGAGTACCGTCATGGCCCCGATATCGAGGGCGTGGGTCGCCAACCATATGAGGTGGGCAGCCAGTCTCTGGAGCTCAGTCACCGCAACCCGGATGTACTGGGCGCGTTTGGGGGCTTCGATGCCCAGCAGTTTCTCCACGGTCAAAACGTATCCCAGGTTGTTCCCTATCCCGTTGGTGTAATCCAGGCGGTCCGTCAGGGGGATGACTTGGTGGTACGTCTTCGTCTCCGACAACTTCTCAACCCCGCGGTGAAGATGCCCTACATGAGGGGTCGCCTTCACGACGATCTCGCCATCCAATTCCAGCAGGAGCCTCAATACCCCGTGGGTTGAGGGATGCTGCGGCCCCATGTTGATGGTCATATATCTCGTCTCGGCCATCTCGAACCCCTCCTCACTGGCTCATAGCTCGGGAATGAAGGGTTTATCGAAATCCTTCCCCTTTACCGGGAAATCCTTGCGGAGGGGATGCCCCTCGAAGTCATCCCACATCATGATCCGCCTCAAATCGGGGTGATTTTCGAAGCGGATGCCCAGCATATCGTAGGCCTCCCTCTCATACCAATTGGCAGCCTTCCAAATCGATTCAACGCTCGGCACGGAATCCCCTTCCTCCAACGGAACTTTCACCCTCAATCGTCGATCGTACTGTGTTGAGCAGAGATGATAGACGAGCTCAAATCTCGGCTTTCTGGGCTGATAATCGACGCCGCAAACATCCGTTAGGTAATCATAGGAGAGATCCGGGTCTTTTTTGAGGAATTCCAGGACCTCTTTTGCCCTATTCTTCTCAACAACCAGGGTAGTCTCGTCCCTGAAGGTCTCAACCTTCAGGATCGAAGCCCCGAATTGCCCNTTCACCTTATNGATTCCNTTGGTCTCCACCCTCTTTCTCCCTTGGCACCTNTGCNTTCAAAGGCCCCTGGCCATCCCCTTCAGAGNGATGGCGCGGGGCAATGAAAATAAGGGGCGTTATGGAAAGTNANCTAAAAAGAGGANACCTAAGTAACCTCNAGNTCGAGGCCACTCTTGACATCCATCCGATCCAAAAGGGTCTCCCGTTCGATTTTCTTCTGNAGTCCCATGAGGGCTGTCAGCAATGCCTCAGGCCTTGGGGGACATCCCGGAACGTAAACATCCACGGGAAGAATCTGGTCAACNCCTTGCACGACGTTATACGTTTGGAATATTCCCCCGGTACAGGCGCAGGCTCCGTAGGCGATGACCCATTTGGGCTCCGGCATCTGTTCGTAGATCCTCTTCACCATGGGGGCCATCTTCTTGGTAAGCGTTCCCGCTACGATCATCAGGTCCGCCTGCCTCGGGGATGGACGGAATACCTCAGCTCCAAACCTCGAAATATCCCAGGTCGCCGAACTGGTGACCATCATCTCCAGGGCACATCAGGCCAGGCCGAAGGTCACAGGCCAAATGGACCACTTTCTCCCCCAATTGACCACCTTATCGACGATATCCATGAGGATATTTTTCCCCACGAGAGTCTCTACTCCCATTCCAAAGCTCCTTTTCTCCAGACATATATATAGGCGATGATTAAAATGCCGATGAACACCATCATCTCACCCAAGATGAAAAAACCCAATCCCTTGAGACTCCTGAAGACCAAGACCCATGGATAGAGAAAGACGATCTCGATGTCGAAGAGCAAGAATAACATGGCGATAATGTAATACTTAATGGGAATCCTCCTCAACGAGGAGCCGATCGTCGGCATCCCACATTCATAGGGGGACAATTTCACCGCCGTTGACTTCCGCTGACCCACTACGTGCGAGGCCAAAATGACAAAAGCGGCAAAGCCAACCGCTATCATTATGTAGATTGCTACGGCGAAATATTCGGAAAGCATCGCCCTTCCCCGAGCTTGTGAAAAGTTTCTTCTTTGACGGCCACACCATACAAACTTGACCCCCATTTGTCAAGGAAAAAAATACCCCTATCAGTTTATCTATGGTTGCCATCTGTCAGAAAGAGGGGGGGTGAAATCAACATCAAGGAGATTTACAGTACTCCCTTTGTGCGGAGCACTGGGAGGGGATCGACGACGAGTTTGTCAAGCCCAAGATCCTCGCTGCCCATTCCCAACGCCAACCCAATCAGTTGAGTTAGGTAGATCAAAGGCAGGTTGTATAAACGCCCGTATTTCTTCGCCACATCAGCTTGGCGCATATCCAGATTGGACTGACAGAGCGGGCAAACGACTGCAATGCAGTCGGCCTTGACTCCCTGAGCAGCTTCCAGGATTTCGTTGGCCAACCGGAGGCCGATGTCAGTTCGGGTGATTGAAAGGCTGGCGCCGCAGCACTCTGTCTTGTGGGACCACTCCAGCGGCTCCGCACCGAGGGCAGAGCTAATTGCGTCCATCATGGTCGGGTTTTCCGCGTCGTCGATATCCACACCGGGAAGCCTTGTCAGACAGCCGTAATAACAAGCCACCCTCAAACCCTGCAGGGGGCTCTTGACGCTCTCATGAATCCTCTCCACGCCGATGTCGCGGAAGAGGAAATCGACCAAGTGTTTGGAGACTACCGATTTCTGGTAGCTCCCGCCAACCATCTCCGTCAGCCGATCACCTAGCACTTGCCTTTCAACCACTTTGTTGTGGGTATTGAGAAGATGGCTATAACACGCCGGGCACGGGGAGACAACTGTCTTCACATTCCCCTCCTCAGCCTTGAGAAGATTGCGATAGGGGAGGGCGAAGGCCAGTTCCTCATTGAGCTGGTGGGCTGGACTGGCTCCGCAGCAGTTCCAATCCGGAATATCGACCAGATCAATTCCATATCCTTTACAGATAGCCCGAAAGGAGAGATCAAATTCCTTCGCCGTACTCTCGAGAGAACAACCGGGATAGTAGCCGACCCTCATATTCAATTCCTCACACGCTTTCCCCGAAAACATCATCGGCCCTCCTGTCATGGAGGGGCTTAGTTGTACTTCCCAATACTACCATTTCACCGGGCCATCAATCCGCCGCTTCGCCGGTCTTGTCTCCCAAAAAAAACCTCCGGCTCTTCCGGAAAATCTCCCTGACCGTTGCCTTTTCCCGAATGTTATGCGCGAGCAGGCTGAGCTTCCTCTTCCCAAGCATGACGGGTCCCAAGTGGGCGTCCTTTAGAGGTTGGCGAGAGGCCATGTTGAACCGCATCACCAGCCCCAATTCGAAGACCCGTCCATGGCGCTTAATGGAATCGAGAAATATCTCGTTAAAAGCCACGATCTGTTCCTGTCCTGTTGCCAGGCCTTCCTCGACGGCCAGCTTCCTGAGGGTATCCATTACGGTGGCGATTTCGATCCCTTCCGGGCATCGGGAAGAACAGGTCTCACATGATGCACAGAGCCAGATGGTTGAGCACTGCAAAACCGGCTTTCTTGAATTGATCTGAACGTGCCGGAGCACCTGGCTCGGTTGCAAATCCATCTCCGGGGCAATGGGACAACTGGCGGTGCACTTACCACACTGCACACAATTGGATGTGTCCTCCCCGCAGAGGGCGAGGATTTCATCTCGAAACTCGTGAACGTTCTCCTGCTTACCGAGCACCTTCAACGCTCTTCTCCTCTCTTGGCGAAAAGGGAGCTGAAATCTGGGCGTAGATCTGATCATCGGAGAAGCCCCTCACATTGGCTGCCTTGGTTCTACACGCGGAAGCGCAGTTGCCACAACCGTGGCATAGCGATTGAACAATGCTCGCCACCTGCTTTCCATTCACCACCTCGGCTACTATAGCATCGAAGGGGCAGACTGCGATGCAATTCAAGCACCCACTGCAGACTTCAGGGTCCACATACGCGACTTTCGGGTCGATGGTCAATTCATCGTGAGACAGGATCGAACAGGCCTTGATGGTCGCCGCCCCAGCCATGGCCACTGAATCGGGCACGTCTTTAGGGAACTGACAAGATCCGGCCACATAGATTCCCTTGGTCACGCTCTCCACGGGCTGGAGTTTCGGATGCGCCTCTGAAAAGAAACCATAGTCGTCACAGGGGATATTGAGCATCTTGGCCAGCTCTTTAGCTCCACCCCTTGGGACGGCTGCAGCCGCCAGAACCACCAGATCGGCTTCCACTTCGATCTGCTCGCCGATGAGGGTGTCTGCCCCCCGAACAATCAACTGGTCCCCTTTCTCATAGATCTTGGATACGCGGCCCCGGATATAGATGGCCCCCGCCTCCCTCTGGGCTTTTTTGTAAAACTCCTCGTAGTTCTTCCCCGCAGTTCGGATGTCAATGTAGAATATGTAGGACTGGCTGTCGGGAACGTGGTCCTTGAGGAGAATGGCGTGCTTGGCCGTGTACATGCAGCAGATCCGGGAGCAGTAAGGCATCCCCTTGGCCTCATCCCTGGAACCCACACACTGGATGAAGACAACGCGTTTTGCCGGCTTGTAATTGGAGGGTCGAATTACGTGCCCCCCGGTGGGACCCGAGGGTTCCAGCATTCGCTCAAGGTGGAGCCCTGTGATCACATCCTTGAATCGACCCCCGCCATACTCCCCATACACGCTCGTATCCAATTGGTCGAAGCCCGTTGCCATGATGATGACGCCGAATTTCTCCGTGATGAACTCATCCTTTTGATCATAGTCAATGGCATCGGCCTGACAGATCTTGGAACACACGCTGCAGAGACCCGTGGTAAAGTGCCCGCATACCTCAGGGTCAATGACCGGAACGTTGGGGACACCCTGTGCAAAGGGCTTATAGACCGCCCTCCGTTTTCCAAGGCCCAACTCCCACTCGTTGGGGGCGAAAGTCAAACACTTTTCGATGCATTCGCCGCAGCCAGTGCACTTGGTTTCGTCGATGTACCGGGGCTTCCTCCGGATCGTCACATCGAAGTTCCCGACAAACCCCTTGACCTCCACCACCTCCGAGTAGGTCATAATCCTGATTCTCTCGTCCTGGGATGACTCCGTCATCCTCGGGGTGAGTATTCAGGCAGCACAGTCGAGGGTGGGGAAGGTCTTTTCGAGCTGAGCCATCCTCCCCCCGATGGTCGGGAGCTTCTCGACGATCGTTACCGGATAACCCGCCTGACTCAGATCCAGGGCCGCCTGTATTCCCGTGATGCCGCCTCCAATCACCAGGGCCTTCTTTTCGACCGGGGACTTCAAGGGCTCCAGCGGCTCCAGACGCGCCGCCTTAAAGACGGCCATGGCGGTGAGCTCCTCGGCTTTTCTGGTCGCCTCCTCCCGGTCCCTGTGAACCCAAGAACACTGTTCCCTGATGTTCCCCATCTCGAACATATACCGGTTTAGCCCCCCCGACTCAATGCACCGCTGAAAGGTCACCTCATGCATCCTGGGGCTGCAGGAGGACACGACGACGCGATCCAGATTGTGCTCTTCTATGGCCTTCTTAATCGCTCCCTGACCCAAATCTGAACAGGTATACGGGAGATCCTCCGCATGAACAACGCCGGGAAGTCTCTTCACGGTTTCGACGACGCGCCTAACGTCCACCATGGACGCTATGTTGGTCCCTCAATGACAGACAAATACACCTATTCTCGCCATACCTCTCCTCTCTTTACGTTCCATCCAGCTTCTCGATTCTCACCGCGCATACCTTGTATTCGGGAATCTTGGCAATCGGGTCGAAGGCACTGTTGGTAAGGCGGTTGGCCGCACTTTCCACGAAGTGGAAGGGAATGAAAACGGTCCCCCGATCGACCCTATCCGTAATGGTGGCCTCGATGTCAATGGTCCCCCGTCTGGAGACCACCCGCACCTTCTCGCCCCCCTCAATCCACAACCCATCAGCATCCTCAGGATTGATCTCCATATAGGCCGTTTCCGCCTCCCTGTGCAAACTGGGGGAAATCCTCGTCATGGTCCCCGTGTGGAAATGGAACCCCATCCGCCCAGTGGTCAGGACGAAGGGGAACTGCTCATCGGGAAGCTCCGCCGGTTCCCGATAGGCAATGGCGTGAAAGGTTCCCCTCCCCTTCGCAATCTGATCCTTGTGGAGATACGGTGTCCCCGGATCTTCAGGAGAGCGACAGGGCCACTGAAGGCCATCCATTTCGATTCTCTCATAAGCGATTCCCCCGTAAATGGGGGTTACCATGGCCACTTCGCCAAAGATCTCCTTGGGAGAGGAGAATTCGAACCCCTTGCCTCCCATCCTCCGGGCCAGGTCACAGAGGATTTCCCAGTCGGGTCTGGCCTCTCCCAAAGGGTCTATCGCCTTCGTCACCCGTTGGACCCTCCTGTCCGTAGCCGTGAAGGTTCCATCCTTTTCCGCAAAACTCACCCCGGGAAGCACCAGATGGGCGAGCCGTGCCGTCTCCGTCATGAAGATATCCTGAACCACCAGGAAATCCAGCTTCTTAACGGCTTTTTCCACGTGGTTGACATCCGGGTCACTAAGCAGGGGATTCTCCCCCATGATAACCATCGCCCTGACCCTGCCCTCTTCGGCGGCGGAAAACATCTCCGGAATCGTGAGCCCAACGTTTCTGGGAAGCTTAACCCCCCAGGCCTCCTCAAATTTCTCAGCCACTGCGTCATCCGCAACGCTCTGATAACCCGGGTAGACGTTGGGAAGGGCCCCTACATCGCACGCTCCCTGCACGTTGTTCTGCCCTCGCAGGGGATTGACGCCAGTACTCGGGCGTCCCAGGTTCCCCGTGAGCATGGCAAGGTTTGCTAGGGACTTGACGTTATCCACTCCGGTGGTGTGCTGGGTGATCCCCATGGCATAGAGGATGCTCGCTTTTTCCGCCTTTGCATAGGTCTCGGCGATCCTTCTCAGATCCTCAGGAGGAATTCCCGAAATCTCCGCCACCCTCTCCGGAGGGTAAGCCTCGACCTCTTTCTTGAGGGCCTCAAATCCCTCCGCCCGCTGGTCGATGAACTCTTTGTCCTCCCATCCCTCTTTGATGATGATGTGCATAATGCCGTTGATCCATGCAACGTCCGACCCAGGCTTGTTTCGAACATGAATGTCAGCCACGCAAGCCATCTGCATGCGGCGGGGATCGATCACGATCAGTTTAGCCCCCTTCTCCTTGGCTCGGAAAACGCGGCTCGCCACGAGGGGATGGGCCTCCGATGTGTTGGATCCCGTGATCAGAATACAGTCCGCATCCTCGATTTCAGGGGTTGAGTTCGTCATGGCCCCACTTCCGAAGGCGGCGACTAGACCAGCCACCGTTGAGGAGTGTCAGAGACGGGCACAGTGATCGACATTGTTGGTCCCCATGACTGCACGCATAAACTTCTGGAAGAGATAGTTCTCCTCATTGGTGCACTTGGCAGAACTCAACCCTGCGATGCTATCAGGTCCAAATTGATCGCGAATTTCACCGAGCCGGGACGCTACCAGGCCCAGTGCATCCTCCCAGTCCGCCTCCTGGAAATCGCCGTTTTTCCTCACCATAGGCCGTAGGAGCCGCTTCTCGCTCTGCACGAATTCGTGAACGCTCCACCCCTTGATACAGAGAGTTCCCTCGTTGATGGGATGGGTCTTCAAGGGGAGGGTTGCAACGATCTCCTCGTCCATCACCCCCAACAGAAGCCCACAGCCACAGCCACAGTATGTACACGTCGTTTGAACGGTTTTAAATTCCACCATCAACCTCGCTTTTATCCACGAGAACCCCTAATCTCAAATGCTCCATCCCCCAGGGTCTCCAGGGGAGGTAGATCCTCTACGCTCTCGCCGGGCACATAGCCAAAGAGGTCCTTTACCGTTTCCCTCACCTTCCGATAAAGGGTCCGGAGGGGAATATCAGCCGGGCATGCCTCTTCACACAGGCCACAATCGATGCACCGGTCTGCCATATGCATGGCCCGGACCAAATGGAAGATGGGCATCTGGGGCGGCATTCCTCCCAGATGAACAAGGTTGTGGTCTTCCAGGGTGCAGGTTGTACAGAAGCAAACGGGACAGATATTGCGGCAACCGTAACATTTGATGCACTTGGCGAACTGGCCCATCCAGTGCCGGTACCTCTCCTCTTCCGTTAGTGCCTCGATTTCACTGACCTCAGGGAGATTCCCTTCGCGCTCCACTTTCTCGCCGATATCAATCCGGGAAGGGTAGGGGCGGAAACACTCACATTTTTCTGCAAGCTCCCCTGAGCACGCCATTCCCACGAAGGCTACCCTCTCCGGGTTCAGCTGCTGATTCTTGTAAAGCTCGATGAGGGACCGTTCATCACAGGCCCGCGCAAGAATACCGAAGATATTGTCGGGATACTTTCGCGCCAGCATGGTCAGGATTTTGGTCAGGGGATAACGTACCTCCCCTAGGTAAAGCCCATCCAATTCGTCCGGTCTCGTGAATAGATAGGGAATCGGGTGACCACTCATCGTTCTCAGTGCCAGAAATCCCGCCACTTTATCCTTGGCGAGCAGATCTGAGATAACTGCCTTTGCTTTTTCCAAATTGTCCATTTTCGGCCTATCCCTTCTCCGGAACCCTCTCCTTGGCCTCCAACTTCTCCTCCACCTTTTTGACCTCCTCGGGGGACAGTTCCTTGAAGATCTTGTCCCCTAAGCGAATCCTATTTCCATCTATGCGGATGGCTCCCGTGGGACAGACATACGCACACCCCCCGCATCCGACACATGTCTCCGCCAAGTCGTAAAAAGGCGCCGCAATCTCCTTCTTAATTCCCCGATTGACAGCACTAATAGCATTTGCCTCGGAAATCTCCTGACACACTCTCACACACAGGCCGCACAGAATGCACTCTTCCCCCTCCAAGCGAAACCTCGGCTCTGTAATACCCATGTGCCGTGCCATATCCCTGATCTTTTGGGAATTGGGACACCGAGCGAGGAGCAATTCCATCAGCCCCCTTCGGAGCCTTCTGATCTTCTCGGAATTCGTCTGTACATCTAGGCCCTCTTCAACGGGATACAGGCATGACGCTACAATGCGGTTTCGGCCCCTCTTCGTCGTGACCTCCACGCTGCAGAGACGGCAAGCACCGGAAGACGACAGGGCCTCGTGGTAACAGAGGGTGGGAATCTCAATCCCCACATTTTGGGCCGCCTTCAGCACGGTCCACCCCTCTTCGGCTCCAATTTCCCTCCCGTCGATGGTCAGGGTAATCACCGATTGAACCTCCGCTTTCTACTGGCGAATCACGGCATCGAACTTACACACCTCAAAGCATGAGCCACACTTAATGCACTTCTCCACGGCCAAGCTATGAGGCTGCTTCTTCTCCCCTACGATCGCCTCTGCCGGGCACGCCTTCACACAGCGACCACATCCCGTGCACTTTTCCGGGTCAATCGAATACGTGATGAGCTCACTGCAGACCCCTGCCGGACACCTCTTGTCTCTGATATGGGCATCGAACTCTTGTCGGAAGTAATTGATAGTACTGAGGACGGGATTGGCGGCTGTTGAGCCCAAGGCACAGAGGGCTCCTTCCTTCAGGATAAAGCCAATTTCTTCCAGGAGCTCAACATCTCCCTCCTTCCCTTTGCCCGTCGTAATGTCCTCAAGGATCTCATGCATCCGTTTAATCCCCTCCCGACACGGCACACACTTGCCGCATGACTCCTCCTGGAGGAAATCGACGAAGTACTTGGCCACGTCAACCATGCATGCGCTCTCATCCATGACGATCATGCCCCCCGAGCCCATCATGGAACCAGCCTCGGTGAGTCGATCGAAGTCCACGGGCAAGTCTATGAGCTCCTGGGGAATACAACCCCCCGAGGGCCCACCCGTCTGAACAGCCTTGAATCGTTTCCCATCTGGAATCCCGCCACCAATATCATAGATGATCTCTCTGAGGCTGACTCCCATGGGAACTTCAACCAGACCCGTATTATTGATGTTCCCTACCAGGGAAAATACCTTTGTCCCTTTGCTGTTTTCCGTTCCTATGGACGAAAACCAATCGGCCCCTCGGGCCATAATCGGAGGCACATTGGCCCATGTCTCCACATTGTTGAGGTTACTCGGCCGGTCCCACAACCCCCGTTCGACAGTGTGAATGTATTTCGCCCTCGGCTCCCCCACCTTCCCCTCAAGGGAAGCCATGAGAGCCGTCGATTCCCCACACACAAAGGCACCGCCCCCCCTGTTGATCTTGATAGTGAAGTGGAAGCCCGTCCCCAGAATATCTTCACCCAATAGGCCATACTGCTCCGCCTGGGCCAGGGCAATTCTCAGCTTTTTGATAGCCATGGGGTATTCGTTCCGCACATAAATGAAGCCCTCATGGGAGCCGATGGCATAAGCTCCTATGATCATCCCCTCGATAACGCTGTGTGGATCGCCCTCTAAGACACTTCGATCCATATACGCACCCGGGTCGCCTTCATCCGCGTTGCATATAATGTATTTCGGCTCCCCATGAGCATTGCGGCACGACGCCCACTTTATCCCAGTGGGAAACCCGCCTCCCCCCCGGCCTCGAAGCCCAGATCGTTTCACCACTTCGATGACCTCCTCCGGCCCCATTTCAGTCAGGACCTTGAGGAGTACATAGTACCCGCCCTTTGCAATATATTCCTCTATCCTCTCCGGATCGATGAACCCGCAATTTCGCAACGCTATCTTGACCTGTTTCTCAAAAAAGGGAAATTCCTTATACTGGGGGATTTTGTTATCTCTCGTCCCATGCTGGCTTTCTACATACCTGATGGTCCTCTCCTCGATGAGGTTCTCTTCCCCTCCCATGCGAAACAGCGCCCAATCCTCCTTTGCCTCTCCCGCCACAGATACATCCAAGAGCTGAACCGCCTTCTCAGGGGTAACCTCCTTGTAGTAGATCCGTTCTCTTCCGGGAGCGAGGATATCTACTAAGGGTTCTCTCTGACAGTAACCGATACAGCCGGTCTGAGAGACCACTACGTCGAATTTTCCCTTTTCAACCTCGTCTGCGAGGGCATCGAAAACCCTTTTTGCGCCCGTGGCAATGCCGCACGTTGCCATGCCAACGGTTATCTTAAGCTTATCCGGGTAAAGGGATTTCAAGCCCTCCTGCCTCAGCTTGTCTAAATCCTCTCTGGTCTTGACCTTCATCTTGTCCTTCTATTCGTACTGGTCTAAGAGCTTTGCGACCTTTTCTTGATTCAACCTTCCGTACGTATCATTGTCTATGACTACGACCGGGCCCAAGCTGCAGCAACCGAGGCATCTCACGCTATCCAAGGTGAACCTAAGATCCTCCGTAGTTCCGCCGGCCTCGACCTTAAGGTCCCTCTCCAACTTCCCAAGAATTCTCGGCCCTCCCCTTACGTGACAGGCCGTTCCCAGGCAGACATTGATTTGGTGACGCCCACGGGGCTTCAGGCTGAAAGCCTTGAAGAACGTCGCCACACTATAAACCTGGCTTATCGGGATCTCCAGCTTCTCGCTCACCCTCACCAAGGCTTCTCTCGGTAGGTAGTTGAAATGGGACTGAATATCCTGCAGAATCCCTATCAGTTGGCTCAAATCCCCACCGAAGGAATCAATCACTCCGTCGACCTTAGATACATTGATCTCCACGGCTCATCCCCTGAAAACTATGACCAAACCTTCCTCAAGGGCGAGGGACCCAATTCCCTAATCTGCTGCGTAAACTCGCCCATGATTTGAGCGAACTTGGCGCCCTCAGAACCCGAAACCCATTCCAGTCTCAACCGACCCGGCGAGATTCCCACAAACCCGAGGAGCTGTCTCATCACCGCGACTCGCTTGGCAGTGATGTAATTGCCCCTCAGGTAGTGGCAGTCACCGATGTGTCATCCCGTAACGAGAACGCCGTCGGCCCCTTCTTGAAAGGCCTTCAGCACATGGTGGGGGGAGACGCGCCCGCTGCACATGACCCGAATAGGCAGCACGTTGGCAGGGTATTTTAGCCGCATGCTCCCTGCCAGATCAGCCCCTGCGTAACTGCACCAGTTGCAGCAAAAGGCAATGATCTTCGGCTCAAATGAGTCTTCGCTCGCCATAGATTCCCTTTCTCGCTTTCGCTTGTGAATTATTTAATTAACATCCCCCATATAAAACGCGACTCCACCTTTGTCAAGGTAAAAATCAATCAAGGCGATTTTTTTACCCGAGACGGCCGCACAATCCCAGCCAATCTGGGTTGACAGCACGCATGAAATTCCCTTAAATAAAATTTTATCAATTACGGGCATTTTCGTTCAATCCCATGATATGGCTTATTGTGCGGGAGCTTTGCGATGGAGATTAATCCTCAGGGTATCGACGACATCTCCCTGTCGGACAATGCGCGACAGGTCGTGGAGCGGAGATATCTCCTAAAGGACGAGCTCGGGCGAATAGTGGAAACCCCCCGGGAGATGTTTCGCCGGGTCGCCAAGGCCGTTGCGGAGGCCGATTCCCGGTATGACGAGGGGCCAAACGTAAGGGAGCTGGAAAAGGAGTTCTTCGACCTTTTGGTCAACCTGGACTTCCTCCCCAATTCCCCGACCTTGATGAACGCGGGAACGGAGATCGGACAACTCTCCGCCTGTTTCGTCCTCCCTGTGGGCGATAGCATCCGTTCGATTTTCGACGCGGTCAAGAACATGGCGATGATCCACCAATCGGGAGGAGGAACCGGATTCTCCTTTTCCCGGCTGAGGCCAAAGGACGATGTGGTTAAATCGACGGGCGGAATTGCATCGGGTCCCCTCTCCTTTATGCGGGTCTTCGACGAGGCAACGGAGATCATCAAACAAGGCGGAAGGAGACGAGGGGCCAACATGGGGATCCTCAGGGTTGATCACCCGGACATCGTGGATTTTATCAGGGCCAAGGAGAAGGGACGCTTTCTGACCAACTTCAATATCTCCGTCAGCGCCACAGAACGCTTTATGGAGGCGGTCAAGTCCGATGGGAGATACGACCTCATCAATCCGCGCACTGGAAAGATCACAAAAACCCTCAGGGCAAAAGCGGTATTCGACCGCGCGGTGAAGTCGGCCTGGAAAACCGGAGACCCGGGGCTCATCTTCATAGACGAAATCAATCACCACAACCCAACGCCCGACCTGGGGGAAATAGAGAGCACCAATCCATGCGGCGAACAGCCCTTGCTCCCCTACGAGTCATGTAATCTGGGATCGATCAATTTATCCAGGATGGTCCGGGATGGAAGCATCGATTGGGAGAAGCTGAAAAGAACTGCCCACCTGGGAATCCATTTCCTCGACAATATCATCGATATCAACAATTTCCCATTGTCGGAGATCGCGTCCATAACCAAGGGAAATCGGAAGATCGGCTTGGGGGTAATGGGATTTGCCGAGATGTTGATTCAGCTCGGGGTACCCTATGCCTCGAATGAGGCCCTCGAGGTGGCCGAAGGGGTGATGAAATTTATTCAAGAGGAGACCATAGCTCAATCCATGGAGCTGGCTCGCCAGCGGGGATCATTCCCCAATTTCAGGGGAAGCCTCTGGGAAAAAAGAGGCTACAATGGGATGAGAAATGCATCGGTGATCACCATCGCCCCCACGGGGACATTAAGCATTATCGCGGATACCTCCAGCGGTATTGAACCCCTGTTCGCCATCTCCTTCTACCGGGAAATCCTGGAGGGGACTAAACTCCTTGAGGTCAACCGACTCTTCCAGTCCATGGCCGAAGCTGAGGGAATCGCCAGCCGGGAGCTGATGGAGAGCATCGCCTTGAAAGGATCCATCCAGGACCTGCCCTCGGTGCCTGTGCATTTGAAGCACATCTTCCTCACGGCCCTGGACATTCCCCCCGAATGGCACGTCAAAATGCAGGCGGCCTTCCAAAAGTACACGGACAACGCCGTATCCAAGACCATCAACCTCCCCCAGGATGCTACTATGGAGGATGTGGCGAAGGCATACCTCATGGCGTACGAGAGCAAATGCAAGGGGATAACCGTCTTCCGGTACGGGAGCAAGAAACATCAAGTCCTCTCCATAGGCTTGTCAAAGGATATGCCCGTCCAGGCAAGCCCGGAATTCGCCGGGGATTGCCGAATCTGTTCCGTTTGATCCCCTTGCGAACACGGACCACGGACACGAAAAGATGCGGTTTGGTTTCCACATATCCATTGCCGGCGGCTTATCCAAGGTCGTTGAACGGGCCAAGAGGAGAGGATGTGAAACGATCCAACTCTTCTCGAGAAACCCCAGGGGCTGGGCTTATGGTCCGCTGGATCAGCAGGAGGTGAACCGGTTTCGAGACGAGGTCTCCCGTGCAGCCATCTCCCCCCTCTTCGTCCACATCCCCTACCTTCCCAACCTGGCCTCCGAGAACCGAGCCCTCTATGGAAAATCCCTCGATGCCCTCCAGGCCGACCTGGGCCGGGCTTCCAGTCTGGGAGCTTCCTATCTCATCATCCACGTGGGACATCGGGGCCACCTGTCCGAGGATGAGGCCATAGGGCGAATCGCCCATGGAATCAATGAGGCCTTCCAAGGGGCACCAAATTCGGTGATTCTCCTCCTGGAAAATACCGCGGGGCAGGGCACGGAGGTGGGCTATGAGTTTTGCCAGCTTCGTAAGATNATCCAGGGGGTTAATGACAAGGAGCGGATGGGGGTATGTCTCGACACTTCCCACGCTTTCGCAGCGGGATACGACCTATCGACGCCCAAAGGGCTCGAGAAAGCCCTCGGGGAATTTCAGGAAGAGGTCGGCCTGGAAAACCTCCGCCTGGTCCACCTCAACGATACACGGTCTGCCCTTGGAAGCCATGTGGACCGGCACTGGCATATCGGGGAGGGGAATATCGGCCTTGGAGGGTTCAAGAACATCGTAAACCATCCCCTTTTGGCTCACCTGCCCGGCATCATGGAGACCCCGCGGAAAAACGATGATGAGGACTTGAGGAATATGGCAGTTATACGGAGCATGGTTCAACAACGAGGTCAGCAAGAGGGAAGAATGATCCTCACACCGCATGGGCTGCTCCACCGCTGAGTGCCTTATCATCGGCGAGGAAAAATTACCGTGAAAAAACTTTTATTCCTCGTGCTGTTATTTATTATCTGCACCGGGTTTGAGCAGAAGAGTCAGGTTCAAACGTATTACTGGCCTGACGGCATCACGAAGTACGCCGAAGGCCCCGTAGTCAATGGGAAAAGGCACGGAATATGGACAGAGTGGCATAGGAATGGAAAGAGATCGGAGACGGGCAATTATGTTCGTGGAATCAAGGATGGCAATTGGATTTATTGGCGCGACAATGGTCAAGTAAGCGCCGAGATGAAATACGAACGAGGTGTTCTGCTTTCTGCGAACTCATACAGGCCTGATAATACCGTAGGATCCCAAATCAGGAATGGAAGTGGTGAGTGGATGACCTGGTACAAGAATGGGAAAAAAGAGCGAGAGTGTGAATATGTGAATGGGAAACTAAACGGTAAATTGATTATGTGGTATGAGAACGGAAGGAAGTCGTCGGAATGTGAGTTTCTCGATAATATTCCACATGGCAAACACATCTACTATTGGCATGAAACCAGCCTTAAGTCCTATGAGGGCAAATACTCCCACGGCCAAGAGCACGGGAGGTGGATATTCTATGACAAGAAGGGTCGTATCACTGATATAGTGGAATATGAGCACGGCAAGCGGGTGAAATGGAGGAAGTATTAATAAATACCGGAACCGTTATTCTGACTGCAAATCTTTAGCATGCTCAAAGGGCCACTGGGTTTGACTATTTTTCCTCCTGCTAACGGCCTCCTTTTTCTCCTCCCCTTGCATCATGAACGCATTTCGCCATATGAGACCTTGAAAAACCCGTGGTTTTCCCTTCTGCTCGGTTGCCTCCGCGGTTTCCCAATCTTCCAGCATATTCTTACTCATTCCTTCCCTATATTCCTGAGCACAAAAAAGATCAGCACGGTCATCCCGATAATTCCCAATACAAAGGACAACTCTATTCCCCGGCTATACTGCTCCAGCACATAGAGGATGAGGGCAACCGCCCCCAATGCGAGGACAGCTTTCTGATAAATGTTCATGTACACCTCCGGCTTCGGCTTCCTGAATCTCGTGACGTATTCTCAACCCCGCCATCTCCTCGGCCCATGGTATCAGAGCCGTAAAAGATTCACAAGAAAAAAGCAGGGCATAATTACTTGAAATAGAAAGAAGGAACGATGAGAGGGGAGGATAGGAGAGCGCAGAGGTTTTCCCTATGTTGATTCAGTCAAACTATAAACGAAAAGGACATCGCAGTTGATGCCCTTTCTGTATACGAATTGCAGATTATACGGATCGAAATGAAGGGATTTGAGCCCTCCTATACCTTCATGAATGGATCTCCCCATTGAGGAAACGGATCAATTCGGATTTCAAGACCCTCCATCCCTTTCCCGCCTTGGTGGCCTTGATACGACCGTTACGGATGTACTTGAAGAAGGTGGGCTTGGTGATCCTCAGGTATTGGCAGGATTCCTCAGTTGTCAGGACTCGATCTTCTTCACGGTAATGCACTGTCTTTCTCGCCTCACAGAGATCAGTATGACGTGTTTGCAAAAGTGCATTTTCTATGCCAACATCCCGTTAATAAAAAAATATAATATTTTCAGCATGTTATAAACTTAATCCCTTAGGTCGAACCCTTGAGGGCCCTAACCTTTTTTCATACTTTCGGCGCAAAAGGGATTTCCATGCCCTGCAACCCCCAAAAAAAACGGGATGACTCGCGCCTCCCGTTTGGATCATGTCCCTTCCCGAGGGATGCTATGGCCAGGTTTTCCCTCCGCCCATCAAGTAGTCATGAATGCAATTGGCCGCCTGTCTCCCCGCGCCCATGGCTGAAATCACCGTGGCGGAACCGGTAACAATATCCCCACCGGCCCAAACGCCCTTTTTGGTGGTCTTCCCCGTCTCCAGATCTGCCACGATATATCCCCTCTTGTTCAGCTCCAGGCCAGGTGTTGTATTTGGAAGGAGCGGATTGGCGCCCGCCCCAATGGCAACCACCGCCAGATCGCATTCCATGGAGAACTCCGATCCCTTTATGGGAACGGGCCTCCGCCTCCCCGATTCATCGGGTTCCCCCAGTTCCATCCGGATGCACTCCATCCCCGTCACCCAACCGTTGTCATCTCCGAAGAAGCGGGTCGGAGTGGTCAACAGGTGGAATTCCACCCCCTCCTCCTCGGCACGCTGGATCTCCTCGATCCTCGCCGGCATCTCGACCCTTGAGCGCCGGTAAACGATTCTCACCTTCTCCGCACCTAACCGGAGGGCCGTTCGAGCCGAATCCATGGAGACGTTGCCAGCCCCAAAAACGGCCACATTCTTCCCCCTGGCTATGGGCGTATCGTATTCGGGAAAGAGGTAAGCCTTCATCAGATTTGAACGGGTGAGGTATTCGTTGGCCGAGTAAATGCCGCAGAAGTTCTCCCCCGGAATACCCATGAACAAGGGCAAACCGGCCCCTATGCCCACGAAGACGGCATGGTACCCCTCCTCGAAGAGCTCGTCTACGGTCCTGATCCTCCCGATGACGTTGTCCACCTTGATTTCCACCCCCAACTTGGCCAGATAGTCCACCTCCGCCTGGACAATGGCCTTGGGAAGCCTGAATTCGGGAATCCCGTATACCAGCACGCCCCCGGTCTTATGGAGGGCCTCGAACACGGTGACCGCATGCCCTTTCTTGATGAGGTCTCCTGCCAAGGTGAGTCCAGCGGGACCCGATCCCACCACGGCAACCCTCTTACCCGTCGGGGGATCCTTTGAGGGAATTTCAATTTCTCCCTGAGCGCGTTCCCAATCGGCGACAAACCGTTCGAGCCTCCCAACGGCTACTGGCTCGTCCTTTTTCCCCAGGATACAGACCTTTTCACACTGATCCTCCTGGGGGCATACCCTGCCGCATATGGCCGGCAGGCTGTTCTTCTCCTTCAGCTTTCGGGCGGCGCCAATAAAATCCCCGTCATGGATGAGCTGAATGAAACCGGGGATGTCGATTTCAACCGGACATCCGTCGATACATTTGGGCTTCTTGCACTGGAGGCAGCGGCTGGCCTCCAGGCGCGCCTGCTCCGGTGAATACCCGAAAGGGACCTCGTTGAAATTCCTTGTCCTGTCCTCGGGCTTCTGCTCCGCCATCTCCTGCCGTGGAACTTTCTCCCTCTTTCCCTTTGGTTTCTCCTCTGCCATAGGGTCCCTCCACTATCGAACCGTACCTTATTCAGGATTCTGCTCGGTGAATCGATCCAGAGATGCCTTCTCCTCGGTGAGGTAAGCCCTCTGCCTCTTCACCAATTCTTCGAAATCCACCTGGTGGCCGTCGAATTCCGGCCCATCCACGCAGCAAAACCGGGTCCTTCCCCCAACGCTGACCCTACACGCCCCGCACATGCCGGTGGCATCAACCATAATCGGGTTGAGGCTGACCATTGTTTTGACGTCATATTCCTTGGTCATTTTACAGAGAAATTTCATCATCGGAACGGGGCCAATTCCCACCACCAACGTAACATCATCCCGCTCATCAAGGATTTGCTTCAACACATCGGTGACGAAGCCGTGATGGCCGTAGCTCCCATCATCGGTGGTCACGCGGAGATCGTGGGAGGCCGCCGTCATCTCGTCTTCGAGGATCAATAGGTCCTTTGTTCGGGCACCAATGATGGCGATGACGTGGTTGCCGGCTTCCTTGTAGGCCTTGGTGATGGGGTACATGACGGCGACTCCTGTCCCCCCGCCCACGCAGATCACGGTCCCCAAATTCTCCACGTGGGTTGGAATACCCAAGGGGCCAATGATGTCCGTGATCTCATCCCCCTCCCCAAAACTCCTCAGCAGCGCAGTCGTTTTGCCCACCACCTGAAAGATTATCTTGATGGTACCCGCCTCCGTATCCGTCCCCGCCATGGTGAGGGGAATCCTCTCCCCCGTCTCATTGGCTCGAATCACCACGAATTGCCCTGGCTTGGCCTTTCTGGCAATATCCGGGGCTACAATGTCGAACTCACAGACCGTCCTCTCCGCCATCTCCCTTTTGGAAACTATCTTAAACACCTGGAACCTCCTTTCCCTCGCGATCCGTCACCAAACAGTCCTCCCAACCCGCTCTTTGGCTCGAATTCGTCCCCTCCTCCCATGGTTTGAACAATAGATTATGTCCAGGGCTAACTCAAGGTGAATTGTTCAAGAACCTTGACTCGCCCTGTTCGTCAATACGGCGAGTCAATGGGAAAAGCTATATACGATGGACTTTGTTAAATTTTTAACATAGTCACTCCCCC
>JGI2172J19969_10000267_pt1 | contig 21898 bp, 16 predicted proteins | sample DeeMarSWOR230_32_FD_19969 | JGI IMG/M metagenome (IMG submission 19969)
CGGCGAATTCCGTCTGAACACCTTCTACAGGTTTGACCTCAGGCTGGAAAAGGTCATCAACCTCGGTGACACCGGAAGGATCTACCTGATGGCCGACATGTTCAACGTTTTCAACTCCAAGCTGGAGAACAGAAGGTACCAGAGGACTTGGGGAAGAATTTACCGCTATGCGGACAGGAGCCTCTCCTTCACCCGCACCTCCACTGCCTACACGCTGAACGAGATCCTGAACCCGAGAGTGTTGAGACTCGGAGTGAGGTTCCAGTTCTAAAAGTTCTTTGCTGAACGTGGATGCCCCTCCCGTGCTGTGAGCATGGGAGGGGCATTTTCCTGTTGTTCCGCGGCTATCAGAAAAAGGATCATGACAATCACCCGGAATATCCGACATCCGCAAAAAAGATGTCTCGATATTCATAAACGGAAGATGAGCGAGGCTGATATAAAAAAATCGAACGTTGGTTTCCCTAGCAGCAAGCTTATTCGAGTGCATCCCAGATGGTATTCGTTTATCAAATACTGTGAAGAAATACAGAATGGAGAGATTGAAAGGTTGAAAGTACAAAATGGTCTCCCGATTATAGCTGAGGAAGTAAAAAGAAAAATAAGGTTTGAGAAGATAGAAAATAAGGAGTCTGTGTAACTGTCCTTGNTTGAATAAGGGGGGATCGACGGGATCAACACATTCAGCCCTTGAGCAGAAAGAGGGAATATTGGAATTTTCCAGCCGTAAGAAAAAAAGTGCAGATGTCATTCAGGTGGAATCAGACATAGCTTTTTTTGATGAGCGAGTCCGGACGAATGAAGATGTACTAAAGGGAATAGAGGCCAATATTATCGAAACTATACAAGATGAGAGTGAGCACTCGAAGAAGCACAGGTTGAAAAGGAAGCTTTTCTGGCTTTTTATGGAATATTTTTTTGATAACAGCGATATTCCATTGAAAAGTTTTCTGGGAAAAATAGAAAAGAATATAATTTTGAGGACCCTCTACAAAGCTAACGGAGAGCAGAAGAAGACGGCGGAAATATTGGGCTTGAAGTATACAACCTTGAACGAGAAGATAAAAAAGTATCGCATCCGTATTCAAAAATAATGTTCTCAGCGGAATAATCAATATTGCTGGTTATTCGGAACTGAAATTGGCTGTAAAGGATCCATGAAGATCGAACACCTTTTTCACCCCGCAGCGAACCCTGTTTGACTCTTTTCGTAAGAAGCAGTAAAACTTTAAGAGGCGGGAGTCATACAGATGCAGTTAAAGCCAAAGAAATTTTTACCGCCTTTTTTCCTTTACCTGCTTTTCATTTTCGCCCTTTCTGGGACAGCCATTCAGCCAGAATTTGGATGGGCCTGTGCCTCCAGATGTGATCATGGCATTCTTTCCCTTCAAGAGAATCAGGAATCCGCAGAGGGAAAAAAATCTGAATCCTGGATGGGAGTCTATATGAACGGGATCAAAGTCGGCTACAGCCTTAATCAGGAATTCTCGTTTATAAAGAACGGGAGAAAATACAGGAAGGAATATGATAAATCCTGGATGAAGATTTCCCGATTGGGAGGCAATCCCGTTGAACTGACCACGATCCAGGAATCACTTTACGATGAGAAAGGCAAACCTCTGGAGTGTGTCCTGAGGACGAAAATGTCTGAGACCGAGACCGTCATGAAAGCGGAGATCGGTAGGAATAAAATAATATTCCAGATAGAGGATAAGGTCATTAAAGAGCTGCCTTACGAAGAGGAGTTTTATCTGGAGATNCCGGTGCGGCAGATAATCGAACGAGAAGGTCTGAGGCCCGGAAAAAAATACAGCTTTAAAATTCTTGACTTCACAACTCATGACCTTATCGATACCATCTTCGAGGTGATCGGCAAGGAGGATGTTTTAATCCTGGGGCAGAAATTGAATTTGTGGCATGTCGCAGGAAAAGCAGAGGCTGTCATTCCTGTCTCCAGCGAAGATTGGATTGACATGGACGGGAATGTCCAGAAAAGCGTTTCCAAAACCAGTTTCGTTCAATTGACTTCCCTCCGGATGTCCGAGGAAAAAGCCCTTGAGACCTCAGGAGAGAACTTCGATATCGCTTTTTCTACGGTTATCAAGCCCAATATAACGTTCGAGAATCCTCTCCAGGTTCAGATGGTCAAATTCAAACTCAGCGGTATTCCCCTGGAAAGAATACATGATTTCCCTTTTGACGGGATAAGTCAGAAGATCCTGGAATCCGGGGAGAATTATGTTCTTATCCAGACAAATTCCCAGGTATTCAGGGAGGAAGACGCGGTTTCTCTTCCGGTAGAGAAGGAAGAGCTTCAGCGCTTTTTAAAGCCGACCCCCTTCTGTCAATCCGATGATCCTGAGATCAGGAAAACCGCCGAGGGAATAGTCGGCGAAGAGAAAAATTCCTGGCGGGCAGCAAAGAAAATCGCCGAGTGGATTAAAGAAGAGATGACCCCGAACTATGATGTGGGCTTTGCCGATGCCAAGGAGATTTTAAAGAACCGTAAAGGAGACTGCTCAGAACACACTGTACTGACAGTGGCGCTTCTTCGTGCCGCAGGAATACCAGCCAGGGCGGCAGTGGGAATCATGTATGGCCGTGGGATATTTGCCTATCATATGTGGCCAGAGGTCTATGCGGGTCAGTGGGTAGGCCTTGATTCCAAATGGCTGGCCGTTGATAAGAAGAGCGGAGAGCTTTACACCGACGCCACTCATATCAAATTCGGACAGAGCCTTCTGGACGAAAGCATTTTCAGAGAGATGGCTCAGGCCGTCTCGGATGTCATAGGCAAGCTCAAGCTGGAAATAATCGAATATCATCAAGATAAATAAAATCATTCACGAAGAGGTGACCAAGATGAATTTCTTCAAGAAACATTTTCTCTTCTGGGTAGCTTTTCTCGTTTTTTTCTCTTTTCTCACTCAACTGTTTGCAGCCGATGAAAACCGTCCGGGTCTTTCCCTTAAGGAGACTTTTGAACTCTACGTCCAGGCTATTCATAACTCTGATCTCAAAACCCTTTTCACCACCGTCTCCAATGGTCAAGACTTTTTCTTCCTGACGAGCACAGGCAAACTCATCGATTCCCGGGAGGGCTATTACACCTTCCATGAGGACTGGTTTAAGGAAACAGGCTGGGAGATGCCGGTAGAGCTGTTGGAGGTCCACGAAGGGAAAGACTGCGGTTACACTGTAGCCAAATTTCATTACAGGCAGATTATACCGGAAGGTGGAACATATAATCTGGACTCCTATTTCACCTTGATTTTCCATAAGGAAGACAGGATGTGGAAGGTTGTCGGGGATATATGCACTCCTATCGAGCGCTACCTAATTGAAGAGAATCCAGAGATTAAATATTCATCGGACCAGGCCTATCTTTTGGGTATGATCAAAACCCGCCGGACAGTCCGGAGATTCAAGCCCGATCCGGTTCCCAAAGAGCATATCCTCAAAATCCTGGATGCGGCTCGTCTCGCGCCCACAGCCGGTAACCAGCAGCCCTGGAAATTTCTGGTTATCCAAGACAGAACCAGGCTTGACAAGCTTCAAAAGGAAGCGGTTTCGTGGTATCTTGAGACATATAAAATAAAAAGAGACCCGACAGAAGAGCAGTTGTCCAAAGCGCGCAGCCAGCTGGAAGAGATCATGAAAAACGTTCTCTCCGCTCCCGTCTATGTGGCTGTTCTTGTCGATTCCCAGGCCCAGTATCCCGATTATATTCTCTATGATGGGACCCTGGCCGCTGGAAATCTGATGATTGCGGCCAGAGCCCTGGGATACGGAACCGGTTTTTTCACCACCTTTTTTCCTGAGGCGAAGATGAAGGAGTTCTTCACTATCCCCATGCAGTACACGCTTATCTGCTTCACTCCGATCGGAATTCCTTATGAATGGCCCGATATGCCCCCCAAAAAGAGCCTTGATGAATTGGTGATTTTTGAGAGATTCTAAAAGTCAGTGGATCAAAAAATAAAGAGGATTAAAAAAAGAGTTGAGGACTACAGTCCGCAAATAATTGACATTCTCTGTGAGCTGGTCGCCATTCCGACCGTGAACCCGCCGGGCAAAGCCTACCAGGAGTGTGCGGAGTATCTCTGCGGCAGGCTAAAAGATTGGGGGATTGAGCATCGTCTGGTTACAGTCCCGGATGATAAATATCCCCGTTGTTCCATCATCGGAGCTCTTGGTAGTAAAAAGGAAAGCCTCCATTTTCACGGCCATTATGACGTTGTGCCAGCCGATTCAGAGAGACAGTTCAAACCTGTGCTTAAGGACGGCTGCTTATACGGCCGCGGCAGCTCGGACATGAAAGGCGGCCTGGTGGCCATGCTGTTTGCCCTCCTTGTCCTTCGGGACTGTGAGTTTAGCCAATACGGAAATATCACCTTCTCCCTGGTCCCGGATGAGGAAACAGGCGGCAGCCGGGGCACTCGCCATCTTTTTGAGGCTGGGCTTATTTCTCGGAATATAAAAGGAATGCTGATGCCCGAGCCGACGAGCGGTGTGGTCTGGAATGCGAACAAGGGCGCCCTAACCTATCGGATCACGATCAAAGGCAAGCCGGCTCATGTCGCTCTCGAGCACACCGGGGATAATGCCTTTGAGAGGATGGTGGGAATAGCCCGGTCTCTTTTTGAACTGAGAAAAGATGTCCACAAGAGAAAGACATCGATGGCGCTCAAACCTCGGCAAGCGAACCGCTCAGCGATGCTCATCGGAGGAGAATCTGGAAGCGGAGTCAATTTCAATGTAGTCCCTGATAAAGCCTTTTTCACTGTGGATAGAAGGCTCAATCCTGAAGAGAGTCTGGATGACGCCAGGGCCGAGCTGATGGAAGTCTTCAAAAAGCACACAAAGAAAGGCGCGGATCTGGATGTGGAGCTGCTCCAGGAAGGAGAATCATCCGCCGCCGATCCTGCCAGCCCTCTGGCCTTGGCGCTGAAGCGTTCAGTCAAAGATGTCACTGGAGAGGAACCGATGCTCGAGCTCTGCCCGGGATTATGCGAGATCCGCTTTTTTAACAGCCGGCATATCCCTGCCTACGCTTTTGGGCCGGGGATTCTGGAGATTTCCCATGGGCCTGAAGAGTATGTTCGTATCAGGGATATCCTGGATTGTGCGGCGATCTATGCTCTCACAGCGAGCCGGTTTTTTGGGTGATGAAGTGAAAGAATGAAGGCCTATCTGGATTGCTACCCCTGTTTTTTTGTCCAGGCGCTCAAGACAGCCCGCTTGGTCACTTCCGAAGAGAAAGTGATCCTCCGGATATTGAAGGAGGTCAGCCTGTATCTTAGCCAGGCCTCCTTTGATGTCACTCCTTCAGAGATAGGCCTGGGGATATACCGCATCATCTCCCGGATAACAGGCGTGAAGGATCCCTATAAAGAGGTCAAAGAGAGATGCATCAGTCAGGCTCTTGCCCTTTATCCAGAGCTGAAGAAGCTGATCGATGCCTCCGAGAACAGGCTGATGACGGCTGTCCGGCTGGCGATCGCCGGAAATGTCATCGACTTCGGCACCAGTTCCTCTTTTGACCTGAACAGAGATCTTGAGGCGATCCTTTCTCAGGATTTCGCCCTCAACCACTTCGATGACTTTCAAAGCACCCTCAAGAAAGCCGATAGGATTCTCTATATCGCGGACAATGCCGGGGAGACTGTGTTCGACCGGCTGCTCATCGAAGAGATCGGCCAGCCGGTTATCTATGCGGTCCGGGAGAAGCCCATCATCAATGATGCCACCCGGGAGGATGCGGTACTGTCCGGTCTGGATAAGGTCTCGAAGATCATTTCATCCGGCTGTGATTCACCCGGAAACATCTTGAAGTTTTGCTCCGCTGAATTCTTAAGGGCGTATCGCTCGGCCGACCTGATCATAAGCAAAGGCCAGGGAAACTACGAAGCTCTTTCGGATGAGAAAAGACCCATATTCTTTCTGTTGAAAGCGAAGTGTCCGGTTGTCGCCCGGGACCTTGGGTTGGAAGAGGGAAGCATCATCCTTTTGAAACGAGGGGAAAGAAAAAGAGTTCCTTCTTAGTTTTTTTTCGCCAGCGCTTGAACCCGGCGCGCTTCTTATGAGAGAATTGCGGTAATTCATGAAAGGAGCGGTTTAATGGCAAAAGGAATTGGAAGGAGAGAGTTTGTCAAGAAAACAGCCCAGGTCGGGTTTTCCGCTGCCTTAGGAGGCAGCCTGATTTTTCCGTGGTTGGAAAGCCCGGTTCAGGCTTTTGGCAGGCAAGGGATTGATATTGCCGTCGCCAGCGGCAGCGATTACCTGAAAAACACGATCAAGGCCGTCGACCTCCTTGGCGGAATGAAAAGATTTGTGAAAAAGGGTTCCAGGGTGGTCCTTCTCCCCAACACTCAGAGTCGGCATCCGGGAACGTATACCAAGCCGGAAATCGTCCGCGCCGTCATCAGGATGTGCAAGGAGGCAGGAGCCGCGGAGGTCAACTGCCTCAGCTGGCTGACGCCTAAACACTGGTCAGATACAGGTCTGGACCAGGCTGTGAAGGAAGAGGGCGCGAATTTGAAACTCGTGGACAGCAACGACGAATCCCAATTCAAGCCCGTCCCCATACCTAAGGGTGTTTCACTCAAGGAAGCACAGATCATGAAAGAGTTCTACAACAACGATGTCTTCATCAACATGCCCGTGACCAAGGACCACGCGGGAAACAAATTCACCGGAACCATGAAGAATTTGATGGGCCTGAATTTTCGGAGAAACAACAGAACTTTCCACAAGGAAGGATGGCAGACCGAAAAGAGCGCGATCGGGCACCTGGACCAGTGCATCGCGGATTTGAACACGGCCATCAAACCCGCGCTCTGCGTTGTGGACGGGACTGAATTGATAACGACCAACGGCCCTATGGGACCGGGGAAGCTCATCAAGCCTCAAAAAGTCATTGCCGGCATAGACAGGGTGGCTGTGGATGCCTACTGCACGACTTTATGGGGGCTGGATGTTCGGGACATCATCATGATCAACAAGGGATATGAGCATAAACTCGGACAGATCGACCTCAAGAAGACCACGATAGAAGAGGTCAAAGTCTGAACAGTCAAACTGACGCAGCTGAATGGCGAAAAAACGTATTTTATATTCAGCGCTATCCGCTTTTATAGCTCTATTCATTTTTAATCCGGAGACAATACAGGCCGCCTTTCAGGACAACCTGTCCCGGTTCCTGCCGGGATCCGGAGAGGTCCTCGGCTGGTCAAGGGATGGGGCTCCTCGAGCCTATCGAGGGGAAGGTTTATACGAATATATTAACGGCGGCGCTGAGATCTACCATGAGTATGGTTTCAGACAGGTTGTTGTCCAGGATTTCAAGAGAGAAGGCGGGAGGTCCATCTCGGTCGAGATATTTGAAATGGAGGATCCCAAGAGTGCCTACGGGATTTTTACTTTTAAGACCAATCCTGAAGACAAAGAAATATCCCTGGGTTCCGATGGTTTGCTCTCTGATTATTATCTCAACTTCTGGAAGGCCAGATATTTAGTCACCCTGACAGGATTTGATGAGGATGAGGAGACGATAAAAGGGCTTCAGAATATCGCTCATTCAATCGATAGGAAGATAGAGGCCGATGGGAACAGGCCTTCTTTGGTTTCTGCTCTGCCAGAAGAGGGCCTGGAGAGAGCCAGCCTGAAGTATTTTGAAGGGAATCTGGGATTGCACAACAGTTATCCATTCTTCACCGAGGATGTTTTCCGCCTAAAGGAAGGGATAAAGGGCGATTACAGAGGAGGATATTCACTCTACATAATCAAATCCAGGGCTGGCGAAAAAGGACAGGTGCGCTTTGATGAGCTGAAAAGAAGCTTTGAAGAGAGTTCAAGATACAGTCATTTTCAGTCACTGGAGGAATTGATCTTCCGGGTGGAGGACAGAAAAGGAAAGCAGATCTCTGTCACCGTGTCCAAAGATAAAATTCTTATTATCATCGGAGCTCTCAGCCCGGAACGGATCAAGGAAATCTTCGCTGTGATTCATGAAATGAAATAAATAAATTAAAGGAGGAAAAAAACTATGAAAACCAACGGAAAGACCGCCATCATCGATGATTTTAAAGGATACTCCAGAAGAGATTTTGTGAAATACCTTTTTGCCGGCTCAGCCCTCACTCTTTCGGCTCTGAATAAGCTGAATGCCTCAATCTATCAGAGCATCACTTCTTTAAATGAGAAGTATATCGAGGATGAGTCTCCGGACGGGGTCTATTGGGATGCGTTGAGTAAGCATTTTCTTTTTCAGGATGGGCTGATCATGATGAACAACGGCACGGTGGGCCCGATGCCCAAGCCTGTCTTCCATACTCTGATGAAGTATTTCAGAGTTCAGGTCACGAACCCGTTCGATGTCTACGCGTTCATCCCCCGGAAAAAGGAAGAGGTACGGACCAAGCTGGCTCAATTCATCCATGCCTCTCCTGATGAGGTCATCATCACCAGAAACACGACTGAAGGGATGAATTTCGTGGCCAATGGACTGGATATGGAAGAGGGAGACGAGGTCCTTCTTTCCACGATGGAGCATCCAGGTGGAACCCATCCCTGGAGGCTCAAGGAAAAAAGATTTGGCATTAAGATCAAAGAAGTACCGATCGGGCTGCCACCCAAGAGCGTGGATGAGATCGTCAGCGCTTTTGAGAAAGCCATAACTCCCCGAACAAAGATCATCAGCATCAGCCACACCGTGTTCATCTCGGGTCTGATTGTTCCTTTAAAGGAGTTGAGCCAGATGGCCCATGAAAAGGACGTGCTTGTCCTGGCCGACAGTGCCCACGGTATCGGCATGCTCGACCTGGACATGGAGAGACTGGGAATCGATTTCTTCGCTTCGAGCCCTTATAAATGGCTGGGTGCTCCCACCGGAAGAGGATTGCTGTATGTCAGAAAAGAAGCCCAGGACAGGCTGTGGCCGACGATCGCCTCTTCTGGCTGGAACAGATATCCTAATGCAAGAAAGTATGAGACACTGGGCCAGAGAGCGGATGCCCTGACCTTTGCTCTGGGAGAGGCCATTGATTTCCAGAATGCCATCGGAAGGGAAAGGATAGAGAGAAGAATCAAGACGCTCGCCGGGTATTTGAAGAGGGAGCTGAAGCAGATTCCAGGAGTCAAGCTCCATACGTCAGAGGATCCGTATCTCAGCGGAGGGCTGACCGCTTTTTCCGTGGAAGGTGTCGATCCTGAAAAAATAGTCAATTATATGCGGGAGAAATATAACATCGTAGTCCGGACGATCGGGAACAGGATCCAGGGCACCTACGGAGTGAGAGTATCGACTCATGTTTACGTCTCCTTCAAACATGTCGACATGTTGCTCGAAGGGATCAGACATCTCGTCAAGCACAAGAAATAGGGAGATAATCTTTCTTTTCGGGATCGACCTCTGGAGAGGACATTTGATTCTCTTATAAAATAGGATACATCTGTAAAATTCTTTAACATATTCCCCATTTCCTCTTTGAAGCCAGGAATTTTCCCCTGAAGGAGTCTAAACAAGATAATCCTGCGTATTGGCATAAAATTTGCATAATTTTTGAGTGGTAGCCATGAGTGAAAGAAAATTGCGATCAGTGCGGTTTGACTTCTATTCCAAGCAGACGATCGCCATCGTAATCGTCTTTCTTCTCTTTATCATCCTCAATGCCTGTCCCCACTCCGGCGAAAAAAAAGAATTTATCGGCGAATTCCTGGCCAATGACAGCGGCGTTTCTCATGGCGGATTCGAATGGGCTGGCAGTTATTCGGCCAGCCTGGTGGTCAGAGGGACCAAGGGGGACCTGATCCTTGATTTCGAGATTGGGCTGGGTGATTATTTGCAGAAGCATAAATTTTCCGTGTCCGACTTTGCCGAAACAGGCGGAACTATCAGCTTTAAGATCGAGGGGAGGCCGGCGACTCTTGTTTTAGTCGAAGAAGACAACATTTGGAACAGGCAGTACGATGATTATCTTTCTGCGAATAATTCGGATGACCCTGCTGAGCAGATTGGCTATCTTCCTATCGAACCTTTTGACGGATACAATTCCCGCTATTATGTCGACCTCAGGCTCAGCCCGCTTGTATCCGGAACAACACTTTCACCGCGTGATTGATAAAGCCTGTCTTAAACTATTCTCGCAGCCCTAAAAGACATCAATCGGTATTTTTTCTTTTTGAACCTTTGCCTGGATGCGGTTGAGGTCTTCTCGGCTTGCGGCTCTAAGCTGGTTGGAAGGATATCCCCTGTCCAGCGTGTAGAGCTGAACGGAGACAGGTCTGATTCGTTTCAACCTCTTGATCCATTCTTCGATATTTTCAGGATTGAGGTTTCCTCTTCCTCCAGCAGCAATCAAAGTCTGGATGTGGACAGCGGATAGTTGAACCAGTCCTTCGGTAATGGCTTCGATGTCCACACCCGGACAGGGTTGATTGTACTTTAAGAAAGTCTCTTTCGAGCCGCAGTCAAGCTTCATGATCCTCATATCGAGTTTAGTGAGTGAAGCCCTGGTCAATGGATCGGAGACAAGAGCGGAATTGGAGAGAATGGCGGTTTTTGCTCCGGGTGCCAGCTGGTCTCGCAGGCTGATGACCTCCTCCACCATACTGTCGAATTCCGGGTGCAGGGTCGGTTCCCCGTTTCCGGAAAAGGTGATGTAGGCCGGCGGTTTCGGCAGCTCCGTCAAGGCTTTCTTCAACGCTCTCCTGGCAGCGTCGAAAGAGGGCAATTCAGGGATCATATCGGCCCGGGCAACATGGGTTTCAGTCCAGCCGTACTGGCAGTAAACGCAGTTGAAGGGGCAGACTTTTCGGCCAGCAGGCAGGATATTTATTCCCAGCGACCGCCCCAAGCGCCTGGAGTTGACCGGCCCGTAGATGATTCCCTTTTGAAGCTCTAAGATCATCTCCGGCTTCCTTTGGATAGCTCATGCAGGGCTTCTCCCAGCCTGGAAATGCCTTCTCTGATCTCTTTTTCATCGATTCGGGCTATAGAGATCCTGATGTATTCAGAGGAGAGTCTGTTGGGGAAATAGTAGCTTCCTGGAGAGACGACAACCCCGTATCGAGCCATGAATCCGTGGAGCTGATGTTCATCCAGGTTGAGAGGCATTTTGACCCAGATGGTGTAGCCCCCTGAGGGACGGGTCCAGGTGACCGTATCCGGAAAACAGTTTTCCATTGCCTGTAGAGCTACCTGCATCCGTTTCCGGAATACTCGATGAAGACGTTTGAGATGAAGGTCATAATAGCCTCTGTATAAGAATTCATGGAGAATGATCTGGGAGAGGTTCCCGCTGGTCAGGTCAGAAAAGCGTTTGAGCGCTGTGGCCCTGTTGATACAGCCCTTGTCCGCGGTGATCCAGCCGATCCTTAAACCAGGAAAAAGGGCTTTAGAAAATGTCCCCAGATAGATGACGATGTTTTTCTCATCGATGGATTTGATAGGCAAGGGAACTTTTCCGAAATATTTCATGTCCTCTTCGAACCCGTCTTCAACAATGGGTACCTTATGACGAAGGCAGACATTCAGGAGTTTTTCCCGGTGCGAGTGACTGGTGGTGATGCCTGTGGGATTCTGGAAATTAGGTATGGTGTAGACGAAGCTCAGACGTTCTGTGTTCAGGACATTTTCCAGAAAATTCAGGTCCAAGCCGTCTTTACTCATTGGGATCCCTAAGATTTTCGCTCCGCTGAATTGGAGGATGGGGATAACGTTGGCGTAGGTGGGGGATTCGACAGCGATTTTCTCGCCTGGACCGGATAAAATGCGGATGAGCAGGTCTATTGCCTGTTGAGCGCCGTTGGTGATGAGGATTTCCTCGCCGGAGACCGAGATGCCGTGGAGGCGCAGTCGTCTGGCTATAAGCTGACGGAGTGGGGGATATCCCTTGTGAGCCCCATACTGCAGAGAATCAGGGCCTGAGTCGTTCAGGACATGGTTGACACACCTCTGGAATTCCTTCATGGGATAGAGGCGGGGGTCGAGGTCGAGCTGGGAGATGTTGATAGCATCGTTCCTGATTTTTATGTCTTGCGGACGTTCCGGCGAATAGCGGAGAAAGATCTTGTACAGCTTTCTGGATTGGGAATTCGAGATTTTATCCCAGTCAAGAAGGCTTGTTCTCTCGGGATCGTATTCGACCTCTTTTCGCCGTTTTTGAACCCTGTGGTAGGAGCCCGGACGGCTTTTCAGATATCCGAGGGCCTGGAGTTCTTCATAGGCCCGGACCACTGTGGAACGGTTGACTCCCAGTTTTTTGGCCAAGATTCGGGTGGCCGGGAGAGGTTGATTGATACCGATTGTGCCCTGGTCAACAAACTTTTTGATCCCGTCGATGAGCTGCTGGTAGAGAGGCTTGGTGCTGAGTCTGTCGATCTTGAGCAGCATGATCTTCTCCGATTGAGTAATTCAGCTTCAAATATAATCCTGAAATTGGTATCCGTCAACATCCAATTATCAGTTTATTTAAACCAACCAATTTATTTGTTTCTCGGTGCTTTCCCATTTTTTATTGTTTATCGCTTTTTTTTATTTTTCTATGGGAGTCAATCTGGGGATAAAGAGTAAAAATCATCATAAATGGATTTGATTTTTCCAGGACTGAGCTTTCCCGACCGGATTATCCTGATCAGGAAATCCCGAAATAATTCTCCCTTTTGATTGAAGTTTTCTTCCTTCATCAGCTTGTAGAGGGCAACCGCAAAAACATGCATACCGTCATCTGTGCCTTTCCACCGCCTCCGGGACTCCACCTCTATTCCCAATTTTTCGTTGATGATCTGTTCGATAGCCTGGACACAGTCCTCCTCGATGAATCCTTCGAAGGAGTTGTAGCCGAAAGACGGATTGTGGTTCAGGACTTTATCCATCAGGAATTCATCTTTCTTCAGAAGGTTCAGGATTTTTCTCAGCTCTTTATCATTCGGCAGGTCATACGGAGGGTGCATCATTTCATGCACGGCATTGCGCAGTACAATTTTGAAAGGCCAGGCGATATCGGTCAAATATCTTGTCCCTGTGATCTTGATCCCGTGGGGCTGAGAATAATAAAGCATATAGACGGTTATTGTGTTCGAGGAAAGCGCAAAGCCCAGATGGTCTTCTACCTCCGCAATAACATCAAATTTCGGCAAATCTTTTTCAATTTCTTTTATTTTTTGCCTCACTTTCGGCAGAATATGTTCTGTCCAGTAGGATTCGATCTGAATATCTTTAAGGAAGAGGAATATGATTTTTAAATCTTCCCGCACTGATTCATACAGCTTCCAGCCGCCTTCACTGAAATAAGGAGTTTTTTTCAAACGGGATTTCATAGTATTGCTGTTTTCGATGGTGAGCAGCATCTCGTCCAGAGTTCTATCCTCAGTGGCCGAGAAATAGAGGCACAAGAAGGCTGAAATGATGTTTCGGTTCTCATCCTTGACTGTTTGCTTCAGCCGGGCCAGGGCTTTTTTCACAGGCAGGGTGAGTTTGGGCTCGAATTTTTCGTATTCGGGCTGATAATAATTCAGGTAATAGGGATCTGCCGTTAATGTGTTGAGCAGACAGAGAGTATCGAATTTGAATGAGGGTTCGATCTGCCAGTCTGTCGTCCTCTGGCTTTGATCTTTGTCTTGATTCAAGCCCTTGTCAGGGCTGTTGGTGCAAGCGGCCAAGGCAAGAAAACACAAAATAATCAACCCGTGTTTGGTGAGGAGATTTGTTATTTTTGTCATTTTTATCTATTCCTTTTTCTGGAATGGACTAAGTCTTGGCAAATTGAATGAGACTTCATTCTTAAGACTTAGCTTGTTTCTTTTTCGAATCATAAATATCAGCAAGTTTAATGCCAAATTGGGGTTTAAGTGTGATTCCGGTATTTTTCAATATACATATTTCGCCTGGTTGTTCGCTGGCGAACATGCTCTGTCATGCCAGCGGACACTTTTTGAGCAAATTCTATGTTTTCATCATTATCGCTCTGGAGAGAACGAACTTGGCACATTAATTGCTTTATTTTATGTCTGAAAAAGGAGAGTTATGGTTGGTGGATGAACGACTTAATAAAATTAAAGAGATTCATTTGTCTATTGATTTTCTCCGTGGACATCAATTTCTAACGGGGGTATCTGGATGATAAAAAATTACATGAAAGTCGCTCTCAGGAACCTGATAAAGCATAAAGCCTTTTCATTGATCAATATTTCGGGCCTGGCCATCGGGATGGCCTGCTGTCTTTTGATCATCATTTTTGTCCAGGATGAGCTCCGCTATGACAGATTCCACGACAACGCAGGCCGGATATACAGGCTGACCTCAGAATGGAGTCAGAGAGGTGTCATAGCCAATTATCCGCTCATATTTTCTGGCGTCCCGCCGATTCTTCAAAATGAATTTTCAGAAGTGCTGAATTTTGTCCGCTTCGATCCTCGCTTGAACGTTTTAATCAGCAGCGGGGATAAGAAATTTTACGAGGAGCGGCTTTTTTATACCGATGCGAGCGTATTCGAAGTTTTCACCTTTCCTCTGGTCAAGGGTGATCCTGAAACCGCTTTGAAAGAGCCGTATTCCATCGTCCTGACCGAAAATATGGCTGAAAAGTATTTCAGCGGCGCAGACCCGATAGGCCAGACACTGATGATCGATAATGAACATGATTATAAGGTTACGGGAATCCTGAAAAAAATCCCCAGAAATTCCCATATAAAGTTCGATTTTCTGGCTTCGATAGCCACCCTGGAGGCGGAGGACCCGAGATACGGAAAATTATGGGCCTGGAACTGTTATGCCTATTTGCTTCTTCCCGAAGATTATTCTTATCTTGATTTGGTGAAAAAGCTGCCCGATTTTATCCGAAGACACCGCGGTGAAAAAGCTGTGGAAGCCTATACCTTCTCTCTCCAGCCTTTGACCAACATCCATCTTCATTCCCACCTGGGAAGCGAGATCGAACCCAACGGCGATATAAGATATGTTTATATTTTCTCAGTCATCGCTTTCTTCATCCTTCTCATTGCCTGTATCAACTTCATGAACCTGTCTACAGCCCGTTCGGCGAACCGGGCAAAGGANGTGGGAGTGAGAAANGTTTTGGGTGCNGACAGGATCCGTCTCGCAAAACAGTTTCTGGGTGAATCGCTTTTTCTCTCCCTTATGGCGCTGCCGGTAGCCGTNGCCTTGGTCGAGCTCTTTCTCCCCGCTTTCAACGCCCTGACCGGGAAAGATTTGAGAATAGACTATTTCGGGAACAGTGTNGTTTTTATCGGCTTGATCGCGATTCTTGTTTTTGTGGGCCTCATATCCGGGAGCTATCCTGCTTTCTTCCTTTCAACCTTCAGACCGGCAGAGGTTTTGAAGGGAAAGCTGAAGGCAGGCTCAGGAAGCATGCTGTTTCGAAAGGTCCTGGTGGTTGTCCAGTTTTCCGTCTCCATAGTCTTGATCGCGGGAACGATAATCATTTACAACCAGCTGGATTTCATCCGCAACAAAAAACTCGGGTTTGTAAAGGAACAGGTTCTCGTGATGCCCGTGAGCCGTTCCGGGATAGGACAAAATTTCGAAGCATTCAAAAGAGAGCTGCTTCAAAACCCGAGTGTAGAGAGTGTCTGCGGCTCGACCAGCTTGCCGAGCCTCCTGCCGACGCGAAGCGTGTTTATACCTGAGGGAATCGAGGAAGGGGAAAGACTGACCCTGCGGAATGTTTTGGTCGATCACGATTTCATCAAGACCTTTGGCCTAGAGATCATGGAGGGAAGAGATTTTTCCAGGGATTTTGCCACAGACAGGGAAGAAGCTTTTGTCGTCAATGAAGCTGCCGTGAAAGAATTCGGCTGGGATTCAGCCGTAGGCAAGAGGCTTATCGATTTGGAAGGACCGAAGGGGCGTGTCGTCGGTGTGGTCAAGGACTTTCATTTTCGCTCCAAGCATCAAAAAATCGAGCCTCTGATTCTCTCTCTTCTTCCCAACAGCCGCTTCGTTTACTTTGTATCCGTGAAGATGAAAGCATCGAATATCAGCGATACCCTGGCCTTCCTGAAAAGGAAGTGGAATGCATTCTCTCCAGGCTGGCCTTTTGAGTATTTTTTCCTCGACGACAATTTCGACAGGATGTACAAGAGCGAAGACAGACTGAGACAGGTTTTTATGACTTTTACTTTTCTGGCTGTTTTCATCGCCTGTCTTGGCCTGTTCGGGCTGGCTGCCTTTACGGCTGAGCAGCGGACCAAGGAAGTCGGCATCCGCAAGGTCCTGGGAGCTTCGGTACCAGGGGTTGTCCTTTTGCTGTCTAAGGAATTCATGAAATGGGTGATTATAGCCAACGTTATCGCCTGGCCGGTCGCCTATTTCGCCATGAGCCGCTGGCTGCAGAACTTCGCTTACCGGATCAATATGGGCCTGTGGGTGTTCATCGCTGCGGCAGTGCTTGCCCTGGGGGTTGCCCTTTTCACGGTGGGCTTTCAGGCCGCCAAAGCGGCCCTGGCCAATCCCTCGGATGCATTACGGTATGAATAAACGGGGACGTTCCCCAAGGGAACACCTTATTAGATATTAAATAATGAAATTTTATGGATGACATGGAGAAAAGGGATTTTTTAATGAAGAAACACTCTGGCGAACATCTTCAAGGAGGACGTCATGTTTAAGAACGCCGTTAAGGTTGCCCTGCGGAATATGAAAAGACAGAAGGGATATTCCCTGATCAACATCCTGGGGCTGGCGGTCGGCATGGCCTGCTGCATCCTGATCCTCTTGTGGGTCCAGGATGAGCTCAGCTATGACCGCTATCACGAGAAGGCTGACCAGATCCACAGAGTTATAGTCAAGGGAAGGATGTCCAACCGGGATATCAATTTTTCCAGCTCACCGGCACCCCTGGCCAAAGCCCTGGTTACTGACTTTCCTGAAGTCCTGGAAGCCACACGGTTCCTGAGAAGCAGAAATGTCCTGGTCAGATATCAGGATAAGTTTTTTGATGAAAGCCTGATCTTGTTTGCGGATTCCAATCTTTTCGATGTGTTTTCCATCCCTTTGCTCAAAGGCGATCCTGAGGAGGTGTTAAGTCTGCCGAATTCCGTGGTGATCACCAGAACCGCAGCTTTGAAGTATTTTGGCGAAGAAAATCCGATCGGCAAGACTCTGACCATGAACAACCGTATGGATTACCGGATAACCGGATTAGCCGAGAATGTGCCATCCAACACGCATTTCCACACGGACTTTTTTGCCTCATTAGAGTCCATCCCGGACAGCAAAAGTCCCAATTGGCTCAGCAATCCCTACCATACCTATATCGTCCTCCAGGAAGGAACTTCTCTTGACGAGTTTCAAGCCAAGCTCCCGGAGATCGTCACTAAGTACGTTGGACCTCAGACTCTAAAAATCATGGGAATTACCCAGGAGCAGTTCCAGGCATCGGGGAATACCTTCGGATACTTCCTGCAGCCTGTCACCTCGATTCATCTCCATTCCGACCTGGAATACGAGCTGGAGCCAAACGGGAGCGTGACCTATGTCTATATTTTTTCGGTGATCGCTTTTTTTATCCTGGTTATTGCCTGCATCAACTTCATGAACCTGGCCACAGCAAGGTCGGCTAACCGGGCCAAGGAGGTCGGCGTCCGCAAGGTATTGGGTTCGAACCGGTCGCGGCTGGTTAGACAGTTCCTTATCGAATCCATCCTATTGAGCTTCATATCTCTTGTCTTCGCAGTTCTGCTTGTTGAGCTGCTTCAGCCTGTTTTTAACAATCTCTCCGGAAAGCAGTTGAATCTCAGCCTGCACGGCAATTGGATACTGCTGCCTGGCTTTTTAGCTGTCATGGTTTTTGTCGGTGTGCTAGCCGGCAGCTACCCTGCTTTTTTCCTCTCCTCGTTCCAGCCCATTTCCGTTTTGAGAGGAAAACGGATAGCCGGGATGAAAAGTTCCTGGCTGAGGAACGGGCTGGTCGTCTTCCAATTCTCTATTTCCATCATACTTTTGGTCGGGACATGTGTTATCTATCGTCAGCTCGAATACACCCGAACAAAAAAAATGGGCTTTGAAAAGGAACAGGTTCTGGTCATACAGCGCGCTGATAATCTGGGTCAGCAAAAGGAGGCCTTTCGGAACGAGCTCATAAAACACCCCAATGTCGTCAATGTGGCCTATTCGAACTCTGTTCCTGGCCGTCATTTTGGCGATTGGACCCATAGAGCGGAGGGCGCACCTGCGGATGAGATGGTGCGCATGTTTCTTCTGCTCGCGGATTTCGATTACCTGGATACTCTTCAGATGGACATGGTTTCAGGAAGGTACTTTTCACAGGAGAGGCCTGCCGACAAGAATTCCGTCATTATCAATGAATCCGCGGCTAAAGCTTTTGGACTGGAAAATCCAGTCGGAAAACGCCTGGTCCGCGGCTCGCTGACTCCGGGGAAAGATGAGATTTTTACCGTAATCGGGGTGGTCAAGGATTTCCATTTTGAGTCACTGCATCGGGAAATAAGACCGTTAGCCATGTATATCCTTCCGGATGAATACATAAGATACATCTCCGTTCGAACCCGGCCTGAGGCAGTTGATCAGACTCTGGCTTTCCTCAAGGACAAATGGAGAGCGTTTGTGCCCGGTCAACCCTTCGAATATTTCTTCCTTGACGACGATTTTGACCGTCTCTACACAGCCGAGAAAAAGATCGGCCGGTTGTTCACATCCTTTTCTGTCCTGGCCATCCTGGTGGCCTGCCTGGGCCTTTTCGGGCTGGCCTCGTTCACGGCAGAGCAGCGGACCAAGGAGATCGGCATCCGCAAGGTCCTGGGAGCCAGTGTTTCCAATATCGTTGTTCTCTTGACCAGAGAATTTTCAAAATGGGTCCTCCTGGCCAACCTTATTGCCTGGCCAATCGCTTATTTCGCCATGCACCGCTGGCTTCAGAACTTCGCCTACCGAATCAGCATCGGAGTCTGGATGTTTGTTCTGGCGGCTTTCCTGGCGTTGGCTATTGCCCTGATCACAGTCAGCTACCAGGCCGTCAGGGCCGCCCTGGTTAATCCGGCTAATTCACTGCGGTACGAGTGATCAAAGAAAAGAGAAAAAAATGAGATGACTTTGTTCTGTAGAGAATTGAGGAGCTTAAAAAAAATGCGCAGAGCTTGCTTCGAGCCAAGCCGTGCGCTTGATGAAAGGACAAATGCATGCTTAGAAATTACCTCAAAATCGCGTTGAGAAACCTGAAAAAGCACAAAGGATTTTCCTTTATTAACATTGCTGGCCTGGCCCTCGGAATCGCCTGCTGTCTTCTGATTCTCCTCTTGATTAGAGATGAGCTCAGTTTTGACCGGTTCCATGAACATAGAGACCAGGTTTACAGGGTTGTCAACCAGCATCCTGGTCAATTTTACATGGGCACAGATTTCATAGCCGTGACACCGGCGCCTCTTGCCCCGGCCTTGATGACGGAATTCCCGGAAGTTATCAAGGCAACACGGATTGACTCCTCTAATGAAGTTATCATCAGTTACCAGAATAAGCGGTTTTACGAAGACGGTTTTTACTGGACGGACAGTCATTTCTTTGATGTGTTTTCCTTTCCTCTTATTCAAGGGGACCAGTCAAAAGCCCTGAACGAGCCGTATTCGGTGATTGTTTCCGAAAGAATGGCTCATAAGTATTTCGGGGATGAAGACCCTATCGGCAAAATCATAGCTTTGAACAACAGATATGATTTTGTAGTTACAGGTATTTTGAAAGAGGTTCCTCGAAACTCCCATCTCCAGTTTGATTTCCTGGCACCTTTGATCACTTTAAGCCGCATCAGGGAACAGGAAGACTTTCTGGAGGGCTGGGGGAATTATTCCTATTACACCTACTTCCTGCTGCAAAAGGGGTATTCCCCCGAAGATTTGGAAAAGAAATTTCCGGCTTTTGTTGAGAAGTACCTGGGAGAAAGATTTCGCCAGAGGAGGCAGAGGGATCCGTCATACGTGGCATCAAGATTTTTCCTCCAGCCTCTAAAGCGCATCCATCTTTACTCCCATCTCAATTTCGAGATTTCGCCGAACAACGATATCAAACAGATCTATCTTCTCTCCGCCCTGGCTTTTATCACTCTGCTTATTGCCTGCATCAATTACATGAACCTGGCCACGGCCCGGTCAGCCAGCCGGGCCAAAGAAGTCGGGATGAGAAAAGTGGTCGGAGCAGAACGCAGACAACTCATCAGGCAGTTCCTCGGAGAATCCATTTTTATCTGTTGTATAGCCGTTCTTCTGGCAGCACTCTTAGTTGAGCTTTTTCTGCCTGCTTTCAATTCTCTCGTCGGCAAGAGTATAAGCTTCCACTTTTACCGCAACTGGGAATTTTTTATCGGTTTGATCTGTCTTGCCCTTGTCGTGGGAATCGTTTCCGGGAGCTATCCTGCTTTTTTTCTATCCACTTTCCGGCCAGTCACCGTTCTCAAGAGTGGCTTTAAAACGGAAGCAAAAGGCTCTTTCTTAAGAAAGATACTCGTTATCTTTCAGTTTGCGGCTTCGATCATTCTGGTCATCAGCACGGCCATCATCTCCGGCCAGATCGAGTACATAAGAAACAAAAAGCTGGGATTCACCAGGGAACAGGTCGTTGTCGTTCCTGTAAAAGATAGAGAATTGAGGCAGAATCATAAGCCTTTGAAAAATGAGCTGCTCCAGAANCCGTCTGTTCTGGGCTGCACAGCCTCTACCTGGCTTCCCAATAACATCCGGACGAATGTCGGCGATACCACCTGGGACGGGATGGAGGAAGGAACGGATCTGCAGGTCTATCTCCTTGAAGCGGATCATGATTTTATCGATGTTTTCGGTATAGAGCTTGTTGAAGGCCGGAATTTCTCCAGAGAATTCTCCACGGATTCCGAGGCATACATCATCAACGAGACAGCCCGGAGGATTTTTGGCTGGGAAAAAGCTCTAGGGAAGAGATTCGGTTTCCGAAATGAGCAAGTAGGGCCAGGACCGATCATTGGGGTGGTGAAGGATTTTCATTTCCTCTCACTCCACCAGGAGATCGAGCCTCTTGCCATTCACTTGACAGATAACCGGATGTCCTATCTTTCGCTGAAGATCGACACTGAAAATATTCCTCGAACAATCGGATTCCTGAAGGAAAAATGGAAGATATTTTCGCCGAACAGTCCCTTTGACTACTTCTTCTTAGATGATGATTTTGAAAAAATGTACAGGTCTGAGATACGTTTGGGGAAAATATTCGCATCCTTCACAGCTTTAGCCATATTCATCGCCTGCCTTGGCTTATTCGGGCTGGCTTCGTTCACTTCTGAACAGCGGACAAAGGAGATCGGAGTGCGAAAAGTCCTCGGCGCTTCTGTCTCCAATATCGTTATTCTCCTCTCCAAAGATTTCTCGAAGTGGGTATGTATTGCCAGTTTGATAGCCTGGCCTGTGGCCTATTACTTCATGAGCCGTTGGCTCCAAAGCTTCGCTTACCGGACATCTATGGGGATCTGGATTTTTTTACTGGCAACGGCACTTGCATTTCTGGTGGCCATGGCCACAGTCAGCTTTAAGTCCGTCAAAGCAGCCCTGGCCAATCCCGTGGAGTCCTTGAGATATGAATAACAGGATAACCTACAATCACAATTCTGCTTTATTTACTCCGGATAAGACTTTTCCCTGGCGATTTTTCACTATACATTTTTGCCACCCGTTAAGAGGCACATCAAGGAGATGAGCTATGTTTAAAAATTATCTTAAAATCGCTTTCAGAAATTTGAGGCGTTATAAGTCGTATTCCTTTATCAATATTGTCGGCCTGGCGCTAGGCATGACCTGTTTTTTCCTGATCGTGCTCTATGTGAGATTCGAGCTCAGCTATGACCGCTTCCATGAAAACCATGATCGGATTTATCAGGTTTTAAACAGATATGAGACAGAAGGA
>JGI2172J19969_10000269_pt1 | contig 21857 bp, 20 predicted proteins | sample DeeMarSWOR230_32_FD_19969 | JGI IMG/M metagenome (IMG submission 19969)
CCTCATCTCATCCTTTAATTCTTCTGCCAATTCGACATTTATCTCCTTATAATCGATGTTTGTCGATTTTATTTAGATAAATGGCTATTTATAATAGATAAATATAAATGTTTCTCTCGAANTATCTAGTTTTCTCATCTTGTGTGGTGGGTTACAGTCTTACTACTATACCTTATCAGTCTTGGACAAGTCCCGAACCCGCTTAACCCCATCGATCTCGTTAATGAATTCCACCACGCTGTCCGGGACAAGGTCCTTCCAGTTTTCCGCTTTTAGCATTCTTTTGCGAATCTCTGTGGCTGAGTAGACTTCTCTTTTGTGGAATGGCACCGGCTTAACCCTGAAGCCTGCCTCGGCGAATAGTCTGCGGGTGAGAGGTTCATTTGTGTACACAACATTGAATTTAGGAGTGTATCCTATAACTTGAGCGACCCAGATCATATGTACATGTAAGTCTGGAACTGGAACTACCCAGTATCGGTTCGCTTTGATTCCCTCTTTATCTAAAGCTCTTCGGATCATTGAGATGCGTTCGCCTGCCGTGAAGGGATTATCCAATGTGTGACTGTATTGGGCGCTCCCTACAACAAGTATGACTTCGTCGACCTCTGCGAAAATATCCTTTAACGCCTCAAGATGCCCCTTGTGAAGAGGCTGAAACCTCCCAATAAAAACCGCTCGCCCAACCATGGCTCTTCCCTCACCACTCTCTATGTGCACGTACTTACAGGAAGTGGATTTTTGCCTTATTTAGCGTTTCCAAAGCTGTTGTACTCAAAATGCTGGCAGGCGTGAACGTCAATCATCTGGATTCCTTGTCGCGGTAATCGTTTAGGCTGGAAGTGCCTGTGAGCAGAAGATTTAAAATTTTGTGATTAAGTTTAATAGGGTCTCAGAATATTAATGCGTGAAAGGGAGGACTCTAAAGACTATGAAAGAAGCTCAATCGCCGTATGCGTACATACCTGGCGCTACTACCGTTGGTGTTGTCTGCTCTGACGGCGTTATTCTAGCCTCTGAGAAGAGGGTTTCCTACGGCTACATGGTTATGAGCAAGGTAGGAAAGAAGGTCTTCAAGATAACGGNCAGAATCGGAGCTGCNTGTGCAGGACTGGTTTCTGACATGCAGNTCTTAGTGCGNGAAGTTGAGGCCTATGCGAACCTCTTTAATCTTGACGCTGGAAGGCCGATAGCNGTGAAATCTGCAGCAAAGGTTATGTCAAACCTGCTTTTCAGTAGGAGACTAGTCCCGCTGATTACGCAAACAATCGTCGGAGGAATTGATGAGGAAGGAGCATCTATCTATATACTTGACGTGCTTGGATCACTTATACCCGACAAATTCGCTGCTGTAGGCTCTGGAGCCGAAATCGCTGTAGGTGTCTTGGAAGAAGGCTTCAAAGAAGGGATGACCGTGAAAGAAGCAAAAGATCTTGTGGCTAGGTCGATAAAATCTGCTGTCAGTCGAGATATCATGAGCGGTGATGGCGCAGATTTCTTAACAATCACCAAAGAAGGAGTCCAAGAAGACTCAGTTAAATTCTGATAGCCTTCCCTAGTATCATGGTTGTATTCTAACATGTTCTAACACTACTGTATGTATAGCGAAATAGTGTTTCCTTCGAACACAAATGGATAGTTTTAAACTCCTTTCGGTGGAAATAGTAGAGAGCCGTCAGACTCGGCAACCATATACCGGGTATATCGAAGAGAGCTAAAAGCAGAGGAAATCCACATGTCTTTCGAGTTAACCGCTGAAGAAGGACGGCTCCTCGTAGAACTGGCTAGAACAGCTGTCACAACGTATCTTAAAGACGGGAAGATTATACTGTTTCCCGAAGATGTCTCACCAAAGCTTATGAAAAAATGCGGAGTTTTCGTAACGCTCAACAGCATCAAGCGCGAAAGAAAGGAATTGAGAGGTTGTATAGGTTTTCCTTACCCGGCTGCACCGCTAGCTGGTGCAGTGATAGAATCAGCTATAAACTCAGCCACGCAGGACCCACGTTTCCCTCCAGTTTCTCTCAATGAACTTGATCGCATAGTTTTCGAAGTTAGCGTACTCACGCCTCCGGAACTAGTTGAAGTTGAGAAGCGTACCGAATACCCCTCAAAGATTAAGGTTGGGAGAGACGGATTGATTACAGAGAGAGGATACTACAAGGGGCTACTTCTTCCTCAAGTGCCCATTGAATGGGGGTGGGACGAGGAACAATTCCTCTGCCAGTGCTGTATCAAAGCAGGTTTACCACCAGACTGTTGGCTCTTGGACGGAACCAAAATCCACAAGTTTCGAGCAATAATCTTTGAAGAAGAATTGCCGAAGGGTCGAATAAGGCAGAAGGAACTCTAGCTGGGCAGATTCTGGAAGTAAGTAGTTATAAAGCTGGATGATTTAGAAACCGCAGAGGAAACATAAAGAGAGAAAACTGAAGGAGGATTAAGCAACGCTTCTTCCGAAGAAGATCTTGGAGGAAAAAGTTCGCAAGTTGTTAGAAGAAGATCTCGGAATGGGCGACGTAACTACCGCGCTCACAATTCCAGCTACAACCACAGTTGAAGCTGAGATAATTGCGAAAGAATCAGGTATTGTGGCTGGGATAGAAGAGGTCTTAACCCTTCTAGAAAGCCTAAATCTTCAAACCACTGCCTTGGTGATAGATGGCTCTAAAATTGACAAAAGAACAACTATAATGAAAATTGCTGGAAACGCCCGAACATTATTATCAATTGAGAGAACTCTTCTAAACATTCTCTCAAGGATGAGCGGCATAGCGACCAAGACCAATCGGATCGTCAATAAGGTTCGGCACGTTGGCTACAAATGTCGGATAGCATGCACAAGAAAGGTTGCTCCGGGACTATCCTACTTTGACAAGAAGGCGGCGATGCTTGGTGGAGCCGATACCCACCGCCTCCGTTTGGACGACCTCGTCCTGATAAAAGATAACCATTTAGCAGTAACACGAGATATCAGGAGAACAGTGGAAGAAGTCAGAAACACAGTTTCTTTCTCCAAAAAGATCGAAATCGAGGTTTCCACCAAGAGCGACGCACTAGAAGCTGCGGAAGCAGGAGTCGACATAATCATGCTAGACAACTTCTCTCCTCAAGAGATAAAGGAAACAATAGCATTGCTCAGAAAGAAAGAGCTTCAAGAGTCAGTGCTGATCGAAGCAAGCGGTGGCATCAATGAGGAAAACATCCTTGAATTCGCTGACACCGGAGTAGACATCATTAGTCTCGGAGAAATCACTGACAGCGTAGAAGCACTTGACACTAGTCTCGAAATAGTGAAGGTATTGAAAGAATAGACTGACCATCCCCAACGAGGAGTGCGTTGTAAGAGTTCGTCATGGCTCAGGAGTTATCTCCAACGTTCTGAAACCTCGAGCACAAGGGTTAGGCATCTCCAAGATTCGCACTCTCTCTAAGATCTTCTGTTCATCTTTAACATAGCCTGCTATGTCCTGTTCTGCTGGAATCAGAGACTGCAATAAGATGCCTTCCTCAGAGAAATTCGCTTGACACTTTGCTGGCAAGCCAAGCCTAATCCTACGTTTCTCTTTGAGGGCCTTTTCCGCGGAGTAAAGGATTGCATAGACACCTGACGTCAATTCCGCTATTCTCACTGGAATGCTATCCTTTCCAATTGCTACAACATCAATACCGTAGAGCCGTTTGATGTCTGAAGCAAGCTTTCTGATGTTTGGCAAAATTTTCAGAATCTGCTTTCGTGCCCTGCTTGAAACTCTTAACTTAGAGAGCTCTGCCACCGAAAGCTCCTCTGCGCTTATCCCTCCCAGGGTCATGTCAAGATGAATCACGTCAGCCTTTGCCTCTTTCAAAACCTTCTGACAGAGCTGAAGCTCGTTCACTACTAGAAGGTAACCATGTGCAACCTCTGAAAAATAGGTTCAGCTAAGCAAAGGCTGGGCTTTTGATAAGGGGGTTCTACCAACACCGCTGCCGCAGCGACAACAAATAGGGGTTCAAAATTTTCGTTCAGTATAGCTGCTCCAGAATCCGCAGCGACTATCCTCAAATAAATCACCGATTTGCGTTACATTTGAAGAATTTGCCTCTTCAGTTTATAACACCTTTGAGAAAAGCGTTCCCACAACCTTCATTTCTCGTTATCTGAACGTCATTGAACAGGCCGAATGACGACAAAAGATGAAATGAGATATGATTGTTCAGAGTTACGGGGACGGCCCTTAATACTGCTCGGTAAGTGTTAGACCTTAATACTGCTCGGTAAGTGTTAGACGTAATCTGCTTTCCCCAGTTCAAGAGAGCATGAATCACTTCTTCTTGAGTTGTATTCCTAGAATGTATAATTCCGAGCTCTTTTTTCTGCTTGCAGGTGGTTTGACTATTCTGACCGAACCGAAATTTTGTTTGACCTCTTTTGCGAAGTCGTTAAGCATGTCTCCTTGGAAGACTTGACGAAAAAGCTTCCTTTGGGCTTGAGAATCGAGGTGGCGATTTGTAGGGACTTTCTTGCGAGGTCAATTTGGCGTGCGTGGTCGAGCTCCCAGATTCCAGAAATGTTTGGGGATACGTCTGATATCACGGCGTCAGCTGGACGCGGCAGAAGTTTCATGATCTGTTCGGCAATTTGTGGGTCAGAGATATCCCCAATTATGGTCTGAATGTTAGACAGACTCATGGGTTTGATGCGGTTGATGTCTATTCCGAGCACAAAGCCATCATTGCCAGCTAACTCTCGAGCCGCTTGGGTCCAACCACCAGGAGCCGCGCCTAAGTCCACTACTACGTCGCCTGACTTGATGAATGCATACTTTTTTACTGCCTGTAAGAGCTTGTAGGCTGCACGTGAGCGGTATTGCTCTTCTTTTGCTTTGCGGTAATAATAGTCTCTATGGCGTTCTTTTACCCATGCCTTCGGCAAAACTAGTTGTCACCCGAAGGGTTCATTTCCTTTTCGGCAAGGTTTAGGATCCATTGGGTTAGTTTTTCGCAGGTATTGGGGGAAATGGAGCTCCAGGGGCCGCATCGGGAATCGTCTGGACACATAAGGCAGGGACAGTTGGTGATCGAGTCTATGGACGCTGGAGTTCTCTTCGGGTATAGCCGGAACGTCCATCTTCCTCCGAAGAGTTCGCGTTCCCTGTGGATCAGGCCTTTGTTTTCCAGTTTTAGTGCTATTCGAGAGCCTTCTCTGCTAGTAGCGTCCAGTTTCCGCCACATTTCAGATTGAAGTACGCCCTGATCTCCGGTGTTGACAATTAGCTTTAGGGCTTTGTGTTCTAGGTCATTGCGTCTCGGCATGTCTATCGGTTCCTCGAAGACCTCATTAATAAATAGGTTTTCAAAAGATAAAAATGTGTATGTTAAGGATTGAGATTCAAGGTGCATAACAACCATGTGGGAGTGATTTGAAATGCTGCAGACGTCTAGTTCCGGCTCTTCCTATTGTTTGGGCATAGAATCTACCGCTGACGATTTCAGCGTTGGAATTCTCTCCTTCGACGGAAAGGTGCTTGCCAACGTGATCAGCGCCTACATACCAGAAAAAGGCGGAATTCACCCCCGTGAAGCAGCCAGACATCACGTGGAAGTCGCTGGAAACGTCTTAGCAGAAGCCTTTGAAAGAGCGGGAATAAAACCTCGTGACATGAACATCATTGCCTTTTCTCAAGGCCCAGGAATGGGGCCCTGTCTTCGCACTGGTGCAACTGCAGCCCGTGCCTTGGCTTCATATTTAGGGGTTCCTCTAGTTGGGGTGAACCACTGCGTAGCGCATATTGAGATAGGCAGGCTTGTGACTGAAGCGAAAGACCCTGTCACGCTGTATGTTTCCGGGGGAAATACGATAGTCGCTGCCTTTGAAGAGAGCAGGTATCGTATTTTCGGCGAGACTTTAGACATTGCTGTTGGAAATTGCCTAGACGTTTTTGCCCGAGAGGCAGGATTTCGCCAAGACGCGACGAAGCCCTTAGGCGCAATGGTTGAGGAGTTAGCTAGCCGCGGGCAGACTTTTTTCTCCCTTCCTTATACGGTGAAGGGCATGGACTTGTCCTTCAGCGGGCTTCTCACAGCCGCTGTTCAATCGCTTCATGAAGGAAAGCATCGCCCAGAGGACGTTTGCCTAAGTCTTCAGGAAGTTGCATTTTCCATGCTAACTGAGGTAACAGAGAGAGCGCTCGCTCACACCGAGAAGCCAGAAGTTCTCTTAACTGGAGGAGTAGCAGCCAACAAAAGACTACAATCCATGCTTAAGCTCATCGCAGAAGATCATGGCGCCCGGTTCTGCACAGTTCCAAAGCAATTCGCTCTAGACAACGGTGCCATGATCGCTTGGACTGGCATTCTCGCTTATCAGCACGGCATGACGGTTCCCATCGAGAAGAGCTTTGTGAAGTTGAAGTGGCGACTGGATGAAGTTAATGTGCCATGGGTTGATGACTAGACCGTGCTTTTCAAGAAGGGAGCAGAAGCTAACCTATACTTAGAGGAGTGGCACGACCGTAAGGTAATCATGAAAAGGCGGTTACCAAAAGAGTATCGCACCACAGAGCTGGATGAGCAGATACGTTTCCAGCGCACCATCCACGAATCTCAAGCTATTCATCGGGCGAAAGAAGCTGGAGTTCCGACGCCGACCATTTTCATGATCGACACTGTGGAAGCAACTATAATCATGGAGTTCGTTGAAGGGAGACAAGTGAAACAAATCTTGAACGGTCTTCCGCGAGAAGAGAAACTGGGGTTATGTCACCATATCGGCATGCTGATAGGTCGCCTCCATAATCATGAGATTATCCATGGCGACCTCACAACCTCAAACATGATTCAAACCCAACGTGGTAAGGTGGTCCTTGTTGACTTTGGCTTGAGTGAACAATCGAAAGAACTCGAAGCTAGAGGGGTCGATTTGCATCTCATGAAGAGGGCTTTCCAAAGCACCCACTACAAGTACGCAAAGGAGTGTTTCAAAGCTGTTATGGAAGGTTACGCTGTGACTGTTGGAACTACAACAGCAAAAAAGGTGATGGAGAAGATCAAAGAGATAGAGAAAAGGGGGCGATACATCTCCGAGAGATAGACACGCAAACGCGGATTTATTTGTGCGTCATTCCAAGGGTTCGAGTCACAACGTCATCATAATAAGCCGAGTTCTTCCAGCTTCTTCTTAGTTGGACGCCCTTCGTTATCCCACTCTCTAAGTTTGTAGTATTCATCAAGCATTTTGTTGAAGTCTTCTGGCTTCACAACGTGCCCGTCAGCCTTGCCTCCTTGTAGTGGGTCATGTGATATTCTGTAGGGTAGGGAGTCGTCCTTTCTTGTGAACCCTTCTCGCACATTGAACATTCTGATTAGGTTCCAGATTCTTTCTCCGATGATCTTCATGTCATCTTCACTTAACTTCCAACCTGTTGCTGCTGAACAGAGTCGAGCTATGTTTTTGTATCCTATGGCATAGAAGTCGCATACAACGAGACTCCATTTTGCACAGTATAGATTCTGGTCGTCTATCACTAGTTGCGCCTTTCCTTCGGTGGTAAAGGGATCCATATCTCCGAACACTTCACTGTTCGCGGGCCATGCTCTTAGGTGGCAGGCTCCTCTGTCTGCTGTAGCATATGCTAACGCCATACCTATCGACCCTCTTGGTTCATACCCCGGGTATTCCAACCCCTTAACATGAACGGCAAAGCGTTCAGACTTCTTTCCTATTTTTTCTGCTGCTCTCTTCACTCCTTCGGCTAGGATGTTTCCTATTGCTTTTCGATAGGCGATCAAATTCGGCATCTCGATATAGGCTTCTGCATTGCCGAAAGTCAGTTCAAGTCCGTTTGTGTCCCTCTTGGTGATTATCCCCTTTTCGTAGCATTCCATGGCGAAGGCTATGGCGTCGCCGGTGGATATTGTGTCCAATCCGAGTTTGTCGCAGAGCAGGTTGTATCTCGTTATAGCTTCTAGATCGCTTATGTAGCAGTTTGAACCGCTCAACGCTAGAGTCTCATATTCTGGGCCTTCCACTACCGTGTCAGCAAATGGACCATNCTTGATGTGGCTTATATTGCCACAGCCAAGCGGACAACCATAACACGCCCTTCTTCGGACAAGCATCTTCTTCTTGATGGCCTCAGAGTCGATCTCGGTTGCGTGTTCGAATATGCCCATTTGAAAGTTTCTAGTGGGCAGGATACCTCCTTCTTGGGTCATAGGAAGGAAACCGGGTGTACCATCAGTCTTGGCCCATAAGTTGTCTTCAGTCAGTACATCAGTTTTTGTAATGTCTTTGCAGAGCTCGATGAATTCTTCGATGTTGGGAACACTTACCGCTTGATGCCCTCGAACGGCGATTGCTTTCAGGTTCTTGGAGCCCCAAACGGCCCCTAATCCTCCCCTGCCAGCCTGTCTGTAGAGATCAACGGTGACGCAAGCTATCTTCACCAGATTCTCCCCAGCAGGGCCAATTGCTGCCACCTTGATTTCTCTATCGTCAAGCTCTTCTTTGAGCCGTTTCTCAGTCTCGTGAATATCCAAGCCCCACAGATCTTCTGCGTCTCTGACTTCAGCTTCACCGTCGCTAATCCAGAGGTATACAGGTTTCTCAGCCTTCCCCTTAACTATGACAGCGTCGAAGCCAGCGAACTTCAATTCCGCGCCAAGATAGCCGCCGATATAACTATCCAAGAAAGCACCTGTTAGGGGCGACTTCGTGAAAATGGCGTACTTGGGAGTACAGGGGGCTGTGGTGCCTGCTAAAGGGCCAGTCATTACGACAAAAACGTTATCTGGCGAAAGAGGATCAGTTCTGGGTTTCAGCTCCTCGTAGAGGTATTTTGCACCCAAGCCTTTACCGCCAATAAACAACCTCGCCCATTGGGAGTTTAGGTCAACTGAGGAGGTTTTTCCACTGCTCAGATCAACACGCAATACTTTGCCAACATATCCTGCAGACATTTTCTCTTCACCTTTACTCCACCATTTCAAGAACGTTTTCTGGACATATTTCAACGCATCTTGGGTTTCCTCTGCACACATCACATTTTATCGCGTAATTCCCAACCGGATCGAGTCTTAAGCCATTGTATGGGCAGACCTCAACGCATGCCCCACAACCCGTGCAGCGTTCCTTGTCCACTACGTAAATTCCGAGTTTTTCATCCTCAACTATTGCTTCAACTGGGCACGACTCTACGCAAGGGTGTTCATCGCATTGAATGCATACATATGGGCGTATAATCACCTTCTGAGGTAAGAGAGATTCAGTATACACTGCGGACCTTGAGGGGTTGAAGCCCCTAGTGAGCCTTGCCGAACAAACAGCAGCACATAGCGAGCAGCCCGTGCAGTTTTCAGGATGAACTCTCAACTTCAATTTTCGGTCACCCAACTCAGTTCTGGCTGTTTCGATTTGAGGAAATTTGTAATAGGTAGTATATAAGAAACTTTTCAACAGACTTGGTTGACTTCGGAAGGTGTTATCTTTTTTCTACAGTTTTCTGTAAGCCCTCACTTGGGTCAAGTGAGGAGTATGTTCTCATCTCTTGCGCTTTCGAATGGGCGGTATTATTCCAAGGATTTCTAGGTTGTCCGCCACGTATCCTATGTCCAATTCCTCAAGCTTCTCCCTTGTAGGGATGCCGGTTTTTCTGTCCCATCCTCGAAGTCTGTAAAAGTGATCCAGCATCCTCTCAAAAACATCTTCAGGAAACGCTTCACCTTTGTATGGGCCCTCAGGTAGTGGTTCAGTGAACCTTCGTGGCAACTTGTCATCCTTTCGGGTTATTCCTTCTCGAACGTTGAAGGCTCTGCAAAGGTTGAAAATCCTTTCACCAGTCTTCATTAACTCGTCCATGGTGAAATCCCATCCTGTCGCAGTGGCAATGATATCGACTAACGTTCCTGTCTTGTAGCCTCCGCACGGATATGCGGTCCATTTGCAGATGACGAGAGAGTCGAAGACAGCAAACAGGTCTCCTATGATCTTCACTATTTTGACTTTTTCTGGACCCGTATAGAGGCGATCCCTGTATTCTTTTGGAAATGTCTTTTCGTCTATTCCTATGTCTGGATCAAGCTGTCCTTCAAACATATCGTCGGTTTCCACTTGGAGGTGGCATGCTCCCCTGTTTGATGTTGCTATGCCAAGCCCGTGGCCTTTCATTCCTCTCACCTCATGCAGTGGGAACTCCATGCCCTTGACGTGCATTGCAAACTCTTCTGCTCCGCTACCCAACTTCTCAGCTGACCTTCGCGAGCCCTCAGCCAAAAGATTGCCTATTCCCTCTCTCTTGGCTATCTTTTCTGTCAGCTGAATTATCGCCTCATGATTCCCCCACGTGAGGTTCATTCCATCAGCGGCCTTTTTCGTGATTATTCCTTTCTCGTAGCATTCCATCGCAAAGGCAATGGTCACTCCTGTGGACATCGTGTCCATGCCATACTTGTTACACAACTCAATCGCCTTCAGGGCGGCTACCAAGTTATCGTTCATACACAATGAGCTGAGGGCGGCTGTACTCTCGTATTCCGGTGTAGCATATTCTGGATCTAGTTCATAGGGATCGTTCGCCTTGGTGATCCTGTTGCATCCCACGGTGCAGTGTGGGCAGGTATTGTTTCTAATCACGTATGGACTACTAGCCAAAGTCTCCGCTGTTACCTTGTCGTATCCAGGAAAAAGGCATCTCCTAAAGTTCATTGTAGGTAGGCGCCCAGTCTCCTGCCAATAGCCCAGATCTGCGAGGGATCCGTATTTGAAGAGTCCATCGGGCCAGTATGGTCCGCTGAGGGCTTCTTTGCTCTTTAGTCTGTTCATTAATAGGTCAACTAGCTTGTCTTCATGAGCATATCCGACTCTTCGTGTGCCCCTTACGGCTATAGCTTTGAGTCTTTTCGAACCCATGACAGTGCCCATTCCGGTCCTTCCAGCAAAATGGTTGAAGCCAAACATTATGTTCGCAAATTTTACAAGGTTCTCGCCAGCTATACCAATGCAACCGACCTGAGTTCTCTCGTCTTTCAGCTCAGTCTTTATGATTCTCTGCACCTCTCTGGTTGGTCTTCCCCATAGGTGACTCGCGTCTTTGATCTGGGCTTCACCGTCGTGAACCAATAGGTAAACAGGAGAGTCTGCTTGGCCCTCTATGATAATGGCGTCGTAACCTGTGGCTTTCATTTCTGGTCCGAAGAAGCCTTTTGCAGTGGACTCGCCCCAGATACCCGTAAGTGGAGACTTCGCCATCACGTTAAGACCGCTGTTTCCTGGGAGTGGCATTCCTGTTACCACACCTGTAGCAACAACAAGTTTGTTTTCGGGTCCAAGCGGATTGATGCCAGGCTTAAGCTCATTGAATAGAATGTATGCCCCTAATCCCCTTCCGCCGATAAATTTTCTAGCAACGCTCTCTTCTAACGGTTCCTCGGTGATTTTGTCTTTTGTCAGGCTTACGCGAAGAACTTTTCCCATGTATCCAAACATTTTCCGCCTCATCCTACCTTCATGTCGAACTTCCAGCACGAGCGTTGGCTAGTTCACGAAGAACCGTTTTAGCAGTTCCTTTAGTCGCTTTGTGCGCCTCCTCTTCGAGAGTTGAGAAGATTAGAGCCCCCTCAAAGGGACACAGTTTGACGCATTCAGGATCTCCATCGCATAGATCACAGGTCATCGCTACCCTTTTAGTTGGATGCAAAGTGATTGCACCAAATCTGCAGGCAAGGATGCACCAGCCGCATCCATTACATTTATGTTCATCTACACGTATCAGACCTTTCTCTTCCTTAACAAGAGCCTCCACTGGACACGCAATTACGCATGGTGGGTTCTCGCAGAGTAGACACGCGATCGCCATACTACCTGTAGGCTCAAAGTTGACCTGTCGGATGCGAGAGAACGAAGGGGCAAGGCTTTTGTCTTTAACGACTGAACATACAAACTCGCAGATTCCGCACCCCAGACACTTGTCCGGGTTGCAGACAACATACTTCTGGGACACTGCGATCTCCTCTTCTACGTGAATAGAGCATTTACTACGGAATATTGCATCTTGTCGAATGTTTCCAAATTGCATTGACTTAGAGCGTCTCATCACTTAACAAAGCTGGCGTTATTAAAGTTTTCAGCGGGTACGTGTTTGGGGACATTAAGTCTTGTGGTTGATGAACGTTTTTTGGATTCCGTACTCGCGGACCGGTGGTAAGGGTGGAAAGACGACTAGCCTTGACTATTACTATTTTGGGAGTTTTTTCAACGCATCTTCTGCGGTAGCAAGAGTCTTGTTGATGTCTTCCGGGGTATGAACTGTCGATAGTACCACCCTTTCCATCCCGTCTGGATGCAGGTATACTCCCATTTCCACCATGAGATCGCGAAAATGCTTGAACTTTTCCAGGTCGCACGTTATCCATTGTCTGTAATTGGTTATCTCTTCCAATTTCGTGAAAAGCATTGAGAATAATGCACCGACACTTGGAACAATGCCATCGTGACCTGTCGAATCAAGAATCTCCTGCAAACCGTCTGTAAGCTTCATTCCTAAGGACTTCATGTTCGTTAGGGCTTCTCCATCATTTCTTGAAAGCTCTTCCAAGACAGCTAAACACGCTGACAGAGAGAGAGGATTTGCGTTGTAGGTGCCAGCGAATCCTATTTTTCCTGGCACAACCATCTCCATAATGTCTTTTTCACCTGCTATTGCGGCGATTGGGACGCCGCCACCTAAAGCTTTGGAAAAACATGACAAGTCTGGAGTCACACCTAGTAGCTCTTGTGCTCCTCCTTTGGCGACTCTAAAACCTGTAAAGACTTCGTCGAAGATCAAAACAATGTCGTATTTTTGGGTGATCTCTCTTACGCCCTCCAGATATCCATCACTGGGTACGATAACACTGTTGTTTGCCATGATTGGCTCCATAATAACCGCAGCAATGTCTTCTGCGTCTTTCCTTAGCGTTCTTTCAAGAAGTGATAGATTGTTCCAAGCGGCCACAATCACTGTTTGTGCGACTTCGCCTGGGACTCCTGCAAACCAAGGGAGCTTGCGTGGAGCATGTTCGAGGCCTGCAAACATGGGATCTGCCACGACGCTATAGAGTACACAGTCGTGGTGACCGTGGTAGTGGCCCTCAAACTTTACGATTTTGTCTCTTCCCGCATATGCTCTTGCAATCCGAATGGCACTCATCGTTGCTTCTGTTCCGGTGGTGGAGAACTTCACCATATCCGCAGATGGGACCATCTCACAGATTTTCTTGGCGGCCTTAATTTCAAGTTCTGTCGTTGTGCCGATCATTGTCGCTTCGTTCAGTTGTCTCTTGATTGCTTCAACGATTTTGGGATGACAATGTCCCAATATTAGGGCACCGTAACTGAGTAGGTAGTCAATGTACTCGTTTCCATCAACATCCCACACCTTGGAACCTCGACCCCTTCTGAATAGTATTGGAAATGGAGCATGTTCCTCAGTGACGCGAACATTGGATGACGCACCTCCAGGGATGTATTTCTTGGCTTCTTCGTAGAATTCGTTGGATTTTGACAAATCCATGAATTTTCCTCCAATTATGAAGTGCTTGTGCTGGGATATGGATATAAGATTTCGCTCGTAACCGGTAGATTCCCCGTTAGACTTGGAAATCTCGAAAGATTATTATGTGGATGCACGCAGGGGCGTCATTGGATTTAGACAGCTTCGACCAGTGGCATCTCAAGGTCCAGTTTCTTTACATGTCCTGCAATCTCTTTGAAGACTTCCAAGTGTTTCTCAATGTCTTCCTTTGTGTGTTGCACAGAAATCGTCCATTGTTCGTCTGGGCCCAAGGCGCTAGGTACGATGCCTCTGTTCATCATAATTACCGTGTAGAGGTACCATCTCGCGATGTCTATAGTCTTTGCGAAGTCTCTCCAATTCTCGATTTTCTTGGCTCTCGTAAAGTGAATTGTGCCACTCGTTCCAGCCCACTGAACTATCGCTTTTATGTTGGCATCTCGTATGATGTTTCTATAGCCCTCGGCCAGCATTCCTGAAAGCTTGGTAGCTTCATCCATTGCCTTCTCTGTCAGTATTCTTGAAAGAGTGACTAACCCGGCAGTTATGCAGAGCGAGTTTGAGTTGAAAGTGCCCGCGTGGGAGACTACACCTGGTACGACAGAGTTCATTATGTCCTTTTTCCCTGCTACAAGGGACAAGGGATAGCCTCCAGCAATAGCTTTGGCCATGGTCATAAGGTCCGGCATGACTTTGAAATGTCCAGAGGCTCCTCTGTAGAATTTTCCACTCGTTTTCACCTCGTCAAATATGAGAACTGAATTATATTCGTCGGCTATCTTCCTTAGTCCTTCCAAAAACCCGGGTTTGGGAAGAATGTAGCCCATGTTCATTGGTATTGGCTCCAGAATGATGGCTGCTACGTCATTTCCGTTTTTTTCCATGATGGTTTCGACGGCTTCCAAATCGTTGAAGGGTGCTACCAAAGTGCATTTAACCACTTCTTCCAGAATTCCTTTAGAAGCGGGAACTTGATTTGGGAATCTGGGGTGCCCAGCTTTAGCCGTTGTAGGTTTCACGTTCACCAAAAAACTCTCTGGAAACCCGTGGTAGCATCCCTCAAACTTCAGTATCTTTTTTCGCTCGGTGTACGCCCGTGCAAATCTGACTGCGTAGTTTGTGGCCTCTCCCCCAGTGGTGGAGAACTTCACCATGTCAACCCCGAAGCGTTTGCACACGAGCTTCGCCAGCTTGTATGAATCCTCGAATTCAAAGCCGAGGATTGTGCCGTTTGCGATCCGGTCTTTCACTTCTTCGACGAGCACAGGATGAGAGTGACCAGCAACCAAGACACCGAAAGCCATGTGGAAGTCGATGTACTCGTTTCCATCAACATCCCATAATCTGCTTCCCTTTCCCTTGGTGAAGTATATGGGGTAAGGTTCCATAGATCTATAGTTGCTATGAACGCCGAACGGAGTCACCTCAGCACTTTCCTTGTAGATTTGCTCAGAGCGTTTTGTTTTCTGCAAGAATTTCTTCCTTTCTCTTTCATAGATTGCACTCATTTTTCTGCCCTCGATTAGAAACATATGTTATTAGAATCTAGTTAAAACTATTTACGCGCAGGGACAAACTCTGCAAAAAATAAGCGCGCACATCTAAGACAAGATTGTTTCCATCTTTTCATATGCAGGCATTCTCATTTCTGAAAGCTTAGTAAAGAATAACTTCCTAACCTCGAGCCCCAAGCACTCCGGCGCAATTACGCCAGTAGTTTCTATCTCTCCCTTTCCAATCATCCAAGCAAAGATTGCAGCAGGAACACCTGTCGCGTACGACTCCTGGGTTGCGCCTGGTACTATTTTGCTGGCTTCGCGAATGCCCAAGGTAGGCCACTTATAAGTATAGCGTGTCTTTTCGCCTGTTTTTTCACCGGCGATTTCTATTACTGCACATTCAGCGGCGTCAATCACTTTTTCCTCCTTGATTTTCTGCTCCACTTCCTCCATTGTGAGAGGGGGTGGGATCACAGAGAGGAATACGTCTCTTGGAGCTATTTTCGCACCTTTGACATTGATGGGTTTGTCATTCAAGAGCCCAATTTCCCAGATAGATTTAGCAGTGAGTATGTCGGCGTCACCCATCTTGAAATCAACATATTGCAGGCCTTTTCCTATGAATCTTGGCAGTGTTACAACTTCCTCGTGATGATGATGGACAACCGTTTGGGGGCCAAACGGCTCTGGGAAAACATACACTTCTTGACCACTGAAGGGGGGGATTCGCTTCAACTTGCCATTCTCGAAGAGATATGGCTCCTCCGCCATGTCAGCCCATGCTGTCTCCGGTGACCAAAGTGAGATAAACTCTTTGGTCTCCATGAATCCTGTGTACCTTATTCTTATCTCATCAACTCGGTCAAGTTTGTCAGCGGCATGTCTCGCAAGCGTGTTCACGACTCCTGGGGATGATCCTGTGTTTATTAGTGCGACCAGGCCTGCGTCTTCATACTGGTTGTTTCGTTCTATTTGCTTCGCAACGAATTTGTCCATTGGGATGTCAGTTGGTCCTGATGCGAGATCTTGATAGTGGGCTCCTCCTTTCAAGGCTGCATCCATAATCGATAAGTTGTATTTAGGCGCGGTTGAATTGACAACTAGGTCCATTTCCTTCGCAGCCATCACCAACTCATCCCGCTTTCCAGCATCAAGTTTCTTCGGTTTCACCTTATCGCTCTTAAGCCTCTGGGCAAGTCGTTTTGCCTTTTCTAAGTCTCTTCCTGTGCAGACAACCTCAGAGACATCTGGACTCCGGGCCAGGTAGGTGCATATGACAGATCCTTGGGCTCCATATCCCCCTAGAACCAGTACTTTCACCGTTATTCCTCATAATTAAATCGAGCTTTCAAGGAGCGATTTCAGTTTCAGTTTGCGGTTGTTTCTCCTTTCGGCCACTTTTCTGAAAGCCCGTGGGATAGTGGCGAGGAGAGATTTTGATTGTTCCGCCGCATCAAAGTAAAATCTGCTGGCTTTCTCCTCGAGTCTTATGGCCGTCTTTAAGACATCTAGATAGCGCATGTCTCCCCTCAGTGTCGCTTCAGCTACATAGTTATGTAGATCTATTTTGATGAAGCATGCCTCAAGGGCGTCAGTAATAGTCTCCTGATAGGTTCTCACTACTAGCAACTTGTTCTGCCTACATTCTTTGGCAAATTCCAAGAATGTCTCTCTCTCCTCAGCGAATTTCTCAGCCAACTGCTCATAGAACTCCGACGAGTCGTCTTCAAGCTTGCCGGCGAAACTGATGATAGCAGAACATGTCGCCTCTTCACCCACCCTAGAACCACCTTTGGATAACAACCTTGCTTTCGGTGAAGAAGCGGACTGCCTCTCGACCTTGCCCATGTAGTGTTCCGAAGAAGGAGTCTTTCATTCCGCTGAAGGGGAAGAACGCCATCGGGGCAACTATTCCTATGTTGATGCCTATGTTGCCACACTGAACTCTATACTGGAACTCTCGGGCCCATTTTCCGCTTGACGTAAAGATGGAGGCTGCGTTTCCATAAGGGTTGCTGTGAATCATCTCTATCGCTTCGTCGAGGCCTTCAGCTCTCATAATGCTTGCTACAGGACCAAAGATCTCTTCTCTGCCGATAGCCATGTCTGGTGTGACATCCTCGAAGGCTGATGGGTTGAGGAAGCATGTCTGAGGCCAATTTCCGACAAGTTTTATGTTTCTGCCGTCAAGGTTTAGCTTCGCTCCCTCCTCTATTCCCTTCTCTATAAACCCTAAGACTCGACGTTTCTTGCTCTTGTCACGTAGGGGACCCATCTGCACTGACTCGTCGAGTCCGTAGCCAACCCTAATCTTAGAGGCTGCGTTGACGAAGGCGTCTACAGTCTTCTTATAGAATGCGTTGTAGTTATGTTCGTCAAGCCCTTCACCAACAACAAGAAGGTTGGCTCCTGATAGGCATCGTTGACCTGTGTTGCCATAGAAAGATGTCATGCAGCTTGCTATGGTTCTTTCCAGATTAGCATCCGGCATTACTAATAGAAAATTCTTCGCGCCGGTCTGTGCAATGACTCTCTTGTTAGTTTCGCCGCATTTTCTATAGATAACATTTCTTCCCACAGGGGTGGATCCGACAAAGCATATCCCTTCGATGTCAGGATTGTCCAGCATGCCTGATACAACAGTTCTTCCCCCGTTGACTACGTTCCATACACCAGGTGGAAACCCGGCTTCTTCTCCCAACTCCGCAATTTTCATCTGGCTGATAGGATCTTCGCTTGAGGGTTTTACAATGATGCAGTTGCCTGTGGCGACAGCATATGGCGCAAACCAGAGCGGCACCATGAATGGAAAGTTGAAGGGGCCTATTATTCCGAAGACCCCTAAGGGCTGTCTGATCAAATACTCATCAATACCCGCTGCGATGTCTTCCAGATTATACCCCATCATCAAAGAAGGCATTCCCGCTGCGACCTCGACGTTTTCGATTCCACGCCTTGTCTCTCCTCTCGACTCGTCGATGGTCTTTCCATGCTCCATCGTCTGAACCCTGCTCAGCTCTTCAAAGCGTTCCTCCATCAGCTCTTTCAGCCGGAAGAGACACCTAGCTCTGGCAACTGGAGGGGTTCTTCTCCATTCCAGGAAAGCCTCTTTAGCAGTTTCTACAGCGGCGTCTATCTCGTTTTTCGTCGAAACGGGAACCTTCGCTATAACCCTGCAATTAGTGGGATTTACAACATCTATAAGCTCTCCTTCGGACTCGATCCATTCTCCACCAATGTAATTTCTAAGAGTGAAAACCTCCTTTATTGGCTCTTCTAGAATTGTCACTTTCTGTTTACTCCTTGTTGATGAAGTTACGATTATCTAATTTCAAATCCTTGTTTTTAAACCTTGTCCAAGCATTTCCAAAAGAAATCATAAGTTGTCTAAATGCACAATTGTGGGCAGCATTAGGATGCTCTCGACTTTTCATCTTAAGGAAAGCGTTTAGACAATGTTTAAAGGCCCTCGGGCGATTTTTGGAAATGTGCCAAACCTTAAATCGCGAGAGCAAACCTAGTTCTACAGTATACGTGGGGAATTCATGAGGAGTTTGTGAGGAGTTTTATGAACGCCCAGTCTAACAGCACGCTCGACGAAATCGATTCAGGAATCCTCAGGATTTTGCAGGAAGATTGTAGAACCCCGCTGGATCAAATAGCCGACAGGTTGAGAGTGCCAAAGTCAACAATACATTATCGAATCAAACGTCTCGAAGGCGAAGGGATCATTGAAGGGTATTATGCAAGGGTCAGTCACGCAAAACTCGGAAGAGATTATGTTACAGCTACGTTTATTCGCGCAAAGTATGGTCCAGGCTACCACGAAAAGGCGGGACAGAAACTATCCGAGATTTCCGGAGTCTGGGGAGTATATTTCATACTTGGTGAAAATGACTTCATTCTTATGTCTAGATCGAGTAGCAGAGAAGATTACTTGCAGAAACTGGAGCAAATAATGAACATGCCAGAAATTGAAAGAACAAGTACTCAAGTAGTCGCAAAGGTGATAAAAGAAGACCTACGATAAGAAAGCACATCTGAAATCGACTTCGACTAGTTGCACAATGTTCAAGTTCTGAAACAGAATGATAGAGAATATTTAAATCATGCACGCTCATTTATGTGTATTCACGAAGATTTCATAATCAGAGGGATGAAAAATGAAAGTCTCAACCCGTGAGATTATCGACAAATACAAGAAATACATCGTAACGAGTTGTGTGAAGAAGCTTGAGCCCGTGGTTCTTGTTGAAGGGAAGGGTGCCACGGTCAAAGACCTCGATGGAAAGGAGTACATAGATTGTTGGTCTGGAATCTCAGTGGTAAACGCTGGACACTGCAACCCAGAGGTAGTGCGGGCTGTGCAGGAGCAGGCGGGAAAACTGGTCCATGTCTGCAATTACGTGTATCATACGGTTCCGATAGCTCTGTTGGCAGAAAAACTTGCACAAGTATCTCCTGGAAAACTCCAAAAAACTTTCTTCAGCAATAGCGGGGCAGAAGCTGTCGAGTGCGCCCTGAAAATTGGAAGAAAATTCACAAAGAAGCATGAGGTAATAGCTCTGATGTGCTCCTTCCACGGCAGAACCCTCGGATCCCTTAGTGTGACAGGTCAAGCCAGTCGTAGGGATTATTCCATGGGACCGTATCTGGGCGATATGGTGTTTGCGCCAGCTCCCTACTGCTACAGATGCAGTTTGGGCCAAGAATACCCTCGGTGTGGTATTCAGTGCGCAAGAATAGTTGAAGACATGATAAACTACTCAACGTCTGGTAATGTTGCGGAATTTATAGCGGAACCTATTCTGGGTGAAGGCGGAATAATTGTTCCGCCAAAGGAGTATTTCAAGGAAGTCAAGAGAATCCTAGATCAACACGGAATTCTATTCATAGACGATGAGGTTCAAACGGGGTTTGCGAGAACCGGAAAAATGTTTGCAATTGAACACTATGGCATTGACCCAGATATTATGGCTTTGGCAAAGGGAATAGCCGATGGATTTCCCCTGGGAGCCTGCATAGCAAGGGCAGATATTGGCGACGCCTTTGAACCTGGCGATCACTTATCGACTTTCGGAGGCAGCCCCGTGTCATGTGTTGCCTCTCTGGCTAACATCGACTATATACTTAGCCAAAAGCTTTCTGAACAAGCCGCAAAGAAGGGCGAATACATGATGAAAAGACTGGACGAAATTAAAGACGACCACGAAATTATCGGAGAAGTGAGAGGAAAAGGTCTCATGATTGGGGTCGAGCTCGTACGAGACCAGAAAAACAAAACCCCAGCTGATAAAGAGACGACGAAGATAAGAGATTTGTGCCTAGAGAAAGGAGTTCTGATCGGTAGCGGCGGAGTTAAGCGATGTGTCCTGAGAATCCAGCCTCCACTAGTCATATCTCTGGAGCAGATGGACAAGGTAATAGCGACCCTAATCGATTGCCTAAAACAAGTACAGTAGGCCGTGATAACTCTTGAAAGTGCTGGTTCTGGGAGGATATGGAGCAGTCGGTACCGCGATCTGCGGAGATCTGGCTGAGACACCTCACATTTCTGAAGTTGTTTGTGCGGGAAGAAACATAGGCAAAGCTAGAAAATTGGCTCACAAACTGAAAAGCGACAAGGTGACACCAAGAAAAGTGGACGTAAGCAATTCTAATGAATTGATGAAGACTCTGGAAGAAGTTGATATAGTGATCAACTCTTCTTTGCCTGAGTATAACATAGCAGTGATGGAAGCTGCTCTCAAGAGTGGAGTGCATTACATCGACAACGCCGTATACGAAAAGGTTGACTACAAACTCAAGTTCAATGATGCCTACAGAGAAGCCGGTTTAACAGGCCTACTGAATCTCGGTGAAGACCCCGGGCTATCAAACATCTTTGTACGGTATGCAGCTGACAGAATGGATCGTGTCGCCGAAATTCGCGTAAGGGATGGAGAAACATGTGAAACCGAGAAATACCCCTTTGTGGCGACCTTTTCGCCTGAGGTCTTCCTCGGAGGCGAAATCTTCTTGAAACCTCTTATATTCGAAAACGGGGTCTTCAAGCACCTGCCCCCCTTTAGTGGTGAAGAGGTCTACGATTTTCCTGACCCTATAGGTCCACTGACCGTTTATTGTACAGATCACGAAGAAACGGAAACTCTACCAAGGTTCATTAAGAAGGGTGTGAAATACGCAGACTTCAAGCTCGCCTTTTCACCAAAAACTGTGAAGCTTCTGAAAACGTTGAAAGAACTTGGCTTGATGGATCAAAATCCGATAGATGTGAAGGGAGTTAGGGTTTCGCCTCTTGATGTTTTCATTTCGCTTATCCCTACACCCGCAGAAATAGGCGGTGAAGTTGATGGATATGCTTGTATATTGGCTGACGTCAGGGGAGAAAAGGAAGGCGCCAAAGTGTGCCACGTTGTATACACATATATGAGCCATAGGGAAGCCTGCAAACGACTTGGTGTAACCGCCACAGCGTACTTGACAGGCATCCCAGCCGCTGTAGGAGCAGCAATGCTTGCCGATGGATCAATAAAGAAGAGAGGGGTATACCCACCAGAAGTACTTGAACCCGAACCGTTCCTTGCAAGAATACACAAAAAAGACATAGGAATCTATGAAAGAGTTACGAGAGAAACACGCTTAGGCTAACAGCTCTTTCGATCTCTCTATTTCCTCTGTACGCACACGGCTTACGATTTCTTGCATTTCCTTAACTTTTAACGCAAACAGTTCGCCTTCAGCTGCGGATATCCATGCCAATTGCAGTCGGTCTTTGTTCAGCCCAAGCCGCTCCAGTTTCTTCCATAGTTTCTCAACTCTTCTCTTG